>Ga0114960_10000046_pt1 | contig 93213 bp, 144 predicted proteins | sample C_130625_MF_Meta_FD_92637 | JGI IMG/M metagenome (GOLD analysis project Ga0114960, IMG submission 92637) | Freshwater microbial communities from Lake Croche, Canada to study carbon cycling - C_130625_MF_MetaG | ecosystem: Environmental > Aquatic > Freshwater > Lake | place: Lake Croche, Canada...
AATTTACGACACCCAATTGGCGTGTCTTTATTTATTATAACCAAGTTTGCTTTCCAATAGTTGTGCGACCAAATTCATTTGCCATTTTTTTAGCAATATGTTCTGCTGCTGGATGAAGAAACTTTGTATAAGATACGTGTGCTTTAGGAAATTGCTGATATGTTTTACGAAGCGCTTTTTGGGCATCTCCTTTGCCTTCTATAGAGGATTTCATATAATTTACTTTAAGGGTATTTTTTTTGGGATTGTGAGTATAGTCTACATACGACTGATTGTGCCAAAAAAGTCCCGAATCAGGAATTGGATTATTAGTTGCTTCATGAAACTCTTCGTTTCTACTGGTCATTTGCACTCCTATCGAGCCTCAAACAGGACTTGAACCCGTCACCTTCTCATTACAAGTGAGATGCTCTACCAGATGAGCTATTGAGGCGAATGCCCAGGAGCTATTTCTAACCCCTGGGCGTCATTTAATTAGTATACCTAATTTGTTTGAACAATTCTAGTGTACGTTACGTCGGTCGTCCAATTTTGCTTGGCCCAATCCGTAACCTTGATTCGCTGGGTGCGAACTCCAGGATGCGGTGCGTGAATCATATACCCGTTACCAATGTAGATACCTACGTGCCCTGGGAAACCAATGATGTCACCAACTTTTGCTTTTGCCTGAGAATACTTGTGGGGTTTCCCACTGTACTTTTCGGCATAGGCGCTGTGGTGCAGCGTGATTCCTACCTGCTCGTAATACCACATGACTAAGCCCGAACAGTCCCACCCTTGCGGGGTGTTACCAGAAAAAACATACCAAGTTTTATTTACGTATGTTTTGAGTTTCTTAGTCGCGGATGTTACACGTTGAGTGTGGTTTAAAATAACTAAACCTTTAGCACTCAAGGGATTCCACAATCCCTGTTCCGTCTTTGATGTGACGGCTGTGGAGACTTTCTCCAATGATGCAGCGGCTGCCGAACTAGCAGAGCAACCTGCCAATGTCAGTAGCAGGGCTGCGGTTGCAATGAACTTCTTCATTTAGCGACCTACCTTTCCTTGCGTTAGTAATCGGTCGTTTATTGTCAAAGTGACATGTCTATTCAGTTGTTTTATAACCCTAGCACATAAAGTGCGCCTTGTGGGACTCGAACCCACACTGTGACGATTTTAAGTCGTCTGCCTCTGCCATTGGGCTAAAAGCGCTTATGCTGAAAAACTCTATCACATAAGAGACAATAGTAGTTGAACTTAAGGAGTTTATAATGGCTTTATCACAGCAAAACGTAACTGTAACTAACGCTGCAACGCAGATTCTTACTACGGCCTTTACTTCACCATACGCTACCTTTACCGTAATTATTCAAAACAATACTGCCTCAGATACTATTTACATTGGTGGAACTCCAGCAGTAACTACGTCTAATGGAATTAAAATTGCCGCTGGTTCTTCTATATCACTGGATAATTTAGTTCCTGGTGAAACTATCTACGGTATTTCTAGTGCTGCCTCTTCAGTTATTCAAACACTAACTATCGCTCGATAACTCATGCCAAAAATTAGGCAGAGTACTACGCAGATTAACTTTAAGCCTGCAATTAACATTGGGCGAATTTATATCCCAGCAGGTGGTGGCGGTGGAGCAACTATTGGCGGATTTGTTGCACAAATTACTGGTACAGCTGTTCCTGTTTTAGGTCAATTAACAGTAATTGGTACATCTGCTTATGTGTATGGAAGTCAAACTACTATTACAGGTAGCTCTGGTTATATTATTAAACTTTCTGGAATTGACACCAGTACACCTACAGTAGTAGCTAGAAGTGGTGCTGGAAGTGCTGAAACTAGGCAAATACTTCAAAAAAGAAGTGATGGAAATTTAATAGCTTTTGTTTCTGATAGTGCTACTAATCATAGAACTCAATCATTTTCAGCAACCGACGTAACCACTATTACTCCAAGTGCTGGTAACTGGGCTTGGAATGCAAATGTTTATACTGACGTAATGGGTATGCTACAAACTCCTGACAATGTTATGTGGATTATTGGTGATGATGGTACAGGTTCTTTTTATAGGACAATTGTAGGAAAAACAGACTCATCAGGAAATGCTATTGGTGCTTATAGTTTTGGCCCCGCGAGTGCTGACAAAACTTTTTGTTCTGTTACTTACGACTCTTCTTATAATCCAATTATTGTTCAAGGAACATTTGCAACTGAAAATACTGAAGTAATTAAAATAAGTAACGCCTCTTTTCCAACAATAATTTGGGATTCACTTTTATCTGTTTCTTTATATTCTTCTACATCTTTTACATTAAGCAATAATACTTATGTTGCAGGTAGAAATACAAATAGTGATTTTTTAGTTATTAAACTAGATAATAATGGTGCTGTAGTATGGTCTTACAAAATTACAGGTTTTTCTGCTGAAGCAGCAAATAACGTATCAGTTTATGCTGAAACAGTTTCTACTGTAACTAGCGTTTACATTTCTGGAAAAACTGGAACTGGTTTATTAGTAGCTAAATACACAGATAATGGCAGCACTGCTACACAAAATTGGAATAACTCTTTTGTTCCAGCTACTGGAAACTTTATATCAAACAACGACCTTAACGGAACTCCTAGAGCCAACATTACCATTTCTGGAAATAATACTGCTTACGTTTACATTTTAGCCGCATATCAATTTACTACTAGAGACCCACTTATTATTAAAATTCCTACGAGTGGTGCTGTTCCTTCTTCTGGAATTGTTGTTAGTGGCGTAACATTTAACTACACGGCAAATGCTGTATCAACAGTATCTGCTGGAGTTACAAAAAGTACGGGAGCCGCTACATCTCAACTATTTCTCACAGTCGGTGGTACTCGAAATATAAATAATGGAACCTACAACACTGCTTCAATAACTCCCACAAACACAACGTTCTAGTTAATACTGCAAATAAAACCCAAATAGCGGACAATAGAGGTGTACCCCCTCCCCCTAACCTTTCGAAAGGTAAATAATGTCCGAAGACACAACCCCAGAAATCGTTGAAGAAGTCGTAGAAACTCCAGAAGAAATTGCTGAAGAAGTCGTAGAAGAAGTTGTAGAAGAAGAAGCCGAAGCCATCGAAGCTGAAGAGGCTGACGAAGAGGCTGAGGAAGAGACCGAAGAGGCAGAATAATGCATCTTTGGCGTCATCCAGTCAAGAAAGTTAAACTTGGCTCACTTTTTGGTGCAATAGACCAGTGGCACACAGCCCCAGGTCACCGTGGCACCGACTATAACGGCTTTGCCTCTGGCGAGCCACTACTTGCTGTTTATGACGGCAAAATTGTTGTAAACAAGTGGAGCGACGTTTTAGGTAACGTAGTAGTTCTAAACGTAGGTCTTTACTACTTTGGTTACTGCCACATGCTGGAAGCTAGCCCACTAAAAGTTGGAACAGTAGTTAAATCTGGCGATGTGGTTGGCAAGGCTGGTAACACTGGCTCTGCTTCTGCAGGAACTCACTTGCATTTCTCTCTTGGAACAACTCCTGAGTCAGTATTTTATGGCAAAGTTTACGATGCCCACAAGTACATTGAGCGTCAGATTAAGTTGCAAAAAGAGAAAATTGCTGCTGCTGCAGCCACTCCTCCTGCTCCTGCAGTAGTAGCTCCTTCTATTCCTTCGAAAGGAACTCCACATGCTGAATAAACTAAAGCAAATTGTTGTTCGTTCTATTGGTGTAATTATGTTTGCCTTCATTCCAGGTGCAGCCGTTGGTGGACCATCTGTTGGATGGATTGCTGGTGGATTTATTGGTGTAGCAACTGTATTCTCATCAATTATCATCTTTTTTGGTGTGCAGTTGGCTTGGGATGCTAATGTGTCTGACGAAGACATTGAAAAAGGCTTCCGTGCCGCTGTTGCAAAGCAAGCTGGTGACAACCCAGACATTAAGAAGGCTCTTCAGGAATCAGCCGCTGATACCCCTGACCTTGAGCACATGTTTGGTGATGTAGACGAGCTTGACGACCACCAAGAGTAATGACTACACGAAAGCCCCTGAAACCAAATAACCGCAGTCTTAAGACTTTGCGGGCATCAATGGTTTCGGGGGCTTTTCGTGCAAAATCTCCAAAGTCAAATGAGCAAGCAAGTGTGTTTACTTACCTACGTCCTGGTGGCCCAGTAGACGGTAGCGTAGGTGGCGGTAACCGAGTAGGTAAAAGACAACGATGAGTATTTTTGAATGGCTTGTAACTACAATTGGGGCAGTAGTCGCAGCAGTTGTTGGTATACAGCAGTTTTCTACATCTGCACGCGAAGCAAAAAGGCTTAAAGAAGAACAGCGTGCTGAGCGTCTTCGTCAACAAGATGAATTTATTAGAGACTGGAACGGGGAGCCACAAAGACCAGGCCACCCTAAAACTGCAGGAGTAATGGAGCGCCTGCAAAAAATTGAAATAGAACTAAAGCATAATGGTGGTTCATCAATAAAAGATGCGGTTAAGCGAATTGAGCAGAAACTTCATGTAATTGATGAGAGACTAGATGAAGGCAATAAACGTTTCGATAATATCGAGAAAAGGAATATAGATGTCTGAAGATATTAAGCCAATTGCAGATGAGTCTGGCGTTAATAAAGTAGTAGATACAATTAGTGGTATTGCGGGAAATGTCGGTAATGCAGTTGGAGCAATTGGAAGCAGACGAGCATCCGTTCGTGTAGCTAAAGTTCATGACGCTATGCACGCTCGACAAGTAGAGCTAGAAAAGCACCAGTGGGATACTGGACTTGCACATATTGCTAGCCAAGCAGACCTCACCCGAACTCACCAAGAAAAGCAATTTGGGAATATGCTAAAAGACCCAACAATTCATTCAGGTGAGTTTAATGAACATGGTCCAAAATTTGGAAGAAGTATTCAAGTAAGTAGCCCCATGGCAGCTAATTCTGCTACTACTGAAAACCCAGATGCAGAACTTGGAACTTCACAAAAAGCCAGTAGAACTAGAGCGGCAAATTCTTTTATAAAAGCTCACGCAGAATTTTATGCTAAAGATAAAAAGGGAAATTTCCTTAAGACTAGGGAAAGCCATCCAGAGGACTACAGTAAACTAAAGCAAATGCACGATAAAGTTAAATCTATTTTTAATACTGATGTTGAGGGCTTTACAAAAGCAACTAATGGACTTCGTCCTGGCACTCCCCCTAAGATGGCAAAGCCTTCTCGAAGAATTCGTTAAAGATTAGCATTACAAAACTTAAAAAATAAGACAAGCTTTTATTAGACTTAAGGAACAATAAATGGCAAAGAGTAAAGTAGTTGTGGAAGACAAAGTTCCGCTTAGCTGTGCAAACTGCGCAACTAATGCGTTCTACGTTTATCAGGTTACAGACTCATTCAGTATTCCATACTGCCAGTATCATCTTCCTAGATTCTTGATTAATAGCGACCTAGTTGCTCAAGTATCAAATGATGATGTTGAAGAAGTAGTTGAAGATACAGATGCCCCTAATACGTAAATTTGCCATTCAGGGACACCCCGTTCCTACTGGCTATCAAAGTCCTCGTGGCCCATTTCCGTCTGAGATTTTTGCGCAAAATCCAAAGGCAGAAGAGGAAACACCACACTCCGACTCCTTACATGAAGCACTAGATGATGTCCGTATGTTTTTTTGTAAATATTGCGGAGATATTGTTTACGAGGATGAACTAGAAACCCATGATTGCAATCAGGAAGAAGATTAAAAATGGCAATTAACAATGACGGACACCCGCTAGATACAGCGGGTAACGTACAGGTTGACTTTGTGTGGGGTAACTTCCCTATGCAACCAAACGATGTACGTGATGATAACGCTCCTAGCGATGCAGTAAGTACTACTAGGGGTCGTCTATCAACAACCGCAGCAACATCAAAGAACCTACACACCAATATTAATGGTGGTTGGAACGCTTACCCAGCATTTAGCGGTAACACAACTGGTCAGTTTACTGGTACAGCTGCTACTGCAACTGCTGTTGCTAACTACACCCCTTACGTAGCATTTCCAGAAGTACGTACTCTGACAACCGCTTTGGCTCAGGATGCTATCAAGGATGCTGGTGTAACAGGTACTATCACAACTACTACAGGTTCAGCTGGTGGCCGTGCGTCAATTAGCAACATCCTACGTGCAGCTACAACAGGTCTTACTACAATCACTACCTCTGTTGACCCACACGGGTTTAACGTAGGTGACGTTGTAGGTATCTCACTAAGCACCGCGGATAGCGGTAGCCTAAACGGTACCTGGGTGATTACTGGTACTCCAGCTACAAACACCTTTACGTTTACATGCTCTACCACAACAGCTATCAGCACAACTGGTGAAACAACTGGTGACGTACACATTATTGCTACCCGCACCAAGCCAATCAGCAACGTTCAGGCAGTAGTCGCAGGTTCTGCTGTTGCTATTCCAACACAGACACCTTCAATTAACGCTGGTACTATTACCCTAACCACCTCAGCTCCTCACGGCCTTGTTGTTGGTCAGATGGTAGCGGTTGCTGCACTAGCCCCTTCAGGCTACAACAATGCAACTGCACAGGTTACTGCTGTTCCTAATGCTTACTCGTTTAGCTACACCAACGCTACAACTGGTGACATTACAACCGCAGGTACAGTTACTCCTAACGCGTACATGGTAATTACAGCCCCAGCACACGGATACGCTGCTGGTGACGTAGTTACAACCTACGGTACTACTGACTCAAACTTCACTGTTTCAGCTAAGTCGGTTCGTTGGATTCCAACATACGTAAGTTCTTACGTAAATGGTGTTGCAGTTAATACTCCTAACCCAGACACGTTTGTTCTTGACTCAAGCATTAGCCCAGCAGTTGCTTCTAAGGCAGATGTTGCTGGTTATGCAGTAGCTGTTTCAACAGTTGCTTCTGCTAAGGCTAAGGCACTGACCTCAATTAGTTACCCAGATGTTAACACCATTGTTTATGGTGCTACAGGTCACGGTTACTCGGTTGGTGACAATGTGCACATCTCGAAGATTACTACTTCGGGTTATACTGGTCTAAACAACACTCAGGCTGCCACTGACGCAATTACTGCTGTAACTGCTAACTCGTTTACTGTTACTAAGACTGCTCACGGTGTTACACCAGCAACTGGAACAGTTACTACAAGCAGCACCGCCGCAATTGCTACTGCAGGTACAGCAACTTATCAGTCAACAAAGAACCCAGGTGTGGGTACAACCGTTTCTGTTACTGGTCTTGTTCAAGACCTACCAACACAAACACCAGTGCTAAACGCTCCAGGTGCTCTAACCTTCACCACTACTCAGGCTCACGGTTTGGCTGTTGGTGGATATGTTACAATTGCTACCGCAGCTGCTTCTTCGGCCCCTACAACAACTTTGTACCAGGGTACGTTTGTTGTTCTAGCTGTTCCAAGCACTACATCATTCACAATCAGCAAGTCTACGTTCCTTAGTGCTTACCCAGTAACCACTGCAGGTACTGTTGCTGCTTCTGACTCTGCTGGTACAACCGCGGGTTATGGTCTAAACGTAAGCAATGCTACAGTAGTAACTTCTACAAGCTCGCTATTTACAGTTGCTACATCGGTTGTTGCTACATCTAACGCAACCTCTGGTACAGTTGCAATTAAGGGTGTTCTTGACACAACTGGTACCTCATACGTTGCAGTTAAGACTGGTACTGTAAAGACCCAGAGTATTGCAAAGAACACTGCTTCAACAGCAATTACCGCTACACCAACAATTACTGTATTTAACTAATAGTAATTAGGCGATAAACGTGAACGCCCCACTTCCTGGTTATGACCCAGCTGAGGTGGGGCGTTTGCGTTCCGCTTTAGGTTCGGAGCCCGATATCTATGAGGAATATAGCCCTAAAACAGCAGAGCAATACCAAGAGCCCTATGTAAATGGTGCTGAAAAGTACGACATAACTCAAAAACAAGCGGATGAAATTGCAGCAGAAACCGCACTATCTATGGCACCTGCCCGTTTGACTGATATACCGACATCAACAACCGATGTTGGTCGTCCCAGAACAGTGGCTGCAGGCTATGACGAAGCTAGGCAAGTAATGACAGTTATGTTTCGTGATGGAACTTTGTATAATTACTACCAAGTTGATAAGGGTGAATGGTCAAACTTTAGCAACTCTATTTCTAAAGGTCGTCCATGGCTTAATACAGCAAACTCTAAGCAGGGAGCCGATGGTTTATTTATAGGTAAACCTAGAGGACCAGCAAATCTTCAAGGTGCTCCAGAAGATGTTGTTAATGACATATATAGAATTGCAAGAACAAGCCAAGTTCGATACGCAAACTACAAACCTCGTAGAATAAGCCTTACCGATTCTTCTGGAAAAAGATATACAGAACGTAGGTTAGGGACAGTTTCTACAAGAGTTAAATATAGTTCAGGGTTGTCCCCTAATTCAAGTCGTACTAAACTTGGTACTAACCCCGCAGCAAAAAACGGAAGAAACCCATATCAAAAATAATGCCAAAAGTACATGACATCGGAACAAAAAGATTTATACAATTTATAGACTTTCCCGTAAAGTGGGGATGGAAAATAGCAGTAAAGGGTTGGACTCAAGAAATTGAGTACCCATTTAGAACTGCTACTCCAATAATTTTGAGGCTGCCAAATTACAAAGCAGTAGCTTTTGGTAAGTGGGCAGGCCAACAACCAGATGAAGAAACGGCACTAAATAACGCTCTGCAAGGACGAATACTAACTGATGAAGATTTTCAAAAAGAAAACGGATGGACTCCAGCACCCGAACAAAGTTCGGCAGAGGATAGCGAATACCTCGACTGGTGAGCTGATTCTTTGGGCAGAAAACTCCCTATATGTAATTGGTAAAGAAATTACCCATCACCAAAAAACACGTAATGTAGATGCCCTACATGAAATTAAGCTAGCCTCTGATGCTTTGGGCATGATTGCTGATGAGCTTATAAAGCGGGTTGAAAATGGAATTTGACCTAGAAGAAGATGAGCAATTTCAAGAGATTACCCCTGAGATGTTTCAAGAAGCTCTCGATGAAGAAGAGTTGTTTGAAGAAGACCCAGATGAGGATGAGCTATCACCAGAGTTTGTTTCTAGATTAATTGACAAAGTCATGCAGTTCATGGAAGTTCTCGTGGGTCATGATTTGCACTCGTATCAAAAACCACTTGCAAGAAGAATTATTGAGGCAGTAGTCATAGGCAAGGGTGACGAAATCACCGCACTAGCGGCACGTCAGTCAGGAAAATCTGAGACTATTGCTAACACAGTAGCCACGCTTATGATTTTGCTTCCTAAGCTAGCTAAGCTGTACCCAGACCTTCTTGCTAAGTATAAGGACGGTATTTGGGTAGGGTTGTTTGCTCCTACTGAAGGTCAGGCAGAAACCCTGTTTGGTCGTACCGTTACTCGCCTTACATCTGAGCGTGCTCTTGAAATTCTTGGCGACCCTGAGATTGACGATACTGCTGCCAAGATTGGTGGGGTAACCAAGATGGTTCGTCTAAAGAACTCTGGCTCTACAATTACCATGATGACTGCTAACCCTCGAGCCAAGATTGAATCTAAATCGTTCCACCTTATCGTTATTGATGAGTGTCAAGAAGCCGATGACTTTGTAGTCTCAAAGTCTATTGCTCCAATGCTTGCTTACTACGCAGGTATAATGGTTAAAACAGGTACTCCCACAACTTCTAAAAACAACTTTTATAAAGCTATTCAATTAAACAAACGTACTCAAACAGAACGCGGAAAAAAGCAGAACCATTTCCAGTGGGACTGGCGTGATGTTGCAAAGTATAATGATAATTACAAAACCTTTATTAAGAAAGAAATGCTTCGCATTGGTGAGGATTCCGATGAGTTTCAGATGTCGTATAACTGCAAATGGCTACTTGAGCGAGGTATGTTTGTTACGGCTTCCACTATGGATAGCCTTGGCGACACAAGTCAAGAACTCGTCAAAGTCTGGCACAAAACCCCAGTTGTGGTTGGAATCGACCCAGCTCGCAAAATGGACTCCACAGTTGTCACTGTGGTCTGGGTCGATTGGGACAGACCTGATGAGTTTGGCTATTTCGACCACCGTGTTCTCAACTGGTTGGAGCTCCAGGGAGATGACTGGGAAGAACAGTACTTCCAAATCGTTAACTTCCTTTCTAACTACGATGTTCTCGCGGTAGGAGTTGACGCCAACGGTGTTGGTGACGCAGTAGCCCAGCGTTTAAAGATTCTTCTTGGTCGTGCTGAGGTTATGTCTGTAACCTCAAGTCAATCAGAACAATCAAAAAGGTTTAAACATTTACAGGCTCTTATTCAACGTGGCTCTTTGTCATACCCAGCACATGCTAAAACACGCCGTTTACGTGTGTGGAAGCGTTTCTATCAGCAAATGACTGATGCTGAAATTCAGTTTAGAGGACCAAACTTTATGGTTGCAGCCCCTAATGAAACACACGCACATGATGACTTTGTAGACTCTCTTGCAATTGCGTGTTCGCTAACACAAGAACTTGTTATGCCAGAAGTAGATATAAGTTCAAATCCTTTCTTTTAAATAGTTTGAGTTAACAATGAAATTTGCCAATAAAAACGAGAAACTTACTATTGTAATACTCGAGTTTTACATTTCCATTATTTAAGGAGTTCCCATGGGTATCGCTCCCACACCTTCGTTCCCAGAACGTGCCCCTCAGATTTACGAAATGAAGGGTGCTGACAATGAAGAGCGTCGTGGCCCACTTCGTTTTGAAGAGGGTATCGCGACAGACACCGATGTTCCTACTGACTTCCAGAAGGGCATCATGCACGGCTTTGCAGCCGCTCCAGGTCGTCCAAACCGCAATGCACCAGTATGGGACAAGCCAGCTGCCGAAACTCTTAGTGAGCGTGCTCACGTAGGTTCTGCTGCTTGGATTGAAGCACCAACATTCTTGGGTGAGTTTGCACACGGCTCGTTTAACAACAACGCCGAGCAAATCATTGAAACCAAGATGGTAACTGGTGGCCGCACTCAGCGCCTCAACCCAACAGTCGTAAACGACTAATTGCTGCTTAGTAACCTATCCCCACATTTATTTAGTAGTGTGGGGATAGGTACTACCAGTAGGAGGAATAATGGCAGACGTACCTGTTAATGAAAAGCTATACGCCATGGTTGTATTCCAGGCAAAAGCTAAGTATCGAATTTATCCATCCCCAGGAGCCTCTCACTGGGTTCACCAACGCTACCTTGAGCTTGGTGGCAAATTTGAAGACAGCGAAAAAATAGCTGAACGTAAAGCTATGCAAAAGAAAGCCATTGAACGTCGTCGTGAAATGGCTGGTCATGGCGACCATGATGCACGTGCACATGATGTTCACGATAAGAAAAAGAAGGCAAGTAAGTAATGTCATTTATGGATTTTTCGCCACCTAGTTATAGGGCGTCATCATCTGACCTTACTATTTCTATTTCTCCACTGGGTCTTGTGGAGCTTGCTGACGAAGAATTTGAGGTCCACGGTCCTCGCCTAAACCGTTACTCGCTGAACTGGGCTATGTACCTAGGTCACCACTGGGGTTATCGCCGTGAGCAAGGCGAAATGCAAATCTCAGTAAATTATTACCGTGCATTTGTTGATTATCTAACTCGCTTTACCTTTGGTCCTGGAGTCCACTTTCGTTCCCCTAAAGCTACTGAGGCTATTGTCCCTGACCGTCTAGAGCGCGTTTGGTCTATTGACAATGACAAACAACGTGTCCTATTTGAAATGGCACAAATTGGAGGCATTACTGGAGATGCTTTTGTAAAAATTGCTTACGAAGAACCTTGGGAAGACTCTATTGGTCGTTACCATCCAGGACGTGTGCGCATCCTTCCACTAAACTCCGCTTTTGCTTTTCCTGAGTTTCACCCACACGACCGTTCGCGTCTTCTTAGATTTAAGCAAAAGTACCGCTTCTGGGGCACATCGCTAGAAGGAACTCGTCAGGTATTTACGTATACTGAAATTCTTACCGATGATGTTATTGAAGAATACATTAACGATGAGCTTATTGACTCACGTCCAAACCCCCTAGGCCTTATTCCTGTCGTACACATCCCAAACATTCCAGTTTCAGGTTCTCCTTGGGGCCTAGCAGATGCTCACGACATTATTAGCATTAACCGTTCTTACAACGAAATTTCTACAGACATTGCAGATATTATTAACTACCACGCTGCTCCTGTAACCGTTATTGTTGGTGCCAAAGCATCTAACCTTGAAAAGGGTGCAAAGAAGGTCTGGGGAGGACTTCCAAAGGATTCTAAGGTATTTAACCTTGAAGGTGGTGGCGCAGGTATTCAAGGTGCTTTAACTTACCTTGCTACTCTTAAAACTTCAATGCACGAAATGATGAACGTGCCTGAAACTGCCCTTGGTCAGATTCAGCCAATTTCTAACACCTCTGGTGTTGCTCTTTCTATTCAATTCCAGCCCCTTATGAACCGCTATTCGCAGAAAGCTACGCAGTACGGTAAGGGTCTAGAAAAGATTAATGAACTTATCATTCTAAGTCTTGCTGTTAAAGAGCCAGAAACAATGATTTACAATCCCGATATGGACGGTCCCCTAAAAGAAGGTCAGCTAACTCAGCTAGACCCTAACGACCCTATTACATATTTAACTTACGCACACTTCCCACCACCACTTCCTCTAGACAAGATTGTTCTTCTTAACGAACTTGCACAGAAAATATCTATGGGCCTTGAGTCTAAGGAAGGCGCTCTGCGTGCCCTTGGTGAGGAGTTCCCAGAAGAGAAGCTACAAGAGATTCGTCGTGAGCTCATGGATGAAGCTCAGTCTGAAGGTGCTCTCAACCTTATGAAGATTCAAGTTCAAAAGCAGATTATGGACCTTACAGGAATGATGCCAGGACCTGATGGAACTGGTACTCCTATGGACCCAATGATGATGGGTGATGGCGACGTCCTTGGTGACGGACAGCTTGGCCCAGCAGACCCTAAGAATCCTTCTCCTCAAGGTGAGCAAGCCATGATGCAAAACATGGAAGCTGAGCAGGAGATTAGAAATACCCTTGTTACTGAAGCATATGGAACTAAAGTTCCACAACGTGCAACAGTTGATAAGGATTAATAAACTTAAGAAATTTCTTGAGTTTATATAGATATGTAGATACTTTATAAGGTTTACTTATCTTGTAATAACAGTTACGGTCATGTGGTATTAATTTGGAAAACGACCCTGAGAATGAAAAGAGAATATTATGTCGGAAGACAATCTAGAGGTAGCAGAGACTACCACACCTGGTATGAGTGCTTTTAATGAGGCAGCTCAAGAGGTAACAGACAGCTCATCTAAGTTCACTGCTGAAGATATTTCTAAGGCTCGTGCACAAGAAAAGGCAAAGCTGTACCCGCAAATTGATAAGATGGCCGAGGAATTGGCTGTCCTTCGTAAGCGGGATGAAGAGCGAGCAGCTGTTGAAGCTGAGCGTGAAGCACAACGTCGTGAGCGTGCAGCTCAACGTGATGCTGAAAAGAAGGCTAAAGAAGAAGACGAGATGTCTTTTAAAGACCTTCTTAAAACCAAGGAAGAAGAGTGGGCTGCAAAGCTTGAGGCTGAAAAGTCTGAGCGTGAAAAGGCCTTTGCTCTTCTTCAGCGGGAACACGAGTATAATGAACTCAAAGATTACCGCAATTCACGCCTTGAACAAGAGCGTGACAACATTGTTCCAGAACTCATTGACCTGGTTTCTGGGAACACCAAGGACGAGATTGAGAACAGCATTGCTGACCTCAAGGCTCGTACAAACAAACTTCTCGATTCAGTTGCGCAAGTTGCACAACAGAGTCGAAAGGAAATGGTAGGAACTCGTATCACGATTCCTGCCTCTGGACCCCTCGACAACGACTCGGACTCACGTACGTATTCACCTAATGACATTTCTAATATGTCAATGGCAGACTATGCGAAGAATCGTTCCAAGCTTCTTGGAAACAGCAAAAACAGTGGACAGGGATTGTTCGGGTAATTAACCACCTAACCTAAAGACCGCTCTTGAAAGGAGCAAAAAATGGCAGGTTCTGCTATTACAGGTTCGGGCCAGCTCGCTGGTGCCCCAACCGCTTACTCAGGTTCGAACAGCCAGCTTTCGCAGGCTATTCAGACCATCTGGTCGAAGGAAATTCTGTTCCAGGCGATGCCAATTCTTCGCTTTGAGCAGTTTGCAGTTAAGAAGACTGAGCTCGGTGTAGCTCCTGGTCTTCGTGTTAACTTCCTTCGTTACAAGAACTTCGCAGTGGACCCAACCCCACTGACCGAAGGTGTCCGTATGACCACCAACGCTCTTACCGCAGAGCAGATTGCCATCACCGTTGCTGAGCACGGCTATGCAGTTGCAGTTTCTGAACTGCTTCTGAACGCCTCGTTCGATGACATCATGGCATCGGCTTCTCGTCTGCTTGGTCGCCACATGGCACAGTACCTGGACGTCCAGGCTCGTAACACCCTTGCAGCTGCTACTTCAGCTGTTTATGGTTACGACCGCTCTGGTCTGTCGAGCTCGACAACCTTCAACACCTATGCAGAAGGTACCGTTGGTACTTCGCTTGCATCGTTGACTGGTAACTACAAGCTCACCACAGGTGCCATCAAGGACGCCGCACTTACTCTTGCGCAGAAGAACATTCCACGCATTGGTGAGACTTACGTGCAGTTCATCCACCCTAAGCAGAGCCGTGACCTTCGCTCGAACCCAGAGTTCATCGAAGTCACCAAGTACGCTGCTCCAGGTAACTTCATGCTTGGTGAGATTGGTCGTCTATATGACACCGTCTTCATCGAGACTACTCAGGTAAACAAGCTTTCGTCGGGTGTGGCTTACAGCCAGACCGCAAACGTCGGTATAGTTAGCGACCAGACTGGTGTGCCTGTAAAGGCTAACACTTTGCCTGGTGGCGGTGGTAACCCTGTTGACGCAAGCCCAGTTGCAACTTCAGGTACCCCAGGTGCAGATGTTTACGAGTCAATCATGATTGGTGACAACGCATTCGGTCACGCTATCGCACTTCCAGTTGAGCTCCGTGACGGTGGTGTTCTAGACTTCGGTCGTGAGCACGCTCTTGCATGGTACGCCATCTGGGGTCTCGGTATCATCACCGACCAGGCTATCGTTAAGGTTTACACTAACTAGTAGCCAAACTGTAGAGGGGGGTCAGGTTATCCTGGCCCCCCAACACAAACAAATAAACAAATAACAGGAAGAAAATATCGTGGCAAATAAACCAACTAGTCCCCAGGACGCAACAGGACGTGCAGCAGAAGATGCTGCCAAGCGCAATGCTGAGGAACTTCAGAAGCGCAAGGACGAGATTTCAATTTCTCGTGCCGCAGAGCAGGAACTGCTAGAGACAGCAGTTTTTGACCCTAAGAAGCCAGATGCCCCAATTCTTATTGATGAGATTGAGGAAGTCGGAGTTTCAGTAAACAATGACAAGGTAGTTATTCGTACTATCTCAGACATTGAAGACATGACTTACGGTGTAGGTAATCAGTACACCTTCAAGGCTGGTGTAAAGTACTCGGTCTCTCGTGACCTCGCAGAGTATCTTGAACGCCTCGGGTATATCTGGAGACAGTAATACCTAAATAGATTGTCCGTCCTGCTGGCCCCGCCTCCTCGTCAGCAGGGCGGACTTTTTACGTTAAGCCTGTTTTTACTTAAGATTTACGAGAACATAATAAAGAAGACTTCGGAGGATTCATGGCTACACTAGCTAATCTTGCTGACCGAGTTCGTGTCGAACTTGGTGACTTAGGTAAGACGTTCGTCACAACTTTTACTGCTGACGGTACAACCAATAGATTTGACCTCCAATATGCACCTCTAAATGAATCTTTGATTACCGTTACTAAAAACGGAACCACACTGGCAAATACTGCCTATGGTATTGAAGAATCTACAGGCATTATGGTGCTTACAACAACTCCTACTGCTGGAGATACTCTTGTAGTTGCAGGTACTTACTACCGTTATTTTACTGCTACTGAAATTAACAACCTAGTAGCTGATGCTATTTCTACCCACACCACCAACCACACAGACTCTGTTGGTAGAGCAATTACTATTGACAGTCTTCCAGCAAATGAAGAGTACCCAGTAACAGTACACGCTGTAACTCTGGCTCTTTATACCCTTGCTACCGATGCAGCTTTCGATATTGACATTCAAGCTCCAGATGGTGTAACAATTCCACGTGCTGAGCGTTATCGTCAGCTTATGGAAATGGTGCAGGCTCGCCAGGAACAGTACCGAGAACTATGTATGCTTCTTGGTATCGGTCTTTACCGTATCGATGTTCTTAGTCTTAATCGAATCTCAAAGGCTACAGGACGTTTGATTCCTGTTTACAAACCACAAGAAGTTGATGACCGTTCTTACCCAGAGCGCGTACACATTCCACACAATATCTATGGAGACAAGCCAGCTGAGTGGCCTACAACTGCCCAAGATATCACCTCTTACCAGGGTCGCTCATTTAGCACTTCACTTGATTTCACAGCTAATTATGCTGGAAAGTCGTTCACTGCAAACCTTCTTAACCAGCGTGGCTCAGTACTTGTAGTACAAAATTTTGGTCTAACAGTTACTGCTCCTGGAATTAGGACTGTAGACACAGCCTCTAGAACAGCAAGCACAACTACAACTACGCTTACAACAACTACCGCCCATGGATTATCTGCTGGAAACTCTGTGGTTATTACTGGGGTCAATACTACAGTTGACGGTACCTATACAGTTGCAACCATTGTTTCCACAACCTCATTTGCAATTACTACTTCTGCAACTACGGCACTATCTTTAACTGGCCTAACTGGGCAGGTAGAAACAAACGTTGCAAAAGACTACACGTTTACTTTGACTTTGACAAAAGACCAAACTCTGCGACTTGCAGAACACACCTACTGGTCATTATCTACAGTGGATTACTTTACCGCTGAATCCGTTGAAATTGAAGGTGGAAACTTCTATACTGTTCGCTCAAGTACAGTAGTTCTATAATTAAAAAAACTGTGGTTTTACCCAATTACTAATGGAAAAATGGTAAACTTGGGAAAGAGCGCAAGACCACAAATTACCGCTAGGAGCCCATTAATTGGCTAGAAAAATTCTTCTGGAAACTGGTTACACATTTAATCCAGCTACTAAGACGCTTGTCATTAACAAGTACATTGCACGTGAACGCATCATCTCTATTGTAGATGTAACAACTCACCACACTATTTATGACTATGCACAGCCAGAACTTAACCTTGCTTCATACGCTACCACTTCTGCAAGTACGACAACTTCTGACACAACTACACTTGTATTTCGATTTAATACGGCAACTGCTGGAATGGCTTCTACTGACAAGCTTCAGATTACTGTTGATGAGTATGCAGAAAAGTTTACTCCTGCAGAAACACAGACTGACCCAACTAATAAACTGCGAGTAACAACTCCGCAGGCTCTTATTGACACCGACTTTGAGTATGGAACTCAGGTGTCTAAGTGGGAAAACTTGGCTCTTACTAATAACCGCCCATTTGTTTATGCTAAAACTCCTGCTATTAACTTTACTGATGTTCAAATTAACGGTCGTACTGTAACTGTTCTTTTGGCAAACACAACTGGTTTGACTGTAGGAACTCCTGTTGTAGTTAACGATACCTTTATTTCGGTTGCTAACGGCACATTTGTTATTGACTCTATTAGCACAAACGTTAACTTTACATACACTGCTCGTGCTGCCTCACCACTTGCTGGTGGCACGTCTATTTATGACGCTAACAAGACCTCCATTGTTCAGGGAGGATACTACACTGCTAGTGCAATTGCCTCTTCTTTGACTCAGGCTTCGTTTAGTACTAATGGTGCAGCAGGTACATCAAAAATTACAGTTTCTTTGACAAACGCTCACGGATTGTCTATTGGTAATGAAATTCAAATTGCATCTCCTACTGCTGCTGCAGCTAGCTCAGCTGCTGTTGGCGCATTTTATGTTGCACAGGTTATCAGCCCAACCTCATTTGCTTATTATACCCGTGCAACAGTGTCTTCAATTACTACTGCTTCTGACTACGCTGTATATGCTCGTGCTCAGGGCTCAGTTCTTCACCGCCCATTTGATGGTGGTGTAATCTTCTCATCTAACGGTGGCTCAAATTACGAACAACAAGTTCGTCAGACTCGTCGTTACTTCCGCTATCAGTCAGGTAAGGGTATTCAACTTTCTTCTGGTACCATTCTTAAGCCTAACTTCCAGGTTGACAGCATGACAGCTGTTTCTAATGGAACAATTACCATTACACTAAAAGATGTCCACAACCTACAAACTGTACCACCTGACGCTCAGGTTACTATCTACGGAGCTAATGAAGCTGGGTTTAATGGAACCTTCTTTATTACTAATGTAATTAATTACAACAGCTTTACTGTTAGTGCTGGTGCTGGAGTATTCTCAGGAAATACAACTGCTTCTGGAAACTTCTATGTATCAACTTCTGGTTGGTACGGAGGCGTAAACCGTCTAGGTATCTTTGACCAGCAAAATGGTTTGTTCTTTGAATTTGATGGTCAAACCATTTCTGTTGTTCGTCGTAATTCTACCTACCAGATGACTGGTCGTGGCAAAGTTGTTAACGGTTCTACAGCCGTTACTGCAAGCACCATATTTACAACTACGTCTTATACCAAGCAGCTTACTGGTGGTGACTTTATTGTTATTAAGGGTCAGTCATACCGTGTTGAAAGCGTAACTGACGATAGCAACTTCACAATTTCACCAGCTTACCGTGGTGCAAGTGCAGACAACGTAATCATCTCTAAAACTATTGATACTAAGATTCCGCAGTCCCAGTGGAACATCGACAAGATGGATGGAACTGGACCTTCTGGTTACAACCTAGACCTTACAAAGATGCAGATGTTCTACATTGACTTCTCGTGGTATGGTGCTGGGTTTGTTCGTTGGGGTCTTCGTGGCACAAATGGTGACGTAACTTATATTCACAAATTGCCTAATAACAACGTAAATGCCGAAGCCTACATGCGTTCAGGTAACTTGCCTGCTCGTTATGAAAGTGGAACTATTCCTCCAGTTACAAAGGTAACTGCAGCGATTGGTGCATCTGATACGACTATTACCGTTGCAGATAACAGTGCATTCCCTAGTACTGGTACTTTGATGATTAAAAACAACTCAACTGTTGAACACGTTTACTACTCAGCAAAACCTACGTCAACTACATTTACCGTAACACGCGCCAAAGCTGGTGCTCAGGTAACTGGTTTTACTCCTGGTTTGGCAAGCAACACCCTAGACTTGAGTGCAGCTACGTTTGCTAGCGGCTCAGTTTCTACTCTTCAAATTGGCCAGAGAGTAATTGCTAATAACAGCGGTGTGTTTTCTGATGCTTGTTTTATTACAGGTATTAATGGAAACGTAGTTACTCTTAGCAATGCTGCCCTAGCGGCTACATCAAGCACAATTAACTTTGTGCCTATGAGCTCTACTAGTGGTCAAGCATTCTCTGCAACTTTTCCAACTACAGTAGAACTTGGCTACCCAACTCTGGCTCCAACTATCAGCCACTGGGGTACCTCAGTAATCATGGACGGTCGTTTTGACGATGACAAGTCTCTGTTGTTTACTTATGGTCAAACTACTGCTACTACTTTGGCACCAACTGGCGGTGCATCAGTTACAGGTGTTACTGCTAACGTTGCTGCTAATACAAATATTACTATTCCAGCAAACACCAATATCGTTAACGGAATGACGGTTACTGCTTCTGGTGGAACTGTTACTACATTTACTGCTAACTCAATTGTTACAGTAATTAACTCAACTACTATTCAGCTAAATAATGCTGTGAATGTTAGCAATACTATTTTGACGTTTGCTGGTGCAACTCAAAAAGCCTTGTTCTCAATTCGTATTGCACCATCAGTAGATAACGGTAAGGCAGCGTATTTCGGTGCTCGTGAGTTGATTAACCGCATGCAGTTGGTTCTTCGTACCCTAGATATTGCTCTTCAGGGCTCTACTACGGGTAACCTTCTAGTAACTGCAGTCCTTAATGGTATTCCAAGTACTACTGTAGTTTGGTCACCCCTCACTTCTCCTACATCAAGTCTTGCACAAATCTCGGACTTCTCTAGCGTACAGAATATAGCTCCTACCCTAACTGGTGGTGAAGTTACTGGTGGATTCTTTGTAAACTCTACAGGAAGCGTTGACTTGTCACTGGTTCGAGACCTTGGTAATGCAATCCTTGGTGGTGGAGCAACTTCAGCTGCAGATAACTCAAACTCCAATATTTACCCAGATGGTCCAGACGTACTTACAATTGTGGTACAAAATCTTTCTGCTACAACTCCTGCAAGCGTAGTAGGTCGCCTATCTTGGACTGAAGCCCAGGCCTAATATTGATAGGCTGGTATTATGCCAAGACAAACACTAATACAGGTTCGTAGAGATACAGAAGCTAACTGGGCAGGTACAATCCTTGCTGATGGTGAAATTGGTTACACCAACTCGGGTACCAATAAAGGTAAATTTAAAATTGGTGATGGCGCTACTGTTTGGGGAAGTCTAGCCTACCAAGGCGGTGGTGGTTCTTATACCCTACCTACTGCGTCTACAACAACCCTTGGTGGTGTCAGAATTGATGGCACAACTATCACAATTAGCTCTGGAGTAATTTCCGCTAATTCAAATTTTGTATCTTCAGTTTCTGGTACAGGAACAGTATCTGGACTTACTTTGAGCGGAACAGTAACTTCTACAGGAAGCTTGACTCTTGGAGGAACTCTTTCTGTAACTCCATCAAACTTTGCAAATCAAACAGCAAACCTTATCTTTGCTGGACCAGCATCAGGTAGTTCTGCTGCCCCATCTTTTAGGCAGTTGGCAGCAGCCGATTTTGCTAGTGGTGCAACACCTGGCCAAGTGCCATATGTAACTACTTCAGGAACATTGTGGGGTTGGGCTAATCCCGTAGTTAAAGATGGCAATTCAAATATTCAAGTTAATAACGTTCAAAAAGGGTATACCTCTGTTACATCTGCAGGAACTACAACCACACTTACTGCAGCATCTGCGTATGTTCAAAGAATTACTGGAACAAACACTCAAACTATTCAGCTACCTGATACAACAACTCTTACAAATGGTCATGTTTTTATTATTGACAATGACTCAACTGGTGCTGTAACAGTAAATACTTCTACTGCAACTTTGCTTGATACAGTATCTCCTGGTGCTATGGGATACTTTTTTGTTGAAGACAATACCGTAAATACAGTTGCTGGTTGGGGTAAGTATGCTTATCTTCCAGGAACAGTTGATTGGGGAACTTCCTCAGTTACAGGTGTTCCTAGCGTTACAACTTCTGCAGCTAACTTTTCTCTTCTTACACCAACTACGAACTCCCTTACTCTTGATTCAGGTACTACTGGTGCAGTTAACCTAGGCACAAATGCTAACGCTAAAACTATAACTATTGGTAACACTACCTCTGGAACATCTTTAAGTTTTCAATCTCAAGGAGCCGTTAACACTTCGTTTAACTTTAGTGGTTCCAGTGCTGCGGTACTCCAAACTCCAGGTGGTACGGGTAACCCTACCCAGAACCTAACAATTCAATCTGGAACTACCTCACAGTCAACTACTAGCAATACTAACTCTGGTTCTCTTACAATTACTACTGGTTCTGCTGCTAATACTAACGGTGGTTCTGGAAATGCTACTAGTGGTAGTATTACTATGGATGTTGGTGCAGCGTCCGCTGTTGGTGGAAGCCAAACTAACGGCTCTATAAGTATTGGTGGTTCTAATGCGGCAAGTGTTGCTATTGGTCGTAGCGGTGTAACTACGACTATAAACGGAACAGTATCTTTTGGAACTTTATCGGGTGCTTTGACCTTACGTTCTGGAAGTACTGGTGTAGGAACCGCCCCTCTGTATTTTGGAAATTCTTCTCCAGCAGTTCTTGCAACACCTGTTGCTGGTGCTTTTGAATATGACGGCAAACTTGTATACGCAACCCCTTTTATTACAAACACTACTGTTGGCCGTGGCCTTATTCCCGCGACACAATATGTATTAAACTCATCTGCTGTTTCATTAACCGCCACTACTACTTCGCCTGCAACCCCAGTTACTGCTACTGGTGCAATTTTTGGTAAATCCCTTTACTTGGAAGCAAACACAACATATGAAATTGAGGCAATGATTTCCTCAAGTACTCAAGCAGGAACAACTACTGGAACTAATTACAATTTAATTTGGGCATTTCAATCGGGTGCTTCGGCTGCAATTCATGTTGAATACCAAACTGGACTTGCAGCCCAAACTACTCAAAGTTCTACAACTGCTTGGCAAATGGTAACTGCTGGAAATACTGCAACTATTGCTGCATCTATCTCAACCACTATTGCGTATCACAGATTTAGGTTTAAAGGAATTATTAAAACAAGTTCTACTGCGGGAAACTTTACAGTAAGTTGGGGAGTCACATCTGGTGGAGCAACAATTGGAAGTACTGCAAATGCCACAACCCTAACAAATTCTTTTATGAAAGTTAGGCCAATTGGAACTACTACTGACGTTAATATTGGTGGTTGGGCTTAATAACTAAGTATTTGGCTCTACAATTAAATAGACCTTTGAGTAAGGAAGTACATGCGCGGGAATAAAGTCCAGGGACGCTTCAGCATAGAATACGAAAGTAAGTCTATGTATGAAGGTATTTCTGACGACCTGGGCGGTACTGTAGGTGTAGAAGTTAACTGGTGGCAATGGTCATCTACAAACCTTGCAAATAGCTACGCTACTTATGTAGATGACATTTATGACGTTTCTTCAAGCACTGTTGGTGGAGGCCGTCGGTGGCTTTCACCAATTAAACTTCCTGTTGTTATGGCTCAGTTTGTTCGTGGTACTAACATCATGAATGAACGTGGTTTCTATACAACTGACACATTGCGTCTTGTCGTAAATGTTGGAGTAGTAAAAGAGTACCTACCTGGGATTATTACTGACTCTAACAACCACATTAAAGACCGTATTGTATACGGTGGTGAAGTATGGGTTCCTACTCGTGTTTTGCCACGAGGCTCGTTTAATTACCGCTACTCTGTAGTTACTATTGACCTTAACCAGGTTAACCCTGAAGAACTTGTTAATGACCCACAATTTCAGAGTTACGCTGCTTCGGCCCCCTCTGAAATCCGACCTATCGGCTATGGTATTGGTTACTATGGCGAAAACCCTTATGGAGAGTAATAATGGCACTTGTTAAACCGACACTTGGACAGGCTGACTGGGGTACAACCCTAAATACCGCCCTAGACTATATTGATGGTAGAGTACAAACTCTACGCTTTGGTTCTTTTGAGAACACCACTACTCTAACTAACGCAGGAACAACTTCCTCTAATCTAGTAACTTTTGACACCACAAGTATTTCTAATGGTGTTTCTTTGGTGTCTGGTTCAAGAATAACTTTTGCAAATGCTGGTAATTACTTGATTAACTTTCTTGGACAATTCCAATTTTCTGGTGGTGCTAGCAACTACAACATTACTGTTTGGTGGGCAAAGAATGGCACAATTGAAAACAATAGTGCATCTACTTTTACAACTACTTCTTCCCAGGCTTCTCAAATTATGGCTAACGTAGAAGACATTATTACAGTTGCTGCTGGAGACTACATTCAGTTTTACTGGTGGGCTGGTGCAGCAGGAATTTCTCTAGTACCAACTGCAGCTGGAACCAACCCAACTAGACCCCTTTCTCCAAGCGTCAAACTAAACATATTTAACGTAGGATAATAATGGCACAGAACACTAAACTAGAACCCGCAGAACTTAAGTACCCAAATGGTGGGGGACTTGAGATTATTCGTGCAACTAAAACAAACATTAAGAATGCAGAAGTGCAACTTATGGAAGCACGACACAATCTAGAAAAATTACAATTGAAAAAGAAACATGCAGAGCAGGCTAAGCCAAAGTCTGCAGGAAAGGCAAAGTAATGGCTAAGACAGCAGCATGGCAACGTAAAGAGGGCCAAAACCCAAATGGTGGACTAAATGCTAAGGGTCGTGCATCAGCAAAAGCTGAAGGACACAATCTTAAGGCACCAGTAAACCGCAAGCCTAAGACAGCAGAAGAATACCGTCGCCAGGGCTCATTCCTGGTTCGTATGGGTTCATCTGATGGCCCACTATTTGACGACAAAGGTCGCCCAACTCGCCTAAAGAAATCGCTAGAAGTTTGGAACTACCACGGTAACGACAAGGCTGCAGCTGTAGCCATGGGTCGTCGTGACCTTGCTAAGGCTAAATCAATGAAAGAACACGAAAAAGGCAAGACTAAGGCTAAAAAGAAGTAATGGCTAGGGTTACTGCTGGAGGATTGAAGCACAGGGTCACTAAGAAAAAAGAAGACCGTGGCATTGGTAATAAGGGCGATGTTATTGTTACCCAAACTAGTAAAGCAGGTAAGACAGAAAGCATGAATCTTACCAAACTTGCTGGAGCTAAAACTGTAAAGCAGGGCGTCAAAGCTACTAAGGAATACCATAAGAAGCACCCAGAAATTGGTAAAGGAAGACGAAATGCCAGTAAAAAAAAGTAAATCTAAAGTAAATGAAGCAGGCAACTATACTAAGCCTGAGCTTCGTGCACGTTTGTTTAAAAAGATTAAAGCTGGCACTAAGGGTGGAGACCCAGGTGAGTGGTCAGCCCGCAAAGCTCAGTTGCTAGCTTCAGAGTATAAGAAAGCTGGCGGAGGCTACAAAAACTAATGGCTAAAGCTCACTCCCAGCGTTCACTAGATAAGTGGACTAAGGAAGAATGGACAACCTCAGATGGAAAACCATCTAAGGGTAAAAAGCGCTATCTTCCTAAAAAGGCTTGGGAAGACTTGACTCCTGCTGAAAAAGCAGCCACTAACCGTGCTAAGAAAAAAGGCGATGGTGGACGTAAAGGCAAGCAGTTTGTGCCACAGCCTAAGAAGATTGCTAAGAAGACAGCGAGACACCGCTAATGGCTGAAGTTAAAATTGGTAGTAGAAAAAAGTTTGGTCCTTACAAAGGCTCTGAGCAAAATGGTGGTCGTCCCATATACGTTTGGAAAGTAAAGACTAAAGACGGTTGGCGTACAGAGTCTAAGAACAAAGCTCGTGAAGACTATGAACAGTCTTCAGGGCGTAAGCTTTCTAAGAACGTAGATGTTGACCACAAAAACAATAAACATTCAGATGACCGCAAGTCTAACCTCCGCCCCCTAAAGCACGGAGCCAATACCGCTAAAGAAAACAAGCGGAGAACAGGAAAGAAATAATGGCAAAGACAAAGGCACACCCAGGTTTTAAAGCTGTAGCTAACAAGATTAGTAAATCAGAGGGCGTATCAAAGGAAGCCGCAAATGCAATTCTTGCTTCTGCTAGTCGCAAAGCTTCTACGGGAGCTAAGAAAGCTAATCCTAAGCTAAAAAAGGTTGTAAAGTAATTGTCTGATACACCTATTGGCGACGAACTTAGACGTACATTTAAGTTCACGCCATTTGTACCTAAACCAAATAAGTACGCTCCCCTAAGTCAAGAGCAGCTTTATAAAGATTATGAAGAACAAGCTAGACTTGATGAAGAAAACGATGCTAAGATGGCTGAAGAGAGAAAGAATAAAAATGCCAATTAAATTTCCAGCAACTCCAGAGAGTCCGAAAGAAAACGGCATTACTAAAAGTAAACGTAATGGTCACGGCAAAAAGACCAATGTAAAAGGTAAAAAATCAAAGGGAATTGCAACCCCTGTTCATGTTAGGAAGAAATAATGGCAATGTGTAAATGCGGTAAATGTGCTGACTGTAAGGGTCGTGCAAAGAAAGCCAAGATGAAGAAGGGTTCCAAGTAATGGAAAAGAAGAAGTCAGGCAAAAAGATGCCTCCTTGGATTGGTACCAAGGGAGACAAAGAGCAGGACAAGAAGACCATGAAAGGTATGACTCCTGCTGAAAAGCGTAAGTTTGAAAAGGGTGACGCCAAGATGGACAAGGACAAGTCCCTGTCTAAGAAGGAAGACACCAAGAAGGACAACGCTCTTGCTGCACGTATCAAAGCTGCGGACAAGAAGAAACCAGCTAAGGGAAAGAAGAAGTAACCATGGCTGAAAAGAAAATGACCCCAAAGCAGATGAAACTTGCTGCTATGTCTGGGGATAAAAATAAGATTACTAGGGGCGATGTTATCACCGCCGCTAAGATGAAGAAGTGTTCTAACGGCAAGTGTGGCAAATGTGCCTCATGTAACGGTAAAAAGAAGTAGTACCAACACAAACAAAAGGCCCTTGCTATTGCAAGGGTCTTTTTGTTATTATTGAGGTATGGATAAACATCTACTTACAGACATTGATACTGACCTTCTTATTGGTTGGTGCTCGATTTGTCAGAACCTTGTAAAGATTAGAAAATCTAAAGTAAACAAGATTAGTGGAGAAATCTACTGGGTATGCTATAACCGCTACCGCGACTCTAATAATCGCTACAGCAAGCCCTGGAGGCTGCACAAAGGTGATGTATGCGAAGAGTGTGGGTTTGTACCTAAGCACTCTTGCCAGCTAGCTGTAGACCATATTGATGGTGACAAAGCAAACAATACTCCTGAAAATTATCAGACTCTTTGTCACAACTGTCATACCTATAAAACGTATATGAAACAAGATTATATGCCTAAAAGTTTAGGCAGTACTTTAACGTAAAAATCCGTATTCTTGAAGCGTAGGTATTCGTGCGAATGCCTATCTACGTAAGTAGCTTGCGCCTGTAAAGGATTTTGCGAATGTCCGCTAAAGATTTCGAACCATGGTGGGAACGAGTAAATAACTACATCGTTTTTCATGAGTTAGAAGAGTTTAAACAAGGGGCTCTTGGGTATCGTCCCAATAGTCGCCAAGAAGCTCTTATGGGTCTAATAAGCGCTGGTTACGTACGTAAGACATTCGAACAACCAAAATCTTATACAGGCAAGAAAAAGTGAAGAAGTACGTAGAAGCAGCTGATTCAGCAGCCCACGAACTCGCAGCATTTATGACTGTCGATTTACGTTCAAAAGCCAAAGAGGCTGGCTGGCATCCCGATGTAGTTAAAAATCTTACTGTCAAATTTGATGGTGAGAAACTTGGCGTACACGTTCCAGAAGAGCACCGCGCTGCCGCTTTTAACCATGAGTTTGGTACTGAAACTATTCCTCCAACAGGTGTTCTTCGCAAATACGATAATGGTATCTCGGATATTCGGCACAAGTATGAAGCACTTATTCACCAGCATGTAAAGGAACGTAATCAATGACTTTCCTACTTTCTGAGGATAAAGCGCTTCGCGAACACCTGCAAGGAATGATTGTGCATGACCAAAAAGGTGATGGAGCAATTCAGCCACGTCAGGTTGGTGTTTGGTTTGGACAACCCGACCAGGAACTTCGTAATCAAAGTTATCCGTATGTAACTATTGACCTTATTGATGTGCAGCGTGACCCAGAACGTGAAATGCGTGGGTATGTAGCACCAGATTACTTGGCACCAGATGGACTAACTACTAATCAATCATGGGAAATTGAAATGCCAATTCCTATGACTATTGATTATCAAGTTACGGCTTATTCACGCAATCCTCGCCATGACCGCCAACTTATGGCGCAACTTCTTCAAACAAAGCTTCCAGCTAGATTTGGAGCCCTAGAACTTGACGACGGCACAGTTCGTCGTTTAGATATCCTAAGCGTTGCAAAACGTGATGGAGTTGAACAGGCAAAGCGCTTGTTTGTAAATGCAGTAACAGTGCGAGTTTCAAGTGAACTTGCATTGACAAATTATATAACTCTTCAAAAGACTCTTGGAATAACTGTTGCAGGTCCTACAACCACAAATGCTGGGGGCCGTCCTGGCAACCCAACATACGTAGGAACCACTACGATTAACATTACGCAATAATTCGGAACCATTTCAAAACAAACCTATATTAAGGAGATATGATGGCTTACAGTCGTCCTGGTGTTTACATTAATGAACGCCTACTCTCTGACACTCAGCTAGTTACAGGAACCGCAAACGCTGCGGGTGCTGCAATTGGTGCGTTTGCTCAGGGCCCATCGAGCGCAACTCTGGTTACGTCTTGGTATGACTTCGTCAAGAAGTTCGGTGGATACAATGCTTCATTCCCAGCTACCTTTGGTGTTGGTCAGTTCTTCCAAAATGGTGGTTCTGAACTTTACGTCAAGCGTGTCTTGAGTTCTGGTGCAGCTGTTTCATCAGCCACTATTAAAGATACTGCTGCTAGTCCAGCTACCATTGTTACAGTTACATCTAAAAACAAGGGCGCTGACTCAAACAATCTACGTGCACAGCTAATTCCTATTCGAAGTGCAACTGCAACAGTTACTGGTGCAACAATTTCGTCTACTACAGTTACTTATACTGCTACTAACACATTCAGTGTTGGTGACGCAGTTATTATTACTGGTTGTACTGGCGGGAGTAGTGGTACTTCGTTTAACATTACTGGAATCGTTGCTACTGCATCTGGTTCAGGGTTTACAGTAACCGTGCCAGTTACATTTACAGCAACTTATGGTTCTGGTGGAACTGCCTATGCTACTGGTAACGTCTACAACTTTGTGGTTACAAAGGAAGCTGGAACTACTGACACCATTGTTAGTTCGGTCGTTACCGCAGGTGCAACAGATGACATTATCTTGGAACAGTACAATAACATTGTTATTAATTCAACAACTTCGGCTGATTTCTTAGAGTCTGTAGTCAATCTTGTATCTGACTATGTTAGCGTTACAGTTAATATCACTACTGGTGTGCCCACTGCTTCTATCTACCCACTTACAGGTGGAACAGATAGCACAGCTCCTGTTTATAGCGATTATGTAACTGCTGCTAGCACTGGTTTTACAACCATTACTCGTCCTCTAGTTATGTTTGCTCCAGAGCTATACGCTAAGTTGCTTCTTGATTCCGATGCTACCCCATCAACTAGCCTTACAGCTGTTCAGAATGCAATGACTACGTATGCTGCAACTAGCAACAGTTTTGCAGTTTTGGATGCTCCAGCGCCTACTACTCCTCAGACTTCTTCACAAGCACTTGCTTATGCAACTGGTTTGACTAAAACAGCTTATGGAGCAGTATATTATCCTAACTTCTACATCCAAGACCCTGTGGGACGCAGCACACGCTCGCTACGCAAGGTTAGCCCATCAGGTGCGGTTGCAGGAGCATACATTGCTACTGACAAGGCTGTTGGACCATTTAAGGTTGCAGCTGGTACGGATACTCCTATCAAGGGCGCTATCTCCCTAGAAGTCGCGCTATCCTCATCTGATTTGGATACTCTTAACACCGCACCATCTCCTGTGAATGCTATTCGTAACATTCCAGGTGCTGGAATTGTAGTTATGGGTGGACGTACTCTGCTGCAGGATAACACCTCTAACCGTTTTGTAAACATGCGTCGTTCGCTTAATTACCTTCGCCGTAATTTGGAAGATGTTACTCAGTTTGCAATGTTTGAGAACAATGACGAAACTCTTTGGTCTCGACTCCGTACTGTTATTACAGCTAGCTTGAATGTTTACCGCAATCAAGGTGGTTTGCGTGGAAGTGCCTCAACAGCATTCTACGTAAAGTGTGACACAGAAACTACGACCGCTGCTGACGTTCTCAATGGCCAAGTAAACATTGAAGTTGGAGTTGCTTTGCAGTATCCAGCTGAATTTGTTGTAATCAACCTCAGTCAATTGACTGTCAACTAGGCAAGGGAGAATAGATAATGCCTACAATTATTAATAACCGCTCTACGCTTACAACTGACCCAATCAGAAACTTTAGGTTTTTGGCAAAGTTTAAGCCTCTAGATTCAAATGCAACAGGTATGCCTGGTGTTGGTCCTATCACAATCGGTTTTACATCGATTTCAGGCCTATCAGTTACTACTGACAGCATTCCTTACCGTGAAGGTGGCTACAATACTACCTTCCACCAGATTCCTGGTCAGACTACTTTTGCACCTATTTCGTTTCAACGAGGTGTGGTTCTAGGTACTAGCCAAAACTGGGACTGGATGCGTCACTTGTTCGCAACTGTTTCGTCAGGTCCAGCCAACCAAGGTATCGCTAAAAACAATTTTCGTTGCGATATTGAAATTCAGGTTCTAAGTCACCCAATTCCTGGAGGTCAGATTGACCCGACAGGTGCAGTATCGGGAGACCACGTAGCACTGCGGTTCCAAGTATACAATGCTTGGATTACGTCATTGGCTTACTCAGACCTCAATGCTGGTGATAATGCTATTTTTGTTGAACAGATTGCATGTGTTCACGAAGGCTTTGACCTAAAATGGGCTAGTGACCTAACAACTACCGCAGGCGATTTTAATACAATCTAATAAAAGGAAAAATAAATGGTAGAAAATACGATGAATGCAGCTTCTAATGCTGCTTTGGCTAATGACCTTATTAATAGGGCAACAGCTGAACCTGAAATACAAATTGAACCCGCAAAAATTACTCCTCCCTCTGACAACTTTGTGGCTCTTCCTGGTGGGTATGTATCTCCCACTGGGGAGGTCACAAAGGTTGCCGAGGTTCGGGAACTAAACGGTCGGGATGAAGAGGCTATTGGAAAAGCAACAAATACTGGTCGTTTATTTGCAATGCTGATAAACCGTGCAGTAGTTTCAATTGGTAATGCAAAAGCAACGGAATCTATGCTAGACAATATGTTGGCTGGTGACCGTGACGCACTACTTTTGGGAATATACAAAGCTACATTTGGTAATGAAGCAATTATTCCTTCGTGGTGTCCTGGATGTAAGGATTTTAAATCCACAAGTGTTGATGTAACTAAGGATATTAAAATTCGTGCATTAATTGACCCAGTTGCTGACCGAGTGTTTACTATTAAAGGAAAAATTAACGAGTTTTTGGTGACCCTTCCTACTGGTGTTACTCAAAAAGAACTTTCAGTAGAAACTGACAAGACTATTGCTGAACTAAACACCATTCTTCTACAAAATACTGTTCTAGAAATTAATGGAATTTCTGTACTTAATAAGTCTCAAGTACAAAACCTTGGAGTTCTAGACCGAAAGCTCATTATTGATGAGCTAGTGTTTAGAAGTCCTGGACCAAAGTTTGAGGAAATCATTATTGATTGTCCTGATTGTGAAGGTAAGGTAGTGGTTCCGATTAGTCTCGGAGCTTTGTTTCGATTCTAGTATTGCTAGTTATATCGAATTACTTAATCAATGGTCAGTACTTTCAACAGTTTTTACTGGATGGACCCTAAAAGAAATAAAAATGCTAACTCCTAGAGAGCGTAGCAACTGGATAGAAATTAGCAGAGAGCTAGGTAAGGTGGTGAAGAAATGACCGATTTTGGTAGTGGTGGCGACCTTGGACAATTAAGTTCGTTAATTTCTGGTTTGCGCAGCCAAATTGCAGGCCTTAAGTCAGATATACACGGTCTTACTGGAAGTACCAGTGGAAGCTCTAACATGCTTGCGGGTGCTCTAGGCGGATTTAATGGCGGAACTGGCATGGGCCAGATTGTTAGTGGAGCTCTTACTGCGGGTCTTGGCATTGCTGCTGGCGCGTCTATGATGATGCCCAATGTTGGGCAAACAATGTCTCAAGCATCTAATTATTATCGTACTGCCTTGTTTAGTGGTGGTATGAATAGAGGACGACTAGAGCAGCAGGTATTGCGTGCTAGTGGCGGCTATCAATCGTCTCCAGGTGCTATGGCTATGGCAGCTAATTATCTTGGTGGTATTGGCATGGGAGCCAACACTTCTGAATTTATGCCAACAATGACTGCAACGTCTAACATATCTCGGCTATTAAATATTGATAATCTTAGCGCTGCCCAAGCTGTTTCGGGACTAAGTTCTGGGTCTATGTCATCAAGGTTGTTTACAAGCATGGGAATTATGACCTCTGACCCAAATACTGGTAAGGGCAAAACTACTGAGCAAATTTTTGCTTCAATGGCCAACGTTCTTTATGGTGGCCGAGGAAAAATGACAAGTGCTGATTTAGAAAAAAGTTTTAGGTCAGGACTTACAGGTGTAAGCCTAGATAGTGTCGGATTTGACGACACACAAAAACAGATGTTCTTGACGTATATGCTCAACAGGGGTAAGGGAGTTAAAACTAACTTTTCTAGTAGCTCTATGATGGGCGACTTGACTAAAGCAGGATTAACTTCAGGAAATGCAGACCCCCTAGCATCAACAATGAAACTGTACGGAACTCAATCTAGTCAAATGACTGCCGCTGAAAGTTCTTATATTACTGGAACTGATAACGGAGTTGCTGCATTCCAAGGACTTGATGGTGTAGTAAGAGGACTTATTGGAACTTTTGGTGAGTTGAACGCTAGAGTACAAACTTTTATGGGAACAAATGTTGGGCAAGGTATTACAACAGGTGTTCAATCTGTATTCAATGGTGTTTCACAAATATTTTCAGGGCTTGCTGGTGGTGCAGCAGGTGCGGGTGCCATGTTAAAAGGTGCTCCAGTTCCAGTAGACGGTGTTAGAAATGCCATTGGTAGCGCTACTATTAGTGACTCTGGGATGGGTGTGGGTGGAGGAATGTCGGTACCCCCTGCCAGTGGTCCTATTACAGCTAAATTTGGTCAAAAAGGTGCTATGTGGGGTGCTGCAGGACACAACGGAACTGATTACGGTGTTCCAGATGGCAGTGCTGTTCATGCAGTTGCTGATGGCACAGTGTCATCAAGTGCTGTTGGGTCTGGGCCATATTCATACGGAAAATACATCACTCTTGACCATGGTGATGGTTACCAAACTAGGTATGCCCACCTTTCTCAACCAAATGTTTACCCAGGAGATAAAGTAAGGGCTGGACAAGTAATCGGACAATCTGGTCACAGTGGCCACGTAACTGGCCCACACCTTCATTTTGAAGTTGTTAAAAATGGTACTTCTGTAAATCCAGCAAACTTTTTAGCAAATTCTTCTAAAAAATCTCCAGGAAAAAGTTCTGCTAATGTTTCTGCTCCTGGACAAAGTTTATTTCAAGTTACTATGGCTGGAGTTTCAGCAGCAGCACAGTCTATAAGTGAATTATTTGGTGGAAGCTCTACTCCAGCAACTGTGTCAGCTCTATCTGCAAGTAGTAAAACAGGTATTGGAGGACCTTCAGGAGGAATTGGTATGGGTTATATGAGCTCTATTGGTTCTGGGGGAGGCGGAGGCAATAACGTTTCTATTAACGTAAACATTGCAAGTGCGTCTGAAGCTGAGGCTCGTAAATTTGCTTTGATTGTAAAAGAGTATTTAGAAAAAGACTCATTAACCTCTAACATGGGACGATTTTAATGGCTAAGGCAACACCTAGAGACCCAATTTGGGCAGGTAATACTAATTTTAATGGTGGATATACCTATAACTTTGGAAACAATAATTCTTTAGTTAGTACTGGTTCTTTAGGAGGGGTACCAGTAAGCACTAATCCTGTTTTAACTGCTGCTGAAAAACAAAATCTTCAGCACGCAATTGATTTAGCAGCAAAAGCGTATTATTCGTTAAAAAAACAACATGAAATATTAACTTATTGGCAAAAATTTTGTACAAATACTGGATGGAGTCCTTCTGGAGGCGGGCTTTACGCTGGAGAAAATTACGTAACCCCTATTTACAGTAACTCTGAATTAAATATTTTCAGTACCCCTGTTGAGGGTTTGTTTAGAACTAGTGAAGATTATCATTTTGAAGATATTACTGCAGTAACTTTTTTACACCCATATCACAATACGTCTGTCTGGGGTGCAAATCACTATGAGTTAGCACTTCCTGATATTCAACAGGCTATTACCGCCATTACTCCACTTTTAGAAAAAGCTCGTACAGATTGGAATCATGCCAAGTACAATCTTAATAAAGCACTTTCTACGGGCGTTGTTCCTAAAGGTGCTATTCCAAGTGGTACTGGAAATACTAGTGGGGCTGGTACAGAACCAATAACTGACGCACCACCAACAAAGGCTCAGTTAAAAGCAAAAGCTGATTTTGATAAAAAACCAGTAATTACTAATGTTGGTATGCTTAAACAAAACTATCTTCCTGTTAGAAGCGATTCTATTGGTGAAAATAATATGCCAAGCTATGTTACTAATGCGCTGGAACTGTGGTCAAACTCATCACCAAATAAAGGCATGATTGTAACTTGGTACCCACCTGATGCAGTAACTTCTACAATTGTTCCAGATAAAAGTGCACAAGCTCAAAATATAAGTACAGTTAAATACGGATTTCAATTTTTGTATAATCCTGGAACTTTAGAGATGACCTATTCCGCTATTGAGGGCGTAGATTTGGGTTGGCTAGCATCTGGTAAGGACCAAACAAATGTCATTCCTCCACAAAATGGTGGTGGAGGTATTAGGTTTAACTTGCTATTAAATAGGCAGGCAGATATGGCCCAATACACAACCTCTGGCAAACTTATTACACCTGGAAAATATGCTCTTAGAGACCCTTATTCGGGAACAATAAACCCTGTGGGGTTTGATGAGCAAAAAGCTATCTATAATAAAGGAACTATGTACGACATAGAGTTTTTACTAAGAGCTGCTACTGGATACACAATGAGAAGTGAGCTTAGAAATGAACTTACCTCAGATATTGGATATTATGCTCGTAGGCAAGTCGAATTACACCTAGGTCCCAAACTTCGTTATAGAGGGTTTATTTCAAATATAATTATTAATCATTACCTATTTGATGAACGCATGGTTCCTACTTTAACTAACCTAAGTATTGGTTTTGCTCGTTTGCCCGATTTTGCCAATACTAATACTATAAATCCGTATCTTATAACTGTCGGAGGAAATTAACTATGATTTTTGCAGATAGCCGTTACGCAGATGGAAATTTTTTTAGAGCCTATAACTCTAAAAAAGGTCAATATGATGTGGTTATTTTTAGAGAAATGCCAAATAGTACAGCAACATTCTTTTACTACACTTGGGTAGAAGGAGACAGACTTGACCTTATTGCAAATGAATTTTTGGGTGACTCAAATTCTTGGTGGAAAATTATGGATTTTAATCCTGAAGTTATTGACCCACTAGACATCCCTATTGGATACCAATTAAGGATTCCAGGTGTCTAATATAATAGTTGGAAAAAATAGAAGAAGAACATCCTATACCGTAGAGTTTCCTACTATGCCCTCATTGGCATCTCAACCAATAAGAGTAGAACTAATACAAAAACAAGGTCATCACGATATTTTAATATTAGAATTTCCAATTGAGATGACTTTATGGGGGTCCATTCTTACTACTGGAATCCCTGTTAAATTTACGTGGAAACAGGACCACTTAGTAGGTACGTGGCTTGGGTATGTTTCTTTTGTCGAAACAGAAATTGCTGCACAACGTAAAAGAATTACTCAAGTTCATTGTATAGGTGCAGGATTTCCACTAAAAGACCGCGGAACTAGAATATTTACTGATGTAACTATTCCTGAAGTTGTAGAAATTATTGCAAAAGAGTTTAATCTAAAATATGTTGGAGAAAATCATACGCATAGATTTGACCAGCTAATTCTTTCTGGTGACTCTTATTGGGGTTGGATTCAGGAACAGGCACGAAAAATTGGATATGCTGCATTTATAGAGGGTCCTAGTCTTGTATTTAGACCTTTTGATAAAGTTATTGACCATGACGTATACGACACGCCTATTTTGTCAATGTTTGATAGAGACACTCCAGGAAATGTTATGGAACTAGATAGAACATTGGACTATTTTCGAGCAGTTAAAGGCGACCATATTGAAACTGATTTAGATGTTCGTTCGGTTAAAACAGTTGCAGGTATTGACCCCGTAACTAAGGCTCCTATTTTTTCCACAAAAAGCCCTGCAGATGTTGGTGCAAACCTTAGGTCTAGTGCTAGCGATGTGCTATTTAAAGAACATAGGCCAGATAAAGTTGTTCATGACAGATTTGGTGCGGAAACATCTGCTGAAGGTTCTGCGCACATGGCAAGGTTTAACATGCCAGCAAAAGTTAAGTGCCAGGGAGATGTTAGGATAAGGCCATATTCTCCTGTATATGTCAGCGGTACTTCTGAATCAACTGATGGTTATTGGATTGTTAAAGATGTGACTCATAGTTTGCTTCACTCAGGAGAATATGCTATTGAAATGACTATTCTAACAGATGGTACAAAATCTAACGTAACTGGTGGTAAGAGACTTAGCACGTCAAGTGTTGTAGGAACTATTGACGTGGAAAGTAGAATTAATTCAAAGCAAAATCTTTCAAATAGATTTGATAGTAACCATATTGCTTTAAATAATTCCGATAGAATAGTATTTGAGGGAAAACAAGGGTTTAATAAAACTCAAGCACGTTGGCAATACAAAAAAGGAAGCAAATAATGCCAGATATTTCTAAATTAAAAGAAGCGGCAATTGGTCTTCCATTTACTATTTCTTCTCAAAACATAGTTTCATATACTACTGATTACTCAAAAATTTGGGCAGATAGAGTCAGAAGTGCAGTTGGCACATTAATTAGGGAACGAATAATGAACCCTAAGTACGGTTCAAATGTACCTACTCATCTATTCAATACTCAAGAGGATATGAGTAATAAACTTACTCTTGAAATTGAAAAAGTATTTTCTGGGTATTTGCAGTTACTTTCTCTGCAATCAGTTAACGTAACCTTTAGTGAAAGTGACAATATCATTTATGCAGATGTTACGTATTCTTTACCGAGTCAGGCTGCCGAAAGTTTGGTTATCGGAATTGCAACCATTTCTAATAACTCTCTTCAAGAGGTGAAAGTTTAATTATGATGAACCCCAATGACACAGGATTTTCTGCGGATTACACCAACAGAGATTACTATTCAATTAAAAACGCCTTAATTAAGCGAGTTCAAAACAGCATTAATACTGGAACTATTCAGTGGACTGGTCAAGACCCTTCTGACTTTGGTGTTGCACTTGTAGAGGCTTTTGCTTATGCGAGCGACTTAGTAAACTACTACATAGATAAAGTTGCTAATGAAAGTAACCTAGCTACAGCTAGCCAACGTCAGAGTATTGTAAATATTGCAAAAACATACGGGTATACTCCTGCTAATTATCGAGCTGCAACTTTGCAACTAACTTTTTCTAACTCATCCTCAACCGCTCGTACGCTGGGTGTAGGAACTCAGTGCTATGGAAATGTAATTGCTAATAATGTTACTTCTCAAGTTATTTTTAGTACTACTACAGATGTTACCGTTCCAGCTATTTCTGGAAGTACTCCAGGAACAGTAACTGTTTATGCTTCAAATGGAATTTTAAGCACTACAGTTTCAGGAAATGATGCTACTTACGGTGAAAAAATTGGTACATCTAATGGATATACTAATCAAACTATGAGTTTTTCTAGCGATACGGTTGTTGATAACTCGCTCATACTTTACGTTAAAACAGGAAGTTCTTACGCTAACTGGAATCAAGTCTCTAAATTATCAGACTACGGTCCTTATGACTACGTTTATTCTACCGATATTGATGAATACGGAAACTTTTCTGTAGTTTTTGGTGATGGTGTAAACGGTGCTATTCCTTCTAATGGCTCTGTTATATACGCTAAATATTTAATTGGTGGGGGACAGCTTGGAAACGTAACTACGGGTGTAATTACTAACATTCTTAGTATTCCTGGCTATGTTGGTGTCTATAGTGGTTTGTCAGTTACTAACTCCACAGTTGGAGTTGGTGGAGCAGACCCAGAAAGTAACACATCCATTAAATTTAACGCTCCGCAAGCATTGACTGCTTTAAATAGGGCCGTGACTCTTAATGACTTTTCAAACCTTGCTTTAGGTGTTTATGGAGTTGGAAAAGCAAATGCGATTGCTTCCACAAGAAGCTCAGTAACTCTATATGTTGCACCAGAGCAAAGTTCTACAACTACAGATTTATACCCTGGATGGAATTCCACAAATTCAGCAACTACTGCAGCATGGACGACTCTTCAAACAGCTGTTATAAATGTAATAGGAGGAACTACTGGTGCGAATGGAAATTATATTCCTGGAAAATGCCAAATAGGAACTACAGTTACGTATTCTCCACCTACATATATTCCAATTAAACTTTCCGTTATTTATCAAAAATCAAACACCGCTGTTGCACCAAATGTTGAGCAGGATATTACTACAGCTCTTCTTGGCGTATTTAGTTACACAAATATGGTTTTTGGTGACACAATATACCCAGAAGATATTGAAACGGTAATTAAAAGCGTTCCTGGTGTTGCTAATGCTAAATTAACTTACCTATACAGGTCTTCAGATAGTGCTGCACGTACAACTCTTTTGGGAGCTCCAAATGAGATATTTGTGTTGCCAAATACTACTAGCAATATTATCCTCGCCCCAACAAGTAGCGATGCTACTTTGTCTGCGATTGGAATTAGCAGCCCAGCAAGTGCTTGGAGTCCAAGTCTCACAGCTGGCGTGTATTCTTACTCTTCCAGTACGTCATCGGTACAGACATATAATATTACCGCTACCGCAACAAATGCTGGAGCTACCATGACATTTGGACTTGTAGGAGGAAGCATGTCTACCTTTACAGGAAGCTTTACTACAGCAACGCTAAGTAGTAGTGGAAACTATTATTACGTACTTAACATCACTGCTAGTGATGGAATTACTACCAATAAGTACTACTTTACAATTACTAAATCATAATGATTAAAGATGTGTACGGAAATACAAGATTTTACGGTATCTACCGTGCTCTTGTAGTTGATAACCAGGACCCTAATGGAATTAGGCGACTACGACTTCAAATTCCACAAGTTCTTTTTGACCAAGTTACTGACTGGGCGTGGGAACAAGAAAATTCTGGGCAATTTTTGCCTGGTATTGGTGATGGTGTTTGGGTAAATTTTGAAGGTGGAGACCCATCTTACCCTGTTTGGGGTGGAACGTTTAGTAAAACAACCGACTTAATTGACGGAGGAAGCGCTTAATATGCTTACTGGAACAATGGCTGTATCAGTCTTACCTATTACCGCAGTAGCATTAGACTACACAACTGTGCAGGTTAGTTGGGTGCAAACAATTGGCGGTTATACTGCCTTTAGATTACTACGTAATCAAAATGGATACCCAATACATGAAGAAGATGGCATTATTCTTATTGATGAAACAGGCATTAACAGCTCAACAGGTAGTATGAGTGTCCAAACCTTTAAAGATGGTTATGATAATCTCTCACGTCCTACCCCACATAACAGCCCAATAACTCCTGGTAAATTTATTTATTACCGTGCGTTTGTTTGGTCTACTACTCTTGCTTCATGGCAATCGGCTGGACAAGTTATTACAATCATGGCGAAAGACCATCCAACAACTAAGCCCAATGGACAGACAATCAGTACTCACGATAAATTTATGAGTACTATTCCAAGAGTATTTACATCAGCAAGTCAAACTCCTATTGATGAAGTAGATACCTCGTCTGATTTGTATAAATTTATGAAAGGGTTTACGTATACTTTAGATGAGACACTAACATTAATTGATACATTAGTTCCCAGCTATACTTTGAGTAATACTGGTCCTGCATTAGTTGATTTAAAAGCAAATCAGTATGGAATAAATGATTCATCAGCGACAAATACTTCTAATAAAAAAAGAAAAGTTAGCAATGCTATTAAAAACTATTCAATGAAAGGAACTGAAGACAGCATTATTTCTATGGTAAAAGGGATAACGGGATATGATTCTCGTGTTCATTTAAATGGAAATATTCTTCTTAGTCCAGAAGATGGAACTTTTTATAATGGGGTTGGAACTTGGAAACCGTATGGTAGTGCAACATTAACTTCTGAAACTAGTTCTTTAGGCAGTGCAGTAGGAACATCAATTTCTACAGATTCTCTTTATTCTGCAAAAGTAGTGGTGGCCTCTAGTTCAACACTAGGTAGTGGCATTATTACTGGCTCAGTTTCTCCAGCTATTACTGGCGCAGCAACCGTTTCTCCACAAACCGTAATAAATACAGGAATTCCAATAGATGCGGGAAACTATTACCAAGTTAAACTCTATATGTCTACTTTGTCTGGAACTGCTACTTCTCCAACTGCTGTATACATTAACTATTTTGATTACAAAGGTGTTGAAATTACTGCCAGTAAAGACACGTCCTCTGTAACTACTAGTAGTTATTTAAGTTATAAAAATATTCAGGCACCTACAGGCGCAGTTTATATGTTCATCAATATTGTTTTGCAAACTGCAGGAACTTATTACGTAGATAAAATTAGTGTAGTTAAAAGAATTCCAGTAGTAAGTATCTCAAGTATTACTGGAACGGGTGCTGGTGGAAATAATCAGTTAACTAGTACTAGATTTTTTTCTAAAACTTTGACCAATGAATACAACAATGGCACTAATATGCCGTATAAATTAGGCGATATAATTGATATTAATGGAACTGCTGCAGAGGTTATTTCCGCATCAAATAGCATGGTTACTGTTTTGGGTACATACACAGGTATTAGCTACATACAAATGTATGATGGATTTTACCATGGAGATGCTCGCTCTGTAAAAATTAGGCTATTACCTAATAAACTTAATTATATTAACGATGGTGGAAGTAACCTTCCTTCGTGGACTGGTACTGGTGGAAGTTGGTCATCGGTAACTACTGGTTCAGCACTACCATATGCTGGAGCACTCGCACTATCAAACGCCAAAGCTTTAACTACCACTAGTTCAACAGCGTTTAGTTTGAGCAAGGTCCCAATTACTTTTGGAGTCGCACCTTCTGGAGTATATGTAACTTTTTCTGTGTATGCGAGAGTTACTACTGGTTCAAATTTAAATACTTCTGTTTACATTCAAGGATACTCCTCTGATTCTTGGCCCACTTCGGTTATAAGTTCTACTGTTACAGCTACTCTTACAACTACGTGGCAAAGATTTCAAACAACACTGTACGTACCAAAAACAACAACTTCTTATAATAACTTTAGTTATTCAGTGGGAATTTCAGGAACTGGCACTGGCCAAATAGTAGAAGTTTCATCTCCTCAACTTGAAAATACTTATTCTGCAACTGATTATTTTCAACCTGGAGTTACTCCAAATACTTTTTCAATAAATAATATTACTTCTGCTAATTTTGGTTGTGGTTTATACCGAGATATTACAAATAATATTGAACTTTTAAAATATCAAATTAGTAATATTCTTCCAATAAACACCCCCTATGTAATTACGGCAGGAAATGGTTCTGCTGGAGTTACAAATGCGTATGGACCTTCTGGCATACTGCCATATGGAATTTCATAGTAGTATAGAAACATGGAAACTTTTTTTGAAGTAGTGCTTGCTGGTAGTGCAGTGGCATATATTGTTGAAGCTATTTTACTGATTCTCACTATTCCTGCGGGATTTGTTAAAGGAATTTTTACCCTTCCTCTTGCCACACTTGCAATGTGTATTTTTTCTGGATTTCAGTTGCACTTGTTTATTTCTGCCCCAGCTGCTAGTTTTATAGCTCTGGCTCTGATGAAGTTGGTTAATAAACCAACTGTTGTTCAGACTTCCAGACGTAACTACTAGGAGGGCAATTGGAAATACCTGATGAGGTTTTGGACATGGGTCTAAAACCTAATGAATTCTACCTGTTTGCTATTATGAATCGAATGGCAGATTCTAATGGTGGGGTAGACGCAACCATGGATACTTTAGGAATAGCAACGGGCCTTAGCCGCACAACATTGTGGCGGGATATGTCTGTGCTAGAGTCAAAAGGTCTGCTAGCAATTAACCGCACCAAGCGCAATCTTGGCAAACTCCATAAAAACAATTATCGTTTGATTAGTCCATGTTTCAAAAATAAACATGAGGGTGTTGACACAGCACCAAATAGTGTTGTACCATGTTTCACAGATGCAACATCAACAGCTGATAGTAATACTGTAATTGTTACTACTGGTACAGATAAGACAATAGTAAAGAATACTTCGTATTCTTTTGGGGCCAAGGCCCCGATGGAGGGCAAGATGGTTAATCGTTGGAATGATGACGATGATATTGCTGGTGTAGGTTTGCTTGAGGGCGAACTACCAGCAGCGCAAAAGCAGGCAAAGACAAAGGCACACCGTAGTGAGCGTCCTACTGAATCGTGGACTGCACAGATGGTTGCTTCAGAATTTGCAAGCCGTGTTTATGCAAAGATTCCTGGAGTTCCAGGGATGGTCAATACCAAACGCCTTTCCATTGCTCTAGCTACTAACCGCAAGAAGTATGGGACTACTGCTGCAGTAGAAATAGCTGCAATGGACAAGTTCTTTTCAGATGCTAGAAACGTCGCTACTCTTCGTAAGTTTCCAAAAAATACTCACGGAGTTTTCTTGAATGCAATCACTAATTTTGTAGCTGAGCAGTCATCAGTAACTGTGGTTGAGACTAAGATGGATGAAGTTATTAAAGCATCAGATGGTACTGAGTTTGACAACTCTATGCCAGGTAGGGCAGCATTAGAACGTTACGAAGAAAAACTAAGGAGGGCATAATGTCATACGACATCAATTCACTATCAAGCAACAAGCGCTACTGGTTGCTTAAAAATTCAAACATTCCACGCAGATTTCTTGGTCTTGAGCCATCGGATATCGCAAAGACCATGGGCAGTTTTCCTGCAATCATTGAGGACTGGCTAGAGCAGGCTCTTGATGGCGAGGTTATCAAGCAGGTAGGTGGACTAGGAACTACTGGCGTTGGACTTTTGTTTGATGGTGGTCCAGGTCTAGGAAAAACTACGCATGCTGTAACTTCTTTGATGGAGTTTGTTCGTCGTCTTCCAGAAGAAAACGACCAGGCTCGTGAGGTTCTTGGAATGAGTGCAGAAAACTATGGGATGAATGCTCGTCCTGTTTACTACATGACTTTCCCAGAATTTCTTTCTCGCAAGAAGGCTTTGATTGACGCTGACTCTGAAAGCAAGAAAGACCTTTATCGAGAGATGGAGGGGTTTCATGGTCGTGCAAAAGATGACCACTTGAATGTCCGTGTTTTGGTTCTTGATGACCTTGGCAAGGAATATGGTTCAAAGTATGACGACACTTCGTTTGATGAGATTCTTCGTAGTCGTTATGACAAAGCACTCCCAACAATCATCACTACAAACGTGGCCCGTGAAGTTTGGAAAGAACAGTATGGCGAAGCTATGGGCAGCTTTGCACACGAAGCGTTTATTCGTGTCCGTATCAAGGGTGAAGACCTTCGCAAGAAATAATGAAGGGACAAAAAATGGATATTGACTGGAGAACCGTTCAAATGTTTTTGTCTGAAGACGGTGTTTGTGAAGTTCAAATTGATGTGGAAAATAATAAAAAAGTGCGCTGTAGTTGCCCATCATTCATGTCTAGAGCAAGGTGCAAGCACGTTAATTACGTAAAAGAACACATGGAAAAGAACGAAGGACATTACGCAATACGTATTCCCGAAAATGTTCCAGATGAAGAGGCTTATGAAGCTATGGCAAACTCAGAAGCTTTTAGACAATTCATTATTAAGTATGCTCCAGTAGAGGTGCTTGAATGAAGGGCGGAGACATTTCAAATGAAACATCTCCACGAATCATTGTTCTAGTAGACGTGGTTCTTGATTCAGATGTTGAAACAACTAACAAAATATTTCTACCACCAGTAACAGAAAGAAAAGTAAGGGGACTAAAGAACCTTGCTCTTTCACAACTCTGGAACATCTCAAACAAGTATGGACTATCAGTGGAGTTGGCTGGTTTTTCTAGCGAGCTCTGGACACAGAAGAAACTAGATGATGTAATGGATAAGTTGGACCGTCGTGGAGGTAACCCATTTAACTATGCGGAACTCTACAACGACATCGAGGACTTTATTGGAGAACTTCCTTACCGCAATAATTTGAAAGGTGTTGTGGATATTAGGGAACGTGTGGCAAGATATGGTTCTGCAGGAATCGAACTAGAGAATCTTTAAAAAAGTAGGAGGGCAAAATGGCAGCAGATAACGAGTATCGTCTTGTAAGTAAAATAATTCTTGACAGGAACATTATTCCTGTTTTGGAACGTGGCATCAAAGACGACTGGATTGTTGATGATGACTTGCGTCGTGTTTGGAAGTTTGTTCGTGACCACTACGCAAACTATCGTGAGGTCCCAACTGCAGTAGCGGTCAATGACAACTTCCCAAACTTCAAGACTCTTAAGGTTGAAGACAGCCTTGATTACTTGATTGACAAGATGGTTGAGTTCCGTCGCCGTACTATTACTCGTAACGGTGTTGAGAACGTAGTTGAAAAGCTTAACCTCAATGACCATGAATCAGCGCTTATTGAGATGAGCAAAGCGATTACTTTGGTTAATGACCAAGGTATTGTGGGAACAACTCACATTGACTTGACCAAGAACCCAGACAAGTTTTGGGAAGAATACCAGCTCGTTCAAAACTCTGAGTTTCTAGGTATTCCTACTGGCTTTGAGAAGATTGATATGGCAACGGCTGGTCTGCAAGGTGGACAGTTGATTACTGTTATTGCTCCTCCTAAAACTGGTAAGTCTCAAATTTGTTTGAGAATTGCTGCAAACATTCATGCTTCTGGCAAGGTTCCTATGTTTCAGTCTTTTGAGATGAACAACCACGAGCAGACTCAGCGTTACTTGGCTATGACTGCTCACGTTCCTAGCGACAAGCTTCGTCTAGGTAAGTTGAATGATATTGAAGAAGACCGTTTGATTAACGTGATTGACAACCTGAAGTCTCAACACCCGTTTCACTTTGTTGATGCTGTAAACGGTTTGACTGTAGACTCTTTGCTCGCAAAAGCAGAGCAGCTGAAGCCAGACGTTCTTTTTGTTGATGGTGTGTATCTTATGCTTGACCAGGTTACTGGTGAGGCTAACACTCCGCAGGCTTTGACTAATATCACTCGTTCATTGAAGCGTGTTGCACAAAAGCTCGACATTCCTGTAGTTATCTCTACTCAGACTCTTCTTTGGAAGATGAAGGGCGGTAAAGTTTCTGCGGACTCTATTGGTTACTCTTCATCGTTTTTTCAGGACTCCGATGTAATCTTGGGTCTTGAGCCAGTTGAAGATGAGGAACAGGTTCGTCTACTAAAGGTTGTTCAGGCTCGTAACTGTGGTCCTGAAACTAACTCAATTACTTGGAGATGGGACACTGGGTGTTTTCACGACGATGCAAAGAAAGACAGCTGTAAGTATTGCACTCCTTACAGCATGAAAATCTAATGATTGATGTAGTTAAAGCGCTTGATGCGCTAGGTATCGAAGTTAGCCAACGAGGACATGAGGCCAATGGTCTTTGCCCAGGTCACATTGCTCGCACTGGTAAACAAGATAATTCTCCATCTTGGTGGATTAACACTGAGACTGGAATGCACATTTGTTTTTCTTGTGGATACAAGGGCAACATTGCGCAATTGGTTTGCGATGTAAATGAGTTTTACCTCAAGAACTATGATGGCTCGTATTCATATGATTATGCAGCTGCTCGTGCATGGCTTTCCGACATCTACTCTATTCCTGTAGAAAAACTTTTGGAGATGGTCAAAGCTCTTCCCAATAGAATTGAAGAAGCTCCAAAACCACTAGCAATGTCAGAGGCTCGTTTAGCAATCTTTGTTGAACCAACTAAAGAGCAACTAGTTTCTAGAAACATCACTATTGAATCGGTAAACGAGTACGGTGTTTTGTGGGATAGTAAAAAAGAAACATGGATTCTTCCATTGCGTGAACCTCAAAGTGGCAAGCTTCTTGGTTGGCAAGAAAAGGGAACTAAGTTTCGTACATTCTTTAATCGTCCAGCTGGACTAAAAAAATCTATTACCCTATTTGGAATTGAGAAACAAAATGAATCCATGGCTATTGTCGTTGAGTCTCCTCTTGACTGCTTGCGTATTTCTAGTGCTGGTATCCCTGGTGCTGTAGCAACTTGCGGAGCAATTGTCTCAGAAGAACAAGTAAAACTTCTTCGTTCATCAGACAAAATTATTTGTGCATTTGACACCGATGCAGCAGGAATGAAAGCTTCAAATGAGATGCGTAAATTTGCACGCAAATACGGTTTAAATCTGTTCTTTTTCAACTATGGTAGTAGTGGAGCAAAAGACCCAGGCGACCTTACAGACGAGCAACTAGCATGGGGAATTGCGAATGCTAAATCGTCAGTACTCGGAGAACTTGCTTATGTTCAAGGGAACTCTTAAACCCTACCAAGTTGATGCCGTCAAAAAGATGGTTGAATCAAAACAAATCCTAGTAGCCTATGAAATGGGCTTAGGTAAAACCCCAATGACTATTGCTGCGGTGGAGGAGCTTTCTCCTTCTCGTACTTTAGTTTTATGCCTGGCTTCTTTGAAGTATCAGTGGCAAAAAGAAATAAATAAATTTAGTGACTCTACAGCTTTAGTTATTGATGGAACTCCAGCCCAAAGGGCCAAACAATACGAACAGATTTTCGATTACGAGTACGTAATCATGAACTATGAACAGGTGGTAAACGACTGGGATGTTATTAAAACTTTTAACTTTGATGCTATCGTTTGTGACGAAGCGACCGCTATAAAAGGTTTTCGTGCTAAAAGAGCTAAAAAAGTAAAAGAGATTTCAAAAAATATTGATATCAGGTTTGCATTAACTGGTACCCCAATTGAAAATGGTAGGCCAGAAGAAATCTTTTCTATTATGCAGTTTGTTAATCCACATGTTCTTGGTCGCTTTGATATTTTTGACAAAACCTTTATTGTTCGTAATCATTTTGGTGGAGTTCAAAGATACAGAAACTTACCTGTATTAAATAAAACAATTCAAAATCACACTGTACGAAAGTCACAAAAAGATGGGGATGTTAAGCCTTTTCTTCCAGATGCCGTTTATCGTGAGCCACTAACAATACCTCTAGATAATAAAGCTCAAAAACTCTACAACCTAATAGCAACAGATTTAATGACATTACTTATAGAAGCTAGAGAATCTTTTGGTACTTCGTTTAGTTTGTCTGCACACTATGGACAGTCATTTGACCCAGGTGACCCCGCCAATGAAATGCGGGGGCAGATTATGTCTAGAATCGGGGCCTTACGAATGTTGTGCTCTAGCCCACAAGTTTTACAAAAGAGCTCCGCAGAGTTTGACAACCACACTGGTAAGGGCAGTGCATATATAAACTCTTTGTCAGAACACTTAGCAGACTTACATAAAACTCCTAAGTTAGATGCCACCCTCTCTTACTTACAAGACCATCTTGACATTGACCCGACATACAAAGCCGTTGTATTCTCTACTTATCTAGATTCTGTTGATGAGATTGTATCTAGGTTAAACGCCAAGGGCTATGGGGCTGTTGGGTACACAGGAAAGATGAATGCTAAACAAAAAGAAGAAGCCAAGGTCACGTTCCAGACTCAAGAAGACACCAGAGTTTTGGTATCTTCTGATGCTGGGGGTTATGGTGTTGACCTTCCTCAAGCTAATCTCTTAATTAACTACGACCAGCCATGGAGTTCTGGACTCGCAGTTCAACGTAATGGTAGAATAAATCGTACGTCCAGCGACTGGACAACAATTACAATTCAAGATATATTAGTTACAGGGTCGATTGAGCAACGTCAACACGACATGTTAAAACAAAAAGGCAATATAGCTGGAGCTATCTTAGATGGTTCTAATATCAACTCCAAGGGTGGTGTTGATTTAACAGTAGGAAGTTTGATAGACTTCTTAGGTAACAAATTAATTTAGGAGGCAATTATGGCATTAATACCAGAAGAAGGACGTCAGTTCGCTGACCCAGAGAGCTTTGAAGCTCAGGTACGGGAGTTTGTTCGTATCAAAGAATCCATCAAAATTATGGATGCACGCGCTAAAGAACTCAACAAGAAGTTCATGGAAAAGATTGAGCTTGAAGGTCAAGAGGACTCTAGTGGCAACATTCAACTATCACTAGGTTTTAGTGCCGATGGTGTAACTGTGCTTGAAAAGCAACGCCGTGCAAGTCGTGTTCTTGATGAACTCAAGGCAGATGAAATCATTGAACAACTGGGTCTTGGTCTTGAGGTTTACGAGTTTAAACGCACCATCAATGAAGACGCTTTGATGGCTGCCTACTACGAAGACAAAATTACCGAGGAACAACTTGACGAGATGTTTCCAACTAAGGTAACATGGGCTTTGTGGACTAGGAAGTAATAAATGCCAGGAATGCGTTCAGACGAAGAAATCCTCAAAGCTTTTGAGGGTCTAGACCGTGCGCCTGGTTCTAAGAAACAACGTCGTGTGTCTACTCCAGTAGCAGACAAACGCCGTTCCAAAGCCATGACTGGTTCTAATGGCTGGGACTCAAACCCAATCATTAAAACCATTCGTGGGGTGGAGACCGAGGTGTTTACTATTGGTGCATTAGCATTAGCACTAGAAAAACAAATCGTAACCATCCGACTATGGGAGAAGAAGGGCTACATTCCAGGAGCTCCCTACCGTTTGCGTTCTAAGAGCCTTAATGGTAAAAAAGTTAATGGTAATCGTGTTTACACACGTGAACTAATTGAAATAACCATTGAGGAATTCGAGAGTCGTGGACTTTTGAACTCACCTCGTGTAGAGTGGAGTTTACACAGTGACTTGACAGATGTTCTTGTGGAACGCTGGAGAGATGCTGTACAATCAAAATAGAGAGTCGCAAGACCTCAAATTCAACCGAGAGCGAAAGCCTCACTACCGAAAGTAATAACAACATGATTAACACCCCATCAGTTGACGCCAACAGCTACCTTGCTGAAGACACCGTTGACAACACCCCAAAGCACGGAACTACGGTTCAGGCAGGTTGGGGAGCAGTAAACGCTTCCATTAAGCCGAAGCGCGAAAACAGTGAATACCCTACCGACTTCCGTTTCTCGGAGCAGGGTCAGCTTGTTCGTTTTCTTGAGGACGAGCCGTTTGCTGTCTACAATCAGCACTGGATTGACCGTTCAGAGGGCAAGCGTTCATTCGTTTGTCTAGGTGACGAGTGTCCACTGTGTACGATTGCAGGCGACAAGCCACGCACTAAAGCATCGTTTAACATTCTTGTCCTTTCGGAAGAAACCCCTAATGTGCAGATTCTGACTGCGCCACCAACACTGGCACGTCAGCTTCAGGCAGCAAACGACGACACCCGTCGTGGACCGCTGACCAAGTACTACTGGGCAATCTCCCGCACTGGTACTGGACCACAGACACAGTATGTTCTTGACCGTGTCCGTGCCAGCGACCTGGCAGAGGATTGGGAGTTGGACGCTGAGGAAATCGATACTGTTGCGGTATCGGCAAGTAAGCACGACGCAAGTGCAGTTTACGTGAGCCCCCGCGAAGAACTGCTTGAGCTTGCTCGTACGCTAGTTTCCTAGTCACTCCCCTCGTGGGGGGTCAAGGTCTTCTCCTTTCTTTCCTTGGCCCCCCACACTTTCATCTTCTATTACTAGGGGCATTATGAATATCATTACTACCAAAGAACAACTACAAGAATTTGTAGATTATTACTCAAAGGTTGACGCCTTTGCATGGGACACCGAAACTATCGGTGAGAATAGACTTTATCCAGTCATCAATGATGTGTGCTGGATTTCTTTTGCTACAGATGACCGCGTAGATGTTATTCCTATGGGCCATCCTAATGGCGACCTTGAGGGTCATGATAAGCCACTACTTCTTTCAGGACAGCGTCGAGTAGCAGATGGCAAAACTCTACTTGATTCCCACTACTCTAAAGATGAGCGCAAGTGGACCGCTAAGTTTGGTCAAGCCCCAGAGCAACTTACCCCCAAGCAAGTCTTTGATGCAATCAAACCGCTTATGTTTGGTACACAGCTTAAGGTTGCCCACAATGCAAAATTTGATTTGAAATCTGTTGCTAAGTACTACGGTGGCAAGGTCCCCTCAAAGCCATACTTTGATACTATGACTGCTTCTTTTATTGTAAATAATCTAAACAAGAACGCCCTGAATCTTAAGGCGTGTGTTCTTCGTGAACTTAACATTGATATGGAAAAGGGAGTAGGAGAAAACGTTGCGCTACACTCGTTTAGCAGTGTTGCTACTTACTCTGGTATCGATGCTGACCTGACTTGGAAACTTTACAAAGCCCTTGCTCCAAAAATTACTGGCAATCTCAACAAGGTGTGGAAACTTGAGATGGATGTAACTGCAGCTTTGTGCGACATGGAGCTTACAGGTGCTTACATTGACCAGGATACTCTTGATGACCTTGCTGAGCAGATTGAAAAAGACAAGCAGGCTGCCGAAGCAGCATGCTATAAACTAGCAGGCAAAGCATTTGCCATCAACTCTGTCCCAACAAAACAGGCATTGTTGTTTGGAGGTACGTCTCCTCGTATCAAGCCAAACGTTAAGTTTAAAAACGTGCTAACTGCTAAAGGCTTTGATGCTCAAAAGCGTGGTGAAACTCTTAATGAGAGTCATTACTCATGCTCTGCTGAGGCTCTTGAGTACTATCGCGGTAAGGATGTTCTTGTAGATGCCTTGCTGGAGTACTCCGACTTGAACAAGCTAATGACTACGTACGTAACTCCCTACAAGGGCGGAGAAGTCAAGCGTGTTACAAACGGCAAGACTACTTTGACTCAGCGCAAGTCTCTTCTTATTAATAACCGTGTGCACACTAACTTCAAGGCTCATGGTGCAGAGACAGGTCGCTTTAGTTCCTCTGAGCCTAACTTGCAGAACATCCCATCATCTGGTGAGTACGGCAAGCTGGTACGTAACCTGTTCGTGGCTCCTCCAGGCCACAAGCTTGTGGTTGCTGACTACTCGCAGATTGAGCCTAGAGTTATTGCCTCATTCTCTCAGGACCCTATTCTTATGGCTAACTATCTCAACGGCGGAGACATCTATACAACTATTGGTGACACTATGGGAGTAGACCGCAAGGCAGGCAAGGTTCTGGTTCTCGCTATTTCATATGGCGTAGGTCCTGACAAGATTGCAGCAAGCATTGGTTGTACTGTACCAGAAGCTAAAAAACTTCTCCGTGATTTTGAGGCCAAGTTTAAATCAATTGCTACTTACAAGTCTCGGGTTGTTCGTCTAGCAAAAGAGTCTGGTCAAGTTCCATTTGTTGAGACTATCTTTGGTCGTAGACGCTACATTCCAGACTTGCGTGTTAACGACCAGGGATTGCTGGCACGTGCAGAGCGTCAGGCTTTCAACACTATGATTCAGGGCTCTGCTGCTGACATCATGAAACTAGCTTTGGTACGTGCTCACTCATGTTTTACCGATGAGCCCGATATCAATGTTATTCTCACGGTTCACGATGAATTGGTAACCATTGCCCCTGAAGACAGGGTTGATGAGGTTGCTGAGGCTATCCGTACATCAATGGAGGGTATTAAACTGAAAGAAATTACTGTACCTCTAAAGGCAGAGGTCTATGTTGTGGATAAGTGGGGTGAGGCAAAATAATGGGAAAGAGTAAACTTCCAAAGCTAACTATGGCAGATATTAGCGAACGTGTTCGTGGTGTGGTGCTTGACTCTCAAATGCCCAACGCTCACAAAATTAGTGTAATACTTGGCTGCAGCAATATTAGCGATGAACTTATGGATAAAGAAGAGGAGCAGAGCGACATTCGTGTAGAAAAATTGTCGTATGTAGTCCCTCTGCTGTATGCTTTTTCTCGACTACTTGCTGAAGGAGCTGTAGAAATACAAAAATCCTCTGTAGGAGATGAACTAAAATCTATTCCAGAAGATGTGTGGAGAGAGGGGCGTCGAATGATGGAGCAATCAAGCTTTGCTGCCCTTCTCGGAACTATCTCTCAACTTGTAGACATGGGTCTACTAGAAATCCCTAGGAAGTATAAATGACAAACGTATTTAATGTAAAACTCGATACTGTAGAAATGAACACTCTGATTGTTATGTATGACTATGCATTTACTAAACTAAGTAAAGAAGCAGACGACAAGCAACTCAGCACCATGACTAACGTTATGAAAAGAATGCTAAAAGCAGCAGAAGAATATGAGGGTACTTACGGACCGCTTCCAGAAGGAGGGCTAGATGAGTAATGCAGACTGGTGGGCTTCTAAACTGGGTAACCAGCAGCCCGTACAACAGGGGCGTCCTGACCCTACCCCACAGATGCCGCCATCTCAGAGGCCATTGACACCGATGCCTTCCTTTCAGCCCCAAGCGCAAGCGTCGGAGCGTGCGCAGTCAGCTAAACAGACTGCTACGTGTCCTGACTGCGGGTCGGTTAATTACATGGCAGTGGCAAATGCTGCACCGAGATGTTACGATTGTGGGTACCCCATTTCTCAATCGGGTAGCAGATACGGAAACCTCGCTGGAGCACATGTCGAGGGAGCAGCAAGACAAGCAACAGGAAATGACGTAGCAAACAACTGGAATCCACAAGGGATTATCGGACGAATAGGAGAATAAATTGATTACCGAATCACAAGTTAAACTAGTAAAAGAACAAACCTTTTTGGACATGCGTGCCAAGATTTCCTCAGCTCTCGTAGAGCATGGCATTCTTGAGACCCGCAATGATGTTGCAGGTTTCTGGAAATTTGACCCAACTGGAAATCACGTATGGGTATCACTATACGAGCTTTTGGAGTCTGTCCGTGATTAATGCAGAGGCAAAGAAAGTCATGGCGCTGATTAACAAGCGCTTTGGAGAGAACGTTGTAGTGATTGGTGGGGACATTCGTAATGACCTCATCACTCGCTCAACCACTGGCTCTACTACTTTTGATTACGTTCTTGGAGGAGGATTCCCCACCAACCAGTGGAACGAACTTGTAGGAGAGCCATCGCACGGCAAAACTGCTATTGCACTTAAGACAATCGCAGCCAACCAGGCCAAGGACCCAGAGCACACGACTGTATGGATTGCTGCTGAGCAGTGGGTTCCAGAATACGCAGAGATGTGTGGCGTGGATACAAGTCGTGTAATTGTTGTCGAAACTAACATTATGGAGGAAGCGTATGATGCGGCTATTGCTTTTGCTGAATCGAAATCTGTTGACGCTATCGTTATTGACTCTCTTCCTGCCCTAGTTCCAGGTCCTGAGAACGAGAAAAACATGGACGAAATGACCGTTGGTCGTGGAGCCCTGCTTACTAACAAGTTCTTCCGTAAAGCGGGCATGGCAATGAAGCGCAGTCTTGTAGAGTCTGAGCGCCCTATTCTAGGTATTGTAATTAACCAGTACCGTATGAAAATTGGCGTAATGCACGGAGACCCACGCACTACTCCTGGTGGTGAGGGAAAGAACTACGCATTCTTTACTCGCTCAGAAGTACGTCGTGATGAGTGGATTGAGGCAGGGTCGGGAACTAATAAGACTCGTGTAGGTCAGCGTATTAAAATTCGTGTGATTAAAAACAAGACTGCTCCACCACAGCAGGTAGCTTATGTAGATTTCTACTTCTCACCATTCAGCATCTATGATGCGGGTGACTATGACACCGCTAAAGAAGTTGCAGCTATGACAATCGTAAAGCAAATTGTTGAACGCAAGGGCGGATGGATTTACTACGGTGAGCGTAAGTGGAACGGGCAAGAAGCTTTTTCTAATTCCCTACGTGAAGAACTTGATTTGTTTGAGGAGCTTCGCGATAAGGTTCTCAACACTCCCGATTCTTTTGTAGGAATTCAAGATGAGTAAAGACCTTGAGAAAGCAATTGAGTATATTCAGCTAGTAATCAATGACCTTAGAGATTTTGGTGATGAGTCTCTAGCAGAAATTCTCGAAGAAATTATCGAAGTAATCACCTCTCCAGATTGGATTTCCTAATGAAGAGTGAGGGCCAAAAGCAGTCCCAGAAGCACGAGAAACGTCTCGCTAAGGCGGTAGGAGGCCAAACAACCGCTGCTTCTGGGGCCTTCTGGTCTCGCAAGGGCGATGTCCGCAATGCTGAACTACTGATTGAGCACAAGTGGACAGGCAAAAAATCAAAGACTATCCAAGCTGCGGAGTTGCAAAAGATTACCACAGAAGCTATTATGGATGGTAGGCTGCCTGTATTTGGAATCCACTTGGATGGCGAAGATTACGTAGTACTTCTAGAGACGGACTTCATCGAGATGTGGGAAAAGAATGGCGAGTGAGCGATGGTATGAGGACGCCTCATGTAGAGGGCTTCCAGAACCTGAGCCAGAGATATTCTTTCCACCCAGAGATAAGGCTCTATATAAAAAAACAGCAGACCTTGCTAAGGCCTACTGTTATGGGGGTAGCGGAAAACCGCCTTGTCCTGTTAGACTAGAGTGTCTATGGGATGCACTTTTAAATGATGAGCAACATGGAATCTGGGGAGGGCTATCTCACCGTGAACGTAATGCTCTAGTAAGAAAATGGAATAGGCAATATAAAAGTAGTATGACTTTGAAAGAGTATGTCTTTCAAGAAAGAAGGAAAACAAATGGTAGTAAAGGCTAGTAGCGCAGAACTAAAACGATTCTTGGATGCAAAAACTAAGCAGACTCGTTTGCTTGGTGACATTGAGCGTCATCTGCAAAAGCGCCCTGTTGGAGACCGCAGTACGCTTGTTTTGCACCCATCTGAAATTATTAAAAAAGATTGGTGCCGTCGTGAGTCATACTTCCTTTTGAGTGGTCACGAAAAGATTGCAAAGAAACCAAATCTAAAGCTTCAGTCTATCTTTGATGAGGGACACGCAGCCCATGCTAAGTGGCAGCGTTACTTCCAGGAGATGGGTGTACTTTATGGTCGCTTTAGCTGTACCTCTTGCGACTTTTCTCTATTTGATTTTGGTCCAGTAGACTGCCCATCATGTAACCGTCCTACTATGGAATACCGTGAAGTAACTCTTTATGATGATGCTCTACGTATCAAGGGGCACACTGATGGTTGGGTTCGCGGGATTGGCGATGACTGCCTGATTGAGCTTAAGACAATTGGTCCAGGAACTATCCGCCATGCAGACCCAGGTCTAATGAAAGACGTAGACTTGTTTACTGCATGGAAAAACATCAACCGCCCATTTAGCGCACACATTATGCAAGGTCAAATGTACCTTGAGTTGATGAAGCGTATGGGTCACGAGGTTAACGAGATTGTATTTATTTACGAGCTCAAGGCTGACCAGTCATACAAGGAGTTTACCGTCAAGGCAGACTACGAACTGGTTCGTCACATCTTTGACAACTGTGAAAAAGTAGTAAAAGCTGTAGAAGCTAAGGTAGTGCCAGATTGCAACAACAACCCTGGAGGAACCTGCGACTACTGCTCACCATACAAGGAGGACTAATGTCTAGTGCTATTGAACGTTTTCAATCTTGGGGTCTGGCCTTTGAAAAGCCTGAAGACGAGCAGGTAAAACTTCCACGAGATATCACTGCAGTTAGCTCTGAGGATTTGGGCGAGTTGTTTACTCGTTTAACTTCTTGGACTGACTACATTGCATCTCAGCTAACTGTTGCACAGCTAGAGGAACGTGCCGTACTTAAAAAAATGGAGTTCCTTGAGAACACTCTTTTGGTGCGACGCATGGGAGCTCAGGTAAAAGGCGAGCGCGTAACTACTGTCAAGGCAGAGATTTCTGTTAATCAGGATGTTGTGGACTTGTCAAATGACTATGAAGAGAAGTATGCTTATCGTAAGCTAGTTGAAATGCTTCTTAACAATCACGAGCGTGACCTTTCTCTGGTTAGCCGTGAGATTACAAGGCGCTCAATTAATAGAAAGGACTACTAGTATGAAAGCTACAGGATTCGAGCCACGGTTTGACCGTGACATGGAGCGTGGTGAAGTAGGGGAAGAACTACTTGACCTTTTGTTTGAGGACAGTCGTGACCCAAACGTTACGATTGAAGTCAAGACTGACTACCGTGCCAATGAGACTGGCAATTTCTACGTAGAGACTGAGAAGTACCGTCGTTCTGATGAATCAGATGCAGTACCATCGGGAGTATACGGAACACAGTCTAAGTGGTGGGGTCAGGCATCTCCAGATGGCACAGCTATTCTGTTGATTAAAACTGAGGCACTACGAAACTATATTGAGTTGGTAGAGCCACCAAAGAGCAAGCAGCCTATTGCTAACCGCCATTCCGCAGCAAGCAATGGTGTGCTAGTATCAATTAAAGGACTAATGAAGTATCTAAAAATGTGGAAGGTTAGTGAATAATGGGAAAAATGAAGGAACTATACATGGAGCTTGAGGAGCAGGGTATCAACCCAGCTGATATGAGTCTTCTTGGAGAAGTTAAGGACTTGCCACAGGAGATTGTGGATATGATTCGTAAGGGTGCGACTGGTGAGTTTGATGAAGCAGTTCAGCAAAAGTTCCAGCACGCCAAGTCAGTGCTACTACAAAAGCACAAGGACTACGGACCAAAGAACATCTCACAGAGCCCTGGCGGACCTCTGAACGGACTAAGAGTACGTATGTGGGATAAGTTTGCACGTATCAATAACCTTATTGATAGTGGCGTTACGCCAGAGAATGAGAGTTTAAAAGATTCATTCCTTGACATGGCTAACTACGCAATCATTGCTATGCTGGTTCTTGATAACGAGTGGCCACAGGAGTAAAGATGGCAAAAGGTAGAGGTGGAGCTCCAGCAGCTCCTGTCCGTAAAGGACCAGACCGCAATAACGGTAAAGCGTTTAAAAAGCACCCAAAGAAATTTGATGCTGAAAAAAGACGACTAGTAAACGCTTAAGCAAAGAAAGTCGTACAATGAGTGTTAAGGAATTTGACGGAGGCCTACAAGGCAGCCAAGAAGTTGCAGTTGGTATTGACCAGTCATTGACAGGGTTTGCTCTTTCTGTGGTCTCCGTCGAGTTCCCCTCACAACACAAGACTTGGGTTTATAAATCCGAGTATCGAGGTATCCAACGCCTAGCAGACATACAAGGTTGGATAAATAACATGTGGCTAATGTTTTCTCTAGAAGGCTGGATAGTTAAAGACGTTGCCATAGAAGGCACGGTTTTAGCATCACACTCTGCTTTGGCATTAGGTGAGTTATCTGCCACAGTTAAGCTAGAGCTCTGGTCGAGGAGTATCCTCCCACTACAGATTCCCCCAATGACACTTAAGAAGTACGCCTCAGGAAAAGGTACGGCTAAGAAGCAAGAAATGCTTCTACAAATATACAAGCGTTATGGCGTAGAGTTTAATGATGACAATGCTGCGGATGCTTATTCTTTGGCCCGTTTAGCAGCTGGAATAGCCATAGATGCTGTTGAAAAAGAAATTCTAGAAAAAGTAAAAGACCCTAAGTTTAGGGATTCTATAGAGTAAAACTTATGTATTCTTAATAACGAGGATGGCGTATAAACTCGTATATTTAAGGACTACAAATGAGTGAAGAAATCATCCTACCTTCTACAGAGGAACCATTCCTTCGTGTTTCAGCAGGTAGCAATCCACAATCCGTCGCATCGGCAGTGGCCCATGCAATCTATGACAAGCGTGAAGTAAAACTTCGTGCCGTAGGTGCTGGCGCAGTAAACCAAGCAGTAAAAGCACTAGCAATCGCACGAGGCTATGTGGCCCCACGAGGATTAGACCTAACCTGCAAGCCTGGTTTTACTACAATTGAATCTCGTGATGGCGAGATTTCAGCAATTGTCTTTGCAATCTCCGCGAGCTAAACGCTACTCAATACATGTATAAAGGAGTTTCCAATGGCAAATTGGACATCAATGGGACACGGTATGAGACGTCGTACTGGAGCACCCTCAAATCATCTAGAATCGGCAGGTAATTCAATGGCACGTATGCACCAAACCTCAGACGAGGCATATGAAGACGCAAGCAACTCGGGCAGTCACCGCATTGCAATGGGTATGGATGCTTATGCAACCACTCCTATGCCTGCTCTACGTGGCACAATGGAACCACGTCACAATGTTCAGGCTGGTGACCCAACCAACCCTGGCTCAAAGCAGAACCGTGTAAACCAGGAAGTTATCGGTGCAACTTACCGTGTAGCTCCTAAGTCTACATTTGTTCAGATTGACCCTGCAGCTGGACCAACTATGGCTAATGCTCGCATTATTCCATCGGTTGCTGGTCGTGCCAACCCTAACTTTGAATCAGGCATTCAGTCCGTCCAAAATATTTAAGTAGGTAGTGCAATGGCAGGTTTTCCTTCACTTCCGCAACCTACACCGCAAGCACCAGCATCACCTGCTGGTGAAGTCGCTGCACGGTACGGTATTCAAAATTCTGACGATTTAATTAAAAGCTCTATTGCAGGGCACCAATCTGTTACTGAGGGTCCTAATGTGCTAACTGAAGGCACAAATACCTCTCTGCCAACAGTTTGGCATTCTAAATCAATGAATGGCGGAGGACGAATTGCTGGTGCTGGGGCTATGAACGTTGGAAGTATTCTTCAATTTGGGGACAAAGCTACAGTTGAAATGCCTCATTCTTTAAGCTCAATGAGTGGTGACTAATGGCTGGGTCAGTCAATAACTTCAGCCCGCAGCAAAACTGGCAGTCAATTGGTGGTAATGGTCTTAATGGCTATAACAACCAAGGTGGCTATGGAGGCCCAGTTGCTCGCGGAGACCTTGATGCTATGCGAATCGGTACTGGACGAGTACCTTCTGCAGAATACCCTGATGGTTATCTAGGAACTATTCGTTCACGTCGTGATGACCGACTTCTTGATTCAATTAAAAATCGTGTTAATCAAAAATCATATCAGCGTGGTGTTCACAAGGGCGAACGCATTGAGCCCAACGCCTATTACTGGACACCAGATTTTAGTAATGAAACAAGTATTAAGCGTCAGATGAAAGCCAAACAAGTTAACGTTAATGGTGCAGTTGTATGGATGATTCCACGTGCAGGCCAAGACACACGTTTTGTTCCAGCCCCTCATCTAGTTAATGATGGTAAGTCAAACCTTGTTTCAGATTCCCCTGGAAGTATTAACGTACAACGAGCTAACCAACTTAACTATTTAAAGCCTGTGTGGTCATAATGTCCCAGTTTGATGGTAATTACGATTATACAAAACCTTGGCGCAATGGTATTACAGACCAGCAGGGGTGGCCTAAGTGGACTTACAACGGTCCTTGGTCATCTAATGAGGAGCGCTTAACGCAGCAGGCACTTGTAGTTGCCACTCTTACTGGGGCACAGGTTCAACAGATGGTACGCCCAAACCTTCCACAAATTCAATTGTTCCCACCACGAATGGGATACGGATTGAGACGTCAACCAGAAATTGATGATGTAGTAAGTATCGATAGAAATTACACAGAACCCCGAGTTTCCTGGTTTTCAGGCGGTCCAGCAGGGTATAGTGGTAGTAGTAGAAATGACTTAGGAGCTAACTAATGGCCCGTAAAATTAAAAAGTATTTTGAGTACAACCCCGTTGCTCTAACAAGAGTAGGCGGAGCAGAGCCCGAGCCTACCCCAGAAGAATCTACGACCGAAGTCAAGAAGACATCTAAGCCAGCAACAACAAGTCCTTCAACTGAGAACCTTGTAGATGCAAACGGCATTCTAATATCCGCCCAAGCCCAAGAAGCTGCCAGAAAAACAGGGACAGCAGAGTCAGCTACTAAATCTACCAGTAAAAAATCAACTAAAGAAAACAATGCAACCGCAGAAACTGGTCGGGGTCGTTTTTACGGGTGGCACCAACATGAAATTGAACGCTATAACCGAGTAATCGCCACATCAACTTCCCAGCGTGCAGGAACAGCCGCTGCTGCACAGGTTGAGCGAGACGTCGCACAGCGTATGGCGACGGAAGACCGCAACAACTCCCGAGGCTCCATGGACGGCATTCCTCAATCAAACACTTCTGTAAAGACCCCAGAAGAACTAAAAGCAGAAGCTCGTGCAGCTCGTAAAGAAGAAACTGCTGCTAAAAATCGCCGCAAAGCTGGAGATAAAGTTTGGGAAAAGAACGCACACAGGTTTGCATTTGGTGCAACTAGAGTTCCTAAAGAAACCAGGTTGGCTGCGGCTGATTCGCACCCTATGCGGTCAGCAGGTCTTTCCGCTATTATGGGCATTGCAGATAAGGCCCACAAAGCCCTTAACTCTTTTATCAATGACCCCTCTGGACACATAAGCGCTCAAATAGCAGCGGCCCATGAAGTTGCGGATAAAATTGAGCAAAAAGACCCTACACATCCATATGCCAAAGACCTTAGAGATTGGGCAGGAACACTATCTGCACCAGACGCTCCAAATATTATGAAAACAAATCTTTGGGAAAAGCCAAGTGTGTCAGCACGTGGCGCACAAGACGTTTTGGTTGATGCAGGAGTTAGCGGAAAAATTGCTGCTAGACAATTTGGTCAGACAAGACAAGAGCGACTTGACGTAGCGATTCCTCGTGGAGTAGATAAAGAAGGTAATCAAATTCCTGATTACCGCTCACTAAGCCAGCCGACATTTAGCGTAGCAAATCCTACCGCAGATACTGCTAAACAAGTTTCTAGATACCTTGGACACCTAATAACTATTCATAATAAAGTTCAAGCTGAATTACCAGAAGGTATGGTACATCCAGTAGATAGAACTGAGCTTGAAGCTGCCAGTAGACGTGCAAATGAACTTGTTGCAGAAAGTATGCCTAAACAAGTTTCTATAGACGATGTTGACATTGACCCACTGACTGAAGAAAAATCTATGCCAGGGCATATATTTCTTACAAATGACCGTGTTGCAGGCGTAGCCAAGCAAATGAAAATTAGTCATGAAAACCACGAAATTCTAAAGAGGACAAACCCTCGAATGGCCGATGTCATGGGGCACAAAATTGCAGAAGCCCTTGCTACCGCAGGCCCACAGAGAAGTAGCCGTACAGGAACACCTGCGATTACTCTTACTCCAACTGTCCGTTCTTTTTCAGACGCAAGTAACTCAGCTGCAATTCGTATGAGGGCAGTGGACGTTAGGCAACTTCCATCATCTCAACAAGCATTTAAAGATAGTAAGGGACAGCACGTCCACCCACAGAAAAATGTCCCATATGTAGCTGGGGATATTGACCCAAATAGTGGACAACAGGTAAAATTGAGTAGAACACACTATTGGAAACCAACCACCATTGATGCACCAAGCCAGGCAGGAGAGTAAACATGGCCGCAGAAAAAAAACCACTAAAGTCTAAAGACATTGACGTTAATACATATAAGCCACGTAACGCTAAAAACTTTGTACCCAAAGATAGTAATGGAAAGCCTCTTACTGGAATGGCTCTAGCTACATTTAACAAGAGACAGGCACAAACCCTTAAAGGGCTTTTGTCTGCCATGGAAAAGGGCGCTAAAACAAAGAAATCAGAGCCAGACTCAACAACCAAAGCTAAGCCTGCTGCTAAGGAAACTAAACCAACAGGTGCTGGAGTAGGTTACTCAACTGCGTCTGCTCGTGGTGCAAAGGGTCAACCTGCAGGAACTCCACGTCGTTCACGCCAACGTGGAGATGCTCATTACGTCACAGGCGCTTCTCCAAAACCACCGACAACAAAAAAAGCAACAACTGCTAAAAAGACAACCCAAAATCCTGTTACTAAGACTGCTGGAAAGCCTATTCCAACTCCTGCTCCACCAAAGCCAATCGCACTAAAGAGAAATAAAGGTTAATAATGGCTAAGAAAAACCTAAATGCTACGGGTGGTTCGGGCGCAGATATTAATGTTGACCTAGAGGAAGCGCGCCGTCGTGCCAATGCAGGCAAACCTAGCGTTGAAGAGGCGGCTGAACAAACCCGTAAAACAAATGCAAAACGTAAGAATTCAGGTCTGTCTAAAGACCAAGCAGAAGCTGTTGGAGATAAAACCGTAGCAAAATCCGCAGCAAAAGCGACATTAAAAGACACGGGTGTTCTTGTACCTGGAGTCGTACCTAGAAAAGGTGCTACCACAGATGAGGTAAAGGCTGCACGACGTAAGGTAGGTCTTGTAGAGCCACCTCGTTCTAGAAGTAAAAAAGTAAGAAATGCTGAAGATGCGTTAAAGATTGCAAAAATTAATGACACTCTTGCATCAGTTATTGGGTCAACTACAGAGGGCCCAAATGGTGATTTCACAGTATCACGTCAAAATGTTGGTTCGGCTGCTAAAGCCCCCGCAGTAAATACCAATAGAAAACAAGCAAGCGAAGCCTACTCAGACGCTATTAAAAAAATGCTAAAAGCAGAAAGAGAAGATATTATAAAGAGTGACCAGAATCTTGATTCTGGTGGCCCTACTTCAACTCCTTCCGAAGCTGCTGTAGCTAAAGAAGTTAGGGAATCTGGCGGTGGAGATGAGACTTTCCGCATGCCTAAAGCTGCTCGTCCAGGTGCTCTAGAAGAAATAACTTCTAGTGACCGTAAGGCGGCCAATGACATGGGCCCTGGTCTTGGAGACCTTCACCTCATTGCATCAAGTCTAAATCACAGACTTGGACAAGTTAGAGACGCTATTCAAAGAACTGCTCCTGGAGCTTACCACGAAGATTTGGAGCACCTATCTGGTTTAGCAAATGAAATGTGGAACCATCTAGGAAACGCTAACCTTGCTCACGGACGTGGTGAAGGAGTTATTAGCCCTAGAGTTAAGGCCAAAGACCTAAATGCATTTGGTCGTCCAGTACAGAGTCAGAACTACACACCAGCTCAGCTTGAATCTGTAGGTGAAGGTGGTGGTTCACCTGCTGACTTTACAGCTCGTGCTCCAAAAGAAGAGTACGTGACTGTTGATGATGATGTTAATGGCGCACAAACAGGTGTAGAGCACGCTCTTCTTGCAGCTAAACATATCGGAACTTTGGCAGGTAAACTAGAAGACGTTAGTCGTACCGTACTGGGTAACCCCATTCCTGCAGAAATGTTTAGTGAGGACAGGCCAGCAAAGAATGTTCGAACAGACATCCCAGGATTTGAAGGTGTAGAGGCAGCTTATCCTGGAAAAGAAGTTTACAGACACGGATTTAAAAACGATTACCACGGTGTTCGTTATGGTCAAGCAGCCCTTATGGCTGTTAATAGGTACAAAAAATCTGATTTGAGCGAGTATGCCAACCCAGAAATGGCTGAAAAAATCATGGACTGGCAGCACGCAAACAATTTTGATAACAGGTCATTGCTTGTCGGTTCTAAATCCGAAGCAATTGCAAAAAAGCACCAAAAAGAAATCGAAAGCATGCAGCAAGCAGGCATTAAGATTCCTAGAAACAAGGTTAACTTTAGGGGAGAGGAACTTGGACCTCTACGAACCGCTGCTTTTAACATTGCAACTAGCAAACAGATTCAAGAATGGCACAAAGCTGGTCGTGTTCCAGATTTTACAGTAAATGATTTTAGGCAAGTTAGAACGCCCGAAGTTGCCGAAGCCCCAATTAAAGTTAAGTACAAGCAGGGCAATAAAAAGGGCGTCATTGTTGGTTTTGCTGATTCTCCTGAAGAACTTTTGCAAAGAATTACTGAGCGTGAGAAAACAAACAGAGCAGCTCAAGAAGCTGAACGTACACGTCCACGCACTCCAGAGGAACTGAAGCAAGCCGCAGAAGCAGAAAAGGAAAAAAAGGTAGCGGAACTCGGAACTCTTAGAAGTATCAGGGCATACCGCCAGCGCAAAGGACTTGACGCAGGACAAACAACTTTGGGTTACAAAGGTGAAGTAACTGTTAATGGTCAAAGCGCCAGCCCTAGAGAAGTAGAGGCTACAAATCCAAAAACTGGAGAAAAGTTTACCCGTACAGTTTCTGCAAACCCATCCAGACTTCGTAGAGCAGAGGAAGCCAAGGGCATTACTCATGGAACAGAGATGGATTCTCCTTCAGCTCAACGTGCACGTAAATCCACGGAGGCGTTTAATGCTCAATGGATTAAGGACCACCCAGAGATTATTGAAGCACGTGCAAAAGCTGCGGCTGCAAAGGCTACAGAAGAGCCATCCGTAGGTTCTACTACGAGAACTAAAAAAGAAAAAGAATTTAGTGGCCCACTAACTCTTAAAGATTACAGCTCAGTAAAGACCCCCAGTGCAAAACAAAAGCCTCTATTTGATGCATTTGAAGTGGCGCACGCAGCCGCTAGAAAAGACTGGCTAAGCTGGAATCCTGCACCAGCTACTGTTGGCCAGCTAGCTGCTGCAAGAAAGCTATCAGAAACTAGCGGTAATCCTAAAGATGAAAAAGCATATACAACTCTTCTTAAGAAGCACGCTGCTCACTCTAAAGACTACGCATCAAGTACGGCCTACACTGACCCACACCGTTATCTAGAAGAATACGTAAATGAGAGACCAGAATCTCAATCTGTACCTACTGTATTGCCTAAAAATGTGAAAACTGTAAGCACGCCTACTGCACCGCCACCAACCCTTAGTGGGTCAAATAGCCGTGCAGCCAAGAACCTCGCAGCATTTAGGGGCGAATAATGGATACTGATGACGGTGGCTACACCATGGACCTACAAGCCAAGGCTGTAGTAGACGGAATTATGAATGGTTCACGACCATGCCCTACATGTGGAATTATGATGAATCCTATTCAAGTTATGAATCAATTGTTGTGCCCAACATGTCACGAAAAAAAGATGGCTAACCGTGTCGTTAATCGCATGGTCTAGTACAATAAACTAAGAGTTAACAAAGGAAGAAACAATGGCAGTTAATACAAGTCGTTCGATGAACGGAAGCCTTCACGAAGGCGCAACTGACGGCAAGTACCGCAAGGTACGCCCAAACACGCAGGTTGTAGGCAGTGAAGACAACGAGCGTATCATGGACAACAAGCAGACATTGCACCCATTCTACGGTTACGGTTTTGCCACATCTGAAGCGCCTGCCGAATCTATGGTAAATCCAGGGAAGTAAAAATGACAGGATTAAAAAGTAATCAAGGCCGCACAATCAACCACAAGGTATTTAATACACCTTTTTATGGTACAAAGCAGGCACACGCTACTGGTCAGAGAGCTCGTAGGGAAAGTCAAAGCAACTAGACAACCTATTAAAATATCGGTATACTAATACGTACAACTAATAAGGAGAATAACATGGAACTAAATGACTGGACTGATGCAGAGGGACACCTTCGCCAACCATCCCTTTTGTCGGATGAATCACGTAACTATTATCTTCAGTGGTTTCCTGCAAATATGAGTGATGAACTAAAAGCAACTCGTTCAGCATGGTTGAAGCGTCGTGCGCAAGCCCTGCAGACCCCAGATGGTCAGGCATGGCTAGAAAAGCATGGGTTTACTCAGCAGATAAGCGAAAACCTTAATTGGTTGATTGAGCACGGGCTGGTAGTTTAATGACTGAATTTAAACCAGTAATTGGGTCAAAACCTATTGAGGGCCCAGTAATTCGTTTGCTGATGTGCCTAGTTTGCGAGACGCTAGAAGAACTTCCAGACTATGAGGGGCCAACAGACCGCGATTATTTGTTGGAGATTTCTCTAGAAAAGCACAAGTTTGACTCGGGAGAGCCACACAAGGGTAAGTTGTTTAAGCTGCCAGTTAAAGCATGGGCAAACCCAGAACAAAAAGCGGCCATTCTTGAACAGTTTAAACAGGGCGGTTCACGAGGTCTAGATGAACTAGACCCAGAGAAGTCATTCTACGAAACCAAGATGCAGTTTGCTGATGACGCTATGTCGTGTTGGGAAAAGCACAACAAGCCCACAGTAAATTGTGATGATTACGAGTCACCATCAAAACGTCTGTTGCCAGATACCGCAAAGGAACGTGGCGAACTAGGGCTGCCAAAGCCAGAACATCTAGACGGTCCAAAGATTTACACGTGTCATTTCTGTCCGTACCACGGTCAGGTTGTGCAGTTGCGTCGTAAAATCATGGGAATGTATTAAGGAGTATATAAATGGAAAAGCAAATTGAAACAGCATTTACCGTAGTTGTTCACACAGACGGTACCTTCGCAGTAAATCTAAAGCAAACTGGTGAAGTTATTGAGGTTCAGCGAGAGGCATCTAGTTACGATGTTTTCATTACACTGCAGGCCATCATTAAGGAACTAGAAACCCAGATGCTGGTAGACCGTATTGTAAATGCGCTAAACCCAGTAGAGCCAACGGTTCCTGATGCAATTAAAGAAAAACTAAAAGAACGTGGAATTACACCACAAGAACCTGCATAGCCAGTAAACTAGAGGTATGAATACATCATACTTTAGCGCACCTGCCGATACTCTTGACCCAACCCTATTTGATGGTAGGTCATTGAAGTCGCAGGTGCGTTCTGGTATCCAGAGCATTTTGATTGATTTGTTGGGGCAGTCATTCCGCCATGCAGATTTGTGGACACATCCCTGGTTGGCAGGTTCAGGAGTAAGTTATCAATGGCAGGCCGCCAGGGAACCAAAAGACCTAGATTGTCTAGTGGGTATTAATTTTATACAGTTTAGAAAAGCAAACCCAGAGTATGCTGGATTGTCAGACCGAGAGATTGCGGATGAGTTGAATGACCTGCTGCACAACAGCGGGACCGAAGACTGGAATGGATTTGAGTTGACGTATTATGCGTTGACGACAAATGATATTAAAACTATTAAGCCATACGCTGCATACGATTTGAAGTACGACGAGTGGACGGTAACTCCAAATCCAGCCCAGGAAGCTCCAAATAACGCGGAGTGGGATAGTGTAGCCAATTCAGATGCATCATTAGCCACTAATACATACAACCGCTATCAGGCATCCCTGCAAGATGTGCAGATGGCCACAAATGAAGCCGTAAGACGTAATTCAGAGGTTAAAATGACTGCGGCAGCAATGCAGGCAAATGCACTGTATAACGAGATTCATAATAATAGAAGCATTGCGTTTTCACCAACAGGTCAAGGTTACGGGGATTTTCACAACTATCGTTGGCAAGCAGGCAAGCAGCGTGGAACAATTAATAAGTTGAGAACCATACGCCAGCATCTCAAGACTAGTATGGTAAGTGGAATGGACATCCCAGATTCCAGCACACTAATCCGACGAGCAGCAACATATAGGAACAAGTAATTGACACACTGTATTAAATGTGGCCATGAGCTATACAAAGACATTTGTGTAGAGGACACCTGCAAATGCGATTGTACAGACGATAGTTATTAGGAATAAATGCACATAGTAGTAGAATTAGACGGCGTATTACGAGGCACAAACGATGAGCCAATTGGTACTGGCGTTATTATGGCAGGTACACTGAGCGTGTACAATAAGTTGACCTTATTGTCATCGTCTGATGAAAGAGAAACACGGTACTGGTTAGACAGTAATAAGATTGTAGATTTTGACAACATTGTAGATTCATCAGTAGCGCTGCACGATGTTCCGTTAGCGCAGCGCCAGTTGACATTGAGCCGTGCAAAGGGCGCAGTGGATTTATTTATTACAAACAATCCAAGCACGTGGACATTTGCATTTGAGCAGGGAATCCCATCGGTAATGTTTGCAGTTCCCTCGTACACACGCCCAGAATTTCGACCAGATGCACCTAAAAAAGTACGTGCATGGAATGAGATTGAGGCAGCGATTGAAAAGCAAAACGCATTACGAACCCAAGATGCACGTTTGACAAGAACAGAAACATTAAATTTTGAGTAAGTTGATTTTTGGTGGGGTAGAAGTACCATCAAACAGGACGTTATTGGAACGCACAGGCGTAGACCAAGTTATGTTGTCGTACTGGGGATTGCGCAAAAGAGGTTTGCCAAAGACAAAGGCGTATCTAATTGGTGAGCATTTCCTCCCAAACATGAAAGTGTGGGTAGATTCAGGAGCAGTTCAAGCAGATAAAGCTGGGTGGTCAGTTCGTGAGCTCGAGGAGTACGCGGCGGACTATGAAGAGTTTATTGCATTAAATTATGAACGAATTGAAGGCTGGGTAGAGTTTGATAGCCAAGTGTTGGGCCTAAATTGGGTTCAACAGCAGCGGGCCGCATTTGAAAATGACCCAAAGATGTGGGTAGTTTGGCACGATACATACAGTTCTGCCATGTTGCGACAGTGGTCGGAAGAGTACAAAAATGTTGCAATTCCAGGGGATGTAATCGAAACAGTTACGTCATTATCAGGAACAGTTAGAAGTTTAAAAAGAACATACGGGACCGAGTTCCACGCATTGGCAACAGCAAAACCAGACAATCTGAGGCAAATTCCATTTGATACTGCCAGCACATTGTCGTGGTTGAGCCCAATGCGGCGAGGTGAAACAATTATTTGGGACGGGTCAAAGCTGGTTCGTTATCCAAAAAAGATGAAAGACCAAGCCCGTTTAAGATACAAAAGTGTAGTTGAAAAAGCGGGATTTGATTTTGGTAAGTTCAAAGGTGATGACACATTAGAAGCAACAAAAGTTGCGGTTTGGTCATATTTACAGTTAGAGAAGCAAATGGATAAAGAAAAACCAGAGCTGAAGCTCATTCAAGGTGACAAAGTATCTGATAACAGTGATAATACCCTATACAGTGGTTTGATGGATTTGGATATAGACCCATCTAATAACAAGGGGTCCGAAGTGCGGAAAGTTGAACGCACAGAGGTAGTGCAAAGAGACCCAAATGAAGTCATTTCAATGCCTGTTTTGGGGTATCAGATGAAGACTATTGTGGAGACAGAAGACGGTCGTGATGTACTAAAAGATGTGCCCGTAGTTCAGTCCAATAGTGCCAGTTTGAGACAGTGCGATACCTGTTTTGTCGCAGCGAATTGCCCCGCATTTAAGCCAGCAAACACGTGTGCATTTAACCTGCCAATTGAAGTTAAAACCAAGGACCAGCTGAAGGGTTTGTTGACCGCAATTGTTGAGATGCAGGGCCAGAGAGTAGCATTTATGCGGTTTGCAGAAGAATTGAATGGTGGATACGCAGACCCAAATACGTCCCAGGAAATGGACAGATTGTTGAAGTTGGTGGCGTCAGTCAAGGACCTGGAAAGCAATAAAGAGTTTGTTCAGATTACTGCCAGCCGCCAGACATCGGGAGGTGTACTGTCAGCAATTTTTGGTGACAAAGCGCAGGCATTGCGAGAGCTAAATCAGCCACTAAACGAAGAGCAAACCACGTTCATAATCAAGGATTCATTAGAATAGTAGTATCTGATAACAGGGTCATATAAGTATTGAAACGTTATAGTCCAGAAAATAGTCAGAGTATTTGTGTGTTTGACGATATTAGTAGAAGCATGTTAAGCTAATACCAGCGATAATAGAGGTTCCCCAGTCGGGGTATTTCAAATAATTAACAGATGGTGGTTACATGACTAATTTTTCATTCCGTTTAGCGGAAGATTTCGTATCAGGATACAAGGACAAGAAAGCACCATTTGGTTACACCGATGTTGCGGGCAACTCGGTAGGTGAAATTACCTTTTTGCGCACATACAGCCGCAAGAAAGACGATGGAACAAAAGAGACGTGGGCAGAAGTTTGCGAACGTGTAATTAACGGCATGTATTCATTGCAGAAAGACCACGCAAAGTCTAACCGTTTGCCATGGTCGGATGCCAAAGCAGCAGCGTCAGCAAAAGAAGCATTTGAACGCCTATTCCAGTTGAAGTGGACACCGCCAGGTCGTGGTTTGTGGGTAATGGGTACGCCAATTGTAAACGAGCAAAAGAACAGCGCAGCGTTGCAGAATTGTGCATTTGTTAGTACAAACGAGATGACCAAGAACAATCCAGCCAAGCCATTTGCATTTTTGATGGAGGCATCGATGTTGGGTGTGGGTGTTGGATTTGATGACAAGGGTGCTGATAAGGGATTTGATATTTACGCACCACAAGGGGTGTCGGAATACGTAATTCCAGACACGCGTGAAGGTTGGGCAGAGTCCACAACCGCATTAATAAATTCATTTCTAAAAGCAGACCAGCCAATGTGGGAATTTAATTACGATTTGATTCGACCATACGGTGCGCCAATTGCCACGTTTGGTGGAACAGCGTCGGGTCCAGAACCATTGATTAATTTGCACAACCACATTCGTAATCTATTTTTGAATAGAGGCGGACAAAAGCTGACGCGTACAGACATCGCAGACATTGGTAATCTGATTGGCGTATGTGTGGTATCGGGTAACGTACGACGTTCGGCAGAGTTGTTGATTGGCCGTATTGATGACGAGAATTTTCTGAATTTGAAGAATGCAGAGAAGTTTCCAGAGCGTAACAGTTATGACCCAGAAGCCCCAGGTTGGGCGTGGATGAGTAATAACAGCGTGGAAGTATCAGTAGGTACGGATTTTGACCCAATTGTGGATGGAATTGTACGCAATGGTGAGCCAGGCGTAGTCTGGATGGACATGAGTCGTAAGTATGGGCGTCTAGCTGATGGTGTAAACAACAAGGATTGGCGTGTAGTTGGGTACAACCCATGCGCTGAGCAGTCACTTGAATCGTTTGAAATGTGTACGCTTGTAGAAACGTATTTGAATAGACATGAGTCACTAGAAGATTTTAAACGCACACTTAAATTTGCTTACCTCTACGCAAAGACTGTGACTCTACTTCCTACTCACTGGGAAGAAACAAACGCAATCATGCAGCGTAACCGCCGTATTGGTACGTCAGTTTCAGGCGTAGCAAACTTTGCAGACTCTAAGGGCATGCACGTGCTACGTGAATGGATGGATGAAGGTTATGGTGTAGTTAAAAACTATGACCAGACTTACAGTGAGTGGCTAGGTATTCGCGAGTCTATTAAAATGACTACAGTTAAGCCTTCTGGTACTGTTTCTATTCTTGCGGGTGAGTCGCCAGGTGTTCACTGGACAGCGGGTGGCAAATACTTCCTTAGAGCTATTCGTTTTGGAAATAATGACCCTATGTTGCCTTTGTTTAAGATGGCTCAGTATAGAGTTGAACCTGCATCGGAATCGCCAGATACTACTTCTGTAGTATTTTTCCCTATTAAATCTGGGGCAGAAAGGTCTGAAAAAGACGTTTCTGTGTATGAAAAGATGGCATTGGCAGCTACTGCACAACGTTATTGGAGTGACAATTCTGTTTCTGTAACTGTCACCTTTGATAGTGAAAAGGAAAGCGACGCTATTGGTACGGCGCTACACATGTACGACGGTCAACTAAAGACTGTCTCTTTCTTGCCAATGGGTAACCACGTCTATCCACAGATGCCTTATACTCAGATTACTGAAGAAGAATACGAGGCGTATGCTATGGAGCTTTTTCCTATTGACTTTGCTGGTGTTTATGCTGGCTTGGCAGCGGACGCAGTTGGTGAAGCGTACTGTACAACAGACGCTTGTGAAGTTAAGTTGATTAAAGATAACCAGTAGTTGTTTGTGTTGGGCCCCCTGCCATTGCGGTAGGGGGCCTTTCATTTACACTACAATATTTTTGTACTTGCTGGTGCGACGACGTTCGTAGTCTGTAGTGCCGCCCCAGATACCATACTCATCATTGGCTAACGCAAAGGCTAGACATTCTTTGATTATGGGACAAGACGCACAGATGGCTTTGGCTAGTGCTGTGTCACCCCTGGCATGTGGCCCAGGTTCTGGGAAGAAGATTGCTGTGTCTTCTCCAGCACATGCTGCTTGTTCTGAATTAATCATCGTTTTCTCCTTGATTGTTTTGTGATGTCAATGAACCCTAGGCCTTTAAGCTCACGCTTAAAGTTTAGAATCATTCTATAGTCGGATGGAGTCTTGGAACAAAAGATTGATTTACCAGTAGGAGATATCCATCTCCAGTGGCCACTCTTTGTTAACCCAACTTCCCATCCTTGTTGTTCCGCTTGTTTTATTAATACTTTTAAATCTTTACTTCCACTCACTTGTTTTCCATTTCTGTTAGTCGTTCTATTGTTATATCTTTTGGACCATACTCACTATAGATTACATAGAAGTTAGAACCAAGCATACTGCGTCTCAAGACACCCAACTCCAGTAGTTTATCTATAATATTTTTATTAGCCTCTGTTTGACCTAGCCTGTAGGCAGCTGTAATCTCTACGTTGTCTATTTCTTTAGGGGCACAACAAGCGCATTGAGCGCCTTCATTTTTAAACTCTCTCATTTTTTAAACTTTCTGAAACATTGTTTACCACATTTTAAACATATAAGGTCACGTTCCATTGAGAACATGGTTTTGTATGCACAGCAATCGGATTCGTATTCATCTTCGTTCATATACTCTTCTTTCTATAATGCATCACGGTCATCTTCTTTGTATGTAAGGTACCAAACAGATACCCAAAACAACAAAAGAAGCCCAAGTATAATTCCCATCTTTTCCTTCTTTAGTGCTAAGGCAGCCCCGCACTAGGCGGGGCCACCAAAGCTACTGACTAAGCCTCTACAAGGTCTTTGTGCATGTCAGTGTACGCCTTACCATAAACCTCATCCCAACCCTGGGTCTTAGTAATCTGGTAGGTGAGCACTGGCTTCTTGTTGCCGAACAGTTTACCATCTGGTGCAAGAATGACAAGGTGCTTGCCAGTCCGACGGATGGTCATGTGTGCCAAGGCAGCCTTAAGGAATACCTGGGTCTTTTGTGCTGATTCGTACTTCTTCATATTATTTTTTCCTTTACTTGTTTGTTATTTGGTTGTTGCGTTTTTCATTTCAACACTTACTGCCATCAACAGCTGGCGCTGCCTAGTAGTAAGCATTCCCCAAGCATAGCCAAAAGCATAAGGATAAGCGCTATCCTTACCTAGTGACTTAGAGAAGTTTTCAATTATTTCTTCAGATTGAGTTACATTAGTCATTAGTCTTCCCACTCGCCTTCTTCAATTTCCGTGATGAGCATACCAAGTAGTTCATCAAGGTAGTTACCTACCCTGCCGTCAATCTCATCGGCAATAGCATCCCATTGAGCATCAGTCAGTGTATCTTGTAATGCTTCTTCAAACATTTCCTTGCTTATTGCAAAGTTTTCTAGTGCTTTTTTACTCATTAGTCTTCCTCAATCTTTACTACTTGTACTTGTCCATCCCAGTCATGGTCTTGATACAGCCATGCCTCGGCCTCTTCTTCTGTGTCAAAGTTTGGAGCCCATCTAACTGGAATCCAACCTGTGTCAGGGTAATAGATTTCAATGCTGTAGTATGTATCACTCATTAGTTATCTCCTTCTTTTTGCCAACCAAATAGGCTGCCATCATAATCTGAGCAGTCACCATTTTGATGACCACAGCATGGGTAGTCTTCACACATTTATTTACTCTCCAAATCGTAAGTCTCAATCCACTCTTCTACATTAACTTTGTCTATTACTCCACCTTGTCCGCAAAAGATAGTGAGGGCATCAAGTACTTCATTGACTCCTGCATCATATCCTTTTTCAAACATCTCAAATAGTGCACTTGTTTCTGGGTTACTGCTTACTGGTTCATTCATTTGTTTCTCCTTTTTCATTTATGTGCCATGTATCTTCACAGTCTGTGGCATACGCACCACAGTCTTGACATTCGTTTACTGCGCATTCTATACTGCAATCGTGCCAGTACTCGTATACGTGTTCATGCTCGCAGTTATCGGTTTTAGGTATTACTGGATGGTGTGACATTATCTCTCCTTTACTCTACTGGCCATACGTATTCGTAGGTCTGTGGTGGATAGCCATCATCTTCTGGCCAACCAAACTGGTGATACCAATTGTAGTTTTTGTTTAGCAATGCTTTTCTGTGGCTACTAGCAACATCTGCAAGAGTATTAATATTTACATACCATGGTGGCAAGTCTACTCCAATAGACCTGTTCAATAAGGCAGCATGACGCATTGTATCTTCTACTCGTTGCCTAACTACAGTATTGTAACCACGCTCAATCCATTCATCACACATAGCAATAACATAAATTGCTAGTTGCATCTCATAACCACGCCACATCTTGACTGCTGGATGGTTAGACCAACCTTTAGGTTCACGATGGTTGCCATCAGGGTCAATGGCTAACAGATTCATAAGAATCTGCCAGCCCTCGAGAGCTTGCTTATTTAATCGTTTATTGTCTAGTTCTTTAGCAATGTCACGATAGTTTAATTTAGTAATGAATGTCTGCATTATTTTTCAATCCCATCTTCAAATTCTAGGCACTCAGGGCATACGTGGTCAGGCCCTACATATCCACCTAGTTGATAATCGAATACTGCGTCACACCAATCGCAGGTGGTTGGCTCCATTAGTTCAGTCATTAGTATCTCCCATACTTTCTTTCATCATCAGGGTCTTGCCTTGGTGGTTGCACCATAGTGAAACTATCAAGGTATTTGTCGTAGCATTCAGGGCACAAGGCTTGACCTTTGCCTTTGTTTGGTTGAGTAACAATCATTACATCGTAACGCTTGCAGTGTTCACACCATCCGTTCATTATTCCTCCTCATCTTCCCATACATTGAATTCATCTTGCCATGCTCCATCGCCTTCTTCTCCCTTGCCTTCTTCAAGAAAGTCACTACCAATCTCTAGGGCTTCATCTTCATCATCCGCTTCGACTTCAACAGTCCAAGACTGAACATAATAACCTGTTACATAATACTTACTCATTACTCATTTGCTCCTTTACTTACGGTTCCAAACACAGCACCCGCCACACATAGCCAGGGCCAATTTATACTATCATCATTACCTACTATGCTTCCTAATGCTAGAAAAAAGCAACTAATAGACAATCCTGCAAACATTATTTTCATTTGAATACCTTTCTAAAGTCATACTCTTGTTCTGTTTCCCAATCTACTACCCCATCTACCAGTGTTGCTCCTGCCTTTTCGTATAGTTCATTAGTTATTTGCATTTCTTTGTTACGCATTTTTCCGTCTTTAAACTTAGCAATGCCTACAAATCCTACACCTTCTTCGCAGTAATAGTTTTCTACTCTAACTTTGTATTTTTTAGTAAGTGCTTTCCAAAATTCTAACGGTGGAGCCCACGCCGTTTCTACTCTGAAGAATACTTCTGTAGTATTAGGAGTTACTTGTTGTATGTGTAAATCTATGTCGTATTGGTTGAAGTCCCATTTAGTCCCCCAATTTTTAACACGCCATTCATACCAGTCATCAAAGTTTACTGATGGCATAGGCACTAAAGAACCCATAAGAAACTTAGGGTTTTTTGCATCTTCGTTTGTTGTTGTCCTTGCGTGAATAAGCAACTCATCAATGACTTCTTTGTTACCTGTAATAGTTATCTCGTTTTCACACCAGTTAGGCATTAGTATCTTCCTTAGTTGTATTGGTTTCTATTGATTTTGTTTGTGTTGGTTGCCCATTGAACATTAGGCGCAGTAACTTCCACGCTACATCCGCAGGCACATCAACGTCATCTTCTATTGCTTGTTCGGCCTCAGTCAGTAACGACAAGTTCTGTCTTTATTTCTTTTTCAATTGTCATAGCCATAGTTGCTACGAACAATGCCATACGCTCAAGCACACCGCGAGTACGTTCATGCTGTACCGTTAGGATACCTAGGGCTACAGCCTGTAGTACAGATGCACATACTAATGCAATCTCAATAGCATTCATTTGTTATACCTCCATCATTCGTTCTCGTTGTTCATCAGTAATCTCTTCACCCTGTTGGATGCCATAATCAATTACTTCGTAGGTAACTTCACCCAAGTTGTGCTTGGCAATGTATTCAGGCACTGCCGTAGGCATAGCCCAAATAGTTTGAGTGCTTACCTCGCCTTCTTCATTAGTGATAGTTAGTTTGTATTTGTTAATAGTTATTGCTGCGATAGTCATTCGCTCATCTCCAATTGGTATTCTTCATTGTCGTATTCATTTATTGGTGCTAGGTCAACGCCTAGTTCTGATTTGGTTAGGTGACATTCATCACACACTTCATTGCTATTGAATGTGTGACAGCCATAACCAAAGTGCTTTGCTAACTCATACCGAAAGTCATCGGTACAGTTCTCAATGCGTTCCCACATTTCATATGAATAAAAGTTAGTAGGAACAATCATTGTCCATACTGTCTCATCATCCATCTCTGATACAGGACCATAGGCCCCGTCTTCGTGGTAGTAATAGTTACTCATTTATTTCTCCTTTACTTGTTAAGGTTGCGGTCAATGCCAACCCTGACTACAGCCTTGGCTAGATGGAACAGGTTACGAATGTCATCAATAGCAACTGCTACCTCACAACCATGGGCATCAATAACATACTTGCCATTGTTATCTTTGTTAGCATCAATCATACCTAGTGCGGTAACTACACCAGCACTACGCAACTGACGAATGACGCGGTTAGATTCTTCTGACTGTGCCCACGCACCATCGGTGATAGGTATAAGAATCTTGATAGCACGAGTGCTATTGGCAAACACAGACCGAGCATAGCGAAGAGAGTTGAATGGCATAGTGCCACCACCTAGACCAATGTGTGGCACAACCTTACCTGCCCTATCCTTGGCTGAGTAGATGGTTCTATCAGTATCGCTAAACGCAACGACAGTGGTAGAAGCACCAACCTTGTCCATGCTACGCTTGATAGCCCACATTGCTTCGTACGCTTCTTGAATCCTATTACCCATAGAACCAGAGTTGTCTAGCAAGATAACGCACTCAATGTCTACCGCATCCTCACGACCCAAGTCCCATAGGTCAAAGGCTTCGTCAGTCTCACAACCAGTGCCGTACCTAGCAACATTGAGTTTGCCTGCCTCAGTCTTACGCAACCAACCAGGCTCGTTGTCTGACTTGAGTTTCTTCAACTCATTAGCAAACGACTTGCTAGATTGAACAACCTCAATTGATGGCGCAAAGTCAGCACTACCCCACCAATGACTACGAGTTTTAGGTGGGTCAGGCAATCGCTTGCTATTGAGTTCTAGTTCACCGCTAAACTGTCGCAGGTTCTTATCAATCTCTACCTGCATATCCTCCTTGACTCGGTCAAGTACGGAAGCAATGATACCTTCCAACTCGCTAGCACCATTAGACACAGGTGGTATGTGCTTGACTTGTGGCACATCTTCCTTAAGGTCATTGGCTTCACGCTGAGGCTGTGACTCACTAGGCTGTTGCTGTGGTGTTGATTGCTCAATTTCACCATTACCAACACCTTGTGCCTTGTCCTTAGCAATAGCCTGCTGAACCTTAACAATGATGGGGTTAGCCTGCTTACCAGTCATAGGCTTCTGACCATACTCATCAGGTCTACCCTTGCCGTGACCATTAGGGTCAGGAACACGACCCCAACCATCTTGTCGCATCCAAGGGTGACCAATGCTAGCACGGTCAAGACCTAGATTGACTAGGCGACTATACTCTTCCACAATCTCAAACGCTCTGTCGTATGACCTAGAGTCCATAACATTGAGTTGAACATACTCATCAATCAACGCACTAATAGCAGACACATTTACTTGGTCTTCATACATAGATTGAATCTTGTTACGAAGAGCAAGCGGTAGATACTTGCGACCATGAATGAGCGGGAACATAACGCTGTAGTTCTCAATCTCTTTGAGCAAGAATGAGGACACAGTACCTTGTAGCCAAGAGGATACATTGCTGAACCTAGATACCATCCAAGTCTCAATGCGCTGGTCCTCAAGACAGTTGAACGCACGCCACAACCTAGCAGCCATAACACGCTTACCTAGTTTAGTGCCAACGCTAGGTGTCATCATGATGTGGCTAATCTCGTGAAGAGCAAGACCACGAACAGCGATGACATCTTCAGGTGTAGTAGGCACCATGACTTCGCTGGTGTTGAACCAGATAGTGTCGGAGTCTGACCACGCTGCTGCTGGACCACTCTTTTCTAACTCAACGCCAATAGGTTTGAGCACTAGTGTGCTGGCAAACTTAGACATAACCTGAGCAACACGAGCCATACGGTCATCAACAGGCGCATTGTTATACGCCTCTACTTGACCAGTAAGTGTACCGATACTTGTCATTGTATTCCTTTCATAACATAAAGGGGGAGAGCGATTGCCCTCCCCCTGTTTAGATGAGTATTAGTTGATACCATACTCAGACTTGATAGTGTCAGCCTCAGCCTCAAGACGCATCTTGATAGCCTCACGCTCTCCTTCTTCTGAAGGGAAGTTGTTGAGGAAATCGTAGAGTGCGAAGTCCCAGTTCTTGAGGTTGGACAACTTGTGCTGGAACTCAATCAGCACACGAGTTGACATTGGCACCGAGAAGTCATCAGTCACTCGAGACGCATCACGAATGTCGCTAGCAAACTTGAGCAACGCAGGTGACTTGATGAAGTTTTTCTCAATCTTGGTGTCGTAGTCAAACTCCATCTTGACTGCGTAGCGGTCAACCAGCGCAGCATCCTGCTTGCTAGCACCAGTGTAAGCAGAGCCTACGTTCTGGTCAGCAATGATGATACATTGTGGGTGAACCTTAATGACCTCATTGTGTACATCTACAATCAACTCACGCTCTTGTAGGAGACGCAAGAATAGCACAGCAGACTTACCACTCATACGAGACATCTCGTTGAGCAGAATGACTGACGGCTGCTGGATTGCGGTAGCCAACTGGCTGTATTTCCAACGCAGGCTGTTGCCTACACCAGTTGGAACGAAGCGACCTTGAGTAACTGACTGGTCAATCTGCTGAGTACATTCGATGGTAACGAATGGCAGGTTGCGCTTGGCAGCATAGTTACGAGCACTTGATGACTTGCCTGTACCAGCAGGACCAGTAATAAGCACTGCCTTGCTGAACTTGCTAGCGTAGTCATACAGGTCAGTCTCGGTAAGACCGAACCAAGAACGCTCGTAGTAATCTTCCTTGTCAGGAATCTCAAGCACTGCTAAGTCGCTTGATGCTGGGCGGATAGGTGTTCCGTACTCCATAGGAGTCTCACTTTCTGTTGGGGTTACATTAGGTAGAGCAATCTCTTGCTCTGGTATGTACACCACTGGCTGTGGTGCTGTAATTACTGCTGGTGTTACAGGGTTAGCAACTACTTTCTCAAGGTAAGTTGCTAGGTTGGCAGGGTCTTCAGAAGCATCGTTGTAGATGTCATCGAACACTGCTGTTGCTGGGTCAGGGTTGGTTACCCCAACAGCATCAGCCATAGCCTGTGCCAACTTAGCAAGCAACACTGTTGGCTTGCCACCATTGGCTAAGGCAGCGTAGTCAGATGGAGTAATCTGTTTGGCAATCGGCTCACCGATTACCTGTTCAGTCTCCTTCATATCTACGATGCCTTCTTCCCAAGGGAACGCTCGACCACGACCTTCTCCAATACGGGAGAAGATTCGTGGGTCATCTTCACCATTAGGTATGATGACTGTCGAACGCACACCAATAGGAGTGCTTGATTTCATAATCACTGCGTACATATATCTCTCTTTCTTTGTTGGGTGTTACTGCTTAGTCCAGTGTCGTGGACGTTGGTATGATGGGTTGTTAACCAGCCAAGACTTGTTGTAGTCAAGACCTACATCATACAATTCTGCAAAGAGCGTGCCAAGTTCATCACATTCTTCGTAGAAATCTAGTGTGGTAGGGTAGTCATAAAGTGTATGGGAGTTACGCTTAGAAGTATTTCTAGTCTCTTCAACATACGTACCAAGTATCCTAGCACGAAGAAATGGTTCTTCTTCAAGTGGCTCAAAACGTAGAGTTTGTTTACTAGGTGCTTCATAAAGAGTAATCAACTTCATGATGTCAGTATCTGATTTGGTAAAGTATCTACACTCATACCCTACCTGCCTGTCATCACCCAGCATTTTGTCATATGTTTTCTTCATCAGATAAACATCTTGGTCAAAAGTAACTATCTCTTTGGTATTGTAATCAATGTTTCCCTCAGCATCAAACATAGTTTTAGGTGAAGTGTATGGAACACCTGCTTTGAGATACATAGTGTAGTCATAATAACCACGAGATTGTCTTGACCATAAATACAAATTATCAGTTGGTTCATTGTCAACTGTATGTTGTATAGTATCTGAATGTGCTTTTGTAATTGTAAACATAGAGTCCTTTCTTATCCTCTAATGTATTTCTTTGCGTGCTCAATGCGCTTAGCAGTCTCAAGCAACATACGCTCAGTCTTTGCTAACTCATTAAGTGTGTCTTGCGACACCGTTCCACCAGACTTTCTGGATAGATTGATAAAGTTAATCCAACGCCATTTGCGTTGAACTAACCCTGCTTGTTGTTCAAGCAACTCACCAACTAGGAAGTTACCCATTGTTATTCATCTCCTTCTGTTTCATAATCTTCAGCAAACAGTGCGTCTGCTTCCTGAAAGATGTTATACATATCGGTGTATAGTTCTAAGTTCTTAGCGTAGAATTCTTTCTCTTCACCTACTAAGTTTGATGTGTCTGTAGTCTCAAGTTCTGTAAGACTAGACGCTATCTTATCAAACAACTCACGCACCATTGATTCTCGTAGAGTTATGTCTACAGAATCTTCTACCTTAAGTTTGCCTGACATTACCATCTCTACAAACTTTGTGATTGGATTGATTTCATCCATTGTTATTCTCCTTGTAATGGTTCAACATCGTTAGCAAGTTCAACGATGTGTGCTTCCATATCTTCATCGGTTACATCTTCAAGTGGTTCGTCTTGCCAGATAGTTTCCAACTCATCAATACGCATGTTCAAAGCACTAAGAACTGCGTCAGCAACTACTGACATATAGTTCTCAGCATCTGCCTTGAAGTCTTTCAACACTACCTTGTAGGCAGCAATGATTACTTGGTTGTTAGTCATGTGTTACTCCTTGTTTACATTGCCTACATGGAATTATGTAGACAAGAAAGAGCAGGGATGTTTAGTCCCTGCTCTAACTTGCTTACAGAATTAGAACTTGGTTAGGAAGTTGAAGTCTTTGACTGCTACTTCGGTTGTACCAGCAGGCAACACTTCAATCATTTCTAGTGCCCTAGCCCAGTGTGCTAACACAGCCTGTGGAGCAATGTCGTGGTGGTATGAGTCATAGTAGACAGGAATGTCTACGTGATACTCGTCCCAGTTAAGTGCCTTGCGCTCTGGACGCTTAGGCAACTTAGCCGCTGGGATAGTAATCTCAGCAATACAAACTTCACGCTCGCCGTAACCACGGTTGCTTACGCAACTGTTGTCCTTAGTCAACTTAGTCTTGATAGCAATCGCAAGTACATCTGCTTCCCACTTCTTAAGTGCTGCTTCGTATTCGTCGTGAACTTTCTTTGCGTCATCTTCACGCTTCTTAGACATCTCATCTCGCTTAGTACGAGCGGCAATGAGGGCTGCCTGCTTGGCTAGAATCTGCTTCTTTAGAACTGCTACTACTACTTGTTGTGCCATTTGTTTCTCCTTATTTACAATCTGTAAGCCCGTTGCTTACAGAAATCTGTGATACATACACGCTGTATTGTTTTTCTGTGTAATGTTTGCCATAGTAATGCTCAAACACTTGTCGTTGTATGCGTTCCTTGATTCGTTGCTGTCGTTGTTCTTGTTCTTGTTGTTCTTCTACAGAAGCAACAACCATAGCCATAAGTAACTCAATCATTAGTCATCTCTATTCGAATAGGTTTGATGTAGTGTTTAGATAGATACACAAGAACACTTCGTGTTTTCATGTGTGGTGGCATGTGCTTTGCTTTGTAAGCATACACAAATCGTTTGTATAACAACCACTTGAGATAGTCCATTAGTTATTCTCCTTTGCGAATTGAATAGACGCCCTAATCATACGGCGAATGCTTTCTGACTCATAGTATTGGTGTTCAGTATGAGTCATTCTGTATCGTTTAGACAATCGCCTAACCTTTAGAAACTGTTTAAACAATGGGTGCTTACGCTGTTGTTTGCGAGGTAGTTTGAGAGCCATCAACTCTTCGGCTATGTCTTGGGCATGCCACCATAGACTACCTTCCATACTTTGTTTCATAGTTAGTTCAAGAAATAAATCATCATACGATTTGTTTCTTGGACCAAAGAAATATCGTGGTTTGTATTTAGTCATTTCTTACCTTTCATTGTTTTAGTTACTCCTATAAGTTTCCTGAATTCACATAGGCACATCCTTCCATTGTGCCAATAGTCAGACATAACAGACGCAAAGGTTAGGTGAGAACCTTCATCACAATCATCTATCACAGAACCTTGTGCTCTTGAGACAATCATCTTTACTATACGATTGCGTTCAGAACGCCTACCCGCATTGTAAATAGCACGCTCAGTATCAGTAAGGGTATTTACTTGTATTTTCATAACTTACCTTTCTAACGCCCCTGTATTTGGGGGTCTTAGGGGGTTTCCCCCTATGTAACAACACATAAGGGGTTTCTCTATAACAGAGAGAGAACATAACAAGATAGCAACGCTAACAACTATCCCATTATGCTCTCACCCTGTTACGGGCTAGGGGATTACTTACCCCAAGTGAGAGACTCTTTGAAGAGCCCTTCTTTCCACTCATCAAAGTAAAGAGCGTTCTCAAGGTCGTCATAGAACACTTCGTGTATACAGAAACGACACTCTCTCCACTCTTCATCTATGAGCCTGTCAGAGTCGTAGAAGTTCTCTAGACGAGAAATCTCTTCGTTAAGTGTGTGGTTCTCCACAAGCAAGTTGCCTAGACTTGCTCTTAGCGATACGACAGCGTTACGGGCTGTCGTCATTACTTCTTTGTGCTTACACATAGCACACTTCCTTTCTCTCTTTGGGTTTTTAACCCTGAATGGTTATAAGACTTGCTTATAACCAAACAGCACTAGAAATGCCTTAGATTACGATGCCACCTAAAGCCCACAGTTCTACCACTGTGTCGTACTCTTGTACAGCACGAGCAAAGTCGGATTCTTCTTTCGTAGTCCACTTCACCCACACCTTGTCTTCCCAACTCCAGTGCTGGAAAGAACGAGGTCCATTGAAACCATACTTGGCTTCTTTCCGCTTTGCGTTAGCGGTTTGACGCTTTGTCATAGCACACTTCCTTTCTGGGCTTCTAACCCTGAAGTGTCATAGGCTTTCAACTATGACACAACAGCACTAGAAGTGCTTAGGCTCTTACAAGTTTGCGAAGTTCTCGGTCAAAGACCAGAGGCTTCTTCTTGTTAGCCTTTTGAGACTTAGTGCCACGAGCAGCGTTCTTGACCTGCTTGTGTGGCTTCTTTGGCTTAGTAGCCATTGTTTCTCCTTTCGGGGTTAACGCTCCCCTTGTTCTTTTAGTGTGTAAGCGTCTACACAGGGCATTTCTTACCCCAAAGTGCCACAAGACTTGCTTGTGACACGATGGCACTAGAAGTGCTTTGTACCTGATAACAGGCGACGGGGGGTCTTGCTAGTCTGGGGATAGACTTGCTCAACCCCCCGCTTTGTGTCGCAGTAGCCGAAACTACTTGTAGCGTGTTGGGTTACGCTGTGACGAGTGTCTTGGCTTGCTCAATGAGCGAGTCAAGTTGTGCTTCGTTGAACCCCAGCGTCTGCTGGTAGAAGCGGTACTTTGCCATTACAGCCAAGAATGCCTGCTTCTGGCTTACGCCTTCTTCAACGGCTTGTTCGTAAGCGTACTTAGCGCTTGCTCCAATGAAGCGGTTGAACTGGTCAACCACAGCAGGGTTACCCCCGACGAACTTCTTGTCTGCTTCTGCCTGCCCCTGCTCATCAACAATCTTGTTGTAAGCGGCGATGCGACGAGCCTTGCGGTTCTCGAACGCCTTGCGGCTTTCGGCATTGTCTTCGACGACTCTCCAAGAAGCGCAAAGCGCCTTTGCGCCTTCGATTGCCACCTTGAGGTACGAGGCGTCAACCTGAAGGTTTGCCGTTGGCTTGTTGTCGCCAATCAGGATTGCGTCAACTTCGGCGCTGACGGCTTTAGCCGCCTTTGCTTCCGCATCCGCCAACTGCTTCCGAAGTGCCTTGACGGCAGGGTCTTCGGCAACATCCTTGCGGTTTGCCTTGATGAAGGTTGTCTGTAACTTGTTGTTGCGTGCCATTTGTTATCCTTTCGAGATAGTATTGGCGATTAGCGTTACGTATTTGTTATACATAACGGCATCTCTGGTGAGTATGCGTGCCAGACTAGGCGACGAAACCTAGCAGTGTTATACACTCGTTATACACTGTAACCTAAATGTTATCTGGCGACCCAACGCATAGGTCGTTAGCCTTCTGAAATACGCTAGTTACACACTTGTTATACATTGTTGATAACTATTGTGTAACAGCCGACACCTATCGCGTATAACAAAGAGATAACGGAGATGTTACACAAGTGTTACACTTGGTTTCACACCCCGAGCGTTACCTGATTGTTATACTCGGTTCTGGGTGTTGCTGACGCTCAATCAGACTATCAGACCGAGAAATCCCCAATGTAACGGGTGCGTAACGTTACAAATGTATAACAATCGAGGGGGTAGGGTTAAGTCACATTTGTATAACAATACGGCCAGGTGAAATACACGGTTGAGCCTACATTATCGACACAGTAGCCCTAAAATAGCTCTATGGCAAGAAAAATTACAGTTCCAGGTTTCGACCACGATAAACTCCACAAGTGGAAGGACGAGGTCGTACACATTGAGAATTACAGCAACCGCAGCTACGGACAGAAGCTAGTAAGCGAAGCCGCTCTTGAGCAGCAGGTTAACGCTGCCAAACTCGGCCACTTGTTCAACGTACGTGTGCAAGGTGTGCCTAATGCAGACAAAACCAAGATGATTTTCTATATGGGTAAGCAACCAGCCTATTGTCAACTCTGCACACCTGAATACACTGGTGAAAAATTTAACCGTGAAACGCCCCCGCAGCGAATGACAACCTCGGGCATTAATGGCGGAATGCGCCCAATGACTCGCCAAGAAGAGAAACTGCACCTAAAGTTGCAAAAGAACCCCAAACTTATTCCAGATTCGGATACCGTAAAAGCCTCTCGTAAGCTTTCTGAGTCTGCTAACAAAAAATCGGCATGGAATTACCGAAAGTTAAGCTAAAAACGCCCCTGTAACCATGTCATAATGGTTAAAACGTAAGGATAAACATGGCCGCAGAACCATTCCTCCCTGAACCAGGGGACTTTCACAACTGCCCACAGTGTGGTAGAGAGTCTTACTCTCACGAACCAGGTGAATTTGATGAGCATATGTACCAGCACGGCCTAATTACACCTGGAAATGCTCATTTGCACGGTGAAGACCAGCTAGAAAACATGAATAAAACCCAATTTGGTGGTCACATCCGCAATATTGCGTCAAAATTGGGTGAATTGGGACACAAAATTGCCCGTTACAGCCCAAAAAACCTCGAAGAAGAGATGCGTCGTCGTTCTGCAGAGGAAAGAACCAACAAAGCATTTGACCAAATGGTCGCTCCACTACAAAAAGAACAAAAAAGAAAAGCTGAGTACAAAAAGTACGAGCAATGGGACAACGATATCGAGTTTGACAACATTAAAAACCGCCTAGAACGAGGCGAGCAGTAATACAGGGGCATTTTACCCCTTGAAATTAAGGAAAAGTCATGAACAGTAACCACGAAAATCGTACAAATATGTATGACAAAGCTAAAGTTCAGATGGGCCATGCTGTAAACCAAAAGGTTGACCGCTATGCTGTCCACGAAACGGATGCTGGCCACGCTATTTGGGACCGTCAAGAACAAAAGTCTATCTCTGGTGGTAAGGCTCCTAGAAAGATTAACTCTTCAAGCCAGATTAACTCTCATGCTGACAAAGCATACCAGGGCTGGCTATCTGGTCTCCACAGTAAAGTTCGTAAGATGAACGCTGAGAATGGTCCAATTACTCTTCCAAAGAGTGGGTCAAAGCACTAATGAGAAATAACCACGAAAAGCGTACAGACTTATACGCAAAAGCCAAGGATACTCGTCCAGACCACCAAACAGAGCAAGGCACTTTTGTTGTCAAGAATGCATCAAACCGTCGCAGCCGTTCAGGTAAGACTATTGTAAATGAGCAAGGTGGAACCAAGTGGCTTCCACCTGCCAAGTAGTCAAAAAATAAGGATGGGCCGAAATAGGCTCCGCCGTTGGATAGGAACATAATGGCTCGCAAAAAGCTTACCCCTGCTGAAAATAGGGCGGCACAGATTAAGCGCAATGAAGATATTCTTCGTATTGCGTCTGTCAATATGTCTCAGAGGCAGGTCAGAGAGTCTTTGGCTCAGCCTATTAAGCCCAAGGGCGAAGACAGCCTTAGACATGGCGATGCTGACATCGAAGTTGAGAATGATAATGGTCATGGCACTCACACCGAGTACCCAGGCTACAAGTGTACTGAAGAGGGCTGTGGAGCCGCTTTTCATGCTCCTGAGACACTAGAACTACACACTAGTTTTATTCACCCACCAGAGGGAATGTTGTTCGGATAATATGGCTGCATTTAGAGCAAGACGTGGACGTAGAATAAGGCAAGAATTTCTGGGCGCAAATCGGTTTATGAATGATAGAGACCAGACTTCTACCCTTTATGGAGCTGAACGTGGTCACGGAGTTCACAGTGACTTTAGAGGCTGGATTGGTGAAGACCCCGATGCTAGTTCTCTAATTAATATTAAACAAGCTAGAAAATTAGCTACTTCAGTTGTCCACTCTCCTGCCATGGAAAATATTCCAGGTATAGACTACGTTAGAAGTACTTACGACCCTAAAGATGTGAGTTTTCATAAACGCTTAGTTGCTAAAGACCCAGAGACGGGTGAGGTCATTGGTATTAGAGCAGGTAACGTTGTTAGTGGCTATAGTGGCATCACTCCTAAAATTCAATTAACAGATGATGGAACAGGTAAAGTTCCAGCAGGTCTTGTAACACATGAACTTGCACACCACCTTCTCAGTGAGTCTCAGTTTGCTGGACACTATTATCCTGACACACATGGTTGGCAGTTTGCTAGAGCACATGTTCATATAGTTCGTAATACTCTAGGGCATGAGGCTGCAGATAACCTGAAAAGCTATTACAGAGCTCATGGTGTAAACTTTGGAATAAATAAGATTTAAAGGAGATAAGTATGCCACTTGTAATGAATAGTAATGAGCCTACTGGTAAATGTTTATTTTGTAATAATCCTATTTATGAGATTACATATAATCATGACCCTAAAGTAGACAAGCCTGAGCAAGAAGCTATGAATGGTACTGTAATTGAAACTCACAGTACTCCTGATATGGTATTAAAAGAAAATGTTAGACATATTCTAGATAAGCAACATAGGCCTGTAGGACCTAGAGGAAAAGCTGCACTAGAACAAGCTGCTCAAGAAGCTATCAAAAAAGGTTTAGCTCCAACTCATCCAGCTCTTTCAAGACTTATGAGAAAAAATGTAACTGAATTAAGGCCTAAAAGAGGCACTCATAACGACGAATAGACTTTAAGTAATTTTTCTGCTAAATTATAAATAGACACGCCAATCGGGTGTCTATAAAACCCTTACTGTGCTACGGGCAGTAAAAAACCACACGAGTGAGTCTAGGACAGATTCTTAGAAATGCTCGTGAGGTGCTCCCATAACACAGTTGTCGTCTAAGGAGACAAAATGAACTACAAGAATAATTATCCAAGCCCTTATGAGCGTAGCCCTCATGACCCTTGGGATAAGAACATGAAGAAGAATTGGGAAGTACCACCAATTCCAAAGCCAATCACAATTGCTGATTTGTTCCCACGTCTAGACCGCCTATCTATTGGCTGGTCTCCAATCCTTGAAACTCTCAAGGAAGTTACCAATAACAAGCCCTCTTACCCTCCGTACGACATTGTCGCACTTGAGACTGACCTGAACCTGCTCAATGTAGCAGTTGCTGGTTTCTCTAAGGAAGAGTTGTCTGTTGTTTTCCAGGATTCAATCATTACCATTAAGGGTGAGAAGAAGGAAAAAGACAAGGGACTTATTGTTTACCAGGGCATTGCTACTCGTGATTTTAAGCTCGAGCTTGCTATTGCTGAGTTCTGGGAAATTGCTGGAGCAGAAGTCAAGGATGGTATGCTAACTGTAACCTTTAAGAAGAACCTTCCTGAAGAAAAGAAACCAAAGGTAATTGACATCAAGTAATATTGGTGTAAACTAAAAATCCTAGGGGAGTTTCGGCTCCTCTAGGTCAAGGGCATGAAATGGTGTCGATTGCAGAACAAAGCCTCCAGTAGGAATCTGTAAGACCACAGTTCGATTCTGTGCATGTCCACTACTGACCACTAGCTCAATGGCAGAGCACCGAGCTGTTAACTCGTAGGTTCCTGGTTCGAGTCCAGGGTGGTCAGCAAGGCTTCAATATGTGCCAGTGGCAGTTTACACAGGGATTGAGAAGCCGATTGCCTCAATAGCTCATCTGGTAGAGCATCTCACTTGTAATGAGAAGGTGGCGGGTTCAAGTCCTGCTTGAGGCTCCAATCTATTTAAGGAGTAACATGGAACACCTAACAAAAGAAGATTTTGCAGAATACACAAAGAAACCACTAGTACTCGTAGAGTTCTGGGCTGAGTGGTGTGCTCCTTGTAAAATGATGAAACCTATTCTGTCTCAACTAGAGGAGCAGCTTCCTGCTCTAAGTGTAGGTCTTGTAAATGCAGACCTTGAGCAAGAACTTATGGAGGAGCTTGACGTAACAGCTATTCCTACTGTATTCTTGTTTAAAGACGGCGAACTAGTATGGACACACCAGGGAGCTAAGCCGTTTCCCTGGTACGTAGAAAAGATTGCACCCTATGTCTAAAAAGAAAAAAGATAAGTCTAGAGCACATGCCGAGATGGTATGGGAGCGAGAGCAGATTGCTGCAGCAACCGCAGCTGAGAAGCTAGACAAGTCTATGGCTGTTGTAGAGCTCCACAAAGCTGAGCTGACTGAGCAGCAATACAACGACGTCTTGAAACACTTCAATGAGCAGAGACAAGAGATTAAATTGTTCCTTCTTAAGGCGCGAGACAAGTACGTGCTAAAAGTTAATGAGTTTGGTCTAGAACAAGAGGATTTGCTTTGATGCCAAGTTACGATTATAAGTGCGTTGCCTGTGCACACGTACAAGAGGTTTCCCACCCCATGGCGGTCTCGCCAGAGATTCTATGCCCTAACTGTGTAAAACCTATGTCAAAGGGCTTCAGTGCGCCTCTGGTGGCGTTTAAGGGTACAGGCTGGGGCAAGGACGCACGTTAATGGGACGCAAGAAAAAGACAGCAGTTCCAGTAGTACCAAAACCTAATGATGATTGGTCTGTAGAGACTGAGATTCAAATTAATAACCGCTCAGTCATTCCAGGAACAGAACTAAAGATTTCTAAGGAACGTGGCAGGTTTAGGTTTATTAAAAGGGTTACTACACCAAATACTAGTTGGGTAGATGTATGGGGTGGACCCAAAGGTGCCGAAAGCATGAGAAGTTTTCGTGCAGAACGCATCAAGACAGTTCACAGTAAAAACCAGACAACCGAAAATCTTGCCCTAGAATACAGGGCAAAACAAAAAAAGAAAAAAGAAGAAGTTAATAGCTAGACTTATTAAAAAGCTTTGCTAGTCTTCTTTTACAACTGAATAGTGTCACTTTGACAATAAACGACCGATTACTAACGCAAGGAAAGGTAGGTCGCTAAATGAAGAAGTTCATTGCATTCGCAGCCCTGCTATTGACATTGGCAGGTTGCTCTGCCTCTGGTGCAGTCGCTGCTATAAACGTGGAGAAAGCCTCCACAGCCGTCACATCAAAGACGGAACAGGGATTGTGGAATCCCTTGAGTGCCAAAGGACTCGTAGTCCTTGTCTACACTCAACGTGTAAAAACCGTTACTAGAGAACTGAAGAAATACGTAAACAAAACATGGTACGTATTTTCGGGTAACACTCCAAAAGGGTGGGACTGCTCAGGTCTCGTTATGTGGTATTACGAACAAATAGGAATCACGCTGCACCACAGCGCTTATGTAGAGAAGTACAGTGCTAAACCACACAAGTACTCTCAATCAAAAGCAAAAGTTGGTGACATCATTGGATTCCCAGGTCACGTAGGTATCTATATAGGTAAAGGGTATATGATTCACGCACCACATCCTGGAGTTCGCACCCAGCGAATCAAGGTTATGGATTGGGCCAAACAAAATTGGACAACCGACGTAACTTATACAAGGCTTATTACAACTAACTAAAAGCAAAAGGCTTGGACTGACAAAGTCCAGGCCTTTTGTCATACTTGGGTTATGAGTAAGAATAACGAGTTTGATGTTCGTGAAGCCTACAACGATAGAAAAAGAAATCGTAAAATGTTTGAAAAGCTAGGTATTGAAGCAAAGAAGGTTAAGTAATGAATAATACATTTAATCCAAAAGAACGTACAGTATTTGCTGCTCTTGGCCATAATGATATTTCAGGCATTGTTAGCACCATGCATGATGAATCTCCACTAAAAAACTACGATTCTTACGACAACCTTTTAGAAAAATCTAATAACAGCATTAAAGCAGCTATGAATGCTAACGTAGCAGGCGACATAAGTTCTATAGGCCATATTCATGATTCGGCTGCGGCATTAGGTGCAGTTGTTAACCTTTTGAATACGGAAACAAACCGAAACTCTACTAAACATCGTAGCCACATGTTAAGAGCGCATGCAATTCTGTCAAAAATAAAAGAAAATGCGGCGCTGCATGAGCAGCAAGTTCTGGAAGGTAATAACTAATGTGTGCAGGATGCGGCAGTAGAAATCAAGGCGTGTACAAGACAGATGCAGATAATCTAGATGCAACGCCTTATATGGATAATAACGGAGCTCAGAGTCGTTCTGGAAGTGATAGTGAGTCTGGCCTAGGAGACCCTGCTCAAAGTGTGAAGTTTGATTTGGCACACAGTGAGGGAACAGCCTCCAACACAAACATTGGTAAAACTGGATTTGGTGCCTAGTGCAACAGCAACGCAAACTTCGTAACACTACTACTGGTATGTACGGCAGTGTAAAAACTAGCCAGGGTCAGTATGATGACTCTAACTTATCCGAGTACAGTGGTGGAGCTCCTCTAGGAGAACCGACGCCAGTAGTAGACTTTGCAACTCGTGGAGAACCTACTGGGTCAGAATATGCATGGAGTCTTTGGCCTTACGCAGTAGCTGGAAAAGCAGAGCTTGACCCACGTACTTTGCAACCTGGTTCAAATCTAAGTGCAGTTCAACTTGGCGCAGAGGCAGTAGCTCAAAAATCTGGAATGGACGATGTCCCTACAGGCAGTAGCGTTGGCGGAACTGCCGCGTATTAATCAAGAAAATTTAAATTAAATAAATCATAATAGTATTTGAACTTAAGGAGTTTAAATGGCCATTTTTAACAGCACAGTAACTGTCACTACTGCTCAAGCACTTACAACTACTGCTTCTACATCTCCAGTTGCTACTTTTACTATAATTATTCAAAATATAGGTTCTGGAGACCTTTTTGTAGGTGGACCTGGTGTTACCACAACTAATGGTATTAAGGTTGCTTCAGGTTCGTCTATCTCACTAGACAACCTTATTTCAGGAGAAACTGTTTACGCCGTATCATCTGCATCTTCTACTGTACAAACTCTAACTATTGTTCGATAACTCATGCCAAAAATTAGGCAGAGTACTACGCAGATTAACTTTAAGCCTGCAATTAACATTGGGCGAATTTATATCCCAGCAGGTTCTGGTGGTGGAGCAACTATTGGCGGATTTGTTGCACAGATTGTGGGAACAAACGTTCCTGTTGTGTCTCAATTAGTTGTAATTGGTACATCTGCATATATGTATGGTAGTGCAAGTACTACTAATGGAAGTTCTGCTTATATGATAAAACTTTCAGGAATTGATACTTCTACTCCAGCAGTAACAGCTAAAAGCGGTTCTGGAAGTGCCAATAATAGGCAATTACTTCAGAAAAAAAATGATGGTAATTTAATAGCTTTTATTAATAACACGGTTACTGACCATCCTACTCCAACATTTGCTGCATCTGATTTAACACCTAGCGGAGGTGCTGCTGGTTCGGTTGCTTGGAATGCAAACGCATTTACTGACGTATTAGGTATGATGCAAACTGGTGATAGTTCTATGTATATTATCGGTGATGATGGCACAGGTTCTTTTATTAGAACAATTTTAGGAAAAACTGATTCTTCTGGAAATTCTGTAAATACTTATAGTTATGGAGTATCTGGTATTGATAAATCATTTTCATATGCTACTTACGACTCATCTAATAACCCAATTATTGTTCAAGGCTCGTTTACAGGCACAGCTGCTGAAGTATTAAAAATTAATGCTTCAAATCTTGCAACCATAGTTTGGGATTCTCTTCTTTCTGTAGCACTACTTTCTGCAACATCTTTTACTTTATCTGACAATACTTACATTGCTGGTAGGCAAATTGACAATAGCTTTACGCTTATCAAATTAGACACTAATGGTGCAGTGGTTTGGTCCTATAAAATTGCAGGAGCTGCTTCTGAATCTACGAATAACGTCTCAGTTTATGCTGAAACAGTTTCTACTGTAACTAGCGTATATATTGCTGGTAAAACTGGAAATGGATTGTTGATAGCTAAATACACAGATAATGGTAGTACTGCAACACAAAATTGGAATAACTCTTTTATTCCAGCTACTGGAAGTCTTATAACAAACAATGACTTTAATGGTTTTGGTAGACCCAACGTCAATGTTTCTGGAAATAATACTGCTTACGTTTACATTTTAGCCGCATATCAATTTACTACTAAAGACCCAATTATTATTAAAATACCTACAACTGGAGCTGTTCCTTCTTCTGGAATTGTTGTCAGTGGCGTAACGTTTAACTACACGGCAAACGCTGTATCAACAGTTTCTGCTGGAGTTACAAAAATTACGGGAGCAACTACTGCTACAACATATACCACAGCTGGAGGAACTAAAAATCTTGGTAGTTGGAGTACTACTACTGCTTCAGTCACGCCTACTACTACAACGTTCTAGTTAATACTGCAAATAAGTATTAAATAACGGACAATAGAGGTGTACCCCCTCCCCCTAACCTTTCGAAAGGTAAATAATGTCCGAAGACACAACCCCAGAAATCGTTGAAGAAGTCGTAGAAACTCCAGTAGAAGTTACTGAAGAAGTCGTAGAAGAAGTTGTAGAAGAAGAAGCCGAAGCCATCGAAGCTGAAGAG
>Ga0114960_10000049_pt1 | contig 91727 bp, 141 predicted proteins | sample C_130625_MF_Meta_FD_92637 | JGI IMG/M metagenome (GOLD analysis project Ga0114960, IMG submission 92637) | Freshwater microbial communities from Lake Croche, Canada to study carbon cycling - C_130625_MF_MetaG | ecosystem: Environmental > Aquatic > Freshwater > Lake | place: Lake Croche, Canada...
TACTACTAAGGAGAAATAAAAATGGCTACATATGCAGTAATGGGCGGTAATATAGTAAGCAATGTAATAGTTGCTGATGATAAAGAAGATGCGGCTAGAGTTATGGGCGCAGAATTAATTGAATATACAGATGAGAATCCAGCGGGAATTGGTTGGACTTATGATGCAGAGACAGGGCGCTTTACAGCCCCTGAACCAGTGGCGCCTATAGACTCTGCTACTCAAAAACTAATTGATATGGGATTAACCCAAGAAGAGATTAATGCCCTAGTCGCTCAGGTGGCTAACCCTACTGTAGACTAAACACCATGAATTTGGTGCAGAGGGCGGTAGAACAAGGCGGTAAGTTAGCCCCCATAGTTTTTCCACACGATCTTACAGCTTTGATGAATCCATCTATCTACATAGATAGTGATGGGGACATCTTAGTTAACGTCAGGGCTACTAACTATACGTTATACCACTCTGAGAATAAACAACTCTTTCCCTCACCCTGGGGCCCTTTGGCATACCTACACCCTGAAAAAGATCAACGTTTAATTACTGAAAACTACTTAGTAAGGTTAGATAAAAACCTTGAAGTTATTAACCACACAATAATAGAGATGTTAAATCTACACACTCCTATCTGGGAGTTTGTTGGTTTAGAAGATGCTCGCCTTGTTCAATGGGATAATAAGTATTATATTATTGGGGTGCGGCGTGATACCACAACTAGTGGTCAAGGTCGTATGGAACTTACCCAGATAGATATTGATAAAGAAACTTGGACTGTTAAAGAGGTTAGCCGTGATCGTATCCCGACTCCAGAACCTGATACATCATACTGTGAAAAAAACTGGATGCCTATTGCTGATAGTCCTTATAATTTTATTAAGTGGGCTTCTCCTGTGGAAGTTGTGCAATACATCCCAGAGATCAAAACTACCAAACAAGTATCCCTCAAGCAAGGTATCAGACCAAACAAAGATCAACGTGGGGGGTCTCAACTTGTCAGATGGGGTGACGGTTACATCTCAATCACCCATGAAGTAGATCTATTTAAAAATTACTTAATTCAAAAAGACGGCATCTATCGTCATAGATTATGTGTCTGGAATAACAATCTAGATCTAGTAGGTTTATCTAAACCCTTCTCTTTCCTAGATGCTCGAATTGAATTCTGCGTTGGAGCGGCAGAGCTTGATAGGGATCTACTCCTAAGCTTTAGCGTCAGCGATAACTGCGCTTTCATTATTCGTACTCCAGGTATATTGGTAGAGGAATTAATCGTGGAGGCCCTTAACTATGAGAATTGAAGAGTTGATAGTAGACCTGTCTAAGGATCCTTTTAACCCGGAGTTAAACTTTAGGGTAGCGGTTAAGTACGAAGATCTTAAGCAAGCAGCTTCTGCTATAACCTTTTATTTGAGGACTGCTGAATATGGGGTAGATACCCACAATGACCTGGCGTATGCTTCCCTATTAAAAATGGCGGTTTGTCTTTCTACCCAAAATAACAGAGAGCATACGGTACTTAATTGTTGGCGCCAAGCTTTGATAGTTAACCCGGATCGTCCTGAAGCTTATTTTATTATGGCCCAGTATCATGAACAAAAAGCGGAATGGCATGAAGCCTATACCTGGGCAGTTATGGGCCTTTCTAAAGTTGAGCAAACGCCCCTGCCCGTTGATGTAGGTTACCCTGGAAACTTTGCCCTAGAGTTTGAAAAAGCGGTTGCTGGTTGGTGGATAGGAAGAGCCGAAGAGTCAAAAGCTATATTTTCCAAACTACTTACTATGGACATTCCTAGTAACTATGTGGAAGCCATTATAGATAATTTTAAGCGTATAAACCCTTCCTAATAGATATCCCTCCTGCTATAGTAGGGGCATAACTAAGGAGCACCATGACAGCTGTATTTCCTAATAGCGTACGAAACTACACCGCTCAACAGGACCTTGTAAACACCGTTATTGCTGACAACGTTAACTCTCTGCAAGAAGAAGTAAAGCAGATTGAGACAGTTATCGGTAGTGCGGCCACGTCACAAAATCCTCTTGTCTCTACATGGTCTGGGTCGTTCTCTCAAAGTACAACTTGGGGAACTCTCTATGATCGTATTGCTAATATTGAGGCGGGAATTTTACAAGGTACGTCTTCTGGACCTTATGTTTTTAAATCCGGTGGAAGCACAATTACCGTAACTACAGCAACCGCTGCCCCAGGATTAACTCTTACTACAAGTTCCGGAACTAATAATCTTCTTACCGCAGGAATCTTTACCCTAAGCTCTACTGGCCTACCACAAGTTAGCGGAAGTAACGTTCTCTATGTAGGTAGTTCAGACTATACAACTTTAACTTCTGCTACCTCTGCGGCATCAACTGCTGCGGCAGCTAAGATTCCTTTATCTACCGTAACAACTGCCGGTGATCTTATACTTGGAACTGGAAATGCTACGGTCGGTCGTTTAGGTATCGGTACTACCGGATATGCTCTTGTAAGCAATGGCACTACTGCTGCTTGGGCTATCCCTACAGATACCTCTAAAATCCCTCTAGCGACCGTTACAGCGGTTGGAGACCTTATCCTAGGGTCAGGAGCTGGGGCTGTTTCTAGACTCGGTCTAGGGGCCTCTGGAACCGTTTTAACAAGCAATGGTACGACCGCAACATGGGCTACCCCAACTACCTACCTAGCTACAGCTAACGCTGCGGTTACTGCAGCAAACACATCTTCTGGCGTAGTTCGTAATATTTATTTAAACACTGCGGCACCTTCTACTACCACAGGATATCTTGATGGAGATATTTGGTTGGTCTACGTATAATGCAAGGTCAGATTAAAGTAGGTGGGTCTTGGAACCATGCCGCTAAAACTATATTTGTAAAGGTAACTACAGGGGGGGCCTCTGGTTGGCATAACGTAACCTCTGGTTGGGTTAAAGTTAGCGGTGTATGGAAAAAATGGTTTTTATCTACTTTCTTAGATAACTTTCAACGTACTACTAGCGCCACTTCTTTAGGCTCTCCTGATGGAATTAAAACTTGGAGTAACATTCGCGGTGCTTGGGGCATTGTAAGTAACACAGCAACAGCTAATTCTGCTGCCAGTACATACCCAATTGCAACTATTGACTTTGGTTCTACAGATGTAACGATTCTTCAAGATGGCTTAACTCCAGGTGTTGGTGCTGCTTTTTGGGTGACTGATAGCAATAACTGGTGGGCTACGGCTACTAATGAAACTCAAAACTCTCAAACTCAATATGTAGCTGGTAGTACTAGCTACGGTACTTGTTATTCCCCCGCTACTACTAACTACGGCACTTGCTATAACGCTGGAAATCCCAACTATGGTACATGTACTGGTGGTGGAAATATCTATTTTGGTACTTGCTCTACCCCTGGAAATACTATCTATGGCACCTGTTATTCTTACGTTTACGGCAGTTATTACAATTCCTATACATGTGCTATCGGAACTAATCCAACCACTTATTATTCATGTTCTGGAGTTAACCCGACGTATAATTATTCTTGTCCTGATGGTGGTAGTAACACTGGAAATTCTTTTTCCTGTCCTTCAGGAAGTAACGCAGCTTATAATTATACTTGCGCTACTGGAACTAATGCGCCATATTATACAACTACGTACTCTTATGCCTATACAGTAAATGTTCTTAAGTCTATAGCTGGAACAATTACTACGGCAGCAACGTTTACTTTTTCATCTTTAGTTGTTGGCCTTAAAACATTAATATACGGATCAACAGGAAACATAACTGTTAGGGCCTATTCAGCTTCAGGATTTGGCAGTCAAATTGGCTCTGATCAGACCTATACAGCCCCAAGTTACACAGCAACTACAACTCATGGTATAATTCTTGCTCCAGCAAACTATGCACAGGGCACTACATTTTCTAGTTACGAAGTAGACTTTATAACAATTTAGGGATAAAAATGGCATTTAAAAATCGGTACAAAGAAGAACTTAAACAATACAAAAATAACAAAAGAAAAAACTTTATAAAATCTTTGCCGCATAAATTAGGTTTTCATTTTCATTGGTATAAAGACTTACAAATGAAAAATATTATAGAACAAAATTTATTGCCAGATACCTCTTCTGTTAATAAACATCTTGCTTTTATAATAGATGATGAAGTAGTAGAGATCATGCACTGTCAAGAAAGATTAGCTGCTATTTTATTAAGTAATCCAAAAATTGTTGAAGTATTAGACCTTACTATGGTTAAAGTTGGATATAAATATAAAAACAATAAGTTTATAAAATAACTTTTAAGGAGGCAAAATGTATAAAAAAATAGAGTTTGTACTAGATTCTGGATACACTCTTCCAATTAATATTCCAATACCCGCAGCATCAATTTTACCTAATTGGTGGAAAGAAGGGGAATCTTTTATTAATAGAGAAACTGGTGCTTTAGATATGAGTACCCCAGATTTAAAAGCTGCAGGTATGAAATCTTGCATGCCATTTCTTGATGCTCTTAATTCAGGTTATTTTCTTACTACTTGGGTTGATATTGAAATTACTAAAAATGACGGGGTAGAAATTAAGTACAAATATTTAGATAAAAATTCTAAGGGGGAAAATATTTATAGCGCCATTGATTGGGGAATGGTTAAAGAAAGAAATGGAGCTATTGGGTATACGATTCCACGTCCTGCCGGTCATTCTCACAATCACATGGTATGGGATAGTAAATGGGGTTGGGAAGTTCCTAAGGGGTGGAGCGTGCTTGTTACACATCCTTTAAACCAAGCACAATTACCTTTTACAACATTATCCGCTATAGTAGACAGTGATAGATATGTCCCTCATGGAAATATTCCTTTCTTTTTGAAAGAAGGTTGGACAGGTGTTATTGAAAAAGGAACTCCTTTTGCTCAGTTAATACCGATTAATCGGCAAGAATGGATGGCTACCTCTAAAGTAGCCGGTCCTAAAGAAAAATTTATTGCCAATAAAGCTAGGTCTGTGCAATTTGGTTATTATAGGTCTAAACTTTGGGTACCTAAAAAATATAGAAATGATACAGATGTTTAAAAATAATAAAAAATTAAGCATTACGCCAACAAAAGATAACACAATTGAGTTTTTGCTTACTGATACTGATTTAAATAGTTCCCCCGTAAATATAGTAAGGGGCATAGATAAAATACCTGACTGGTATAAAGACCTTACTATTAGAACTTCAATTACTCATGAAGAAGAAAATGTTACGCACACTAATTTTACAATTAAACGTTGCATTCCTGTGTTAGATGTTTTAACTTTAGGGTACTATATTGTTACCGCTAGAGACTATACATTTAAGTATGATGAGGAAAAAGGTCACCATACAATATCCGGGGCTTTTAATACATCCTATCAACCAGTAAGTATGCACCCCATAGAACAACTTGGGGGTATGCCATTTTCTTCTGAGTATTGTGTCTTTGCCTATAAGTGGATTAACCCATATGTAATCAAAACTCCAGCTGGGTATAGCTCTTTGATAAGTCATCCATCTAATTCCCCATACCTACCCTTTTATACCCTTGGTGGGGTTGTAGATACAGACTCTTATTTTAGGCCTATAAATTTTCCATTCCTTGTTAAGAATACGTTTAGTGGGGTTTTACCCGCAGGAACCCCTATAGCCCAGATTACCCCTTTTAAAAGAGATGAGTGGTCTTCAAAAATTATCACTAACCCTTCCGATGAATTTAGGGTAAGCCAAAATTTGTTAACAGAACAGTACGAAAAAGATAGGCAAGGGCCTGGCGGCAAGGAAGTAGGCGGGGTTTATAAAAAGCTTTACCGCACTAAAAAACGGTATCTTTAATACTATAGGTCTTACTTATATAAGTTTCCTGTATACTATAGGAAATTGGTAAATTAATTTTAGGAGATTTTAATGGCTACTGAGTCAAATAATAAGCAAATAGATCCGTACCGTGATGACCTGCCTAAGGTAGCACTTATTGTTGGTACCGAAGTTCTACAGGTTATGGCTGTTGAAGAGTCTACTCTTGCAGCTTTTAAAAGCAACCCAATTTTTGTGGATCTAGGTTTTAATACTGATAGAATTATGCAGGGTGATACATATAACCCAAGCACAGGTAAATTCACTCGTTATGAAGATGTTCTTGCTGCACGTGCTAAGGCTGCCGGTAACTAAGTTTTGTAGGGGAGGCAAAAAATGAATCCTTGGGAAGAATATAAAGCTAAAAACGGAGTTACTCCTTTAGATTTATTGAGACTTAAAAGTCAAACAATTCCTAAAGAAAAAGCTGACGCTAGGTATACCATATGTTTATCTTGTCCTTTTTTGCAAAAAATGACGAAGCAGTGTTTAAAGTGTGGATGCTTTATGGCAGCAAAAACTAAGTTAGATTTAGCAACATGTCCCATTGGTAAATGGGGCGAATACACCGAAGATACGGAGTAAAGATGCGTGGAGACCAAAAAGAGGGACGCTTCAACATCCAGTATGAACGTGGGTCTTTTGTCTCCGGTACTATTACTGAATTAGTACAGACTGTCGGTACATTTGTAGACTGGTGGATTTTTGATCCAGTAAATACTGCGGTAGATCCAATCTATGATGTGGGTTCATCAGTAGTTGGTGGAGGTCGTAAGTGGCTTAGCCCATTTACTATACCTGTAGTTAATGCCCATTTAGAGCAGGGTGCTACGGTACAGAACGACCGTGGTTTCTATAACACAGATATCTTAACCGTTACAATTAACGTTGATGTTATTGAAAACCATCTAAACTTTTATGGTGGAAATGCGGCCAATCGTCGTGAGCTTTCAACTATAGAGATAAACCCAGACGCATACCTGCGTGATAGAATCGTATTCAGAAATGAAGTATTCTCTCCGACACAGGTATCACCACACGGTATAATTAAGAACAAATACACCTTGTTACAGATATCCTGTGAACAGGTAAATCCGGAAGAACTAGTAAATGACGCGCAGTTCCAGCGCTATGCTGGTTATTCTGCCTTTGATCAGACTTCACTATAGGGGTAAAAATGGCAAAACTAAAGGTTAGTGGCAAAGTCCACGTAGTAAAGAAGAATAAAAAGGGCGACGTTATAGTTGACCATGCGGGGAAAAATGACCCTAAGTGGGATAAGATTAACCTCACCAAGAAAGCTGGAGCTAAGACAGTTAAAGAAGGCGTCAAGGCAACTAAAGAATGGCATAAGAAAAACCCCCATACGAAAGGTAAGAAATAATGGCAACCCCAACAAAAGCCTGCGAAAGCTGCAAAGGCACTGGAAAAGTTGTAGACAACGCTAAGAAGATGCACATTGATTCTGGCAAAGAGCGCGTTAGTAAAAAAGACTCTTCAGGATCATACCCAAGCCGTAAGACTGATAACATCAAGGGCCGTGAGACTAATAACATCAAGGGTAGGGGTAAGAAGTAATGTGTGCTACCTGTGGCTGTGGTAAGCCAAAAGATAAGCATGGCATGAAGACCCTATCTGCTGCTAATAAAAAGTTTGCTAAAAAGTCTAACTCAAAAAGTAAGGCTAAGAAGACTAGCGCAGTAAGAAAGAAAGGCATGTAATGGCTCACAATGATAAGAAGTTTGAAAAAGGCATGACCCCGGCTCAAAAGAAGAAGTTTGAAAAGCAGGACGAAAAGAATGATGCCAAGCTAGCCGATAAAGTTAAAGGCAAAAAGAAAGCCTGTACTTGCGGTAAGTGCAAAGATTGTAAAGCAAAAAAAGCTAAAAAGAAGTAACGACTTAGCCCCCCAAGTGGGGGCTTTTTCGTTTATTATAGGGAACGACGCCAGAGCAATCTGGAACCCTGCTTGTAACACCCTGCGCCTTCCTATGGAGGAATTATGATTAATTTAGCTAATCGGCTTGCTCGTGAAGAGACTGATGCCGATAAACAGGAGTTTGTTCGTGGCTTAGCCAGCCTTAACCAAAACGGTGGTAAGAAAATCGTTGTTGGTTTTGCTGCGGGGTTTTTGCTATCGAAGTGGCTCCGTAACCGTGGCTAATATTAAAAAACTCTTCAATAGTGCTATAGTCAAAGCGGAAAAACAAGTAATCCCTCACTATACTGCAAAGCTTCGTAGCCATGCAACTTCATATGGCTGGCCTGCAGAAATTACAGATCATATTAAAATTTCTCACAATGGTACTGGCCATTCTATTTCTTACCCACAAAAAATTGAAGAAGCCGTACTTACATTAGAGTATGGAACTCAACATGTTCCTCCTGCTCCGGCTTTACGCACATTTGTTTTAGGGGTTAAATAATGCCATTTATTATTAATGAGGATGCTGCATTAAAAACTCTACTCTCAGGTATCACAGTATCTGATAGTGGAAATGCCACCCGCCCAGTTGCTGTTTACTATGGCCAACCAGATAAAGATATCCGTCAACAGAGCTACCCGTATATAACTTTAGATTTAGTAGGTGTTCGTGAAGATATCGAACGCGCTCATCGCGGAAGTGTAGACCTTACCTATACTCCTGAAGGTATGACTCCAAATTACACTACTGAAAGTCAACCAGTTAACTTTCCTATCCCGGTAGACCTTATCTACCAAGTCTCCACATGGTCTCGTCAACCTCGTCATGATCGTCAGATTATGGCTAAGTTATTTGCACCTGGCAGACTACCACTTAGATTTGGGCAACTCACCATCCCAGAAGATAGCACTATGCGTCGTCTAGATATGTTGGGCTTCTCAAAAAGAGATACTACTGAAGGTGGCAAACGCCTATTCAGTAATGTCTATAATATTCGAATCAGTGCAGAACTGTTCCCTGATCAACTCAGCGCAGTTTATACTGTAACCGATGTCAATACATCACTAGGGTATCAAACTACCCTTAACGCAACTATTTGGCAAACAACCCCGTCTCACTAAGAAAACAACCTAACCCTAAAGGAGAAACCCCGAATGGCAAATCTTGCCCGTCCCGGAGTCTATATCCAAGAAGTGTCTCTTCCACAAGCTGTGCAGGCTGCAAATACTGCAAACGCTGTCGGAGCATTTGTTGGAATTCTTCCACAAGGTCCTACATCAGCACCTGTACAAGTAAGTACTTGGCCAGATTTTGTTAAGACTTTTGGTGGATTAAATGACTTATACCCAACTACTTGGGCTGCTTATAACTTTTTTGCTAATAACGGCCGCAACCTATATGTAAAGCGTGTTATTGGATCAGGTTCTGGAATAGGAACTGTCGCTATTAACGATGGTACCGGAACCACTACTACCACTACTGCTACAGTTACTGCAGCCTCTAGTCAATCTACTACAGCTACAGTTACCGCAGCATCAGCTGCATCCGGTACAGTTACCTATACAGCAACTAATACGTTTGTAGCTGGTCAAACAGTATCTATTACTGGTTTATCTACAGCTGCTTTTAACTTAACTTCTGTAACAATTGCTACAGCTACTGGTTCACAATTTACAGTAACAAATGCTGCTACAGGAACCGCAGTAACTGGTGCTACAGCTACAGCTACGGCTCTAAGTAATACCGTTACATACACAGCTACTAACACATTTGCCGTTGGACAGACAGTAACTATTACTGGTCTTTCAACAACAGCATTTAACTTAAGTAGCGCAACTATTGCTACTCGCTCAAGCTCACAGTTTACTGTTACAAGTACCGCTACAGGTACTGCAGTTACTGGTGCCTCTGCCACAGCTACTGTTACTGTAACAACAGCTTCTAATACAGTATTTACTATTAACGCTGCTAGCGCAGGAGCTTGGTCTGGTGCTTATTCAGTTAAGATTGTAACCGCAGGATCTGCTTCTCGTTTTGGTCTTGAGGTTTACCAGACAACTACTGTTAATGGAAACTCAACCACAACTTTGCTTGAGTCTTACACCGATTTAAGTATGTCCTCGACAGATAGAAATTTTGTTTTATCTGTTGTTAACTCTAATACTACTTCAGTAATTAATATCTCTAATAGTTTAGATAATACAAAGTCTCCAGCAGTTAACGCAACACCTGTTGCGCTTTCTGGGGGCAGTGATGGTACAACTGTTGCACGTGCAGATTATGCTTCTGCTTGGACAACATTTGATTCAATAGTTAACCCATTGGTTATTTACGCACCAGATGCTCCATATGCTGCAACAGGTACTCTAACCGCACAACTTCACGGCGATGCTGTGGTTTATGCTTCTAGTCGTACTGACTGTTTTGCAGTATTTGATACTCCTTCTGGACTGTCAGCAACAGCTGCACAAACTCAAGTAACTGCAACATACGCAATTTTTTCTGGAGCTACTTCAGGAAATATTGCTGCAGCTTACTATCCTTGGTATAACATCCCAGATACAACTAAGAGCATTGGCGTAACTCGTCTACAAGCTCCTGGTGCTGGTGTTGTTGGTCAATACATTGCAACTGATGCTTCTCGTGGTCCATCTAAAACTCCAGCAGGTCTTCAAAATGTTATGGCTCTTGCCGTATCTACTGAACACTTGTTTACTAACGCTGAGCTAGACGCCATTAATACAAGTGTTGACCCTATTAACGCCATTCGTCAGGTTCCTGGCGCAGGTATCGTTATCATGGGTGGTCGCACTCTAGATAATACTCCAAATAATCGTTATATCAACATTCGACGTTCTTTGATTTACATTGAAAAGTCTATGAATGATCTAACATCATTTGCTTTGTTTGAGAACAATGACTCACGTCTATGGGCTCAAATTCGCACTAATTTAAATAGCTTCTTGCTTGCTTATTGGCAATCAGGTGGCCTACGTGGAACAAACCCAACTCAAGCATATTACGTAAAGTGCGATGCAACTACAACCAGCTTCAGTGATATGCAGCAAGGTAAAGTTAATATTGAAGTTGGAGTTTCTCTTGAATACCCAGCAGAGTTCGTTGTCATTAAACTTGGACAACTAACCGGAAACGCTTCAGCGTAAAGGAGATAAATAAAAATGGCATCACCAACAGAAAATCTACTTAGTACCTTAATGACGGACCCAGTCCGTAATTTTAAGTTCCTAGTAACTTTTAATCCAACAACAGAATGGGGCAAAGGCGATAAGCCAATGAAGATGGGGTTTGTATCTCTATCTGGCCTATCTGTAACGACTGAACCAATTGCTTACCGTGAAGGTGGATACAATACTAACGTTCACCAGATCCCGGGTCAATCTGCGTTTACTCCAATTACTCTTTCTAAAGGAGTATTGTTGGGACAAGATTCAAATCCAAAATGGATGAAGCGTCTATTCTCAGTCCTAACCCCTAGCCTTACAACAGGCGTAGGACAAGGATTTCGTTGCGACCTTGATATCCAAGTTTTAAGTCATCCTAATCCACAAGCAGATACAGGTGCGGGAGCTCAAGCAGCACTTCCTGAAGATCAACACACCTCTCTTCGCTTCCGTGTTTATAATGCTTGGATCTCATCACTTTCCTACAGTAATCTAGACGCAGGTGCTAATACCCTTATGGTAGAAGACATGGTTCTAGTTCATGAAGGTTTTGATGTACAATACGCAAAGGATTACACATCAACAGGTTCAGCCGATGGAAAGACTTTCCTAGGACGATAAATTAAACAAAGGTAAATAACATGGCAAATGATACGACTATAAATGCGACAAGCAATCCAGCTTTAGCAAATGAAATTGCAGCTAAGGCAATGACTTCACCGGATCCGGTGGTGGCAGCTAGTACCCAAAAGGTTTCTACACTGCCGCCACCTGATACGACGGTTGAACTATTGGGAGGTTTAGTAGATCCATTTTTGGGCTTAATTTCTACAGCAGAGATTAGAGAATTAAATGGGATAGATGAGGAATTAATCTCTAAGATTAATGATCCAGGTAAAGCCCTACTAACAATCCTAGAAAGAGCTACAGTAAAGATTGGCGATGAACCCGCAGATAAAGAGACGTTAGATGCTCTCTATGCCGGAGATCGTGAGCTTTTACTTTTAGCTATTAGAAATGCTACTTTTGGTACTGAGGTTAAACTTGGACCAGGAGAATGCCCAAGCTGTGGCGTAGAGCAGGTATTTGAAATAGATTTGGTTAAAGATGTGCCCCTTAAAAAACTTGATGGGGACCATATTTTTACCGTTAAATGTAAGGTTGGAGATGTAGTAGTAACTCTTCCTACTGGAAGTACGCAAAAAGCTATTGTTACGTCTACCAATAAAACTTCAGCAGAATTAGATACAATTCTTTTGAAGAATTGCATTGAGTCCATTAACGATATTCCAGTACTTAGTTTAGACGATGTTCGAAAACTAAGTTTAAAAGATCGTAGAGACATTTTGCAAGAGATTACAAACCGCAACCCAGGCCCACAACTCAGTGAAATAAAAATTCCATGTCAGTCTTGCGGCACGGAGGTACCGCTTCCGCTAACTTTAGCGGAGTTGTTTCGCTAACGAGATTGACTACGAACTGCTTATGGATATGCAGGATCTATTGATCCAAAGTTATCCTGGGTGGACATTAAATGAGGTACGTAACCTTAGTATGAGGGAACGTATAAATTGGTTAGATAGAGCTACGGCTAGAATAAGGCGGTGATGTAAATGGCAACTCAAAGTATGTTCCCACCATCGGATGCTGAGTCTACGCCTTTTTCTGCCATGGGAGATGATGTTGACTTTGATGGTCTTCCTAAAAACTTTATTAAATACTTTAAAGAGGCTAAAAAACTTGTAGACCAAATGGTTGATGAGTGGTCTAAAGCCATTAAAGACACCGAAGCCGCTACAGGAAAAATGAGTGCAGGAAGGCCTGGCGCTGGACGCCTAGGCCTTGGTGAGTTTACCCGTGCTGAAAAAGTAGGTATAGGTATTGGCGTAGCAACTGCTGGGGCGGCTGTCTATAGCTCCATGGCACCTAATACTATGGCTGCTGTTACGCAACGTATGGGTGCGGATACATATGCCGGACTTAGTGGCATGTCCTCCCGTACTGCAATTCTTCAAGCTAACAATCAAGTAGGCGGCGGAGCAACAAGTGCTATGGGTCCAACCATGGCCGCAATGAACTTAATGTATCAAGGTGGTTATACCGCTAATTCACTAAGCTCTAAAAATATTATGGGTCAACTTGCTGGCCTAAGTGCTATGACTGGCATGAGCAACGAACAGGCTGCTGCAAGTATGGCCGGTATGAATGGCATGAGTTTCTTACGTGCTGGCATTCAAATCCGTGATCGTCAAGGTAACTTAAAACCGCCAAACCAAATTATTAATGACGTATATAGCTTTTTGTATCGTGGACAAAAGATTACAAAAGAACAAGCAGCAATGGTATTAAACCCTGGAAGTAAGGGTTATGCAACCATTCAACAAATTACTGGTGGCGACCAAGCATTAATGCAGACTATTCAAGCAGGTATTTTAGCTCGTGCATCTAATGGCTCTTCGCTTACTTCATCTCAAATGAAAGACCCAAACTCAATTCTTAATGCTATGGGCGTAGATCAAAGCAGCCCTATTCGTGCTAACTTTAGATTTAACTCTAGTGAAAATAAAAAACTTGCCGCAACTGAACAAGGTTTAGTCGGTGGTTATGATGCATCTCTTCGTACTGCTGCATCACTTAATGATGCATACAGCACTATGGCAGGATTGCTTGGTCCGGTTAATCAGGGTCTTATGACTCTTAAGGGTATTCTTCAAACATTCCCTAATGCTGGTGGCATGGGAGGAACTGTTTCTGGTTTAGCCGGTGGTGCTATGGGTCTTGCAAAAGACTATATGGGCTACAAGATGATGAGTAAAATTTTGGGCGGTGCTGGTGCCGCTGCAGGTGGAAAATCATTATTAGGTAAGATGGGTGGTTTCTTAAAGGGTGCTGGAAGATTTATATCAAAACCAAAAAATCTTATTAAGATAGGAGAGATTGGGCTTTTAGAAACACAAGCTGCTTTAGCTGAAGCAGGGACTGTAGGTACTCTAGGAACTGCAGATGAAGTTGCTACTCAAGCACTTGTAGCTAAAATTCTTTCTGCTGGTGGTAAAGGTGGCCCTAGTGATCACGGTAACTTAGGTACTGGAGCTTCTGGAAGTTCTGCTCCGCTATCTTTTTATAGCCCTGTTCCAAAGGGAACTCACATTACTTCTGAATTTGGAAAACGTGAATCTCCTGGAGGTAAAGGATCTATTGACCATAAAGGTATTGACTTTGGTACAGCCGTAGGAAGTACACTAACCGCTGTTACCGATGGACACATTAGTTATCTTGGCAATGACGCTATGGGTTATGGTAACTGGATTGAGGTACAACATGATGATGGTACTAAATCTAGATATGCCCACATGTCTCAAGTTAGTGTTTCTAGGGGACAAAAAGTAACTCCTGGACAAGCTCTTGGTAAATCCGGAGGTAAATCTGGTGCCGCTGGAGCGGGTAACTCTACTGGTCCCCATCTTCACTTTGAAATTCTTAACGAAAAAGGAGTAAAGATAAACCCTGCTCCTTATTTAAGTGGGGCACCTGCAACCCCTATTAGTGCTAGTTCTAATTCAGTTATAGTACCTAAGGGTGTTTCTGGTCAATCTATGGCTATTGCAAAAAATACAAAAGCTAAAAAAATTGTAAGCAATCACTCAGTAAATATAAAAAGTTTATCAAGTCCAAGTTTAGGAACATCATTAACTAGCGCAGGATTTAATGAAGATTTAGGTGGTCCTATTGAAGGTATGAATATTGGAACTGCTAAAGGTATGTCTAGTGGTAAAAATGTAGTTATTAATCTACAAATGAAAGTTAATATTGCTCAAGGAAGCGTTCAAGAAACAGATCGTATGGTTAAATTAATTGGTAAAAAACTTGCTGAAAGTGATGTACTTAAGAGGATTGGAAGTGCTCTTTAATGGCTACAAAATATTATGCAGATGTTAAACGTTATAAAACAGAGCGAGAAGGAGAATCTCTTGCTACTTTACTTAACACAGCAGAAGTAACAAGAGTTCCTGATACTAATATTATAACTAATACTGCATGGTATGTTTATTATGTAATTGATATCTATGCCAGTAATATACAAACTTTTTCTGATTGGCAAACTGCTTTTAACGCTGGAACTACCGGAATTGATGGCAAAGGAATATTAGTATCAACTAACTCATCTACTAATCAAAGAAATGGATTAGAGGCAGGATTAACTATTGGAGTTACTGTTAGTCCAGGCACTACTGATAAAAATGTTCGCACAGGAGGACTTATATATGAAAATTCTCATTATAGAATTAGTTTTAATCGCACCTCAAAAACTACAAATGGTCAGGTAGTAGCTACACCTCAAATTGAGGCTTATACAAAAAGTACTCTTAGCCCTAATGCAACAAAAATTTCAGGTATAAACTGGAGAACTACATCTAATGCAGTACCAAGTATTACTTGGACAACTACACATACTCAACCAACTTTTCCAGCACCTGCTATTGAAATAGCTACTAGAGATGCAAGTGGTGTGGGAGCTAAACTTTCTCCTGGATATGAGCAAACAGTTTCAAATTATTACTATGACATTTGTTCTACACAGTGGTGGTTTTTAATATATCATCTTACCCAAAGTTATTCAGTTCTTTGGAGCTGTGATAAAAATGGAAACACATTAACAGCGCACCCTGCACCAAAAGATGCAGATTTGGTCACAAAAAGTTCTAAACTTAAATTTAGTCAAGCAGCTTTACAGCAATGGTTAAGAATAAAAAGTAGTAGTACAGATTGTAATGCTGTAGATCGAGTTACCTATAAAAGTATTCCTACTGAAGAACCAAAAGATGTTTATAGATATAATCCACCTCCATATGATCAAGCTTCAAGAACATCTTTTTCAGAAAAATTAATTTATGATACTACTAATGATTATAGTTATAGAGATCTTTATACGGTTACAAATAGGTTAAAAACTGTTCCAACTTTTGCAGCAAGTGAACGTGGAACAATTTATCAAGATGTAAATGGAGCTAAAACTTTAAATAGAAACCCTGATAAATTAAAAGAAGTTATTTCTACAGGATCAAATCAATGGGGTTTTAGATTTATGTACAATCCAACTACATTTAATTATAATACATCTTCTAACAATTCAATTGATTGGACTTTAGGTTCAAAAGATCCTGCTAGTTTACTTACTGGTAATTCAACTGTATCTTTTGAATTATATTTAAATAGAATTCCTGATTTAAGTTATTTACGAATGTCATATCCAGAAGTTCCTCAAAAACAATTGTACGGTAGAGATTTAAAACCTTGGGAAATAGAGGGCATTTTAAATCGTGGTACAGAGTATGATATAGAATTTTTATACCGTGTTTTAAATGGAGATCCTTTAAAAAAACCACTGTTATTTGATAGTTTATATGAAGGTGCTACTGCAGATTTTGGTTATACTACTGGTGTTCCTTGTTGGCTTCAATTAAATAAAAATTTAAAATATTTTGGGTCAGTAACTGGTTTTCAAGTAAATCATGTTATGTTTGATCTAAACATGGTCCCTATGTTGAGCACAGTAAACATTACGTTTAGTCGTTACCCAGCTTTATGGACAGATAGTAGTTTACCGGCAAGCGTTGTTGGGGCAGATTCTATTAAACAGTGGATAGCTAATGGCGGAAAGGCACCGGGTTCATAATGATTGAAAGAGTATCAAGATATTATGACGGTTCTTTAACTCAAACTCCTCATAAATATACAGGAGATTACATTATCTCTGTATTTAGAAATTTTCCTGATAGCAAAACAATTAATTATATTAGTTATACTTGGAAAAATGGAGATAATCTTTCTAGACTTTCTGAGGTATTTGGTATAGGAGCAAAGTATTGGTGGGAAATTATGGAAATTAATCCTGAAATTGACGACCCATTTGGTATTCCAGAAGGAACTATATTAAGGATTCCTTATGGCAATTAACACTAACACTCCTGATCAAAAAAACTTTGTATGGAACTCTAACGCACAAGATAGTACTTTTGCCGCATCTTTTCCTAAAGCTTCTGACATGGATCTTATATTAATTAGTGCTGAACTACATCAAGATCCAGAAGAACACGATCGTTTAGTTCTTCATTACAAAGGTAAACCAGTTAATAGGCGACAGGCATTACTCTCAGGTGATCCAATAATCTTTACCTATCGGTCAGGAAAGTTAAAGTCTACTTGGCATGGGTATATTCACCATGTTCGTCAAGACAATACTTTTCAAGGTGGTAATACAGATGTTGTCTGCGTAGGTGCATCTTGGGTGTTAAAAAATACAGATCAAAAAATCTATAAAAATATAACCTCAGACCAAGTTATTTCTAAAATTGCTAAAAAACATAGTATGGAAGCAGTGACTCAAAGAGATCCTAGAGTACGAGATCAAGTTGTTCAATCTGGTCAAAGTGATTGGCAACTATGTAGAAGTTTAGCTAAACAAACTGGTTTTGCATTATTAACTGAAAATACTACTATTACTTTTGTATCTAAAGATAAAATTTATCAAAGTAAAAAAATGTCAGCCCCATACTTTAACTATGTAGATGATGAAATAGGTGGAGTAGTTCCAAGAGAACTTCGTATGACAGGAACTATTCTTATCTTTGAACCTGAAATTTCAGACCAGGCTCCAGAAGCTGGGTTAAGAATTGATAGGGTTATTAGTGGAATTAATAGTAAAACTGCTTCTACAATTAAAGTTACTCATTCACATACTGCCCCTAAGAGGGGCAATCCTGGAGTTGTTATTCCTAGTAAAACTTATTTTACTCAGAAAATTGGTAAATAATGAGTAACTTTTCTAATAATAAATCTGACGGTACACAAACTGCTGTATTTAAAAAACATCATCCCCATGAAGTAATTAAAGATTTAGTTAACTCTAAACATGTTGCCCAGTCCTATAATGAATCTAATAAGTATCAACATAGAGCAAAAGTTAGTATAGTAGGGCATGCTACTTTGCGTCCTTATGATCCAATTTATCTTGATGGTCTTCCTAATGGTATGTCTGGTTACTGGACAGTTCTTTCTGTTGAACATGTGTTCGGAGGACGTGTTGCAAACTACATTTTAAACCTTGAAGTTGGCACAGATTTTATTGGGGATAGTGATCCTAAAGCTAGAGATAGATCTGATACTAGGGATGTTCAAAGTGATTTTGCAAATCAATCATTAACTAGTGCCTCTTCTAAATTAGTTGAGTACAACTTATCCCCAAATTCTTCAACTCTTAATCCTTCTTATGGAGCTACTGTTAAAACGGCTGTACAAAATATATCTCAAATTGCTGTACCTAAAGTTGCTGGAAGTACTAATTTTATCTATTCTCCACCAAATATTGATGGAATTAAAAAAACGGTACAATGGTCTGCTACTAGTAGTGGAAAGGTACTACAATGAATCACAGCACTGAATATATGATGGATCCTCAGGGTCGTCCTCGTTTTTATGGTATTTACTCTGGACAAGTAACTAACGTAAAAGATCCTTTAAATAAAAATAGAATTCAAGTTTTAGTTCATGGACCTACTGGTGTTGAATCTCATAATTGGGCTTCAGCTTGTTTACCCATTACAGACTCCTCTTATCATCCAGATCATCTACCACATACAGCAACACAAGTTGCTGCCCTTCTTACAACCTCTACAACAAGTGCATCAGGTTCAGATCCTCAAGGAGGAACAGTAACCATTAGTATCCCAGCACTTACTGTAGTTGCTAAAGATGCAACTAAACAACTTAATCATGCCCACACACCAACTAAAACTATGATTACAAAAAATGTTGCCGTAACTGCACCTACATCTACAACAGACATACAGGAAACTAGCGCCTATACTACTGCTAGTGGTCTCAGTGCTCCTGGAATTACTAGTTCATCTACTAGTCTTAAAACCCCAGAGCATACATTTCACAGAACTATTCCTGCGGTAAACCAACTAGTTTGGGTAATGTTTATTGCTGGGGATCCTGATTACCCAGTATGGATAGGAGTACAGTCATGAGTAAAGCCTTAAGTTATCCGTATACAATTGGTCCTGATTCAGGGGTAGTTCAATATACTGAGTCAGCTGCTAAAATTTATGTCGATAAAGTTTTGACTTTGCTATCTTATTACGTAGGGCAACGCCCTATGCTTCCTACTTATGGAGTTGACTGGAGTAAGTCTTTATTTGAAAACGATAGTGATGCTCAAATTGCTATTCCTTTGGCAATTTCAGAAGCTATTTCAAAATGGATTCCAGAAGTTTCTGTGACCTCAGTAGATTTTGCTGGAAATAATTTTGACGGTACAGAAAATGTAATTGTGTCTTTAAAGCTGCCGGATGATACACTTACTTCTTTAACAATTAATACAGGCACCATTAGCTACAGCGGAATTATTGCGGGGTAATTATGCAAATCGACTATACATCCAGAGACTTTGCCGCATTAAAAGCGGATTTAATTGCACTTATTAGGGAGCGTACCGGTACTAATTGGAACCCTACTGACTATTCAGATTTGGGCAATGTTCTTGTAGAAACGTTTGCTTATATGGGAGACATTATGTCACATTACTTAGATAGAATTGCTAATGAGACAACTATAGATACCGCTATCCAGCGTAAGACTTTGCTTTCTTTTGCAAAACTATATGACTATGTTATTTCAGGTCCTACCCCAGCAACTGTAAATGTAACTTTTACTAATGTAAGTTCTAATACTATTGATATACCTATTGGTACACAAGTTATGGCGCCGCTATCTTTTGGTGCTTATGCAGAAGTGTATTTTGAAACAACAACTGCAGCGACTGCTATAGTTCCTGGGGCATCTATTACTTTACCTTGTCAAGAAGGAAAGACAGTAAATACAGATAAACCAGACTTAATTGATAGTACCTATAACATATCTCTTCCAGCTAACTTAGGTTCTTCAGATGGTTCTGCTAATCAAACATTTTATATTCCTGAAACAGGCGTAGTAAATAACTCTATTACAGTATATGTAGGTCAAGGTGTTGCTTTTGGTATCTGGACCTATAAAGATAACCTATTTGAAGCTGGTCCTGGAGATAGGGTATTTACTACATCTCCTAATGAAGATGGAACAATTAACATTGTTTTTGGAGACAATGTGAACGGCGCTATTCCTCCTAGTGGGCAATTAATTAGTGCATCATATAAAGTTAGTGTTGGTTCTGCGGGAAATATTAAATCTTTAGCAATTACAGAACTTACTTTTTTTCCTGGAAATTTAGATCCACAAGTAACAACTTACTTTACAGTATCTAATAGTACTCCAGCTACTGGGGGTGCTGACGCAGACTCTACAGTTGATATTAAAAATAAAATTAAAGCTGCAGTACTTACTCGTCGTAGAGCAGTAACTCTATCAGATTATGCTTATTTAGCAAATCTAACAGAAGGTGTTGGCAAAGCCAATGCTGCATCAAGTGTATACACAAATATTAACCTTTATATTCAACCTATGAATGATGGACAAGCAGCTACCGGATACCCTCAAGTTAATATTGTTGGTACTTCTACAACCGGTTCTGCGGTTACGTTTGCTACAGATGTAGATCATGGCTTTGCTATTGGAAATACTGTTAATATATCTGGTGTAAATCCAAGTGTATATAATTTACAGGGAGCAGTTATTACTGCTATCCCAACATCTTCTTCTTTTACTGTAGCCGGTACTCCAACAGCAACATATATTGGCAATGGACTAGCTATTTCATTAACCCCAACTTCTGCTTGGACTAATCTTTCAACAGCAGTTCAAACTTATATGTCAGATAAAATTTTAACAGGAACTTCCTTAACAATTCTACCTCCAACATATGTCCCTATTTACTTATCTTCTACTGTAGTTGCAAATTCAGCATACAAAAATTCAGATATTAAACTAGCAATTTATCAAGCTTTTCTTGGACAAGGCGGAATATTTTACTATGACAATAACGTATTTGGTGATGTAATTAACTTATCTCAAATAACTACAGCTATTCAATCTGTACCAGGTGTTATTTCTGCAACTGTAACTCAGTTTTCTAGAGACGCATCAGCTACCGTAAATAACTCTTTAACTCTTGCTGCAAATGAAATTCCATATCTTCTTGCTTCTGCCTTAACAACTACAGTTACTGGTGGTATTTAATAAATGGCAAAGTATGGTACTAAACTATATGGGTCTGGAGTACGCTATGGAGTTACCTCTGTAGTAGGTGTTTACTACCAGTCTAATATTGTTGCACTTTCAAGTGATTACCAAACTATTAAGCTTTCTTGGAGCCCGATAATTCCCGATCCTTCTGATCCTACACCTACTCACTGGGCGTTAGTAAAAAGCTACACCGGTACATTAGATGATCCAAATAAAGGTACAATCCTTATCGGAGGTGCCTATAACTCAATTGGTATTTCCTATACAGATGTTATTGCAGATTATCAAGACTTAGAAATATCATATTCTATTTGGTTATTTAACGGATCTAGCTGGAAATTTTGTGGCTCTACCTATACGTTTCTTGTTTCTGACAAAAACTCTTTAGTTAAAATAAGTAATTGGTTGCCTAAAGCATGGCTTAATCAAAGTAGTAATATTGGAGAAGGTTTATCCTACTATGGAGATAATAGCTTTGTAACTATCCTTGGCGTATTTGCTTTTATGTACGATTATATGCGGGTAGAGGGAAATGTACTAGGAAATTCTTTAAATCCAATTTATACTCCAAGTGCTTTGTTGCAAAATAAATCTACAAGTTTAGGGTTTACTTACGAAGCTGCATTAGGAGATATTTACAATCGTTCTATTTCCTCAACCGGAAATATCATAAACTCTTATAAAGGAACTTCGCTTGGTTTAACAACCTACACCACAGCTTTGACTCACTGGGGCGCCAGCTATTCTTTAGGTCATAATTTAATGCTTGACTATAACGACTCTTCTTTTGAAGAATCTATAGGACGGTGGGGCGTTTCTGCGGGTACTCTTATTAAATCAACTTACACTATTGAAAGTATAATTGCCCCTACCCCATTTATTGATTCAGCATACCCTGCAAAAAATACAGGCGTAGGTAAATTAAACACTGCTGGATTAAGCTCAGTAACTATGTCATTACCGGCTTCAGGCCTTGATATAAAAACTAACGGCATACCGATTAGCGCCAATACCCGCTATCTATTTAGTGGTTGGGTACGTCATGATGCGGGCAGTGCTAAAACAATTTCTGCTACCATTACTTGGTATGACCAGTTTGGTAAGTCTTTGGGAACAACCGCAGCCGGTACCAGCCTAACCACATCTACTACTTTTTCTGAGTTTACTACCGCCTCTGATTCAGGTAGAAACGGTAAACTTTCTCCTTTAAATTCTGTTTTTGCCCAGATTACTATTACTATTTCCACTAGTATTTCTACTAATACATTCACCCTAGACAGCTCTGTCAATGGTATACTCGACACCTCAGTGCTAGGATAGTAAGGAAAAAATGACATATAAACTATTTAACAGTGGCGATATTCTCACTGCTGCAAATGTTAATAGCTATCTAATGAATCAAAGTACAATGGTTTTTGCCTCTGCCTCTGCACGTACAACCGCCCTTACTAGCGTGCTAGCTGAAGGTATGGTATCTTATCGTACAGACAGCCACATACTAGAGTACTATAATGGAACTACTTGGACCTCTATAATTCCTTCACTTACAACAACTTCTGGGGCAGATGACAACATAATCCTTACTACTATGGGAGCGTATCTATAATGGCCGTATCAGCAAAAACCCTCTTTAGAGGAGCAGCCACAACCACTACAACAACTACGTTGTATACAGTGCCTACTACCTCAACCACGACAGTAGTAACTAACATTGCCGTTACCAATACAGCAGCATCTGCTGGTACCTTTACTCTTACAATAGACGGAGTTGATTTACATACGGCAACAACAATTGCCGCAAGTACAACTGTCTACATTGATTGCAAGCAAGTAATACCTGCTAACGCAACTCCTAAAATTATAAGGGGTGGCGCTTCAGCAACTACTATTAACTTTCACATAAGCGGAGTGGAGATAGTCTAAAATGGGTATTAGTACATTTCCTGTAGCCGCAAGTTCTTCATCATCTTCTTTACCTGCTGGTGCAACTTCTTTAGTTTATTCTGGAAACGTTGGTAAAGGCATAGGATTTTATACAACTTCACTTAATGCTGGAAACTATATTATTAACGTAGCTCCTGCAGAAGGTTTAGCCTATATATCTGCTAACTCACCTGTTAACGCGTATTACTCAGATGAATTAGCTTCTTTTCAAAATCAATATATATCTTTAACAACTACCGAATCAAACTTTACAGTAGGAGCTGGATTAGGAACTGGAAAAGAAAATCGAATAAATCTTAATACGGCTGGCGGAGCCTCCTATGGAACCCCCGCTTTTCAAAGTACTGTAATAATTGGAACATCCATATTTTTTACTTCTTGGACTGGTGCCCAGACTTTTGTAAATAAAATAGTAGGAACTACGGCTCAAACTGTATCTTCAGCTCTTGCTACATATACGACTACAGGTAGCCCAAATATTGCTGGAGTTTCGGCTTACGGTAATTCTATCGGTTTATTGCCTGCCACAGATATTCTTACTAACTATTATTTTAGAACTACAGATGCTGGTGTTAGCTGGTCTCGCGTTGGCGGGGCAACTACAGCAACAACACAAATATTTTTTGGATCTAATACTAATACTTTTATTACTGTAGCTAATTCTGGAAACTCCACCTCCTCTATTTATTCATCTACAGATGCAGCTACTTGGACAGCTAGAACCGTTCCTACAAGTGGTGCGGCCATGTACTGTGGGGTATATGGAAACAACGCGTTTGTAGCTGCTGGCGCTTCTGGAACAATTATTTCATCTACTGACGGAATTACTTGGGCAGCCCGTACTGTTGCATATACAAATACTTTTAACTCTGCAACTTTTGGAAATGGTAAATTTTTAGTGGGTGGCTCAGTAAATAACCTTACTTATGGAAGTGCAGCAAACGGTGCATATTCTACTGATGGAACTACTTGGACAATTACCTCTATTAACGGAAGAGGTAACCAATCAAATCCAACTATATCAACTAATAACTTATTTTTTGCTAATGGATATTATTGGTATATGGATACAGGTAACATTCCAGAAACAGCTCCTCGTAAAAGTAGATATATTTTGCATTTTTCTACAGATGCAATTACTTGGAGAACAGTTACGGGAGAAAATACTTTGTTTAGTAATATTCAAAATGCTACTAGCTCTTGGGCTGCTCAAAATACTAGCACCTATCCTTTAATCTATAATAATCAAATTTATTGGAGTACGAGTAGTGGTGGCAATAATTTCGCAAATTTACAGCCATTAATTCCGTTTACTGTTTCAATTTATTCTGCTTCATAACGAAAGGTAAAAAATGGAAGGCAAACCACACGCAAATATAGTAATCTGTACTCCAGGTTCATCTATGTTAGGTTCTTATGTTCAATCATTATTAAGATTAGTTGCTTATTTAGCGCAAGAAAAAATTACTTTTGCGTTTGCTAACGGGGTTTCATCTCATGTTGGGGATGCTCGAGAAGTAACATTAAGCGGAACTAGAGAAAATTCTTTTACAGAACAACGACCATTAGAAGGTGGTCTTACTTACGACAAGTTAATGTGGATAGATTCTGATATTGCTTTTGAACCTGAAGACGTAGTAAAGCTTTACAGAAGCGATAAAGATATTATTTCAGGCGGATATTTAATGGCTAACGGTACTGTTCCAATTCATAAAGAAACATTAGCTTCACCAATTACTTACGAAGAAGTATTAGAGATGAAAGAACCTGTTAAAATTGCTGGGGCAGGCTTTGGATTTATATGTATTAAACAGGGCGTATTTGAAAGTATTCCTCGCCCGTGGTTTCAATCTGTACAAGTTACTGCACAAGTAGACGGAAAAGGGTATAATTTTAATATGATGGGAGAAGACCTATCGTTTTGCGAAAGTGCAAGTCAAGCTGGTTTTGAAATCTGGTTTGACCCTAGCGTTCGTGTAACACACCACAAAACTGTAAAACTTACTTGGGAAGGAATAAGACCATAATGGCAAAAAATCCATTTCGCTATGAAGTAGATGACGAAAACACCGTTCGTATTTGGAACGCCAATACACCTAATGAGGCAGGCGCACCTGATATTCTTCAACCTTTTAATCCTAACAATAGCAATCAACCTTGGGCTTCTAAAGAGGAAGCAACTGAATGGGCTAAAAATGTTATTGCTGAATTATCAAATCCACCAGTTATAGAAACCCCAACAGAATAATTATTTACTCTTTAAGGAGATCTGATGGCTGACAATGTTTACTTTGACATGCTTCAATTTGCTGAAGCATCTCATAGTCTTATGTATGAAGACGCCCGTAAGATCTACATTAATGTTGCTGGTGAAAAAGAAAACTACTTTTACAATCCAGAAATGGAATACGGTTTATCTTCTTGGACTCCTTTAAATGGAAACCTTAGTCAAGACAGTGTAACTACTGCGGCAATTGTTCACGGAACTAAAGTAGGCAAGTTAACTTCTATTGCTACCGGTACCGCTGCTTATATCTCTGATTGGGTTGCTATAGAGCCAGGACAACAAATTGTTGCCAGTGCTTATATACTGGGGTCTGCGGCTAGGACAGTAAAAGTAAGAATTGAATTTTCTAATCAATCCTCTACACAACTGCAGTCATCAATTCTTTCAGATGCTGATGGACAATATTACCCAACTACTCAATATTTTGTAGATAGCAATCCTTTTACTCTTTCTACTACTGCACCTATTCAAGTTTATGGTACAGGTATTACCCCACCATTTTCTCAAGATGCTGGCAATCCTTTAGTTAAAGTAAGTTTTTATTTTACAGACAATGTGGCTGGAGATAGTTACTGGTTAGATGGAGGACTCCTTGAAAAGTCTTCTGCAATTGATCCATTTTTTTCTGGCGATGGTGGAATAGCTATCACTAATCCATTGACTCAACAATATTACGCCCCCGCAGATTGTAAATGGGAATTTAAAGAAGTATATAACTATGTAAGTAACTCGGGATTTGAAACAAATACTACAGACTGGACAGCAGGTAGCGGTACTCTTACCCGTATTGCTTCAGATGCGGGTTTGTTACCTAAGTATGGCAATTATTTTGGAAAGTTAACTTATTCTTCTACCGGATCTTTAAGCGGAACTGCTTATCTTTCTTCAGCAGCAGTCGGTGGAGAAGACTTTATCATTTCTGCCTATGTTCGTGGAGCTCAAGCAACATATACATTAGGTACAAATACATTTACAATTTCTTCAGCTGAAAAGGGGGATTGGAAAAGAATTCACACCGTAGTTCAGTTAGCTGCTGGTGCCACTACTGTTCCTTTTACTATTTCTATATCTAATACTACAGGCTCTACCTCAACATACTTTCATATTGATGGAGTTCATGGCGAGTATGGTCGAATAGTAAATCAATATTTAGATATAACTTCTGGAAGTACTTTTATTATTAATAACCCTTTAACTTCTGGTAAAACTATTTGGGCAGCTAAAGTTCAAAGTGTTGGTGGAGGAAAGAGCAGTTATTTTTCTAACTATGGAACTAAAATTAATAGATTAAATGCAACTTTAGGAAACTATATGCCCGTAGGGGGGAACTGGGGAATTGCTACAGGCCGATCATCTGATGTTTACGCAGACCTACCTAACGCTAAAATTTCCTCTTCTTCTTTTGAAAATGATTTAAATGGTTGGGCTGCAGTTAACTCTACATTAACTAGAAAAATTGCTAGTGGAACTTTATTAGGTGATAGTGTCACTCATGGCCAAGGATATTGCCGAGTTACTACGGCAGGCTCTAGTTTCAGCCCATATTTTGGTATTCAAACTGGAAAAATTTATATTGTTGCTGATGCCGGTTATTATTCTTCTGTAGCTATACGTCCAATTAACTCAGACTCTTTAGGCATCTATAGCCTAAGAGTAGATTACTACGACATTAATGATAACGTTATAGTTGTATATCAAGATAATATTACCGGCGCTAAAACTACTAACTCTAAAGACTCTACAGGGGCTTCTAACTCAGAAATTACTTCAACTGCTAGGTCTAAAGTTGTTTCAATAACTCACACTAATCGTTGGGCTTATATTGGAAACTCATTTCCGGTTAGCTCTATTACTGGATCCGCATACGCAATTGTTACCATATCTTGTGGCCCAACCACATATGTCTCAGGTCAAGGCTTCGATATTGACAGAGTTGTCTTTAGAGAGTAGACTGTTTTATATGGGCACATTAATAGTTTCAGCGTTAGCAACAGCGTGTATTTTGGCTGCAGTAGAAGCATTCTTACTCAAGCTTGGTAAGTGGCGTAGCTTGTTAGGTCTTGTACTAAGTTTAATCTTTTGTCTAATCTTGACAGTAAGGTTGCGCTTTCTATTTCCTTACATTCTAGCATCCACATTCATTGGGCTTACACTGTCACTGCTTGTGGAACAGATCTTTACCGGACTTCCAAAAGGCGATTTGCCAAAACGTATCCCACCTCGGTAGAATATTTAAAGAGGGGGCTTTATGAAATCAGCATATTCAAATCCGTACTTGTCCGCTAGGGCAAAAGGGGTGTTCGCATATTACGCAGAGCTAGGCAGACCTGTATCTGCCGACGAGCTTTCTGCTGTCATGCCCGAAGGCAGAGACGCTATCCAGTCTGCAATCAACGAATTGAAACGTTTTGGATACATTATCACGACCCGAGAGCAAGTTAACGGGAAGTGGAATTCATACATGAAGTTCACAAAAGGGGCTAAAAAGCTTCTTGGCACCGACACCGGATTTTCAGGGCTCTTGTATGTCTATAGTGATACAGCTGCTGTGACTAGTACTAACGATATATCTACAGTAGATAAACCTATAGTAGAACTACTACGTAGTTCTACTATATTGGGAAAAAATTTCCCAAGTAAAGAAGGAGTTGAAATGGGATGGGATTTAGATGGAGATGAAACTCCTAAGCCTAAAAAGTTTGTCGAAGAGGATCCTGCTGGAGCGGTAGGTCGAATTGAAGACAAGGTCGCTATGCGCAGACTTAAGTATGGGGCTAAGCCTGAGACTTCAGTTACTCATCGCAGCAATATGCCTGAGGAGAACTGGAGTACAGCAGATTTAGTTTCAGAGTTTGGATCATTACTAAACGCAAGTACAGCTGGACATCTCACCATGCAGCTTAACACACGCTCACTAGCGTTATGGATTAACCAGCAGGTTGGTAAAGGTGCGACTAGACAACAGGTACTTACATCGATTAGAATGTTCTTTGAGGACCCACGCAATTTAAACAACGCTGGAACAGGTATTCCTATCTGGCGTAAGTTCATCGCTTACTATCAGACGGTAGAGGGAACTGTGACTCGGGAAGAACTTCCTGACTCATACGATGAAGAGATGGTTAGAAACCAGCAAGAAAAGATGCTACGACTACTAGGGGGCAAGTAATGTACGACATTAACAAAGAGTCTCCTACAACCCGCCACGCTATCCTGCGGGCTACCTTGCCTATGAAAACCATCGGTATGGAGTTCTCAGACCTAGATAACCCTCAGGTTGTCTCCGTGGTCCAGAAATGGGTAGATACAGTCCGGTCAGGGATGGTCATTAAAAGCCCTGGAAGCCCCTCTAGCGGCCTTGGACTAGCCTTGGTAGGGTTACCAGGTCATGGCAAGACCACATTGGCCTCTGTAGCCCTGCAGGAGCTTATTCGTACTATGCCAGTCTCCTCTAACCAGCCAGGTCTATTTATGGATTACCCAAAATACCTACGGCTTGAGAAGGAGTCTTGGACAGACTCTGAAGCTAAGGACTTGATTCAAAAGATTAACGGGGATGTAAGAGATGCCATACCACTTTTTATCTTAGATGACTTAGGAAAAGAATATCGAACTGCAAGTGGTTGGTCAGAAAATATGTTTGATGCGGTGTTGCGTTCTCGCTTTAATGCGGGATTACCAACTATCGTAACTACAAATGTTAAGTTTTCAAAGTGGAGAAGTACTTACGGAGAAGCAATGGAAAGCTTTGCCCATGAAGCATTCATGTGGGCTGATGTAGAATTAGAGACAGGGGATCGACGCAAATGAAAGAGAAAACTATGGGTTGGATGATCACTCAGATTTTTTTATCTGAAACAGGTGTTCATGAAGTGCACGTGCATCACAGCTCTCTCAAGTTGCGTTGTAATTGTGCTGGCTTTGAGACACGCAATACTTGCAAGCACACACGCTTTGTTAAAGACCGTATGAATTTAAACGGCGGTGTCTATCCTGTAGAAATTTCTAACAAGGTAGATCGTGAACAAAGTGCTACCGCTAGTGAAGATCCGGAAGCCTTCAGACAGCTTCTGGTAAACTACGGCAAAATAGAAATAGTTTAGAAATGCGTGGGGGCGATATTTCAAATGAAATCCCAATGCGAGTTCTAGTTTCTTTAGATTGCTTGCTTGTAAGAGAACCTAGAATTAACAAGGTGCTGGGCATTTCAGTTCCTTACATAGAGACAACCTATGATAGAAGAGCCCTTGCTCATTTCTGGAGATTTAAAGATACCTATGAGTATTCACTAGAGCTTGTGGGGTTTGAAAGATCTCAAAATGATATGGATAGAATCCTAGAGGATTTAGATAACCTAGGAACTAATCCGTTTAACTATGCAAAAGCTTACAACGTAGTTGCTGATCTTGTAGCGGAGCTTCCTTATAGGCCAGAAGTAAAGCATGTAATTGATATTCCAGATCGTGCGCTAAGATACGGTCACTGGTTTTTGGATGAGGGGAGAGTGAATGGCCGCCAATAATGAAGAGCGTTTATTATCTAAAGCTATCCGTAGCAGAGATATTCAACCGCTGCTTGAGTGCGGGGTACAAGAAGACTGGTTCTTTAACGACCTTAACAAGCAGGTATGGAAGTTTGTTTCTAAACATAACGAGAAGTACGGAGAAGTCCCTACAGCCGTAACGGTTAGAGATAACTTTCCTACGTATACTTTGCATGCCGTAGAAGACAGCATTGAGTATTTACTCGACCAGTTAATAGAATACCGTAAGCGTCAGAAGACTATCGATGCTTTGCTGGAAGCTCAGCAGGCAGTATCACAACAAGATCACAACACTGCATTGCAGACCATGGCATCAGCAGCACAAATCTTGATGAATGATAATCAAAGAGATTCTACTGATGAGAATCTTAGTGATCATCCTATGCAACGTTACGATGAATACATTGCTATCAAGACTCGTCCTAATGGTTTGCTTGGGTTATCTACTGGTTTTAAAACTATTGATGAGATTACCTCCGGTGTTTTGAAACAACAGCTGTGGACTATTGCAGCCCCTCCTAAGACCGGTAAGTCCGTGCTTGCTATGCAGATGGCTATTAGAGCACAGGATGAAAACCAACGGGTCATGTTTCAGTCGTTTGAAATGACCGCTAGAGAAATGAAGACTCGCTATGATGCGATGCGTTCTCATATCTCACACAAGCGTTTGATCATGGGTGCGTTGCGTCCTGATGAAGAGAAGAGCTACTTAAATCATTTAGGTATGGCACGTGATGACTTCTGGATGCCTGACACAGTGGCTTCTAGAACTATTACAGGGCTCTGTGCAAAGGTAGAAAAATATAAACCTGACATTTTATTTGTGGACGGTATGTATCTTATGTTTGACGAAGAGACCGGTGAGACTGAAAGTGAGAGATCACTTCGTAGTCTTACTCGTGGAATGAAACGTGTAGCACAGCGCTACGACATTCCGGTTGTAGTTAGTACTCAGACTCTGCGCTCTAAAATGCGTGGGGGCAAGGTAACTGCAGACTCTATTGGTTACACATCATCGTTCTTGCAGGACTCAGACATTGTTCTAGTTTTACAACGACAGGATGAAGAGGATGACTCATCTCGTTCTCTAAGCGTGGCAGCTAGCCGTATATCAGGTATGGGATCCACAGATCTACTGTGGGATTGGGAGGAGGGTCGCTTTGAAGAGTATGCAGCTTTCAATAATATCCAGTCCATTTGATGGTACTCAGCTATGCCTGCAGTATCCTACAGATATTTTTTACCCTGAAGCAGATGATCTTGGAAACTATAACGAATCTGATTTTGATATGGCTAAAAATATTTGCAGTAGCTGCTGGCTTAAAGACAAATGCTTAGAATTTGCTTTAAAGACTAATGAAAAAGAAGGTGTATGGGGTGGAACAACCCCTAAAGAACGCCGTAGTATTCGCAGAAAGGCGAGACGATGATTAATAAAGAAGAAAATTTAGCAATAGATCTACAAGGAGAGCCTACACACGTTTGCGTATGTGGATCTCGAGTTTGGAATCTTCAAGTAATGTTTGAAGACTATGAGATTGGGATGTACTTTACAGATATGGAGTGTGCGCTTTGTGGTTCTAAAGCCACAGCTCCTACACTTCCAGACAAGCCAGGTTGGTTCAGAGGGGTTGAATAATGTATGCAGAGGGCGCAGTAGAAGGAGTCTTACTTACCTTAGGTATTGAGACTACTCAGCGTGGGGATGAGCTGCTTGGCTTATGCCCAATGCACTTAGAGCGCACAGGCCGGGAAGACAACCATCCTTCTTGGTCTATGAATGCTGAGTCTGGTGTTCACCACTGCTTCTCCTGTGGATACAAAGGAACTTTGCTTACTCTTGTGGGTGAAGTTAAAGAGTTTACAACTCCATGGGGACACGTTGACTTTGATGCTGCCAAAGATTGGCTTCGTAACAATATCGAAGTTAATTTTGAACACCTTGCTCGTCAGCTTGAGGAAGCCCGCAATACCTACATCGCACTTCCAGCACCAGTTAGCATGAGTGAGGCAAGGCTGTCAATCTTTGACAGTGTAGCCCCTGATTGGGCTTTATCTGCTAGGGGTTTAACTGAGAAGGCTTGCAAGCTTTACGGAGTACGTTGGAGTCCTTTAAAGAATTCTTGGATAACTCCTATTCGTAACCCAGCAACTAAAACATTAATGGGTTGGCAAGAAAAGAGTCAGACAGAAAGATTCTTTCGTAATCGTCCTACCGGTGTGGCTAAATCCAAAACTTTATTTGGTCTTGACGCATTTACTGGAGGAACAATGATTGTAGTTGAGTCTCCTTTAGACTCCGTACGTCTAGCATCATTGGGGGTTATTGGGGGCGTCTCAACATTTGGTGCAGCTGTAAGTGCGGATCAGATCCAGCTAATGAAGGGTGCAGATAAATTAATTCTTGCAATGGATAATGATGCTGCGGGAAAGAAAGCATCTTCAGATCTTTTAGAACGAACACGCAAAGAGGGAATGGAGTGTTGGTTTTTAAACTATCAAGGTAGTGAATACAAGGACATTGGCGATATGCCAGAGGATTTGGTACACTATTGCTTAGAGGGTTCAAAACATTCAGTGTTCGGTGAGGCGGCATTTTTATGAACAAATGTAAAGCTATAACATTAAAGGGAACTCCTTGTTTAATTACTGAACGTATTACTGATGAAGGCTTTTGCCATGTTCACGATCCTAATGGGGTATTTCAAAACCAACATCCAGATAAAAAACGTTCTCATAAAAGAAAACTTTGGGAAGATCGTATACGTGAACAAATAGCTAAACAACTAGAAGCAGCCGGATTAACAGAAGCAGTTAAAATAGTGAGGGATGGGTCATGATCATAGGTTTGACAGGGTACGCACAGTCAGGTAAAGATACGGTAGCTAAGATCTTAATAAACCAGTATGGGTTTACCAGAGTAGCGTTTGCAGATAAGATCCGTGAGTTTCTTTATGAGACCAATCCAATGTTTGATTCTATTGCTGGTGAACCTTTGTTCGTTAAAGCACGGGTAGACCGTGATGGGTGGGAAAAAGCTAAGCAATCCCCACAGATTCGTCGCCTATTACAGAACTCTGGTGTAGCTGCTCGCAAAGTATTTGGAGAAGGATTTTGGGTACATGAAGCAATGAAAACAATGCTTAATGATCCTAGACCAGATATGAACTATGTTATAACAGATGTTAGATTTATTAATGAAGCAGATATGATACGAGCTAACCATGGTCAGCTCTGGCGCATAAAGCGCTTAAATGTTGGAGCTGTTAATAATCATGTGTCTGAAAACCAAATGGACGACTACCCGGTAGATCAGATCTTTACTAACAACTCTTCTATAGAAGACTTAGAACTTATGATTAAGACAAGGATGATGTCGCTCGTATGAGTTTTACAGGGACACTTTTACCTTATCAAGTTGATGCCGTAGAGGCTATGATCGCACGCAAAAAGATGCTTGTGGCCTACGATCTTGGCTTGGGTAAAACTGTTTTGACTATTGCAGCTCTAGAAGAATTAAAAGAACAAGGAAAGATCACAGAACCTGGTATCATTATCTGCTTATCAAGTCTTAAATATCAATGGGCAGAACAGATTAGGAAATTTACAGATGACACTGCACACCCTTTGGTCGTTGATGGAACGCCAAAACAAAGACAGGCCCAATATGAAGAGGCATTCGACTGGGGGCATTCTCTCGTTGATTACGTCATCCTTAACTATGAGCAAGTTGTTAACGACTGGGAGCAAGTATCAAAGCTCTGCAGAGGCTTCATCGTATGCGACGAAGCAACCGCAATCAAAAGCTTTAGATCCAAACGTTCCAAACACGTAAAGAAACTAGATAGTAGGGTAAAGTTTGCTCTTACCGGTACTCCAATTGAAAACGGTAAACCTGAAGAACTCTATAGCATTATGCAATTTGTAGATTCTAAAGTATTAGGACGCTACGATTTGTTTGATAAAACATTTATTGTACGTAATCATTTCGGTGGAGTAGAACGCTACCGAAATCTACAGACTTTAAATACAGCGATGTCCCAGGTTAGCGTGCGTAAACGTCAGCAAGATCCTGATGTTGCGCCCTACCTGCCGGACACTATCTTTGCAGAGCCTCTTCGTATTTCCTTTGATAGGGCTGGAGTTAAACTTTACAATCATATAGCTAATGAAATCCTAGAGGACCTAGAGCAAGCCATAGATAACTATGGGGCTTCTTTTGACATATTCTCACACTACTCTGGTGAGAATCAAAACGAGGCGGCCAATGCTCTTAAAGGTAAGATCATGTCTAAACTAACAGCATTAAGAATGCTCTGTGATAGTCCAAGTTTATTTGACACCTCAGGATCAGGCTATGTAGATGCTTTAAAAGAAGCCGGTAAGTTAGATATGCTTACTAAGTCTCCAAAGCTTATAGCGCTTAAACAATATGTGGACGATTTCTTAGAACAGAATGATGCTAACAAGCTAGTTATCTTTACTAGCTATGTACATATGGTTTGGTTAATTCAAGAACACTTAGGACACGCCTCAGCAAAATATACTGGAGAGATGGATGCAAAACAAAAAGAAGAATCTAAGATTTGGTTTCAGACTGATCCAGATTGCCGCATCCTTGTTTCTTCTGATGCTGGAGGTTATGGTGTTGACCTTCCTCAAGCCAATCTTCTCATTAATTATGATCTGCCATGGAATGCTGGCCTGGCTCTTCAAAGAAATGGCCGCATACGCAGGGCGTCTTCGACTTGGCCTAGTATCGTTATTCAAGACTTCTTAATGGAGGGGTCTATAGAGGAGCGCCAGCACGACATGTTGCTGCAAAAGAATGCAGTGGCCGACGCTGTGATGGATGGAGAAGGTATCAATGCTACCGGTGGCGTAGAGATGAATTTAGGTAGTCTTAAAGCGTTCTTGCAAAGGGCCATAGTCTAAACTTATGACATGCCTAATGCACCTAAGACCCCGACCCGTACCATCCGGGTATCCACTGAGCTGTGGACTGCTGTCAAAGACAAAGCTCAGATTGATGGCCGTACAGTCACGGATGTAATCGTGGCTGCCCTCAAAGAGTATATTAAGGTCGATTTGCCTGAGTAGTGCTTTTGTGGTAAAGTATTTAATAAGGGGGGTATACAAATGCCAAAAGTTATTGAAAGAGAAACACCTAAAGAAGGCAATCCAGTGCTTGCCAAGGTGCGTAAATACGTAAGTCTGCGTGGTCGTATAGAAGACCTAACCAAGGAACAGTCCAGTCTTAAGACAGAGTTATCTGAGCTTGTAGATGCCGAGGGCACTCCTGATGAAAAGGGTCATATCTGGTACTCATTGCCTGAAGAGGTAGATGGTTACCTGTCTCTACAACGTCAACGTCGAGTCACACAAAAGCTTGATGAAGATACTGCTCGTGCAATCCTAAAGCAAAAGGGTCTAACAGATCGTTGCTACAAGCTTGTGCCAGTACTAGATGAGTCAGAAGTTATGGCTTGCCTGTATGAGGGATCTCTCACCGAAGAAGAGATCGACTCAATGTTTCCTAAGTCCGTTTCATATGCATTTATTCCGAGCAAGTCATGACCGTATACACTCAAACAGCGGCATACAGACATGTTGATATCCTTGCACCACAGTTAGAAAACTTCATCCAGGATAACTTTCCTGGCGTAGATGAAGAGAATTTAGCTGCGGTTGCTAAGGCTCTAGTAGAGATTGTTCTAACAGAACATCATTCTCTATTGCTTAAGGAAGAAAAGGATGCACAGATTGCTACCCAAAAGGCACGTGATGCTGCAATGAAGAAAGCTTCTAAGAAGCCTACGCAGTATTCTCAGGAGCATAAGTCTATCCATCTAACTAAGCATAAAGAATCTACTAACTGGGGAGGAAAGGACTCTCATGAGTGGCGAACAAATCGATCGTCTGCTATCGGAGCTCGATGAATACTACCCAGGTTCTAAAAGAAAGCGTCGCCCTTTAAATCCTAAGGCTAAAAAGCCAAAGGTTAAAGAAGAGGGCTCGTGGGACTCAAACCCACAAAGTAAAAAACTACCTAACGGAAGTGTGGTAGAATTATTTAGTGCAGGGGCTTTTGCTCTTGCATTAGGTAGGCCACTAGTAACTGTAAGACTTTGGGAACGTAAAGGTTATATACCACGTGCACCTTACAGACTAAAGTCTATGCTTGTTGATGGTGTAAAGAAGCCAGGTTGGCGGATGTACAGCAGAACAATGATAGTGGCTACACTTGAAGCTTTTGAAGCCCGAGGGCTTATAGAAGCTCCAAGAATTGATTGGAATAGGCATAACGATTTATCCATTGAACTAATGGAAACTTGGAAGCGTATTCACGATCAAGAAACTAACTGACCAATGACCAATAACCTATGAAAGAAGACCAACATGACTGCAACAACATCACTACGAGCTACAAAGTCTAACGTTCCAAACGTAGACTCTTATACAACACCATCTTCTGTTACTGAAGAAGATCTATTTATTGAGGAAGATGAGACAACCTCATCTACCAACTCGTCTATCATCCAAACCGGTTGGGCAGCAGCTAAGCAAGCTTCTGTAAAGAACAGCAAGTTCGCTACCGACTTTAAGTTTGATGAAGACCTCCAACTTGTTAAGTTCATCTCATCCGAGCCAATGGCATTTATGCAGCACTGGGTTAATCGCCCAGGCAAGAAGTCATTCATCTCTATCGGTGAGAATGATCCACTAATCGCAGTAGGCAGTGTGCCATCACAGAAGTTTGCGTTCACAGTGCTAAACCTTTCTGATCCTGAAGGCCCATCGCTTGAACTCATGATCGTTGGTGTACGACTCTGTAAGCAACTTGAGAAGCTTGCGTCTGATCCTAAGACAGGCCCACTCAATCGCACAGATTTGTACTACGCAGTAAGTAAGGCTGGTACTGGTACCAAGACTACTCACTCCGTTGTTCCTGTAAAGGAACGTGATCTTGCTGAAGATTGGGATATCGATCCAGTTGCTACAGCTGACTACATCAAGACTCTTAAGGCCTTTGGCCCTGAAGCACTTTATATGTCTTCAAAAGAAGAGCTTGCTGAAATCGCACGAGAAATCGCATCAGCTAACTAATCTATCCCACTAATGTTGGGGAGCCGGGTTTTTGAACCTCCTTTCTACCGGCTCCTTAACCTACTTTCAGGAGCGCAATGAATATTATTACAACCGACGAACAGCTCTCAGAGCTCGTCGAGTACTACCTAAGTAAGGATTCCTTTGTCTACGACGTAGAAACAATGGGAGATTACCGTGGAGATCCTAGACAAAATCAAGTCGTGTGGATTGCCCTGGCTACTTATGACCGTGTAGATGTAATTCCTATGGGTCATCCTAACGGTGACTATATTCGTACTGAGTATCCTCTATTGCCTTCTGCCCAAGATCGTATTATTAAGGGCTTGCCCCTTCGTGCAATTGACCACAGTAAAGATGAACGTAAAGCTACAAAGATTTTTAGTGAGCCGCCTGAGCAATTAACTCCAGGTGAAGTATTCAAAGCCCTCAAACCATTGTTCTTTAGTGACCTATTAAAGATCGGTCACAACCTTAAGTTTGATTTACAAAGCGTAACAAAGTATCTAGGGCAGTTGCCTTCGCAACCCTATGCTTGTACTCTTAATGCTGCTTTTATTCTTGATACCCGTAATAGCCGTCAACTAGGACTTGATGACTGCTTGAAGCGTGAGTTTGATTACAACATGGTTAAAGGTGTTGGTGCACAGATTGAAGCACATACCTTTAATGACGTAGCTACCTATGCTGCGCTAGACGCCGAATGGACCTGGAAGTTGTGGAAGAAGTTTGAGCCACGACTTGATAGGGATAACGTACGTGGCGTATTTAATCTTGAGATGGATGTCCTTCGTGTTATCTCAAGTATGGAGCTGCATGGTGCAGATATAGATGTTGATGCTCTTCAGATTCTTAAAGATAATCTAGAGCTTCAATTAGAAACAACTAAAGCAACTATCTATCAACTAGCTGCTAAAGCTTTTAATATTAATAGTGTTCCAGAGAAACAAAGACTACTCTTTTCATCTAAAGAAGTGGGCGGTCGTGGACTCCGACCTCGCCTACTTACGCCTAAGGGCATCAGCAATAGCGAAGCGGGGTTGGCTCCCGTCATTTCAGACTACTCGGTGTCTGAACCTGCGCTTAAAGTATTCCAGGGCAAGGATGCTTTGGTTGATGCCCTACTTAATTATTCCGACTTGAATAAGTTGCTTACGACTTATGTGATTCCTTATCTCGGTGGCGACATTGTTCGCACTACGGGGGGCAAAGCTAAAACTATTGCCAAGAAATCTCTCCTTCTAAGAGGTCGTATTCACACTGACTTCATCCAATATGGTGCAGATACAGGGCGCTTTTCAAGTCGGAACCCTAACCTACAGAACGTACCTAATCCACGTACTATCAATGGTAAGGCTATCCGCAATCTGTTCATAGCTCCTGAAGGACATCAGCTTGTAGTAGCTGACTACTCACAGATCGAGCCACGCATTCTTTCATCATTTAGTGGTGACAGGATTCTATGCCAGAATTATTTAGACGGTGTAGATATTTATACGACTATTGGTGACACTGTTGGTGTGGATCGTTCAGGTGCTAAGACCTTAGTACTTGGTATGATGTATGGCATCGGTCCTGAAAAGATTGCTACTTCTATTGGAGTATCTTCTAAAGAAGCACGTGATCTTTTAGATAACTTTAGCCGTAAGTTTCCATCTATCTCAAAGTATAAGAAGCAGGTTGTTGCTGAAACACGCAGACGTGGTCCAGTTCCTTATGCTCTTACATATATGAATCGCCGTCGCTATCTTCCAGACCTACTCTCTCCAGAAATGGGGAGACGTGCCGGAGCAGAACGACAAGCATTCAACACAGTGATCCAAGGCTCAGCTGCGGATCTTATTAAGCTTGCAATGGTCCGGGCATATAGTTTGTTACCAGACGGTGCTGCAATGATCCTTACCATCCACGATGAGTTAGTTACTACAGCGCCTAAAGAACTCATAGAAGAAACAGCAGCCGCTATTCGTGAGGCTATGGAGGGCATCAAAGCCCTAAATATCCCTATGTTAGCCGATGTTAAAATCGTTAACAAATGGGGAGAGGCAAAAGACTAATGTTTAGACGTAAAAAGAAGTTTATTAGGAGAGAGCTTAAGCATATTCCATTGCCTATCTTGATCCGTCAAGTAATCTACGACACTATGCTAGAGCCTGCTGAGGGTATAGCAGATGCTTTAGGTCTTCCTCCCATCTCAGATGAAGTTGCAGATATGGAATCACAAGCTAGTCAAAAACGTTTAGAACGCTTTGCTGACTTACTTCCCTTCATAGACTCTCATTCAGATATGGCTGGTCGCATAGCTGCAGCTGCATATACTATCGATGATGACGAGGATGAAATAAGTTCTTTGGGAATAGACGAGGCATCTGTCGAGCGTATAGCTTCACTGTTTAAGATCATAGCCTTGTCTGCATCTCTTTCTTGCATCTCAACTCTTTTTAATTTAGAACTACTAGAATCAAGGGCAGGATATATACATGAGTAACTCAAACTGGTGGGCAAATAAACTAGGCAATCAAAATCCAAGGCAACCAGGTGTACAAAGCTCACCTACACAGCAGGTTCCTTATACGCCGCCGGCACAACAGCCAAACGTGCAGGTTAACTATGATCCTAATACAGATCAGGTAACTACTAGGGCTCAGAGTGCTAGGAGATCTGATCATTGTCCTGAATGTAATTCTGGTAATTACTTTGCTCCTCAGGGTACACAACGTATGCGTTGCTATGACTGTGGTTACCCGGTAATACAGCAAGCCTCTGGTGCTGGAATGCCTGCAAATTCTTCAGGAGCTCCTACTCAGAAAGCAAAGCAAGTAGGCCAAGGTGGCGGCTTTAATCCAAATATCATAGTAGATCGGATCGGTTAATGACAATGACAATTAATTCAGAGGCGCTAAAGATTGTTGCACAGCTTAATAAAAAGCTTGGTGCTAACACTGTAGTTGCTGCTAGCGATGTGATCCTTAGCCAACGTATTACTTCAGGGTCTTTAACCCTAGACGTGGTTCTTGGTGGAGGTTGGGCTATGAACCGTTGGGTAGAGCTAGTTGGGGAAGCGTCTCACGGTAAGACTGCGCTTGCTCTAAAGACTATTGCTGCTAACCAAAAGATTAACCCAGACTTTACCGCTGTATGGATTGCTGCTGAGGACTTTGACTCTAAGTATGCAGAACTATGTGGGGTAGATACTAAGCGTGTAATACTTGTAGAGACTAATAATATGGAGGATGCTTATGAAGCAGTCATCAAGTTCATGGAAAGCAAGTCGGTGGATATGGTTGTTATTGATTCTCTTCCTGCCCTCGTTCCTGGAGCGGAAGATGAGAAAGAAATGGATGAATTCACCGTTGGACGAGGAGCTTTAATAACTAATAAGTTCTTCCGTAAGGTGGCCTCAGCAACTAAAAGAGATTTGATTGAATCAGAACGCCCCGTACTGGGCATGATGATCAACCAATACCGTATGAAGATCGGCGTAATGCATGGCGATCCTCGTACAACACCGGGAGGTCTTGGCAAAGACTATGCCTACAGTATTCGTTGCGAAGTAAAGCGTGATGAGTGGCTTGAGGTAGGCACCGGACAGGAAAAACGCCGTGTGGGGCAAACAATCCGTGTCCGTACTATTAAGAACAAGACCTATCCTCCACAGCAAACCGCTTACTTAGACTTCTACTTTGCTAATGGTGGGCCAATTGATGCAGGAAGCTATGACTCTGGTAAAGAAATCGTAGCTTTATCTATACTTAATGGCATCGTGGATCGACGTGGCGGTTGGATGTACTATAATGATCGTAAGTGGCAAGGAGCTCAAGCTCTTATTGACTCGCTTCGTGAAGAGATTGATCTTAAGGAAGAACTCACAGCAGCTGTGATGGATACCTTGAAATCAACCCCAGTATTGATGCTAAGTCCTGATGAAGAGTGAGGGGCAGAAACAATCTCTAAAGCATGAAAAGCGATTAGAGAAAGCTACGGGTGGCAAGCGCAGTGCCGCCTCTGGTGCATTTTGGTCTCGTAAGGGGGACGTCAGAACAGATGACCTCCTTATCGAGCACAAGTGGACTGGTAAAAAGTCGGTAACAATTAAGTCAGATGTACTTGAAAAGATTACTAGAGAAGCAATACTTGATAGCAGAACGCCAGTACTTGGTCTGCATCTTGATGGTGAAAACTACGTCGTGCTATTGGAGGAGGATTTTTTTGAACTGCGTAATGCAGTAAGAGGTGAATAGTGCGATATAGCGACGACCCGGAATGGACTTGGAGATATGATGCCAAGTGTCAGGGCGAAGATACAGAGATGTTCTTCCCACCCCGAGACAAAGCTCTCTACAAGCCGATAGCGGATAAGGCTAAAGCAATATGTTGGGGCAAGGATGGGCGACCACCGTGTCCTGTACGTAAAGAATGTCTTAAGGAAGCTATCAACAACAATGAGTTACATGGAATCTTTGGTGGGCTATCCCACAGAGAAAGAAATGCGGCCGAACGTAAACTTAAGAAACAGGGGATAACTTTAGATGAGTGGATTGACCAAGGGAGCAAGTATGGGAAAGCCGGTGACGGTTCCTAGTAAAGATTTAAAAGCATTCCTTAATGCAAACAAGCGTGATACCCGCCTTATGGGCGCACTAGAACGCTATGTTCTATCTAAGCCCTTCGATGATAGAGATCAAAGTTATATCCATCCCTCAGACATTATTAAATCTGAATGGTGTGCGCTTGCCCAATACCACGCCATCAAAGGTAACTATCAAGAGACTCGTGATAAGACAACTCTTCGCTTAGCATCTATCTTTGCAGAAGGCCATACCATCCATGCTAAGTGGCAGGAATGGTTTAAAGAGATGGGTGTTCTATACGGTAAGTGGGCTACCTCAACAGAGCCTGCATGGGGGGTATCCCTATCAGATGATTACTTAGAAGTTCCACTACGCAGCGATAAGCACATGATGCGTGGGCATGCTGATGGTTGGATCAAAGGACTAGGCGATGACTGCCTGATTGAAATTAAGTCTATTGGTACCGGCACTATCCGCATGGAAATGCCTGCGCTTATGGCTCAGTACAACAATGATATTGATACTGTGTGGAAAAATATCCGCACACCCCTTCGTTCTCACCAGCTACAAGGTCAGGTTTATCTACACCTTTGTCATCTGATGGTAGAAGAAGGATTGCTTGAAACTGCTCCGGATGAGATTGTTTTTATCTATGAGCTTAAAGCTAACCAAGAATACAAAGAGTTCGTGGTTAGATACAACTCAGAATACACAGCTGACATCTTTGATAAAGCACTGGACGTAGCTTGGGCTGTAAATAATGATCGTCCACCGGTATGTAACATTGACTCTGAAAAGGGATGCAAGCGTTGCGCACCATTTAAGGAGGAAACCGAATGAGTATTTCTAACAAGGTAGTGGCTGCACTTAATGAGTTAGGCTTTGCTTTAACTTCTAAGCCAGAGTATGGCATGCCGTCTTTGCCACGTGACATTACTGAGCTGGATGATGAAGGTCTTATGGATCTCTTTGTACAGTACACACAGTGGAATGATCACTTAGCTGGAGCCTTTGCTATCTCTGTCATCAATGAGCGTGAAGCAGAGAGCGTTTTAAAAAATGCAGAAGCAGTGGCTTTGCTTAAAAGCTGGACCGGTAATAAAGGTGACACAGTCACCTTAATCAAAGCACAGATCCAAGCTTCAGATGAGATCCAGGAATTGATCTACGACTTCGATACGAAGTATGCATTCCGTAAGCTCATCGAAACTAGAACTCAGAACATTGAGAGAGACTGCTCTGTAGTCTCCCGTGAACTTACCCGCCGCACGTCAGATGGTGGGTTACGATCAAGACAGCGGAGGTATACAACATGACCTGGGAACAACTATCATTGTTTACAGATGAAGAGCTAGGTATTGATGCCAAGCAGCTTCCTTTAGCTAAAACAAAATGTTGCGAGGAATGTACTTGTGAGCAATCCAGCTAAGGCAAAAGGTAGTGGAGCTGAGCGTGCTGTAGTTGCATGGCTTAAGCAGTGGTATCCATATGCAGACCGCAGATTAGCCGGGGCAACTCTTGATAAGGGAGATGTATCCGGGATTCCTGGGGTCACTATAGAGATCAAGAATCAAGCCACGATGAAATTATCTGAATGGCTTAAGGAACTTGCTGTAGAGATGAAGAATGATGGTGCGTGGACTGGTGTAGTTATTCATAAGAAAAAAGGAACTACCGATGTAAACGAGTGGTACGCCACTATGCCGGCTTCAGTCTGGGTTGAGCTCCTGAACAAGGTACCTAAGAGTTAGAGGCTTATAGGGGTACTGACGGGCGTTTAAAGGGTATTGTAGGGCTTTAGGTGGGCACACAAATCGAAACCAAAGGACTACAAATCGTGACCGATACTCCAACAACACCTAATACAGAAGAGAAGTTCCTACGTGTAGGGGCTGGCTCTAATGCACAGTCAGTCGGGTCGGCTATTGCCCACGCCCTTTATGAAAAACCTCAGGTGCACTTACGTGCAGTGGGGGCCTCAGCAGTTAACCAGGCGGTAAAAGCTATTGCTATTGCCAGCGGTTACGTTGCACCACGAGGTATGAACCTAACCTGTCGCCCAGGATTTACTACGGTAGATTCAAGAGACGGACAGATTAGTGCAATTGTCTTTACAATCAACGTAAGTTAATATAAGATTTGAGATGAGATCTCACCTCTAACAGTTAGGTACCAACTATGGCAAAATCAGATATCGATGCTGCAGTAGCAGCAGAGAACACACAAGGTCGCTCTTCAATGGGACGTGGCGGAGTTGCATTTACATCACCATCAGCTAATCCTTCTTCAGGAAAGCTTATGGCACGTAAGGGCGCTCAAGCAGGAGACCCAACAGTCGAAGCTAAGCCTTCACGTTCTCACACAATGGCAGAGCGTAATGGCGCTGCACATACAATCATTTCTAACATTGTAAAGCCAAACGATCCAGCTGCAGGTATGACACAGGCTAACAGCCCAATCATTCCTCCAGTTACTCATCGTGGTTTTGCAGCTGGAATTGAATCTTCATACTAATATGTAGTACAATGTTTGATAGGGGCCTATTTAGGTAGGCCTCTATTAAATAATCAAGGAGGAGCAATGAGCTTAGATTCTTTATATTCTGAAGCTAAAGTAACAAACCCTTATGTAGCAGGTATGTGTGTAGTAGGCGCTTGGTCCACCACACTGAATGAAAAAGACCTGGCTGCATTCAAGACATCTTTAAATGATGATGATTTTTCTACACGAAGTCTATTTGATCTTTATAAATCTGCTGGAGCAATATTCGGACTAACCTCTCTAAGAGAGCATAGAAATGGAAACTGCACATGTCACTAGAAGACTCATACAATACCGCTAAAGCAGATGGAGCTCTAAGCTCTATAGATAAACTACTTAAGGCCAACGGTCTTACACCTGATGATGTAGGTAAGATTAGTAAGGTTAGCCTTTCTACTAATCCAGATGATACAAAAATTATTCTTTCTCCCAAATGGAGCGAGGGACCAGAGTGGCAGCCAGTACAACAGGCAGCCCCAACAGTGGTGCAACCAAAGGTTCGCACTCCTGCTTTGATAAGCAGTGACTGGAAAGTTGCTGTAGCTTTACCAGATCCACAGATCGGTTATCGCAAATATGAAGATGGTACCTTAGACCCATTCCATGATGAATCTGCTATGGATGTGGCGTTACAAGTTGTAGGGTTAGACCACGGTCACCCACTAGCCCAGGTAATTAACCTTGGGGATTTCTTAGATCTACCTATGTATGGTAAGTATGACCAAGAGCCTAACTTTGCCCATACTGCCCAGCTTGCTATTGATCGTGGTCACCTCTTCCTTGCTCAGCAACGTGCTGAAGCAGGAGCATATGCCCGCATCATTCTGCTTGAAGGTAATCATGATAAGCGACTCAGCATGTTTATCAATAACAATGCCGCATCAGCATACGGAATTAAGGTAGCTAACATGCCTGAGTCTTGGCCAGTGCTAAGCCTACAAAATCTATTACGTTGTGAAGAACTAGGAGTGGAATTTATCGATGGATACCCTGCTGCAGCTCATTGGATTAATAAGCGTTTGCGTGCTATGCACGGTGACCGTGCTAACTCTAGTGGTTCTACTGCGGCGCAATATGCCAACTCGAATCCTAACATCTCAACCTTATTTGGTCATACGCATCGTATGGAACAGCAAAGCAAGACGGTATTTGATCGTGACCAGGCAATTAAGAGTGTATCTTTTAGCCCAGGATGCCTATGCCGGGTTGATGGTGCGGTCCCATCTGTAAAAGGTGGCGTGGATGGTAAGGGCCAAGCTTTACAGTACTTTGAAAACTGGCAACAAGGAGTAAGCGTTATCTTCTTTAAAGATGGAGATGATGATAGCTTCCACTTTGATCAAGTACATATTCATAAGGGTAAAACCATGTATCGTGGGCAAGAAATTCATTCTACCGTGGATGTAACGGGTAACCCACTATAATAAAAAAAGCCCCCTAGCGATAGGGGGCTTTTTACTACTTAACTTTTTTTTGCTCTAATATCAGATCTGCTTCAGTTTTAGCTTTTGAGTCAATCTGAGAGAAAGCAGCATCAATTTCATCTTGATCTAGTTTACCGTCGTCTAAAAAAGAACGAGCAAGACGTTCAACAACTGTGGCTACACCTGTAATCCCAGCTATTGCTACAACTTTAAGTGTACTAATTCCAACTAAAGCACCCGCACCAATTACAGATAAACCACTAGATGCAAATACTGCCACAATCCGCATAATCGTGTTATATATTTTACTCATCATTAGCTCCTTCTATGCTCATAGATAGTTTAACATTACAAGGTGTATTTTTGTCGGCATACTATCTTTATTGTCACTACAAAATCCGGAGAGATATATGACGACTTCAGACTGGGCAACAGTAATTTATTCTTACTTTTTTGTTAGCGCTGGAGTAGTTAGCGTTCTATGGTTTGTTGCTAAAAAAGCAATACACCATGTGATTGACGAAAGTATGTCAGATATTAAAGTTATTAAGACTGAGATGACCCCTAACCATGGATCTTCAATTCATGATAAAATTAATTTAGAAATTATTCCTATGTTAGTGGATCTTAAATCTAATCAAGATAAAATTAAAAATTCGGTTTCCAAGTTGGAAGGCCGGTTTGAACAACACGTAGAAGAGGGTGACTAATATGACAACAGCAGTAGCAAAACCAGTACCACCTGTTACAACACATCCGACAGGTTCAGCAGCTCGTTTTTTAGAAGTAGCTGCATCTCAAGTTGGTGTTATTGAGGGGCCTAAAGATAATGAAACTATTTATGGTGCATTTACTAAGGCCAACTTTCAAGCATGGTGCGGAAGTTTTTGTATGTGGGTAGCAAATGAATCTGGAGTAAAAATTCCTAATACAGTTTTTACACCTTCAGGAGCATCAGCATTTAAAGCTAATAAAAAATGGTCTGATGCAGCAACTGCAAAACCACAACCTGGAGATCTTGTTTATTTTGATTTTGTAAAGGGTGGGGCAGAAGTAGAGCATGTCGGCATTGTGGTTAAAGACAATGGCGATGGCACTATAACTACTATCGAAGGAAACACCTCCCCTGAGCATAAGGCCACAGGTAGCCAAGCAAATGGTGGAGAATGTGCTCAACGTATTCGTGCGTTTAAAGCAAATAAACGCGGTTTGTTACCATTTGTAGTTGGTTTTGGCCATCCAAATTGGACAAACTAATACTTTTCCCTGTAGAATAGATATAGCCCCTAAAGGGGATTAACCTAAACAAGGAGAAACATGAACACAACGCAAATCCAAGCAATGGCAGCCTCATGGGCCCGCTCATTCTTAGCAGCAGCTCTTGCTGTTTATATGTCCGGAAACCACGACGCCAAGGCTGTAGCCATGGGCGGAGTAGCAGCACTACTTCCAGTAGTTCTACGCTTCCTAAATCCAAAGGACGCCGCATTCGGTATCGGCGCTTCAAAGTAATCATTAAACGCAATCGGCCGGGGATACACACCCCGGCCTTTTGCTTTTAAGGGTATGATGGGGGCATGAGCTCAAGAGAATGCGACTTCTGTGGTATGCCTGAAGACCACTATGGTAAAAATACCGTGCCTGTTTACAGAATTCCTCAAGGTAAGCACAGATCAGCTCTAGCTTGTGATGAATGTATTCAAAATGAAGTACAATACCTCGCTAATAATAGTGATGATGTTCCAGATCTATCTCATCTACCAAAAAAGTACACGGATAGTTATAATAGGCATAGACAAGCTCAAGACTTTGATCAATGGGAGGCAGGACACTAATGCCTAACTCTCATAATAACTGGCAGTACCTAGGAGCCAGCGGATATATCGGCGCATATACAACCACCGGCGGTGGTGGAACCCCAGTCGTACCTCGTAGTGCTATGGACTTTCTTCGTATTGGTGTGGGCCGTGCTCCTCAAGCAGAATATCCTGACGGTTACCTTGGAACAATTCGTACACGCCGTGACGATAAAGGAAAGCCTTACTCAATAGGCGACACAGTTTTAGATTCACTTAAGAATCGACAGAACCAACGTGCGTATCAACGTGGTGTTCACCGTGGAGAACGTATCGATCCCGCCCAATATTTATGGCCAGAGAACTTTCAACCAGATAGAAGACTCAATAAGAAAAACTACCACTTGACTGAGGTCGACGGGGCAGTGGTCTATCTGAACAAGCGTAATGCTCCTAAAATGGCATTAGCTCCAGCTCCACAGTTAGTTAATGATGGTAAAGCAAATATTTCATCTAACGTGCCTGCAGAATTTAATCCTCGCACCGGACAAAACTTTCAGCATATGAAACCAAGGTGGCAATAATGGGTTGGGACGCACCTTCAGCAGAGTATTACGACGAGGGAGAAAACTTTGCGCATGAGCACACTGACGGTATGGCCGGTATTAGAGATATGGGCCATGGTAATACTTGCAGTCACTGCAACGATGCTCGTTTACATGGCATTAAAAAAGATATTGGAAGAATAGGCTCATTTAAAATGGGTATGGTAGAACATAAGATACGTAAACTTCACGGGAGGGCCTAATGCAACACCAAGATGGCGTCTATGACCATAGTAAGGGTCGTCCAGTTGTTAGCGAAGATCCAGATGCATCGCTATTACGCTATGACTACATGGGGCCTTTTGCTAACGCACAAGAAGCTTTTATGGTGCGGGCACTTCGCTCAGCTACAATGCCAGCAGCTTTGCTACAAGATTTAGTTCGCCCACCTCTACCTCAGGTACAATTATTTCCACCACGTTTTGGGTACCGCACTCGTGCACTTGGTATCATGGACGTGATGGATGTGAACGAAGAGTTCTACCCAACTCGTGTGGACTTCACACGTGAAAATGGTTCGTACTCTGGTACAGCCCGTAACGTCTCAGAAAGTGTGTGGTAATGGCACCTAGAAAAAAGAAAGCTGCACCTGCAGCTCCAGCAGCTCCAGCAGCTCCAGCAGCTCCAGCAGCACGTACACCAGGAACTAATAAGTCTTCTGCTATGAAGAAGCCTAAGCTTTATACTCCTTCACAAGTAGCGGCTATCTACAGCGTAGATCCAAAGACTGTTACCCGCTGGACCACAGGCGGCAAGATTGATTCTGTTATGACCCCAGCAGGAACTCACAGAATTCCAGATCATGTTCTGCATTCATCTGGCGTTTGCCGCAAGTGCGAGACTCTTAAGACAGCTCAAGGCGCTTGTGAGTGCACCGCAAATGGCTGAAGATATCTCAACTACCACTATCTATGATGGTACTTTAGTTTGTAAGAACTGCGGGTACCCAATGACTCCTCTAGAAGCTATGTACAGTGATGATGGTCTATGCCCTTATTGCCGTAACGCTAACTATGAGAAGCATTCTAAGAGTTTGATGGCTAGCCGTGCAGAGTAGACAATTCACCTCAGTAGATAGCTGGAATAAGAAAGCCGCAGGCCTTTGGGTCTCCGGACAATCTTCCAGCTTAAATCCAGGCAGCAAGTCAGCCTCCACAAAGCGTCGCCAGAAGACCAGCCACGCTAGGGGTAAAAAAGTTACCCGTCCACGTGTTAGAAAACACCATAGTCCTGACACAAAAGCAAAATAAAGGAATAATGACACCATGGCAAAGATGCGTATCAAAGATCCTCATGGCAAGGATATGGACTATAAAGTTGAAAAACTTAAAGTCATGACTCCTGAACGTAAGGCTCAAATTGAGGCTAAAGCCAAGGCTTCAGCTAAACCGACAGATAAAAAGAAAGCGAAGAAAAAGTAATGGATCTAAACAAGAAGCGTAGAGAGCACAACACTAAGCGTGTTGGAGAAGCAATCCGTGGAAACAAATGGGATTTGAACAAGCCATCTGTTCATGTTATTCCTCGTACTGCTGATAAGGTAGAGCCTAAGAAACCTGAATCAGGTAGCCCTAAACCTAAAACTGATTTTGGTGATCACGAAGGACATCGTTATTGGCATGATCATGGCCCATATACTAAGCCAAAGCCAAAGCCAAAACCAACTCCAGTAATTGAAACACCTAAATCAAAGCCTAACTCTTCCCAGGAGGATAGTTGGTTTAAAGATGAAGACAGTGCTAAACGTCGTAAACCACATCGTCCTTATGATGATGATGATAAACCAAATGGCGGTTCACCTATAGTACCTAAGATAAAGCCAAAATCTCCAGCTGGTGGGCAATCAAAAGAAATTCCAACAACTAAAAAGTATTTACCAGAATATAACAAACACTAAGGATAACTATGCGCACAGAGAATAAATCACTTAACCAAAGCGTTAATGAAGGCGCCACAGATGGAAAGTACCGCAAGGTACGTCCTAATACAACTGTTGCTCCAGGTACAGGCGAAGATATTACTCTAGCCAATCGCCGTGGACTACACCCATACTGGAACTATGATTTTATTGATCAAGAGACACCTAACAAGGTTGCTCCAGGATCTGACGAGGCTAATTCAACACCTCGTGCAGCTATGCCTGTAGCTCACATCTCTAATGATCAGATGTTAGGTACATACTAATATTGTGGAAGAAACTCCAGACAATGTAGTCAAATTTCCTATGACTAGAGCTATGCGCTTTCGGCATTCCGTAAATAAAGCTAAAGATGCATTGTTTGAACCTGAGCAGGACACCCATGAAACAAAAGAACCTGTAGCAGAAGAGCCGCTAAGGCAAGAACATTTTGATGTAGGGCAACAAGAAGCAAAAATTCATTCTTTACGTGATCAGCAGATTAAGCGTAATATGAAAGCAGGCGATGAGTCTGTTGATCGTATGATTAACATGAAAGACCCAACAAAGGATTAATAATGGCTACAGTACCCCGCAGAGAATTTAAGCGACCCCACGTAAAATTTCGCACTGGTGTTATTTCTTCTGAAGAAATTATGAAAGCTGTGGCAGCTAGCGGAGTACCTGATGACACAGAGCTAACTGGTGTTAAAGGGCTTCGTAATAAACCTGTCCTTGAAGGTGAAAAAGATCCTAAGGTAAAGAACTTATACGGGAAGAAGTAACTATGTCGGCAGAAGAGATTCTAAGCTTTGCTAAAACACATGCCGGTAAAGGTTATCGTTCTGCCTTTGATCCTGAAGATGATCGTGGCGATGAAGGCGAAAACATTCAAGGAGAAGAAATTCTCCGTGAACCTAAGCATCGTGCTAAGCAGAAGAGCATTGAAGTATTTCCAAGCAACCCTGAATCAGGAACTTCTGCAGCTTTAAAAACTACAGCTATCACACAGCGCCGCAAGTCTGATCAAGGGCTTCCTTGCTTTAACGCAAATAAGAATCAAGGACATCCTAAAGCAACTCACATCTTTCATACCCCATCTACTAGCGTAGAAGGTGGCGTAGGCTATCCACTATGCGCAAGCTGCCTTTCAGAAGAACAAGAACATCTTGCCACATGGCGTAAAAAGAACCCAGATACATACGTAAAATCTCCAGAAGCAATTACTCCAGACGTAGCTACTCGTCAAATTGGAGAAGAAGCTGGTATGAGGAATGATAAAAGAGCTCTTATGTCTGCATATATGGTCTTTGGTAAAGGTATTAGCCCAGAAGATGAGCGTTCTTGGGTAGAGACTAAGGCCGGCTACGCTGGTCCAGGCCGTACTCCAGGTACAACTAAGGGCATAGAAAGAACTCCTGAGTTTAAAGCTACTGCATTAGAAACAGCTCTAGAGCGTGCTCGTTCCGGTAAGGGCGGCCGTACAGCTGAAGAGCTACAAAAAATCGGTGAGTCTGAAGAAGAACGTAGAGATTATTCAAAGGGTTACGTAAAAAATAAAGCGGGAAAGCTCACACGTTTTTACAAGCCTCTTGGTGAAGCTGCTAAAGGCAAGCGTAAGCCTATTGCTAAGGGTAACTATGTAGCTAAAAAAGATGCTGCTCCAGGAGAAGCACCTATTGAAAAGGTTATGTCTGTAGCTAAGGAAGCCAAGAAGCACGGTACATATTTAGATAAAGATATTTGGCGTGCCATCATTGAGAATCATGGTGAAGGCGTAGTTCAGCCTAAGCATGTCGTAGAGCATGTTAAGGGCCAGCAAATGCAAAAAGAGTTTGAAGCTAAAAACAAGGGTAAGAAGCAAAAAGCCCTCCCTATTTCACGCCGTCCTGGCGCATTCTCATCTTATGTACAGAACGCTGCCGGATCTAATGACTTTGAAGAGCGTAAGGAAGCTAATGCTGATGAAGATTGGCAAAGCTACCTATCTCGTAATGAAGAATTTAACGGTGGTTCTGGCCGCTAGCATTTTGTGGTACGATATTGTATAGAGGGATAAGTGGGGTAAATAAATGACCATTCCAATTTTGGGTCAAGGCGGCAACGCCGATGAAGGAACATACACAGAGATCAAGGACGACGGTCCTAAGATTCGTCTGCTCTACTGCTATAACTGCAAATCAATTGAAGAGCTTCCAGACTTTGAAGGTCATCCAGATGACGACGTAACTCTTCAGGTTTTGATTGATCGTCATGAATCTGCAGGAATTCCACATAGCGGATTTTTATCTAAAGTGGGAGTTAAGCTGTACTCTCGTCCTGAGGTACGTAAGCAGATTATTGAAAACCTTCGTAACAAGGTCGGTGGCGGCTTAGCTGATATAGATCCTGATTACTATACGACCAAGGCAACATTCTTTGATGATGCTATGAAGTGCTTTAATCTACACTTACGTCCTGTAGAGGGATGTTATGATTGGAAAGTTGAAAGCAAGCGCTTGGTACCAAAAAGCACAGCAGAAGCTAGAAAAGAACTCGGTCTTGAAACTGCAGCAAAATCTGGTGGCACAAAGGTATACTTGTGCGACTTTTGCCCAGCTAAGACTTTTGTAGTAGAACAAAACCGTAAAAAACTCGGACTATACGAATAGGATATAAAATGACAGACGAAACAACAACCTCAGATGCGACAGCCGAAGCTCCAGCTCATCCAGCAATTAAGTTTGGTTTTGCTGTTCTTATTGATGATGGCGGAAACGTATTCATTGAAAAGAGCCCATCGGTATTTTCTTTGCCAGTAGAGCGTGAAGCAACTCTTATCGAAGTTCGCCGCTACACCTCTGAAATTCTTATGGATCTTCAGGCACAGGCAGCAGCTGAATACTCAGCGCTTCGAATTGCAGCTATTGCAGAAGAAGCTAAGGCAGCTAAAAACTCCTAATATTAATAGTATTCAAGCCAAGACGTAACTACGTGAGGATGAAAGAATACGGATATGGGAATTTATGATTATCAGAAGGCTCCGGGTATTGCACCCGGGGCTACTTCTTATTTCAGCGCACCTGCAGCTGAACTAGATCCTCGTTTATTCCAAGGTGAATCATTACGCATAACTATGCGTGATGGAATCTTAGAGATTCTTTTTGATTTCTTAGGCCGCAATTTCTCTGATCCATATAATTGGACTAGAGCTTGGTTAGCTGGTTCTGGTGTCTCTTATCAATGGCAAGCAGCTCGTCAACCTGGCGATCTGGATTGTCTTGTTGGTATTGAGTATGTAAAGTTTCGTCAATCAAACCCAGAATATATAGGCTTCTCTAATCAAGAGATAGCTTCTATGTTCAATGAAAGCTTTAATGCTGAGATTATGCCTAATACCCGTAACTGGGAAGGCTACGAGCTTACATTTTATGTAAACCCTGCAACTGATATTCGGGAGATTAACCCGTATGCAGCCTATGATCTTATTGCGGATGCTTGGACTGTAAAACCTGAGCACAATCCTCAACCACCATTCAGTCGTGATTGGGAACAAAAAGCACAGCGTGATCATGACATGGCGGCGGAGATCTTAGATAGGTATAACAGCGCTATCAATGATCTTAGAGGAGCACCAAATGATGCTTATCGAATTAATGCTGAGAGAAAGCTGAGACTTGCTCAAGATCAAGCTGTCGCATTCTATGATGATGTTCATCATGGTCGCAATATTGCATTCAGTCAGACGGGTACCGGGTACGCAGACTTCCACAACTATCGCTGGCAAGCCGGTAAGAAATCTGGAGCTATACAAGCTTTAAGAACTATCAAAGATCAAAGAGATTCGTTAGAAAAAAAGAGTCAAAAAGAGCTCTATGGTATAGAGCTTCCAACTACAGCTACGCTTATACGGAGAACACTCCGAGGTTAGATGCTGTAGAATAAGGGCATGGACAGGTACCAATGCCAGATCTGCAACAAGATGTACGTGGTAACTTCTCTCGCAAGATATTGTGAGCAGAAACATTTGGACAAAGATGAGGAATGATGTCAGCAATTATTGCAATAGAGGGTGTTTTAATGACCGAGGTTGGAGATCCAATCCCGGAAGGCATTAAGCTGTTCCGAATTCTTTCTGAAGTTTATCGTGTTGTTTTAAGCTCCGATATGGATCCAGATAAAACTGAGCATTGGCTTCGTAGCCATTTAATCTTTGGGTACGGCGATATCTATGATAATTCAAAGTTTTTTGTAGGACAAGAGCTACGCCTACGCCACCTGGATATAGCTAAGTCGCAAGGCAAGGTTGAGCTATTTATTGACTCAGACGCAGATTTTTGCGCTGCTGCCCTATCTATGAACATCCCAACTATTATGTTTGCTTCTCCTCGTTTTGTTAGAACTAACCGCAGTGTTAAACCGTGGGAAGATCTGCAGAAAGAAGTAGATCTGCAGCGTGAAGCTCTTTTGGAAGCTCACCTAGGTAGTAGAATCAACCGGTTCGAATGAACCTGGTATTCATGGGGGCTGAAGTACCGTCCCATCGCATATTACTTACTAACATGGGAGTTAAGCATGTTAGCGTCAACTATTATCGTTTAGTCAAGCGTGGCTTGCCTAAGACCAAAGATTACTTGATCCAGGGAAGATTTCCGGATGATGTTAAAGTCTACGTAGATGGTGGCGGGCACCAGATCAATGACCTTAACATGACTGAGCGTGAGATTCAAGAGTATGCGGAGAACTACCAGGAATGGGTCGGCATCAATGCCGAAAGAATCTCTGGAGCTACTGAGCTAGACGCTAAAGTACTTGGGCCTTCATGGACTAACTACCATCGCACCACTATGATTGAGAATCTTGGGGAAGATAAGCTTTGGGTAGTGTGGCACCCAGAATTAGGCCATACGGCCCTCTACGGCCTTGCAGAGCGATACATGAACATTGCCCTACTAGGAGAGACTTTAGAGGACGATACAAGCCTTGCAGCCCGTTCTAGAGCCCTTCTAAATGAGTTCCCTGATCTACAATTTCACGGTGTGGCATGTGCCAAACCTGATAACCTACGCCAGGTGGCATTGACCACAGCAAGCAGTCTTTCTTGGTTAAGTCCAATGATGCGTGGAGAAACAATTGTCTGGGATGGAACCCGTTTGGTTCGTTACCAGAAGAAGCAAAAAGATCAAGCTCGTCCTCGCTATAAAGCGATCATTGAGAGAGCTGGTTTAGACTACGACAAGATTATTAATGACGATAGTAATGAGGTAACCCGCCTCGCTATATGGTCCTACATGCAACTGGAGAACGCCTTGGATAAAAGATCCGGTAAGAAGCTATCTGATAACAGTGAGTTTATAGATGACCCAGGAAGTGCGGAAACAGGTGGTGCGCTTCCTGATAAGAGACCTTCAGAAGGTAGGAAAGTTTTGGCAGAAAGAGACGTAAATGACCGTCAGATTCTGCCTGTTTTTGGTGTAAAAGTTAAGACGGTTGTTGAAAAAGATGAGGATGGAAAAGATGTTCTTAAAGATGTACCTATCCTTTCTAGCACCTCTGCATCACTTCGTCAATGCGATACTTGCTTTGTAGCGGCAAATTGTCCTGCTTTTAAACCTGCTAATAGTTGTGCTTTCAATCTACCTGTAGAGATTAAGACTAAAGAGCAACTTAAGGGTTTACTCAACACAGTTATCGAAATGCAGGGCGCTAGAGTCGCTTTTGCACGATATGCAGAGGAATTGAACGGCGGATACCCGGATCCTAACACTGGACAAGAGATTGATCGACTCTTTAAATTGGTTGGTCAAATGAAAGAACTGGAAGAGAATAAAGAGTTCATCCGTATCACAGCAGAGCGCCAAACTTCTGGCGGTGTATTGTCAGCCCTATTTGGTGACAAAGCTAACACTCTCCGTGAGCTCCCTAACGGTGGACTAAGTGAGGCCCAATCGAGTAGAATATTAGATGAGGGCTTTAAACTTTAATACCTGTTAATAGTAAATCCCACCTAGAAAAGAGGCTGTAATTGTTTTCGTTTAATCTTGCTGAAGAGTTTGTAAATACCTACCGTTCCAAGAAGGTTAACTGGGGGTACCGTGATGCTGCGGGAAACTCTGTCGGGGAAATTACTTTTATCAGAACTTATTCTCGTCTTAAAGAGGATGGAACCAAGGAGACTTGGGCAGATACTTGTGAGCGTGTTATTAATGGCATGTACTCAATCCAAAAAGACCATGCTAAGAGCCAACGTCTCCCATGGTCAGATGCTAAGGCTCAAGCCTCGGCTAAAGAAGCATTCGACCGTATGTTCGAATTCAAATGGACTCCACCTGGTCGTGGTCTATGGATGATGGGAACTCCCCTCGTCAATGTTCAAAAGAATTCTGCAGCGTTGCAGAACTGTTCCTTTGTATCCACAGATGCGATGACCAAGATTAACCCTGCCAAACCATTCGCATTCTTAATGGAAGCATCTATGCTGGGAGTCGGCGTAGGCTTTGATACCAAGGGTGCAGACAAGGACTTTACGATCTATGACCCACAACCAGATTCCGATCCAATCATCATCCCAGACACCCGTGAGGGCTGGGTTGAAAGCACCACTACCGTCATCAATAGCTACCTTACATCAGATAAGAAGAAGCCTGTATTCGACTACAGCCAAATCAGGCCTGCAGGAACTCAGATTAAAACCTTTGGGGGCACAGCAGCCGGAGCAGAACCACTAATCAAACTTCATAAGCACATTGACAGTATCTTCTCAGGCCGTGCTGGAGAAAAGCTAACCGTTCGTGATATCGCAGATCTTGGAAACTTAATTGGAGTATGCGTAGTATCTGGAAACGTACGCCGATCAGCTGAGCTACTTATGGGTAAGATTGATGATGAAGTATTTCTTAATCTTAAGAACTACGATAAGTACCCAGAACGTATAGGCCACGGCTGGATGTCTAACAACTCTGTTGAGGTATCTGTAGGACAAGATCTATCTCCCATCATTGATGGTATTGCTCGTAACGGTGAACCTGGCGTAATCTGGATGGATGTTACCCGTCAATACGGTCGTCTATCAGACCCAATTAATAATAAAGACTGGAGAGCTGCCGGCTATAACCCATGTGCTGAGCAATCTCTAGAATCTATGGAGTGCTGTACTCTTGTTGAGACCTATATTGGTCGCCACGAGACTCTTGAGGATTTCAAGCGCACTCTTAAGTTCGCTTATCTCTATGCTAAGACTGTAACTCTTCTTCCAACTCACTGGGAAGAAACCAATGCAATCATGCAACGCAACCGTCGCATTGGAACCTCTATTTCAGGCGTGGCTAATTTTGCTGACACTAAAGGCCTCCCTGTCCTACGTAAGTGGATGGATGAGGGCTATGCAACAGTTCAAGGCTATGATAAGAGTTACTCAGAGTGGTTAGGTATCCGTGAGTCTATTAAGACCACAACCATCAAGCCATCAGGAACAGTCTCTATTTTAGCTGGCGAGTCTCCTGGAGTTCACTGGACACCGGGTGGAAAGTACTTCCTTCGTACCATTCGTTTTGCTAACAATGATCCTATGCTGCCACTGTTTAAGATGGCTAATTACCGTGTTGAACCTGAGGTACATTCCCCAGATACAACATCAGTTGTGTACTTCCCAATCGAAGCACAAGCAGTACGCTCTGAGAAGGAAGTATCTATCTATGAAAAAATGGCACTAGCCGCAACTGCACAACGATATTGGTCTGACAACTCTGTATCTGTCACCGTATCATTTGACCCTAAGACTGAAGCAGAAGCAATTGGTACAGCTCTGCACATGTATGATGGACAACTTAAAACTGTTTCATTCTTAGCAATGGATGACGGGGCATACCCCCAGATGCCATATACTCGCAGTAATCCTGAAGAGTACGAAGAAGGTCGCATGACCCTATTCCCAATCGATCTAAGCGGTGTCTATGCTGGAATGGCATTTGATGCTGTTGGTGAGGCTTACTGTACAACAGACGCATGTGAAGTAAAAATGATCAAAGATGTAAATCCAGAAGACATCAAAACTAACTAAGGAGATAGCGTGTCAGAAGAGCAAGATATCAATCCAGACCTATTCGATGAAGATTTTGAAGCAGAGCTTGAGGATGGCTTTGAAGACTTTGATTTCGATGAGGAAGATCTAGAAGATCTAGAGGATTCAATTGTTGATGATGAGCCAGAGGCTGACGAAGACCTCGCATAAACGGCCAACACAAACATTAAGCCCCCCGACCATAATGGCCGAGGGGCTTTTTGTTTGAGATTATTCGGCTATTAACTTACCGTTACCAGAGCGTAGTTCATAGAACGTAGAGCTACTCTCTTCAGTTTGTTCCTGGGCATCATCAAGATCATCTATATAGATATCCTCTGTTAAAAGATTTTCATAGATTTCAATTGCGTGGTTATCATCATCCGCTATGAATGATAATACTCCTGCCCTACTACTATCGAATATAACGCTATAACGTGCCATCTTTGTCCTCCATTTCCATTTCTATTTGGTCATATGCATCAGCAGCTAGGAGATAGTTAGCTCCCGCCTCATCATCACAGTCTTCACAAGGTTGTACATCCCATTCTTCTGTGTTACCAAAGAATAGATATCCCCTGCCATGGCAGTTACTACATGTCAGGGGTTTAACTGTTTCCATATCCATTATGCTCTCTCGTCTACCTTATAGGTTAGTTCGCCAGTTAAATGAGACGGCTTACCTAGTGGAGTTGTAGCTTGAACTACCATCTTAATAGACTTGCGTGGTGTGAATCTGATTACGAACTGCTTTAGATAGCGTTTAGCAGCAGATGGGTTAGCCCATGCTGTAAAGCTATCTGTTATGGTGGTGTCTTCTTCTGTTACTGTTATATGTAGTAACCATGCTCCACCTTTTTCTACGATGACGTTCTTATTTAGATCTGCTTTTAGCATTTGTGATACTTTTTTATCCATTTGTTGCTCTCCTATAGTTTTATGTTTGACTCAAAGCCTACCTTCTTTAGGTCTCTGAGTATATTTTTTCCTGCTCTAAAGTCTCCTAAGGACTGTTGTCCAAAGAATACCACTTGTTTGGTGTCACTATTGACCACTTTTATGTGGTGCTTGCCTGGCGTTATTGAGACGTCAAGGCCAGCATCCTCTAGAGCAGAGATCAGTTTTCGCATTTGTTTATCCTTCAATTGAAAGTTAGCAAATTCGAACATTGGATATCCTTTCTAGTGTGTAAGGTATACTAAAGGTGCTAGCTCTAAGTACGACAGAGTTATCACCCTCAGTTGAGTACCCCGGACATGCGCCCGGGGTTACTCTTCTATTATGTGTATGTGTTTAATAACTGCACCTTCGCCTGGTGAATCTAATGCATTAACCTGGATCCATTCTTCTTTGTTGCGGTCATACACATATAGACACCATTCTCGGTTTTCTATTTGTTCTTGATCTCCAATACGCCACTTGGCAATAGTTACCTCATAGAGTATTTTGAGTTTTGTTGTTAACTTGTCATTGGACATTTTCTCCCATTTCTGCTGATGTTTGTGTTGGGCGATGTCACAGTATCAGTGCGGCATTTATTTCATCTTCTTCGGTTTCATTATATATGTCTCCTACTTCAGCCCATCCAGCGTTAAAGTCCTCACGCCATTTGGCTGAGTTCTCATCCATAATCTGTTCTTCAGCAAGAGCTTTAGCTTCAGCTTCGGATGATGCTGTAATGAATGAGTCATATATCCTATGTTCATGGATTGTTACTCTATACATATTTCTATCTACCATTATTCCACCCCCTTTGTTGTTACTCGGAATGACCCATCTGGCATAGGCCATTTGTATGGCAAGTCATCTTCTACCTCAAAGTCATAATGCTCTGGAAGCTTACGCTTTAAGTTAGATTGATGACTCTTATGAAACTCTTCTGCTCCTAACCACCAAGGTTTCTTGATAGCTACAAGCTTATGTTGTTTCATAAGTTCGATTATTTGCCCCCTCATATTATCTACGAACCCACGCTTTGACCACTCATTACACATAGTGATAGCATAGGCAGCTAGCATACCTTCGTTACCACGCCACATTACAGCAGCAGGGTGATTGCGCCATCCCTCAGTTAGACCCAGGTTGGCCTTGAGTATTTGAAACGCTTCTACACGTTGCTTACCCAATCTCCTATCGTCTAAGGATTCCGCTACTTGCACGAAGTCTGCATACGGTAGAAATGTATTTACCATGGTGCGCTCCAAGCGTTTAGGTTACATGATGTACAACGGACTTGATAGTCCTCTTCCATTACCTCCCACTCAAAATGTTTACACATTTGGTGTTCAGGTTTTAGCGAGTCCTCTTTCAATATAAATGGGTAACCAGGCGGCCAATCTGACTCATCTGGATCCACATCATATTGATAGTACTCACCCGCTAATTCTTCTGGAGTAAATTCTTTAATCATCTCCCCTGCTACTTGTCTAGCAGACCTGAGTGCCTGTATAGATACTCCAGCTTTTTTTGCTGTTAGATATTCTTCGAAGTTAAACACTTCTCCCATTACATTACCGCTTCCATTAATAGGTGATTATCCATTGCCCATTCCTGTGGTTCAGAGATGGATTCGATTGTTAGATTGGCGCCACCATCAATCATGGCATCTGAAGCATGCAGTATGAACATCTCTGCACTTTCATAGTCATTGAATGGCCCTATAAGTGTTTCTGTGACATTGTCATATACTGTGTACATTTTTCCTCCTTGTTTGTGTTGGTTAAGCGCTTCTACGCTTTTTGATTGCACCCATTACTACCGCTTTGGCAAATGGGATTAGATCACGGGCAGAGTTGATACGCCCATAGATTTCAGCTTCATGGCGAAAACTATTATCGCTTTCTCCACGTTCTGTATACCACGTGTAATCTCGATCACGCATGATTAGAGTCATCGCAGTTAGAATGCCACGCTTACTAATACGTTGTATAACCTCGTCATTTCTTTCGTGGTTAAACGCACCATCAGTAATGATAAACAGCATTTTGTTCTTCTTACGAGAAGACATGAGAAGCTGTTCAGCAGCAATCAGTGAGCCATATGGATTGGTACCTCCATTGCCATATATAAACTTAAAGCGTGTTTTGTGAGCACGCTCTGTACGTTTGTAGGCAATCTCGGTTTTATCATCGAATGCGTACACCGTTACCGGTGCATCGATAGCCTCAAGAGCACGCTTGATAGTCCAGCATGCTAAGGATGCGCTACGATCATTTTGGTCACTGCTCATAGAACCGGATCGATCAACTAAGATCACCGCTTCTACATCAGCACCATCGTTACCCTCTTCCCAACGGTCAAAGGCTTCGTCTACTTCACATCCATTGATAACACGTTGGACATTTAGCTTACCACTTGGTACGCCTTTGTTCCAACCTGGCTCACACTCATCACGTAAGCGCTCAAGCTCTCTAGCAAAAGCACGATACATAACGACTGTGTCATTAGGAACATCGGTGAGGTCGAATTTGCCATCCTTAGTAGACTCATCGAACTTACCATCACCACCAACGATTACTCGTTGCTTGGCTTTGATATCCTGTTGAACTGCTTTGTTAGCATAGACCTCATCAATTGCATTGTTTAATGCATTATTGATATTGTCTGGAATACCACCCTTACTCTCATGATGTCCTTTACCAGGATCAATAGATGGTGGTGCATCTTGCTGTGCTTTCTGAAGCATGTCACGTATTGCTAGTGCTTCTGCTGCGCTTTGTGGTGCCGGTATGTTGAGGCCCTCATCGCTGGCATCGGGTTTGTTTGTGTTGGCGTTGTCTTCCTTAGTTTTAGGCTTAGGCATATACACTGACTCTGCTTTACCCATATTACTTGCACGTTGTGAGTCTTTCTCTTGCATCTTGCCAGGCTCAGGACGACCCTTAGCCATTGGATCACGGCTACCGCAAGCATTAGGACCACCCGATATGTCTGGGAACTCTTTGCGTATAGGCTTGAGCACCTCATCATTAAAGCGTTCGATAAGTATTTGTGCTTTCATGTAGTCCCTAGGGAATGCAAGTAAGCGATACTGATCCACGATATCCATGATGTTAGGTATAAGTTCGGGGAATGCAAACGCATCTCGATACGCTTCCCGAATCTCTACCGGTAGATATCTGCGACCACGTACTAGCATGTAAGCGCCAGAGGTTTCCTCTGGTGTTTCACCTAGCCATCTAGCCACAGTACCAATTAGATATGGAGCAACAGCTGGATACCTAGCACATAGTAATGTCTCAATGCGCTGGTCTTCCAACATGTTGGTAGCCTCCATATAATCATTTTGTAGAACCCATTTGATCAGTTCTGTACCCTTGCGAGGCGTATAGAAATGATGGGCTAGCTCATGATAGTTCAGGCCCGTCACCTGAGTTAGTGTTTCCATATCCATCTCAGATATTTCTTCTTGATTGATATAGATTGCGGCACCGTCAGACCAAGCGGGCGCAGGCCCACCAGCCATTACGTTGACGATTAGTGGATCACCTGTAAGAACACGATCTGCTTGTTCATACACACGACAAAGAGCACCTAATTGAATGATGCGTTCTTGTTCTAGTTCTGAACGAGCGTCTCCTCCCCACGGTGAGTCATCTACTTCATCTATAAGCATTTAACCTCCTTATACTAGTTGTTTAGCCCATTCTTCCAGGCGTTGGTCAATGCTTGCATCTGCAGGATGCTCTGTTACTTCACCAGTATCTAGACCAAAGTCAGTCTTGATGTTGTACTCATGAGTCTGGAAGACCATGCGTACGCTGGCTTGCTCATCTGTACTAAAGTGAGCGATAAAGTTCTCTGCTGCAAACTCATAGCCAAGATCGTCTACAAGCTTAGTGAACTCCATACCCATATTGGTAGAGATTGGTGTTTCATATTGACCTTTAGCAGCCTCTACACGAAGTTGCTTCATCAATATGCGAAGAGCCTTAGAACCAATCAACTTCTCCTCAACAGCATCGTCATAATCCCAAGGGATTTGAATGTCGAAGCGATTGCGGAACGCAAAGTTGAGCGGCGTGGTGCCGATATAATCTGGATTCATAGTAGCAAAGATAGTAAGGTCTGGATGAGCCTCAATAGTCTCGCCGTGATGATCGAGCAATATAATATTGCGACGACCATCGGTCAATGAATACAGATTGGTATAGATCTTAGGATTGATGAAGTTAACCTCATCAAGCAAAAGAACGCCACCATTGCGAACTACGTCAGTTACTGGACCATCAATCCACATGAATGCACCTTCTCCATCGGAGACGAATTTTCCAGTCATTTGACTTGGCTCCATTGATGCATTACCAGAGATTGATGCCATACGTAAGCCACGCTCTGAGGCCCACGCTTCAACTGATGTAGTCTTACCAGGGCCAGTTGGGCCATAGATAAGCACGTTGATACCTTCAGCACGTGCGTGGTCATAGACTTTGAAGTCTTCCACGCCCCACACCTTGCGATGTACATAGCGCTCAGCTAATTCCTTGCGTGGAACTGTTGCAAGATTTACGCTAAACACTTTGCCACCGGATGATACTGATGTGTTGTCCATTGTTTGTGTTGGCACAGGAACTACCAACGGGACTGTTGCACCAGCTTGACGACGATTATCTATTACATATGTTTCCAATGTGTCATCTCCAATTAGTGTTTGGTCATACAGTTCATAGAGTTTATCTAAGAACGGTGTTGTATCTGTATTAGGTTCAGCCTTAGCATGCTGATTACATGCTTTAGTTCCCAATACAGGAGAATAGCCTTTGTCTGCAATTGCCTTCTCATCTGCTGCCGTAACATATACGCCAACAGGGGTCCGTGTCAATTGCTCATTGCTATCAATCATGTTCACGAATTGATCTACGTGAGCATCCTCCCACTTATTGTGTGGACCTTTGCTACCATCAGTCATTCGAGACCAGATTCTGACTCCACCTTCATGCGGGGACATAAGGATTTGACGTCGCTTAGCACCCATACTTGGTTCGTAAGACTCGGTGAATACTGCTATCTCCATTGTGTTCCTTTCTAGTTGTAGTTTTCTTCGTCACGAAGAACTTGTCTTTGCATGACGACTGCTGCTTCATACATTGCTACCTTTTGTCTAGGCCATTGTGTAATGAGCTCAAACAAAAAGCCGTTCTCTTCTGCCTTCTCCATAATATAGTTCATATGGTCTTGAAGTTCAGAAATAATTTCATTTCTGACATCTTCAGGCATTTGCTGCAGTTGTTCGATAGCATCGCTACTGAACTCTGGCTCATCATCATCATCCCCACATTCGTGGCACATGATTAGTTCCTTTCTGTTATTAGGTTGAGTTGGCTTACCTCCGTTGCCGCACAGGGACTGAATGCCCATCGCACCTTCTCTTTTCATCTCGCATACATTAGTTATCACGTACTACTAATGCGTGAGCCTTTAAATTACTCGGTTCTTGAATTGATTAAGTATGATTAGAGGTGGGCTTAGCCAACTCATCCTATTTGGTATTCATATGTGATACCAAACCTAGAGGTTTAGTGATTCTTTTTCAACGTTCCACATATTGATAGCGTTATCAGTTGTGTTAGCGATTGCTTGGTTGAAAGTCTCTGAGGTCCATTTGCGTAAGCCAATGGCTTGATACAGAGTCTTGATGTAATTAGAGGCTTGTTGTGCCGGTACTCTCATAATTACTTCTTTTGCCAAGTCTAATTGACCTGACATATAAGCCATACTCGCTGCGTATTCACAAAGAGTAAGTTCGGTTTTTGTTTGAACATGCTCAACAGTATTTAGTGCTTGAATAAATGTTCTAGCACATCCTTCTGTTGAATTGCTTTTTAATGCGATCACTAAGAAAGCATCACGTAGCGCTTCTGTTTGTGTTGACCACTCAAGTAGATTGCTAGGCATAATGCCTGCACTTACATACAGAACTAATTGTTCTGCCCCATCTATTGAGCCGCTTATCTGTGGATAGACTGCTTGTGGATCATACTTAGCCGATAGGTTCGACATAGTCTGCCACCATCCTTTCTAGTAGTGTTGCTGCTGATTTGATGATCTTTCCATCACGTAAACGAAGAGGGGTTCCATCCCACTGTGTACGCTCAGGTTTACTTCCATAGTCTCTCTTCTTAGAGCCACTACAGAAATAACAAGTTTGGCTTCTCTTTACCATATGAGACTGATCATTTCCGTGTACACACGGCAAGCTATGCCAGTATCTATGGCCCTTAACATCCATATCAGGATGTTTTGCGCAGGTTTGAAAGCCTTTTTCATTTATTTTGACGTTGTAACAAGTATCGGTGCTGCACCAACCATCTAATAATCCGGTCTGTGAACATTGACGACAGCCTTGTATCTTAGGCTTACTAAGAGGGGCGCCATCTTCTTGTAAATAGAACTTATGATTACGCTGGAATACTTGAATACCTGCGTAACGTTGGATAGTAAGACGTACTGAGTGACTGCGTAATGGGTTCCAAGTACTGCCCCAATGTGTAACTGTATCTATACCGCTGATAACAGTTGTTCCGTCTTTATGGAAGGTAACGAACTTACTTGTTCCTCCACCAAAGTGCCAACCTATATTTATGGGACTATCAGCGTCCCATTTGTTTTCTTTCCAGATGCGAAGACCTCTATCATATAAAGGACGCTCATACTTCTTGCGACCTCCAGATAAGAAAGTCGAACCCCAATTCCAATCAGGAATCATTAATCAACCTCCTCATAAAATAATGATACTTTGCTCTGCTGTTGTAAGTCAAACATCCGCTCACGCAGACGCTCAACCTGTTTTGCTGGTTCTTCTTCCTCATAAAAAGAAAGACTAATGGGGAAGATCGGTGCTTCTTGTGCGGGTTGATTTGACAATAAGCCAATTACCATGCCAAGACCATCGATTATGCCGGCACTATAAGAGCGCATTACTTGGCTCTCTTCGAACTGGCTATCTTGATGTTCTTCCCACATTAACCGATTGATCTTGTCAATCAGTCCCTTGCGCTTAACCAGTAACTTTCGCATACTGGTACCTCCTTATGGGTAAGCCCCCGCCATTGCTGACGGGGGCTGGTTTGTTTGTGTTGGTTAGCGAATGAATGACGCCCATGTAGATGATGAACTGATCTTGAATTCAGTATCAGTTGCACCATCAATTAGAGCGATAGCATTTTGTACTTGCTCATACTCAGATACAGCATCATGACGAGTATTTTTGTACTGTGGTTCACGCTCATTAGTTGGGCGTTCACCTAGCGCAGCCTCAGCCAATTCAATATTAAATGAATAGGTTAAAGAGAATCGATTGTGATACTTATTAGTATCAACCTCGTAAGCTTTAGCTACATTCTTTTTAGCCCATGCTTTGGCTTTGCTATCCCAAGCGTCTTGACGCTTGTTGAGAGTTGATTGGTTCTTTTCCCATTCACTTATCTCTGCGTCCATACGCTTGAGTGTTTCGGTTAGTTTCTTGACTAAGTCTTTCTTAGCCCAAGTTGTTGCGATGACCTTGTTACTGGCCATAGCACGCCTCCTTTTAGTTAGGTGGTGTTACAGGGACTCCTGCAACATATTCATTCTCTTGGCTATCAATAACCACGAGAGTGTTTTCAACGTAGGCATTGCCTACTGGCGTTTCTCCAATCGTTGCGTAAACCAATGCGCTCTTCAGACTCTGAAGCTCATCTTCGGTAAGGTGCAAGAGCTTGGTTTTTGCTAAACGATCGACCATACCTATAACACGACCAGCACACTCTAGACGAGTGGCATCTTCGGTCAAGTCATCGGAATATTTTTTCTCTTTGAGGTAGTCCAAAGAGTAGACTTTGAGGTTATTAGGCATTAGACATAGCCTCTAACTTCTCAGGATCAAATGCCGGAGTTAGAGATGTTGCTGTGTACACCTTTCCTGTTTTCCAATGAGGAATTGATTTGTGGTTCCAACGACCACCCATAGCCTTCCAAGCTTCACGCTTGGCATTACTAGCAGCACTGCGACCATTCACGTGAGTGAAGTTAGTCTTTTCTGGCTGTGCTGGGCCTGGGTTTTTCTTGCGTGCTTTACCGTTCTTACGGTCGCCCGCTGTGTTTACTTTAGGAGCTGGTGCTCCTCCTCTACCTTTTGCCATTGTCTGGCCCCTTTCGGAGGTTAGTTGATTGTCTCTACACGAGTGTATAGAGTGTTGATGCCATCATTCCATAGCATCAATGCTTCGTTGCGTGTGAGGCCATAGAATAACTGGGCCTCTATAATGAACAGGTGCTTGCCGATGAATGTGTCGGGCGTTGTTTGTGTTGGTTGCATTAGATATGCCAATCTAATAGATCAGTTGTTCCCCATTTACGATAGGGTGCATCTATGATGCTATATAACTTCCACCATCTATACCCTGCTTTGGGCATAGTCTCTTCGTTCTCATACTTAATTTCATATCTTAATGCTTTATGCAATGGGTATGAAGATAAGTGGTCGCACCAATTAGCAAACCATCTAAGAGGTAATACATTTGTTTTGTGTATCGGTGTGGTTTTAAAATCTTCCATTGTTATCCTTTCTATTAGATGAGCAGTTTTAATCATCGTGCTCAGGATGTTTGGCGTAGGCGAGGATACTTTTTACTCCTAGGAGCTATCACTATCGTGCCATACCAATTATGGTGAGCAGTTTAACCTCATTGCTCAGGAGTCGTGTTTTACCTCAGGTCTCGCCAGACCAACTGTCACTAGTAAATTGGAGTAATCTTTACAAGATCTTCTTCCAATTTAGTAGAGACATATTTGCCACTCTCTCGAGTGGATTCGTAACAACCTTTCCAAGTTTCGTGATAGGTATCAGTACCATTGCGGACTCTGATTTCTAGCTTGGATTGGTGTGATTGTATTCTCCGACCACAGTTGTTACAGTATTGCAAGGCGGGTTTCGCCATTGCGGTACCTCCTTTTAGCAGGTACATCCCACTACTTGTGGGAATACTAATACAGATGGGGGTTGCTAGGCAACCCCCATACTGTCAGTTATCCAGGATTAAAGAGGGATTGGACAATCAGTTCAATCCATAACTCACGATGGCTATGGGTATCGTAAAGGGCTCAGACCAGGGGTTCGGATACATCTATTAGCGAACTCATTACTGAGTAAAGCGTTCGAAGCCTTAGCAACTGCTTTGCCTAATTTCTCAATACACACTCGATATTCCTTTCATTGGTTGTCTATACAACCAGGACACACACTAAACGAACTACAAAAGGACCTTTACTCATCTTCGGGTTTACCTTTTCCACAGCCCTGTTAGTGAGTAGATTCTAGGAATCTATCCGATACGCCACTGCGCTCAACAACTGTGGGGAATTACAAGCATAGAACGCTAAGTTGAACAGACAACCGCTGCGTCGTGCTTATCCTTTGAGTGTAGGTGTTTAGTGTGTGTCCTGACTGTACAGGCGGGGATTGTTTGTGTTGGAGCGACAGTTAGTATTAGTTACTCTATGACCTTCTGCTCTCATAGTCTGAGATTGCTTCTTGTATTGTTCGTCCATAATCCCCTTGTACACACATACCTGAGTCTTCCATATATGTGTGAACAACAAAAGGGGTTACTTTATTGTGGGCTAGAAAACACAGCACTATTGTTGTGTTTGGATATATGCCCGGCTTACAGGCTAGTACAAGCCCTTTGTTAGATTCAATATTAGTACCTATACTGATAACTGTTATATCGTCAGTCATTGCTTATCTCCTTTTTCCATAGCCTACGCATACGCCTAGACCAACGCTTCTTGTTGGGTAAGGAAGTTGCTGCATTCGAGCGCCTCAATTCCTGAATCCTTTGTACCTTGGACTTGTCCTTGTTGGGATAACTGCGGAACATAGATAGTCTCCTTTATCTGCATAGCCATTACCTGTTGAATGATTGCAAGACATAGCAAGTGCTTGTCGTGCTGAGTGATAGCACCTGCCTTACTTATCTTGGCTGTTACTTGTAGCGTGTTCATTGTTGCCTTCCTGTAGAGGGATAAAAGAAGGGCGGGGAGAGCCCCCTCTAGCTCTCAACCCGCCCGGTGTCTACGTAGATGTAGACCTCTCACATAATGCTACTTATTGAGCGTCTCCTTGAGGAGTTTGACTTGCAGACGCATAGTGCCGACTTCGGCAAGGGTTGCGATACAAAACTCCTCTAACTTGCTGAGATGTTCGTCAATAATGCGGGCTAACTCTTCCATTGCTCGTCTCCTAACGATACGGATACATTAAACGGACCGACTTGGATAGCAATCTCTTTAGAGAATGAATACCAAGCGACATTAAGTGCAATACCCCAATTGCGTGGGGTAATTATCCAATGTAGGTGCATTGTCTTTCCTTTCTTATAGGTGGTGCGTGGGTTGTTTGTGTTGGTACGCCCCCGCCGGCAGAAAATTGGCGGGGAAACTTACTTTAGTGTATATAATTCAACAGCCTTAGTTTCATACTCCATAACCTGTTCAGTTATAACATAGCCAATTACATCACTGTCTTGAGCATCTGTTATTAGTTCGGCTACAACCTTCATAGTTCCATCACACATCTCAAAGAAAAATGTGCGTGAAGCATCAGTTACCTCAGAAGGGCATTGACGATAGAGCATCTCAAACATAGGGTTATCCTGACTTATAACAGGGTTTAATCCCATCTACTTCTCCTTTCTGTAGAAAATTGGCGGGGAAACTTATTTGTTGAGGGTATAGTGTGTCTCGTATGTAGAGATAAACGAGAAGGCACCGGCACAGGTATAGCAATACACTTCAGTAGGCACGCCTAGCATAAAGGCATCAGTACCGGAGTAGACGAGTTTGGTGGATTCACAATTAGGGACAGCACACACCTTTGGAGCGGGCTTGGTGTGTTGGGAACATACGTATGAGCCTAGGCAACCGCACATTTACTTAGCCTTTGCCTTAGCCTTACAGGTCTTACATACATAAGACGAGCCGATAGTAACGAGGTGCATTACTTCAGCCCCGCGTATCTCTTGCTTGCTCTTGCACTTAGCGCAATAGATGGTTGCGTTCATAGCATTACCTTTCGTGGGTGGGATTGTTTATGTCGGGCGAAAATCGGCGGGGATACCGATGGCTCTCTGTGTAGATAGAGAGTGAGAGAGACATAAGGAACAGAGACCATACACGCTCACTAAGAAGCCTCAGTCATAAGTCTTATGTCTCTTCCACTAACTACCTAGTAACTACCTGCTCATAGAGTAGCCCCCTAGCCGTAGGCCTGGTGGTACTCACAATGATCATAGATAGTTGCCGACAGTAGCCTGAATAGACTCCCCACTCCCAATGATGGGAGATAGGGAGCCTATTCGTTAGCAGGACACCGAATTGCGGGCGTGGATTGCTCTGGGGGGCTAGACATTACACCTAGCACTGAGCCGATTGGTCGGCATACCCCATCTATGACCATAGAGACTATGACCATAGATAGAGGCAGGGGGAGAACCTAATCCCCCCCTGCTCTACCGAGTTATGCGATTAGGAGATTAACGCTGGCTCTGGTGCGCTCATAACTGCCTTGACCTTCGCTGAAGTCTTGGCAGATTCGTAACGCTTGATGACCGCCTTGAGTGCCTTGATGTAGTCATCTTGCTCTTCATCTGGTGTGAAGACAATAGACTCATCATCTAAGCGAGAAGCAGACTTAAGGAGTGCCTTGCCACCTACGCCAGAAGTATTATCTTCTTGACGCTTGGCTTGGCTTACCTTAGTTAGACGCTTGACCGCCTTCTTGTATGACTCGACAACCTTCTCGAAGGTGTCGGCTTTCATTACAGAGCGATACACTTCGGACTTACCAAGACGAGCCATCTTGTAGACGGCTGTCTTGTTCTCCTTAGTTGCGCCGTAGGTATAAAGCAACCAACCACCCATAGCAAGACGACGGACTTCATCAGACTTTATTAGGTCTGATGCGTCGTTTATTGTGCTGTGGGGGAATTGTGCGAATACCCCTGCCACTTTTACAAAGCGGGCGGTTACTGCTGTTTCGCTATTGCCTTCTTCTAGGAAGATAGGCTCTAACGCTGTTGCTAGTGTGTGTGTGGACATAATACTCCCCTCCTAAGGGAGAGAGAGCAGGGCCACTCGCCCTGCTCCCACCACCCCTGCTAGACTAGACGCCTAGCAGGGACAGAAGAAGCAGAGCGCACCACGCCCGCAGTATCTCTCGGCTTCCTACCGATACATACAACGATAAAAAATACATTCGACACCTTTGTCCCCCCCTACCCTTAAGTCGTTTAAGTCGTGTTTGTCCGCCAGGTGAGACGCAGGGTTGGGACTATTTTGAGCTATACAGTGGCCAAGGCAGTGTCCGATTTGTGACTTTGATCATAGTTTGATAAGTTGTGAGCGTAAAAACGGGTAACTCTCATCATAGTTGGTGAAAAAATGGCGGGGAATATGCTAAACTTCATGCAGAGTGCTCAAAATGAGGCTCTAATTAACTAATTTCGTCTAAGGAGAAATTAAAATGGCAACATTTACTACTGGTTTAACACCAGATCGTTCAGAAATCACAATCTCAAACCTCTTTCCTCAGTTCAATCGCTGGGCAATCGGGTTTGATCCACTATTTGACACATTTTCTCGTGTCTCTAGTGCAAAATCGAGCGGGTATCCTCCATACAACATCTTCAAATATAAGGACAATTACGTCCTAGAGATCGCTGTAGCAGGATTTGCTAAGGAAGATATCACCATCACTGTGAAAGAGCTTCAGCTGACCGTAGAAGGCGTTAAATTGCCATCTGTGGACGAGTATGTGCACAAGGGAATTGCTAACCGTGACTTCAAGCAGGACTTCGTATTAGCGGAGTATGTAGTAGTCAAGGGAGCAGAGATGAAGGATGGATTACTACGCATTAATCTAGCTCAGGAGCTACCCGAGGAGAAGAAGCCAAAGGTTATTGAAATCGCATAATCTCTGGTAGAATATTTAATAAGGACGCCTCAGTAGGTTATGCCTACTGGGGCTCCACAATTTTAGGAAGTAAAGATGGATTTAGTAAAAGAAAAAGAAGTAAAAGAGTTAACAGAGCAAGAGAAGCAAGATCTATTCTGGCAGAGCCAAGTAAGCTTTGAGGAGTAACTACATCAAGGCTTCCCGCCGAAAGGAGACGAAATGCTAGATGTGTTATGTTATGACTGTGGAGTAATGTTCCAAGTTGAAGAAGGAACCAAGAATCCGACTAAGGCTCACAAGGAGTGCAAGAATGCCAACCTATGACTTTAGATGTGAACGCTGTAAGGTAGTCCATGAGATTACCCGTTCTTTTACTGATGTGAATACACCACCCTGCCCCGGGTGTGGCGATGAGCTAATCCGCATTTGGCAAGCAACCCCCGCACACTTTAAAGGTGGCGGCTGGGCTGGTAAAGAGTAGACTTGACCAATGGCAGCTAAAGGTGGTTTAGGTCCCGAGGGATACAAGCGTTTACAAGAAGCTGCTGATATGTTGTCGGGTAAGAAGGTTATTGCCTCCCGCAATGATGGTTTGGATATGCTTATCCCTAACCGCACTCTTGCACAGAGCAGCGATCCTGATTTTGGTATCGGGTATGAAGTTATGGATGCTAAGTCCTCAAACCCGCTAGGAAGAGCTAGAGCCCAGAGAATTGGGTATAACAAGGATCTTCAGTACTTAGCTATCCTGATGCGTGATGGAACCCTTGTAGGATATCCCGGCGTTACTGAAGATGAGTGGGATGACTACTCCAGCTTCTCTTCAACTACTGATTACATAGAAACAATTCTTTCCCGCTACTCTAATGGTCGCTGGGAGAATAAGACTCTAGGTAACCTGCCTCAGAGCAACCCCCAAAACTTTACACAAGGCACTATCGATTAGTCTGATAGTATTTACACCTAACTACTGAGAGGGTTCTATGACAACGCTTGTCGCTATACAAGGTGATGGCTGGTCCGTCATTGGATGCGATAGTCGTGCATCTAGTGAAGATGGTCGCTATATGGACCTTGCTACCTCTAAGGTTATAGATAATAACGGAATACTGATCGCAGTCTCCGGTGCTTCCCGTGGTGGAAATATTACACAGTTTGGTTGGAAACCGCCTAAACCACGTGCTAATGAAAACTTAGATGTGTTTATTACAAATAGGTTTATACCCCAGATGCGTGAAACTTTTATAAAAGCCGGTTACGATGCCAAAGATGATGGCGATGCAGCTGGCCACGACTCTAGTCTTATCATTTCAGTTCGTGGAGTTATATACCCAATTTTTGAAGACTACTCGTGGGATCGTGAAGCCCGCAACGTTTACTACGCAGGTTCGGGTGGAGATGTAGCTCTAGGAGCACTTGAGGCTTTAGAGTACACAAAAGCTAAAAGTCCTGCAGTTGCCGAAAAAATATTGCGTAAGGCCGTAGAGATTGCCTGTAAACATGATATTTATTCTGGCGGAAAAATCATTACACACATACAAACTGCCTAATCCTTAATACTATACTCCTGTCCCTAAGTGCACCGGGACGATAAACCCTCTATATAGAAAAGGTAAAATAATGGCCGTAAATAATAATGGCAACTTGGTGGATACCTCCGGCAACGTTGCAGTAGATTTCGTATGGGGAAATTTCCCTATGCAACCAAATGATGATCGCACAGATGGAACAGCTGTTTCAGTTGTTGCTGCCGATGCATCTGAAAACAAGCAGTGGACCGGATACTCAGTGTATCCAAGTGCTCGCCTAAACGCATCTTACGATAGCCACGCTATCGCAGAAGCAGAGTGGGCTAACTATCCTTCATTTATTGCAGCTGAACCTAACTACATGGTTTCAGCAGTATCAGGTGATGGAACAACAGTTACATACACATGTCAGAATTACTTCACTGGTGGAGAGTCTGTAAACATTACTGGTCTTACAGCAAATGCTTACAACCTTTCATCAGCAACAGTTGTAAACCCACAAAAGACTTCATTCCAAGTTACTAACGCAGCAAACGCTGGAACTATTACAGGTCAACTTGGTAAGGTTCAATCAACAACTGCTCTTACAGCAGCTGATGGTTTTGGAATTAACTCAGGTGTTCCATACATTCAAGTACCTTCAGTAATCGGTAAGACAACAGCTCTTGCTCTTGATGCTCTTAAGGATGCTGGTTACGAAGCAGCTAATATCACAACAGCAGCTGGCGCAACAAACGCAGCTTCAACAATCACAGCAGTTTCACGTACAGGTACAGCAGCAACAATCACCTCTTCAGGTGCTGGTGCTAAGTACCCAGTTGGAACTAAGATTACAGTTGCATCACTTGTATCACCAGATACTGCACTAAACGGTACTTGGACAGTTACAGCAGTTGCTACAAACACTGTTTCTTTCACAACCACAACATCAGGTACTCTTTCAACAACAGGTCTTTCTGTTGCTGGACTTACAGGTGTTGCTGGAACAATCAAGACTCAGTCAACAGCTGCAAATGCTGCCTCAACCGCAACAACAGCTACAATTACAATCACACCGTTTGCAACAGCTTCATAATAGCAAAAACTAAATAGCGCAAAGGTCGGGAGAAATCCCGGCCTTTGGCATTTCTAAGAGTTCTATTGGTGGGAGAATACGATTATGACTCACACACACCATCATCTAAAAAAGCATGCAAAGCATAAGCATGATCACACTGTGTCTGTAGGACGTGGTGGGTTTTTGGTACCAGGGCAAAGTTGGTGGGGATGCTGGGGCAATAATTGTGATGGTAAGGGTAATGGTGATGAAAGTAACAACCACGAAGCTAGTGAAACGTCTCAACAAGAGAGTCAGGAGCAAGGCGATGGTGCAGCAGCAACAGCAGGCGGAGAGGCCGGAGAAGCGGGAGCAGTCTCAACCGGTTCAGGAGCTAGTGCTGGGGCCGGTGGTATGTGACCAATGCTCTGCTAGAGCAAAGATGGAAGTATCATTAACGTCGGGGATTTTAACATTCTGTCTACATCACTATAATATTAATGCCCAAGCGCTTACAGAAAAGGGCGGAATTGCTAAACTTCTTGACATATCAGGCGAAAAGGTAGGATTAGCATGAAGAACACATTGAATAATGGTAGCGCCGTTCAGGCCAGTAATACCATCGGGGCAAACGGTGGCATCCTTGGTGCAATGGTCAAAAAGTGGCAGATGGATTATAACCACAATTTAGAGATGGATCGCATCAAGCACAAAACTATAATGGGTCTTGCAGCAGAATCTGCTGGCGCTGCAATTCAACATCATTATAATACTGTTATGGAAGGCATCAAGACTTCAGAGCTTGATAAGCGTAACACTCGTCAAAACGAACTTGATCAGCAATTAGAACAAGCAAAGCATATTAATAAGACTGCACAACAAGATCAAGCTACTTCAGGAAATATTAAACTTGCACAGAAAACTGCTGCAGCTGCTCGTGCTACAAAGAAACATGGAAATGTAACAGATCTTAACTCTATGAAAGCACTTAGCAAAAGTCTTAATGAAGGTACTGTTTCTCCATTTGTTGCTGGCCCAAATAGCATTCAAAATATTGGTCCTGGATTAACTCAGCATATTAATACACTATTCCCTGCTGCCGGAGCAGCTGGCAATACTAATACAAAAACTACTAACCCTAACCCAGGAACTCAACCTCCTACAAGTAAAGTTCGTAAGAAGAGTGCTCCTAAACCTCGTACTACTCCAGTAGGCGCAACACCAAACCCATCTTCATCACCTGTTGTAACCCCGGCTGCAGCTCCTCAAGTAAAGCCTGCACGTCGTGCTAAGAAAGCTACTATCGCAAAGGTTAATCCATAATGGCACGTAGTAAAAAGAAAATTGATATCGCACCAGAAGATATGGACATCGCTAAGAACCTTGGCGTTAAGACTGAAGAAAAACCTAAGGTAGATCGTGGTGCTGAACGTAAGAAGTATAAGGCTGCACGTGAAGCCGCACTTATTGGTGGCGCACTTACTCTTGCACAACGTGAAGAGCGTGATGCTGCAGCAGAACAAAAGCGTTATGAAGCAACCCTTGCTCGTGGAGCAGGCGTACCGGGAGTTGAAACAGTAACAGTTCCTCGTGGTAAGGCCTATGAAGAGCGTAAGCGTAAAGAGGCTAGAGAAGCTGCTGATGCAAAATATGCGGCTAAGAGTGAACAATTTATTGAATCTAAGAAACCTACTGAAACTGTACCTATTGGAAAGCCTAAGCTTGATGAAGCAGAGCTAAAAGTTCTAGGTAAGAAAGAAATTTTAGAGCGTGCTACAAAGAAACAAGCTTTTGATCTACCTAAGCGTGGACGTTTTGAAAAGCCTATTACTTTAGGTACTCCAGAAGCAGATCTAACTGAAACATCGTTTACAGCTGAAGAGTCTGCTGTTAATGCAGAAAAAAGCGCAAAGCTTTATGCAGATAAGCTAGAGCGAGATGCTCGTGCAAGAGAAGGTCAAGAGATTACTGCTGCTTCTCTTAAGTTTACAAAGAAAAAGGCAGAGATTGCAGGAAAGCCACAGTTTGATCCTATGGCTGCTACAGCAAAGCTTCGTCCTGCAGATAAGGGATTAGCTCCTAGCGTATACGACTACATGAGCAACTCAGCAGAGCGTGCTGCCGCAAGTCTTAAAGAAGCTCGACCAAAGATTGCAGAACTTACAGGTAAAGCTCCTGAAGATATTTCATATTCTGGAGATGAACCATACGATGTTAAAGATGCTGCAGGAAATGTTGTAGCGACTCGTACTGTAAACTCACACGCTTTGTCTCTTGCAAAAAAGTCACATCGTGCGGCTAAGCGTACCGGTAAAGAAGTTAACGGTATTAAGCCTACAGATAAGCGCCCATCTAAGGTAGAAGACATTCTTGGAACTCCTCACCAAGCTATGGCATACCAACTTCGCCATCTTCCATCTTTGACTGAAAAAGATGTTATGGCTGCACCTGGACTTGATCGTGAAAAGTTTAGGGTAAAATCAGAAGCTTTAATGAGCGCTGCTGTTAATAAGGCAGAATCTACTCGTAAGATCAATGTCGCTAATGAAGTTCAAAAGGGACATAAGGGTTGGGAAGATGAAAAAGGAATGGTTCACCCATTCGTATTTGAAAAGGGTGGAAGAGTGAGCCCACTATCCCTTCCTAATGACTTTACACGTACAGCTCAACCTAAGGTAATGATTCATATCCCAGATGAAGAGGACACTGAAACATCAATGGGTGCTGCTCAAGTAGCTGAAAAGCCAACACAGCCACAGCAACGCATGAGCAAGACTGGAATGGTTGCCTCTATTTCATCACATGAGCCTTCAGCTGTTGCAAGCCATGAAGGTTGGACTCTTCACAGCGATAACGTTTGGCGTAAGATCCAACACCCACTAACTAATGTTCCTGAGTCTCAAAAGATGCATGCTGCAGACTATGTAGCTGCACAGGCTTCTATGCTTGTAGATGAGAAGAAAGCTGCTGCAGCTAAGTCTGCTAAATCTGCTCCGGTTAAAAAAGCTGTAAAGGGAATGGCCGCTGCTCTTAGCAAGACTCAAGATGTTCTTACATCTCAGAAAGAGCCATACCACTATGCAACTAACCCACGTCCACCTAAGTCAACAGGTACTGATATGTTGGTTCGTGATACCGGTGCTGTTGGAAAAGCTCTTAAAGCTGGCAAGATTACTACTGAACAAGCAGGACAGTTTGATCCTAATATTCGTAATGCTCCTAAAAAGAATAAGGGACAGCTTGTTGGTACCCCACGTGCCGGAGATTTCAAATATTTAAGCAAGGAAGAGAAGAAGTCACTTAAAGAGAGCAACCCTAGAGCTCACAAGTTATATCTTCAATCTGAGAAGGCTCATAAGGAAAGTGAAAATGCTAAGGCTCTTAAAGCTCAGCAAAAAGCTCTTTCACCTAGAAAGTCATTCTATAACCGCTTTGGTGATGCTAAGGCTGTTGGAAAGACAGAGTCTTCCAAGTTTACTAAGGCTAAAGCTGAAGTATCTGGTGGACGTCAATGGAGAACAGTAGAAGTGGGAGAAACTATTCCTACTGTTTACAACCAGGATAATATGGAAGGTCAAGGACTTTCTGCAGATCAGCAAGCTGCAGTAAAAGATCTTGGAACTTCAATTGTTCGTGCTAAGAATACTTTTGGACTTACCCCTGCACAAGCTCGTAAGAAGGGCGCTGTAGGTAAGCGTTCATTCCAGGTAATGGCAGATGAGCGTGGTCCAGTACGTGATACTGAAGTACACGCACACATCCAGCACCTACCAGAGCGTACAGATGTTGTTCAGGCTCTAAAGACTGGAAAGATTCATCCAGAAGAGGCTAAAGATCTTCGTTCTCTTGATCAGTTCAGTAAGTATCGTGCTGAAGGCGTAACTCCAGGCAAAGAAGGTCTTAACGAAGTTAAGTACTCTCGTTTGTTTGAGCCTGTACTAGCTCCTGTTAAGCCTGCTTCTCGTAAGGGAACACCTGTTGAAAAGTTAAATGCTGCTGTTAAGCCTGGACTTCGTAGTGAAGAATCTATGGTTAAGGGCGGACCAGTTAAAGAAGTTATGGAGCCTACAGGTAAGAAGGCTGCTTCTGCAGTTAAGGTTCCTAAGAACATGAAGCGTGTATACGGTGAGAAGCTTCCTGTTCCTGAAGAGAAGCCAGAAAATCGTGGTATGAAGGGTTCTGTTAAGGAAGGTCGTGGACGTCAGTTCAGCAACCTACAAGGACCAGTAAATCTTAACGCTGTTAATCCTAAGACAGGAAAGTTTGCTGGAACAATTGCTGTTCACCCTTCATTGGGACGAGGCTATGTAGCTGCGCACCATGAAACCGGAACAGATATTCCTGGCACAGGTAATGTTGTTCGCAGAGGAAATGCTACACAGGAAACTCTACGTAAGGGAGTAAAGAAGTTTGAAGCTCCTCACGTAACATTTATTCCGGATAGCAATCCTGCTAACCCTGTTCACGTCCCTGCTAGTGACTTCTAATAGCCATGTCTCTATCGGAGATCTTTAAGTCTTATTACCCTAAAGGCAATAAGCTACCTAAGAACTTGCGTAATAACGCACGTGAGGCTGCAACCTATCTAACAGGCATCCCATATGAGTCTGATCCAGATGCTATGAAGCCTATCGGTCGTGCAGGAAGATCATCGGGGTCTAATAACTAATGGGGCTTAATAACGACACTATCTACACCCATGGTGGAGAGCTTAATGGTAAAGGCTTGCACAAATGGCATTGCCTTAGCTGTCCATGGACACAGACTGCTCTAGGTGGTAGTAAAGAGCAAAATGCCGGGCAGCGCAAGGCTGAAGCCCACAGATGCTATGATTCATCTAAGGATGCACAAGCAAGGCGTAGGGATATCTATGGATAACAACTTTGAGTTTTCAATAGGGTCTGCACAACAAGAGGAGAAAAATAATGGCTAAATCAGCAGCTTGGACTCGTAAAGAAGGTCAGAACCCTAATGGCGGACTAAACGCTAAAGGTCGCGCCTCTGCCAAAAAAGAAGGACATAATTTAAAACCTCCTGTAAAAAAAGAAGAAGCAGCTAAATCTAAGAAGTCTGCTGCACGTCGTAAGTCTTATTGTGCACGCTCTGCAGGACAAGCTAAAATGTTTCCTAAAGCAGCTAAAGATCCAGATAGTCGTTTAAACAAAGCAAGAAGGGCATGGGACTGCTAATGGCTAAAGAAGTATGGGATAAAAAAGATCCTGATGGTGGCAAGCATAAGAAGCTATCTTCTAAGAAGAAAGCTTCGGCTAAAGCACGTGCTAAAGCTGCTGGTCGCCCTTATCCTAATTTGATTGATAATATGGCTGCCGCAAAGAAAAAGGGCAAGTAATGTCAGCCGAGAAGTCTTTATTTCCTTTAAAAGGTCAAAGACTAAATGTAGTATCCCCTGAGGGTATAACTGTAGGTGTTCATAGAATGCCTGTTGTTGCAGATAAGTCCTCACTTCCCCCACTTTATCATGGTTCAGGTAGTCATATTAAGGTGGGAGATACTGTAAGGCCTCATCCAAAATCTCCAGATCCAGAGTCTAGAAGATATGCTTTTGCAAGCTCTCTTCAGGGAGCTGCTGGGGTATATGCACGAGGTCCAAACACTGAAATAAATGGTCAGGGAGTGTTTTGGGGTATTGTCCATAGAGTAGGGCCTACAGAAGATAACGAAGTATTAAAGGATATTCATCCTCATGGAGAAAGATCTTGGGGAAAAGAACATGGGCACTACTTATCTAAACAGTTTAAAGTATTAGAGGCTACTCATTTAGTGGATTATATGGGGAGGCACACCCCTCTGGGAAACAATTCACCATTGTATGACCCGCCTACAAAAAAATACAAACAATTAAAATTTCAGGATATACGGGAGAAAAATAATGGCAACTAAGAAAAAAGCAGTCGCAGGCGGTAAAGAATATAAAGGATCTGCTGCTAATGGTGGTCGTAAAATTATTGTTGAGCATTATAAAGATAAAGCCGGTAAATGGCATACTACTTCAAAGAACGCTGCCAAGGCTAAATATGAAAAAACACATGGCAAGCTACCTAAGGGAACAGATGTGGACCACAAGGATAATAATCATGATAATGATTCTTCCAGCAACCTGCGCCCACTCAAGCATGGCAAGAATACTGCCAAGGAGAATAAGCGCAGAGCTGGTAAAAAAGCTTAAGCTAAAGGTGCTGCTTTAAGCCAGTACTTTACAACGTTTGTTGAAACACCACCATTATAAGAATTTCTTCCTACTCCCCAGCTACCCCAATTACGGCCTCCAGAGGTCATCTGGAAGGCTATCTTGGCATTGGTAACGGGATTATATAGGTCAGTAGCTGAAACAAGCCCATACTGGCTTACACGGGCTTTTAAGGCACCATATAAGTTAATCTGAAACATCCCATAAGAATTATCCCCAGTACGAGGATTAAAGTTATGAGATAAAGGATTTCCATGGGATTCTTTCATTGCCACTGCCCAGGCAACCTTCAAGCTTTGTCCTTGAAAACCTGTTAGGCGTAAAAGGTCATATAGTTGAATTTGGCTGAGCTTTCTCATACCGGAGTATTTGAGAACGGGGTCTACGCACGTGGGGACCACCTTGGCTGTGACAGCTCTAGCTGTCGAGGTAAACGAGTTTGTTATTGCTAGTACTACTGAGAGCACTACTACCGCTAGTTTTCTTTTTCCATTAAAATGCACACTATCTCCTAGGCTTGAGAGCCAACCCGAATCCTCATCCAACTGTCACTTGGATGAAAATAGCCCGGCGTCTGTCTGCCAAGCTAGTTGCAACCCTTTTGTTTCGTTGTTAGTGTTAGAGGCTATGACCCCTCTATGAAATACTGTACCAGTAAATACAGGGTTAGCGCAACAACCAAATATGTATGAGATACTATAGACCTGTATAAACTGGCCTGAAAGGACCTTATATGGCAAAATGCGTATCAAAGATCCTCATGGCAAGGAAAGCAAAGGTACAAGATGAGAATAGAACGAATAGTAACGAAGCAGGGACATCCAGTTCCGAAAACAGCACACAATCCTAAGGGACCGTTTCCACCAGAGATTTACCAAAGAACAGAAGTTGTTACGGATTATGTTCCATTTGATGATGATATTCCGACAGGGGCGACAGCACAAAATGAATTTAAAGAACCAAAAATCTTCAAGTGCCGCTTCTGCCAGCAACTTGTGTATGAGCACAAAATTCCAGACCACGTATGTGAGGGCATCGAAGATGGCGAAGACGCATGATGTTGGAGATTATTACTGGCACTTTATGGTGTACCCGGTAAAACCACCAAGCATTATAGAAAAAGCAGAAACACAAGAGATTGACGGCAAATACCGTGGTGGACATGGGTGGGTAACCCGACTTCCATTTACACGGTATGCTTTAGTCATTGGAAAATGGACTAAGGCCTATGATGAAAGCTCTGCGTTAACAAGAGCGATTATAGGTCGCCCAATGAAGCAAGATGAAGTTGATTGGGACAAAATACGATTTGGGGCAGAGAATGTTCAAGAAGAAGAGTAAGTTAGCAAAAGAATTAACAAAAATACAAAAGCGTGTACAGATGCTGCCTACGGCAGAACTTCTTACATGGAGCGACCAAATAATGTATACAGTTGGTCGTAATCTATCTGCATGGCAGAAAAGTCAAAATCCTTTCTCTTTAGAGGAAGCCAGAGTGGGCGCAGAAGCGTTGCACGCAATCGTAGACGCATTAAGCGAAAGGTCGATTAAGTGAGCGACGAAGAAGATCTCTTTGATGAGGTTGATATCGATGAACTTGAACTTGATCTAGAACCACAAGATATAGATGTAGAAGATGCTGAAGAAGAGCTTGATGAATTATCTAAAGAGTTTGTAAAAGCGCTTGTAGATAAAATCATGCAGTTTATGGAGTTATTGGTAGGACATCAGCTTCACCCATATCAAGCCCCATTAGCTAGACGAATTATTGAATCCGTACTTATTAACGATGGTGAAGAAGTAACTGCTCTAGCCTCACGTCAATCAGGTAAATCAGAAACTATTGCTAATACTGTCTCTACTTTGATGGTAATCCTTCCACGTCTAGCCCGCATGTACCCAGAGCTACTTGGTAAATTTGGTGACGGTTTATGGGTTGGAATGTTTGCTCCAGTTCAAAACCAGGTAGAAACCCTCTATGGTCGTACAGTTTCCCGCCTAACAAGTGACCGTGCTATGGAAATCTTTGGGGATCCAGAAGTAGACGATATTCCTACTAAAACCCCAGGCGTAACTAAAAACATTAAGCTTAAGAAGTCTGGCTCCACTCTTATGATGATGACAGCTAACCCAAGAGCTAAGATCGAATCTAAATCTTTCCATTTAATTATTATTGATGAGTGTCAAGAAGCTGATGACTTTGTAGTTTCAAAATCTATTGCTCCTATGGGTGCGTACTATAACGCCACCATAGTAAAGACCGGAACCCCTACAACCCACAAAAATAACTTTTATCGTGCCATCCAACTTAACAAACGACGCCAGACCGGCTCACGTGCTAAGCAGAACCATTTTCAATGGGACTGGCGAGAGGTAATTAAGTACAACGAAAACTACGGCAAGTTCATTAAAAAGGAGATGCTACGTATTGGCGAGGACTCAGATGAGTTCCAGCTTTCATACAACTGTAAATGGTTGCTTGAACGTGGTATGTTCATTACCTCAACTATTATGGATGATCTTGGTGATACCTCACAAGAGATTGTTAAGAGTCACTTTAGATCTCCAGTAGTAGTCGGTGTGGACCCTGCTCGTAAAATGGACTCAACAGTTGTAACAGTAGTATGGGTAGACTGGGACCGACCAGATGAATACGGTTATTATGATCATAGAGTATTAAATTGGTTGGAATTACAGGGCGATGACTGGGAAGAACAATATTTTCAAATTCAACAGTTCTTATCTAACTACGATGTGCTAGCTATTGGAGTAGATGCCAACGGTGTTGGTGACGCAGTTGCTGGTCGTCTAAAGATCCTTATGCCTCGTGCTGAGGTAATCCCTGTAACATCCAGCCCTACAGAGCAATCCAAGCGCTGGAAGCACCTTCAAGCTTTAATTCAACGTCAGCTGGTCTCATGGCCTTCCCATGCTAAAACCAGACGACTTCGTATTTGGAAGAAGTTTTACCAACAAATGGTAGATGCTGAAGTTCAGTATAAAGGCCCTAATTTTCTAGTAGCAGCCCCAGATGAGGTACATGCCCACGATGACTTCGTGGACTCACTTGCCTTAGCCTGTTCTCTTACCCAAGAGATGGTTATGCCTACTGTTGAAGTTAGCGCCAACCCGTTCTTTTAATTATTGTATTTACTAAGACAGATCTTATAGTTTTAGCGAATAATAATACCCGAGGACCTCAATCCCAACCCTATAGGAGAATAAACAATGGCAATGGAAAATATTGCACCTACTCCTCAGTTCCCTGAGCGTGTAGGCACAAGTTATGAACGCAAGTTCAGCCCAGCAACACCAGGCCTACGTGGCCCACTTCGTTTTGAAGAAGGTATTGCAACAGATACAGACGTTCCAAATGATTTCCAACTTGGCTTGGATCAAGGTTATGACACACCAGCTGGTCGTCCTAACCACAACGAGAACGTTTTTGAGAAGTATCCAGAAGAAACAATGAAGGAACGTGCACACGTCGGCTCAGCTGCGTGGGTAGAAGCTCCTACATACCTTGGCGAGTTTGCACAAGGAAACTTCGGAGATCACTCTCAGACAGTTATTGAAGAAGTCATCCGCAATGGCTCACGCTATGAGCGCATGAACCCTGCTTCAGTTAACGACTAATTACTGTATACTAATGTCGTCCCCGGTCGCAAGGCCGGGGATAACATAAGGGAGAAACATGGGAACAGCTAAAAAGTATTTAAAATCGTATGAAGCGATTGTGAATCAAGCTAAGGCTAGATACCCAAAGCGCAGAGGTGCAGGAACAACTCCCCAAGCAAACAAAATGATTAGTCAACAGTGGGCCGCTACAGGAGAGCAAGAACCTAGAACTTTGAAAGATGCCGATCCAAATAAAGTGGATTTGAAAGCAGTAGCAAGAGATAAAGAAAAGCAGAAGACAGATCGCAAAAAGCGTAATCTGAAAAAACAAAATTTCGTAGTTTGAGGGCAAACAATGATGGGATTTAATCGATGAGTGGTGGTATTGATTTTAGTCCTCCGTCGTATAGAGCGGCGTCGAGTGATTTAACAATCTCCATTTCCCCACTGGGACTTGTAGAACTTGCTGATGAAGAGTTCGAAGTTCATGGGCCACGTCTAAACCGTTACTCACTTAACTGGGCAATGTATCTAGGACACCATTGGTCTTACCGCCGTGAATTAGGCGAATCGCAGATGGTATATAACTATTATCGTGCTTTTACAGATTTTATTATTAACTTTACATTTGGACGTGCAGTTTCATTTCGCAGCCCTGCAGCAACAGAGGCAATCATTCCCGACATCTTAAAGCGTGTATGGGAAATTGATAATGATAAGCATGGCGTTATGTGGGAAATGGGCCAGCAAGGCGGAGTATCTGGCGACTGCTTTATTAAAGTAGCTTACGAAGAAGCTTATGAAGACTCAGTAGGAGGACGCCACCCGGGTCGTGTTCGTGTACTTCCTCTCAATGCTTCTTTCTGTTTTCCAGAGTTTCACCCACATGATCGTTCACGCTTGATTCGTTTTAAGCTTAAGTACCGCTTCTGGGGCACCTCAGTAGAAGGCACACGACAGGTCTACACATATACAGAAATTTTGACCGATGAGCGTATTGAAGAATACATCAACGATGAAATGATCGATAGCCGTCCAAACCCTATCGGCATAGTTCCAGTTATTCATATTCCTAACGTTCGTGTTTCAGGATCCCCATGGGGACTAGCTGATTGTCACGACGTTATTACTCTTAACCGTGCTTATAATGAAACTGCTACAGATATTGCTGACATAGTCAACTACCACGCCGCACCAGTTACAGTTATCACAGGAGCTAAAGCTTCAGCCCTTGAAAAAGGCCCTAAGAAGGTATGGGGCGGACTTCCAAAGGATGCACAAGTATTTAACCTAGAAGGTGGCGGACAAGGTCTTACAGGTGCTCTTGAGTATCTTAAGATGGTCAAGACTGCTATGCACGAGATGATCGGAGTACCTGAGACAGCACTTGGACAAGTACAGCCTATCTCTAATACCTCTGGTGTTGCTCTTTCTATTCAGTACCAACCTCTTATGAATCGTTACCAGCAAAAGTTAGTACAATATGGTGAGGGATTGCGTCGGGTTAATGAGCTTGTCCTACGTACCTTGGCATTTAAAGAGCCTGAGCTATTTACTTACAATCCTAAGTTTAACGGCCCAATCAAGCCTAATCAGCTAACCCAGTTAGATTTGAATGACCCAATCACTTATGAGACGATTGTTCACTTCCCACAACCTCTTCCATTGGATAAGCTCATCGTCCTCAATGAAATCCAACAGAAGATGAATATGAACTTGGAAAGCCGTGAAGGTGCTTTGCGCCAGCTCGGTGAAGAGTTCCCAGCTGAGAAGCTTGAAGAGATTCGTCAAGAGCTTATCGCTGATGCTAAGGCTGATGGAGCTGTTAACCTTATCAAGCAACAAATCAACTCCGCTATTACCTCTCTAACAGGAATGATGCCAGACGGCACCATGCCTCCAGGAGCTCAACCAGGTGATGGAACAGGCCCAGGACCTCTTGGACAACCTGGAGTTGTGACCCCATTTGAAGAGCAGACTCTAGCTCAAATGCAGTCAGAGATCGTGACTGAAGCCTATGGAACTAAACTTCCACAGTGGCGTTCAGCTGATAAAGACGGCGGAGCAGAGGATGACTTTAAAGGTCAAACAAATTAAGCATTAAGCCTGCAAATACTTCAAGTATTTGACAGACTGTATACCAAACTAACCCGCAGGTCATCGTGGCACTAATTCGGACAACGACCTCTTAAACCTAAAGGAATAATCATGGCAACAGATTCACCCGTTGTTGAGAATGCAGTGGCTCAAGAAGCTTTTGCTTCAGAAGTCAATCCAACTCAAACAACTCAAGCAGTGGCCTCCCAACAGTTCACAGAACAAAAGGGATACACTGAAGACGATCTAAAGCGAGTACGTGAACAAGAAAAATCAAAACTTTACCCTCAGATAGATTCACTTAAAGAAGAATTAAATCTTCTTAAGAAAGAACGTGAAGAGCGTGTAGCAGCAGCTGAAGCAGCGAAAGCAGAAGCAGAAGCAGTAGCTAAGCGCCAAGCAGAATCCGAACTAGATGTTCGTCAACTTCTTGAGGTTAAGGAAAAAGAATGGGCAGCCCAACTTGATGAAATTCGTCAAGAGAATGCTCGTAAGGATGCACTACTAGAGCGTGAACGCCAGTATGCAGAACTTACTAACTATCGTAATCGTCGTTTAGAAGAAGAACGGGATAACATAATCCCTGAGCTTGTAGATCTAATCTCAGGAAATAATCCCGACGAGATTGAACAAAGCATCACCAATCTTAGAGATCGTTCGTCTAAGATACTAGATTCGGCACAGCAGGCACTTCAGTCCACCCGTCGTGAGATGGTAGGAACTAAGACTACTTTGCCACCAACCATGGAAAACAATTCGGATCAACAACAGTTCACGGCAGAACAACTTTCTGCTATGTCGGTTACTGAATACGCAAAAATCAGAAATAAGCTACTCCCAGGAGTATCTTCACCTGATCGAGGAATCTTTGGTTAATAGTTTTACACCCCCTAACCCATATATGAACAAGGAGTAATACCGACATGGCATCAGCCGTAACAGGTACCGGCAATTTAGCCGCAGCACCTACAGCGTATTCTGGTTCAAACAGCCAGCTTACACAAGCAATTCAGACCATCTGGTCTAAGGAAATTCTATTCCAATCAATGCCTATCTTGCGCTTCGAACAATTCGCAGTCAAGAAGACAGAACTTGGCGTAGCTCCTGGACTCCAGATCAACTTCATGCGTTACAACAACCTCGGATTCGCATCTTCACTAGTTGAAGGCGTCCGTATGTCAACAAGCGCATTGACAGCACAACAGTTCTCAATCACAGTAGCAGAGCACGGCTTTGCAATTGCTGTATCAGAACTACTACTTAACGCATCATTCGATGACGTTATGGCATCAGCTTCACGTCTTCTTGGACGTAACATGGCTCTCTACCTTGATGGCCAGGCTCGTGACACACTCATGGCAGCTTCATCCGTAATCTACGGTGAAGATCGCTCAGCCCTAACAGGTTCTAACAACTGGTATGACTACGGCACAGTAGCAACATCACGTGCAACCCTTACAGGTGCAGCTTACCTATCTCCACACGTTGTTAAGGACGCAGTTGAGAGCCTCTCAACAAAGAACATCCCACGTCTTGGTGAGACATATGTTGCATTCGTGCATCCACACCAATCACGTCGTCTTCGTGACAATCCTGAGTTCATTGAAGTAACCAAGTACGCAGCTCCAGGTAACTTCATGCTCGGTGAAATTGGTCGTCTATACGATACAGTCTTCATCGAAACAACTCAAATCCAGAAGGTAACAAACGGCGCAGGCAGTGGCTATACCACTGACTCAGTTGTTGCTCCTGGAGATATCACATACCCAACTGGTGGAGGATACACAACACCAGTAACAAAGACCGGTAACGGTAACAAGGATCGCTACTCAGCAATCTTTATTGGTGACAACGCATTCGGTCACGCTATTTCACTTCCAGTGGAACTTCGTGACGGCGGTATTCTTGACTTCGGTCGTGAGCACGCTCTTGCTTGGTACGCAATTTACGGTCTTGGCCTTATTACAGATCAGTCTGTAATCATCGCAGAAACCAACTAATTTAAACCCCGAGGGGGTTAGGAAACTAGCCCCCTCACCCTAAAACCTACAAGGAGAACACACATCGTGGCAAAAGCAAAAGTAACTGACGTAACAGGTCGTCAACGTGAAGATCAAATTAAGGCAGTGGCAGAACAGCAAGCAGCTCGTGTTAACGAGATGTCTATGGCAACAGCTGTAAAAGAAGTCAAGGATGCAACAGAAGTTGTGGATATGACTATTCCTTCAGCACCAACCGTTATTGATGAAGTAGAAAGCGTGGGCGTTAGCCTAGCAGACGATTCAGTCGTAGTGCGTGTGGCAGAAAACATTGATCAGATGACCATCGGAGCAGGAAATAGTTATTCTTTCCAGGCCGGTAAAAAATATAAGGTGTCAAAGCATGTAGCTAATCACCTTCAAGAAAAAGGTTATCTGTACGATAGATTGTAAGAGAGCTTTTTAAGACTCTCTTATCCCGCCCCCTGCAGACAACCGCCCTCCTGTCTGTAGGGGGTCTTTAACGTTTAGGCGGATTATTTAAGCAAAATCTAAGATGATATGCACAAGCAACCTTATATGGAGGATCAGTGGCCACCTTATCACAACTCGCTAGTAGATTGCGGTCAGAAATTGGCGATACTCCACGTTCTTTTGTAGACACTTACACAGGCGATGGATTAACAACTAGATTTCAACTTAGTCAAGCTCCAGTTCTAGGCAGTAGCCTAGTTATTACAGTGGCTGTCCCAACATCTACATCTACAGTAACAGCTGCCTCAGCTGCCTCAGGAACCATTACCTATACTTCTAGCAACTCTTTAACCGCTGGACAAACTGTAAACATTACTGGATTAACTAACTCTATTTCTATAACCGCTATTGCGGGTTCTGGCTCCGTTGTAACTTACTCGACAACGTCAACAACAGGTCTTTCAGCAGGGCAAACGATTACTATATCTGGTTCTACCACAACTGGTTTTAATGGTACAAAAACTATTTTAGCAGTCAATGCCGGAACTAGTTTTACAGTTACCTCTGCTGTTACCGGAGCAACTTCAACTGCAACAGGTACGTATTCATCCCCGTTTAATTTAACTGGTGTGATAGTAGCCTCTAGAACTACAACATCTTTTACAGTAACTAATGCCACCACTGGTGTTGCAGTAACTGGCGCCTCAGCAGTGGCCTCTGGTTTGGCTACAACATTTGACGTCTCTTCTACTACAGTTATAGAAGAAGGCATCGGCATTATGACCTTGGCAACGGCTCCTGCAAACAATGCGGTAATTACTGTATCCGGTACAGCCTACCGATATTTTACTGATTCTGAAGTATCCTATTATATAACCACTGCCTTTATAGAACATACGCGTAATGAAGCCGATACTAATGGTAGTGCGATTAGTCAACTAAATAGACTTCCAGGTATTGAAGAATACCCATTAATTCTCTTAGCATCAACTATGGCTCTTTACACCTTGGCTAATGATGCGGCGTTTGACATTGATATTATTTCTCCAGATGGCGTATCTATCCCACGTTCTGAGCGTTACCGCCAGCTCATGGAAATGGTTCAAGCAAAGAAGGAACAGTATCGTGAGCTTTGTTCCCTACTCAACATTGGCCTTCATCGCATTGAGGTATTTACTCTGCGCCGTATTAGCCGCATGACAAATCGTTATATTCCCGTATATCATCCTCAAGAAATTGATGACGGATCAATTCCACAAAGAGTTTCTCTACCTATCCCTAACTACGGAGATACTGCACCTGACGTACCAGTTATTTCTAAAGATCTATCACTTTATGCTGGGGATGATTTTATGGAGGTCATTAAATTCTCTATGGATATTACTTCCTATACTCCTCTTTCTCAAATTCGTCTATATCCATCTATTCCTGGAAGCAGAGTTGGTCCAGTAATTGTTGGAACATTTACTTTAACAAAGAGTGCGTCTGTAGTAGGCGGAATTGTAGATACATTAACCATGACTCTTCCCGGCTCAGTTACACGAGATTTACCAAATGTTTCATACTACGATTTGCAAATGACCTCAAATAGCGGAAAAGTTAAGACATACCTTTATGGCAAGGTATTTACACACTCAGAGGTTAGTAATCCACTAGGACCCTTCTAATGAGTTGCTTAGATAACTGCGGAACATGTACTCAATGTACTGAACTTATTATCGTTACTGATGTATCTCCAGGCATTACTTATATAACCTCTGATCTTATTCCAGACCCTCTCTCCCCAGACATTACTAATATTGCTGCTACCGGTCCTCAGGGTATTCAAGGTCTTCAAGGTACGCAAGGTAATCTTGGTATACAAGGTTTTGGTTATGCTCAGCTACAAGGTATTCAGGGACCTCAAGGCGTACAAGGATTGCAAGGTAATCAAGGAGTACAAGGTCTACAAGGTGTTCAGGGATTAGGCTATGCTCAATTACAAGGTATTCAAGGTAATCTTGGACCTCAAGGCGTACAGGGCTTACAAGGAGTTCAAGGCTTACAAGGCACGCAAGGTGTACAGGGTGTTCAGGGAACACAAGGAACCCAGGGTATTCAAGGTAATCTTGGAAATCAAGGAACTCAAGGTGTACAAGGTGTGCAAGGCTACACTGGCTTACAAGGTTTTAGAGGACTGCAAGGTTTACAAGGTATTCAAGGTTTTCAAGGTAACCCAGGCCTTAACATTAATATTCGTGGTTACATCACTAGTGTAAGTCAACTACCCGCAACAAACAATACTATTAATGATGCTTACATTAATGAAACTGATTTAGACTTATATGTTTGGGCAGGTACTATCTGGATAAATGTAGGACAAATTGTAGGTAACCAAGGCGTAACAGGTGCACAAGGTTTTAATGGCTTACAAGGTATTCAAGGATTAATTGGACTTCAAGGATCTCAAGGTACGCAAGGTATTCAAGGCATTCAAGGACCTCAAGGTTTACAGGGTAATCAAGGACTACAAGGCTTTGGTTATGCACAGTTACAAGGAACCCAAGGTACTCAAGGTTTACAAGGAACACAAGGAACCCAAGGTACTCAAGGTGTACAAGGTCTACAGGGATTACAAGGATACGATGGTACGCAAGGTACTCAGGGAATTTCAATACAAGGTACTCAAGGCACTACTGGTACCCAAGGCTTAACAGGTATTCAAGGAACTACTGGTTCTCAAGGCACAACAGGCTCACAAGGAACTACTGGAACTCAAGGAACTACGGGTGCGCAAGGCACGACAGGTACTCAAGGTCTGTTAGGCGCCCAAGGTACATTTAATATTGGCTCTGCTCAACCAGTACCTCCATATGTTGGAGAAGTTTGGGTAAACACTAATGATGGTAGAACTTATACATATGATGGTGTTGAGTGGTTTGAAGCATATGGAAATTATCAAGGATTACAAGGA
>Ga0114960_10000051_pt1 | contig 90602 bp, 82 predicted proteins | sample C_130625_MF_Meta_FD_92637 | JGI IMG/M metagenome (GOLD analysis project Ga0114960, IMG submission 92637) | Freshwater microbial communities from Lake Croche, Canada to study carbon cycling - C_130625_MF_MetaG | ecosystem: Environmental > Aquatic > Freshwater > Lake | place: Lake Croche, Canada...
CTGGCGGGAGATGAGCCCACCCTCGCCGACGTCATAGCGATTTCTACGTACGTTCGACTCCCGGCGCTTCGGCAGTTGGGTTTTGACGGTGAAATTCCGAAGGAAATAGAGCGCCACATCGAGGCCTGTGCACGACTCGAAGGTTGGAGTGCGGTGTCGTGGTCCGACCAACAGTGCGAGGAACTGGTCTCACGTTTTTCTACCTATCGCCGTCGCCACCTCCGGGACGGTGCTCCCCGCGTCGAGTAATCGTTATGGCGATACTCGAGGCTTCTTTCCTAGAAACATTTAGAGGCTTTGCGCTTTTTGTATGACTTCTTCGCCATATTGGGCAACGAGATTCTCGGTATCTTTGAAGAACAAGAAGGACGGAACGACAATGCGCTCGACTCCTATGTCCGACAGCTTCTGAGCCTCGTCGAGTGCATTTGGCCCGAATACCCCATAGCCACCTGACGTGAATTCAATGGTGGCGGGATCATTGCCAAATTTCTCGGCAGTTTCTCGGGCGAGCAGATGGAGGCGACGTAGTTCAGCGTGAGAGCCAGTAGCCGGGAAGAAGCCCGCTCCCAAACGCCCCGCGCGCCGTGCCGCAGCTTCACTGTGGCCGCCGACGGTCACGGCAATTCGGTCTTGAACGGGTCGCGGGCTACAAATGCAATTCTCGAAATTTACAAATTCGCCGTGATGGCTAGCAGTTTCGTTTTCCCAGAGGCTTCGCATAGCGGCGACGTAATCATCGGTCCGTCGTCCCCGTTCACTAAAGGGAACGTTGAGGGCGTCGAACTCTTCCTCGAGCCAACCAACTCCGAGGCCCAGATGAAATCGTCCTCCGGATAAGTTGTCGAGCGTGGCGATTTCCTTGGCCAGAACCAGCGGATTGCGTTGCGGGACAATCAGAATCCCAGTTGCCAGCTTGATGGTCGTGGTCACTGCCGCTAGATAGGCCAACCAAATGAGGGGGTCGGGGATGGGTGCGCTGTCGCGCCCCGGCATCTTGCCGGAAGGATCGTAGGGGTACTCGGACGCGTAGCCGGCTGGCACCACCACGTGCTCGACGGTCCAAACGGATTCAAAGCCCGCTCGCTCGGCGGCCGTGACCATCGACACGGCAGCCTCGGCTCGCGAGAATGGACCACTGTTTGCGAAAATAACACCAAATTTCATAACTGAACGCTAATCCACCGAGCAGTATTTTTGTGGAAGCCGGTATCGTAGGCGCATGGCATATGGTTTCGGAAAAATTAATTTTGACTACGTCGGATTCCTCGTAAATCACCCGGTGGAGGCTGACGGCCCCGTTTTCATGGTGAATTTCATGAAATACAAACCGATTGCGATCTATTCGGAGCCGCGGGAGGTGGAAATAACTGGTCAGGAAGCTGACGACCTCTATGCGCCGGTTGATGTTTTGGAACGTATCGGAGCCGACGTGGCGTTTCACGGACCCGTGGTTTCGGGAAATAGCGATGAGTGGCATCGCATGGGAATAGTTCGCTACCCGACGCGTCAGTCCTTTATCGAGATGCAGAATCGACCAGATTTCCTCGAGCGGTTCGTGCACAAGGAAGCTGGAATGGAGTTCACGATCGTCATGGGTGCGCTACCCCAGGCGGCATTTCCTGAGGGAGTGCAACCACAGCCACTGATCAGCTTTGTGGCCCTTCCCCCGGACACTTACTTCGATGGTGTTTCCAACGGCATCGTGATGAATGTCGAGGGTGTCGTCATTGGCGACCATCGACGTTTTGACCGGCTAGCTGTGTTCTATGGCGAAGCCAATCATGACCTCGTTCCAGCTGGCGCCGTCTCGGTGACGGCTGCGTGCGAAATCGATGAGATGCTCCGCTTGGTGGCACACGACGTGAGGGCGTAGCGGTGGCTTTCGAGGGAAGTTTTCAAATCTTTGGCATGGAGAGAAGTTTCTTCACCAGAAAAACCCAGGCGATCTTCCGAGTTATGGGAATTGACCACGAGTTTCGCCTGAAGACCGCAGAAATTACCCCCTGGCTCGAGGCTCGGGCTGGTACGCACCTCATCCCAGTGGTGCTGACACCCGAGGATTGGATGCTGTGGGACTCGACGCCGATTGCTTTCGATATGCAGCGACGCTTTCCGGACCGATCCATCATTCCCATCACGCCGGTGCAGAGAATTGCCTGTCTTCTAATTGAAGATTGGGTTGACGAATGGCTCTCTCGGGCGGCGGTGCACAGCCGCTGGATGTTCGCTGAGAACGCTCTCGAAGCGTCGTTGAGTATGGGGCTTAACGTCAGTGGTCTGCTCCAGGACGGTGAGCCCACGCAGGAGCAGTTGACGGCAGCTCGCTCTATTGGTGACTATATTCAGGCGACGTTCGGAGCTCGTGTGTGTCGAGGCCTCGGCGCTCTTGAAGGCGAGGCTGACGCCATTCGTTGGGGCTTTGATCACCAGCTCGATCTTCTGGCTCGTATTTTCGAAAGCCAACCCTTTCTTCTCGGTAATCGGATTTCTCTCGCTGATGCTGCGCTGATTGGCTCCTTCGTTTCCCATTTTCTCGGAGACTCGGAACCTCGCTCGTGGGTTGCACGTCGCCAGCCGAAGATTATTGATTGGGTCGAATCGAGTTTCGATCATGTAGTCAGTGGTGAGCAGTGGTTGGATGGTGATGCTCTCTCGCCGCTTCTCGACGAATTGTTCGATGAGATTCAGCGGGAGTTCCACCCTCATCTCACCGCCACTCATGAAGCGATGAAAAATGGTGAGAAGAGTTTTGAAATTGACATGGACGGCCGAACTGTCTCGTTCATGGTCGTTCCCTATCGTGAAGCGTCTCGTCAATTCATCCGTAACGAAATCCTTGCTCTCGGTCCAGAGGAATTGGCGCAGGTTGAGGCACGTTTAGGTGTTCGTGGACTGCTCGACGTGTATCGATTGGAGCCAGTGGCGAACTTCCATCATCAGTCGCCCATGGGATCTAGGCATCCAGAAACTATTTGGTAGTCACCCTTAGTGGGGGAGCGTGCAGTGCGCTTCTGAAGAGTCCTGGATTTAGGCGTGGTAACGCGGGGCTCGAAGGTGCGCGAGGTCGTCATTGCGACGAAGCAGGCGTGAATGGGTGACTTGGTGGGTGATTACCCAGAACTGCTGCGCTTCAATGGCGTAGAGAACTCGTCCCGCAACGTCATCGGGATTCATGGCGGTGGTCCCCATCAATTCTTCGATAGCCGAAATCGGGATTGGCTCGGGAGCTGTAAGTCCGAGCGACGCCGGGGCATTACGCGACGACTCAAAAATTTTGGTGTTGACGAGCTCGGGACACAGACAGGTCACGCCAACGCCCGTTCCCTCGAGCTCCATGCTCAGTGATTCCGAGAGGCCGACGACCGCGTACTTGGTCGCGTGGTACGAACCCAGCATGGGCGACGAAGCCAATCCAGCCTCCGAGGCAGTATTGACTATGTGTCCCTCACCTTGCGCCGTCATGAGTCCGACGAAGGCGTGGATGCAGTAGGCCACCCCGAGGAGATTGACTCCGACAACCCAGTCCCACGATTCAGGCTTCTCACGAGTGATACGCCGCCCAGAAGCAACGCCAGCGTTATTGCAAAGTACGTGCACGGTGCCGAAAGCCGAAACTACAGCGTCTCGCATTGTCGCGACTTGATCTTTGTCCGATACGTCGCAAACAAAGGCGAGAACGTCTCCACCACCCGAACGAAGCTCATTCGCGGCCAATTTCAACTTTTCCTCTTCAATATCGACCATGGCGACGCTCATACCTTCAGCAATAAACCGTTTGGTCATTGAAAGGCCGATGCCGGAGGCGGCACCCGTAACGACAGCAACTTTCCCGAAAACTTTCATGATTATTCCTTAACTCGTAGCGCTAATGATCCATCGATATCGAAGGTGATTTATTTCAGCCGCAGGTAATGTTACGTGGAGAGCGGGGGAGCCAACGCCGCTCGCGTTCCTTGCGTACGATGGGCGAATGGTAAAGCCGTGGATAGGTGTGACTGGTCGGCGCTTACTTCTGAGCGATACCTCGCCTGCTCTGGCGGTCAGTCTGCCTAATGGGGAAGTTGATTTTCACGTCACGGAATACTCCAGGGCTATCGCTGATGCTGGCGGTATACCGATAGAACTCTCAAGGGACGCTGATGCCAAAGAGGTTGTCAGTCGCCTCGACGGCCTCGTTCTGAGTGGAGGTTCGGACATCAGCCCATCGCTGTACGGGGCTACTCCTCACGAGCGATTGGGGAAAGTTGATCGGGAGCGCGACGACTGGGAACTTGAGGTATTGGCGGAAGCCACTCGGCGAAATATTCCCATCCTGGGGGTTTGTCGGGGTTGTCAGCTCATCAATGTTTTCTACGAGGGAACTCTCAATCAGCACGTGGGGAAAGAGTACGGCGTCGGTCACCCCGCCTGGCATCAGGACAGTTCCCTCGTCGCGCACGACATCGTTATCGAGAACGCATCACTGCTGAGCGGACTATTCCCTCGTCGCATTGGAGTTAATTCAAAACACCACCAGACCTTGGACCGCATCGGAGCGGACTTGGTCGTCACGGCTCGAGCGGACGATGGGGTGGTGGAAGCCATAGAGAAACCAGGCTTCCCAGTCTTGGGAGTGCAGTGGCACCCGGAGTCTCTGGCGAGCCCTGACCCCACCTTCGTATGGCTCGTCGCTGAGGCCCAGAAATCTTTGAGAGGCCTAGACCGAGAGGGCTAACCAAAACGCCAGTGAAGCCGCCACGGGGGTCGCGACGAGGACCATGGCGGCGGTCCGGCGCCCGGGGTGGTCTGTGGACTTCCAGCTGCTCAGCGGTGTGGCGAGGGCCGAGCTAAAGGTTGTAAAGCCTCCACAGAAGCCAACTGTAAGGTAGGTCGAAAATTGATAGTCCCTCGGACTGGGAACCAGCCCGTGAACGAGCGAAGACGCGTGAAGAGCAGCGAGGCCCACGAGAAACGAACCCAGAACATTGACCCCTGCGGTAGCCCACGAACGACTTCGGGGGAGTAGGGCTGCCGACGCTTCTTCAATCAGCCAGCGAAGAACTGCGCCGACTCCCCCGAGGAGGATCATTACAAGAAAACGCATCATCTACTCATCCGTAGGGCGAGCGAGCCCGCTAGGACTCCAGCAAGAAGGGAACCAGCCAATATCAGGAGTGAGCCCAATTTGGATACTGCATAAATGGTGTGGCAACTCGAAATAAGGCCCGAATACGAAGTTAGACCCCCAAGTATCCCTGGCAGAAGAAAAGCCCTGTATTCGACCCTAGAGAGGCGCCCTTTGGACCGAGCCAACAACAGGCAGGCCACGGCAACGCCAATGGTATTGACCGCAATCAAGGGCCAGGGAATGAGACTGACCCAGCTCGTTTCGCGGAAGAGGGCGATTTGGCCAGAGGACCCCTCATAATTTCCGACTTGGAGTATGAGGACCCGCAGTAAGGTTCCCAGACTTCCACCGAGGAATACGAGAGCGAGAAGTCGACCGCGTATTCCGTGAGCGCTGGCCATTGACTGTAAGACTACCAATGGGAAATCCGGAAAACTGAGCGTTTCTTTATTACTTTACATAACGTACATTATCGGCGTTATTTCGCCTCAGGTGAGTAGTACCCTTGAAACGTGAAACGAATCGCTGCGTTGATGCTCGGGCTTGCCGTCGTCTCCTCATCGACCCTCGCGGGGGCTGACGCTGTGGGCGCTCGGAACAAGAAGGAAGTTTCATTGGCTTTCGATTTTTCGAAGAACTCTACGCGCCCAACGGTCGCACGCCCATACGTAGTCGTGGTGCGAGTTCTACCGTCTGGATCGCAGGGCTTCATCTCGCTCGTAGCTTGGAATGGTGGGAGCCTACGACCGTCGTGCGCTCCAGTGGCTATTAAGGCTGCTGCCGTTTCGTGCACGCTGGTGGTCCCCACCGCGGGATTGTGGCGGCTGGAAGCTTTCTACCAAATGACCCGTCGCGGGGTGATAGCGGAGAACTCGTCGACCACCATCCGCGTTGCGGCTCACGCCTGAATCACGACAACTCCCGCAACTCCGTTGAGGCGCTCGTGGCTGAGCGTAGGTGTGCGATTCTCCTAGAGTGATGAAGTATGAATTCACTTTTTGATGTCAGCGGCAAAGTAGTCCTCGTTACTGGAGGTTCACGCGGTATTGGTGAGATGATTGCTCGCGGTTTCGTGGAGGCTGGCGCACGGGTTTACATCTCCTCTCGCAAGGCCGAAGTGTGCGAGCAGCTCGCTACCGAGTTGTCGCGCGATGGTGCCTGCTTCGCCATCCCGGCGGACTTGTCCCTGGAGAGCGAATGCGTTCGCCTGGGTCGGGTGATATCTGAGCGTGAAGATCACCTCGACGTACTAGTAAATAATGCCGGGGCCACCTGGGGGGCGCCTATGGCTGACACCGACGAAGCGGCGTTTGAAAGAGTGCTGGCGCTGAACGTGAAGGGCGTCTTTCATCTCACAAAAGTCCTTCGACCTCTCCTGGAAAAGAATGGAACTGCCGACTCCCCTAGTCGCGTCATCAACATTGGTTCCATTGACGGAATTCACGTACCCTCTCTGGAAACCTACGCCTACTCAAGCTCCAAGGCTGCCGTTCACCAACTGACACGACACATGGCCAAGTTCATGGCACCGCTCGTGACTGTCAACGCCATAGCTCCGGGTCCCTTTGAATCAAAGATGATGCGGGCGACCCTCGATGCGTTTGGCGACGCCATCGCCTCTGCCGCACCGATGAAGCGCATTGGTCGACCTGGCGATATGGCGGGCGCAGCAATCTTTCTTGCCTCGCGCGCCGGCTCGTACGTCACCGGGGCGATACTCCCCGTTGATGGTGGAATCGCCACCCTGGCCTAATTCGGCGAAATACCCAGGCTCACTGAGAAGGTCTCCGGCAAATTGTTTCTGATGACTCGTATTTTGACTACCTGGCTCGGGTGAAAGTGCTGGAGGGCATCTGCCACGGACTGAGCGCTGACAATCGAGAACGAGTCAATCTGTTGAATTACGTCCCCGGCCTGTAATCCGGCATTGTCGGCGGCCGATTGATTTACGACACTCACAATCACGGCTCCTGAGGAGACACTGAATCCGTAGTTCGCTGCTAGTGAAGGGGTCAAGGTCATGATCTCAACACCCAGGTAGGCGTGGTGCGTCGAGAGAACGCCGCCTTTGAGTAATGAGGGAATAAGCGCTCGAACTTTAGCTATAGGAATTGCGAATCCGATATTTTGGGCATTGGTGCCGTCGGGCAGGTTTCCCGCAACGGCGGTATTCATTCCAATCACACGTCCCACCGAGTCGAGCAGCGGTCCACCGGAATTTCCTGGGTTGATTGCAGCGTCAGTTTGAATAAGGTTCGACAATGTCTCGCTCGAAGATCCGGATGCAGCGGTCACTGTCCGGCCGAGCGCTGAAACGATTCCTTGAGTCACGGTCGGTGTCCCCGCCGAAAGACCGAGAGCATTTCCGATTGCAACCACACTGTCACCGGTAACGAGGGAGTCTGAATTGCCGAACACTACAGCCGGTAGTCCCGAGACGTTGGAGATTCGAATGAGGGCGACGTCGTGTGTTGCGTCGGTGCCAACGAGAGTGGCCGCTTCGGATTTCGTTGTACCCGACCTCGTCACTGTGAGGTTTCCCCCGGTGACGGCCGCGGCGATGACGTGGTTATTGGTGAGCACGAGGCCGTCCGACGAGATAATCATTCCGGTACCCACATCTTCGCCATTGCTGGTTTTGACGTCAATCGAGACGATTGACGGGGTCACCCTGCCAACGAGTGCGGGTATCGAAAGTCCGCTGGGCAAAAGGGCTGGGCCCGGGGTGCCACCGGATACGCCAAATGAATAGTTGGACGTCGGTGCGCTGAAATGGCCTGCTACTCCCCCAACGAGCGCGGCCACCAAGAGAAGTGAGAGGCGCGACCACCGTTGTGCGGTCGACCTCGATGATTTCACGCTGACGGGGCTGAGCGGCTTCGGCCAAGCCACGGAATATGGCTGCTGGGGCTGTGAAATTCCCTCGTCCGAATTGGTCGTCTCGTCAGAATCACTCATGTTCCTAATGCTACGTAGTTTTCCGAAAGAGGGCCGAATTGGTGGCTGAATTTCTCCACAGGTCTAAAGCGACTAGATTAAGACGGCTATGTCGAGACGCATTGATATTGAAATTACGAGCCTGAGCGGCGAGAGCGCCACGTGGCGGGCCGCGGGTGCCAAACTCCCCAAGGGAGTGGTGTCCACCGCCCTGCTGGGCGGCAACGTTACCGTCGGACAGATCTATCGTGCTGAAATTGACCAGTTCATGGAGGGCGTCGAAGTTCTCTCGGTCACTCCCCCTCGCCAGGCATCCCCACTCGACCCTCGTAACGAGCGTGTTGTGCTTATTCCTAAAGAACACTCTGGTCCCGACGTCCAGGTGACCTACGCCCCCAAAGGGCGGGGCGGTCGCGGTCGGGACGACGACCGAGGGGGTCGTGAACGCTCTAAGGATGGAGACCGCAAGCCACGTGACAAAGCCGGTCCCCGTGGCGATCGTCCCGCCCGTAGTGATTCACCGCGCACTGAAGGTTCAGAGCGTCCGGCCGGTCGTGATGGTCGCCCCGCGCGCGCTTCTGGGCCTCGTGAGGCCGGTCGTAGCAGCGGATCTGCACGTCGAGACGCGCGCCCTGCCCGGGGTGAGCGCACATTCGAGGCTCCGGTCGCGACAATTTATCGCAATGCCTTTCTGGCGACTCTCTCGCCTGAACAGATCCCTGTTGCGGAGCAGCTGCTCCGTGGAGGAATGCCCGCAGTACGTAACGCCATTGAGGAGCAGAACCGAACTGCGACAGCTCAGGGGCGTCCGACGATTAACGCGGACGTTATCGTCCGTATTGCCGACGAACTCTTGAGCAAAACACTTCTGTCGGGTTGGAAAGACCGTGCCGCCGGTGCCATTGGTGCCGGAAAGGAGTTACGCCTCCGCGATCTTCGAGCGGTGGTGACCTCGGCTAAGACGGTCATGCTCGACGACGAGGGCCGTGCGCAACTGAAAGAACTGCAAACGACGCTTGGCGTAAGGGTTGAAGCCCTGAGGGTGGAGTGGATCGCCAAGTTCGCTGCGGCTCTGGCTGGTGACAATGTTCTGGAAGCCCTTCGACTCGCGAGCAAGACGCCCGATGTATCGACGAGAGTGTCAGCGGAAGACGCTACGAAGCTCATTGCTATAACGTCCTCAGCACTTTCCGAGGATGCTATTCCGGTACGGTGGATTGAGATTGTCAACGTCGCCGTTGAGTCCCCCATACGACGTCAAATTAAGCCCTCTGGTATTCCCGTCGACGACGCCTGCAAGGCACTGGCGATCAAAAGTGCTGGCTCAATTCCGGAATTCGCCAAATTGCTGGGCATGAAGGTGCCGCCACCGCCGCCACCATTGGCACGTCCAGCGCGTCGTCCAGCGACTACTCGACGCTCATAGTCAGACGGCGAGCCTTAAGTCTGCTCGCCTCAAATAGTGATTTAGTAGCGCGATCCCCTGGTAGGGCCCACGCGTCCACAACTCCTGAAGTGAGAAGTGCTTGCCTTAATAGGTGGCTAGCTATCCCCCTGCGACGGGATTCAGGACGAACGTACACCGCCAACATGGTGGAGCGACCTAAGAGACTCGTAGCAATAGAGAATCCGACTGGTGCGTCATCTGCGAACGCCACTACGACGGATTCACTCTCATCGAGGCGCGAGAGCAGTTCGGGTAAATCGCAGTCGAAGATTTTGCTTATCTCCTCTAAAAACTGACTACCACCCCTGACTGTAGCAACGCTGCGCAGCGCTTGATCAAAGAGGTGGGCCGGCAGTAGACCTGCGCCAGATGAGATTTCTGACGTCATCGCTAGACGACGAAATTGAGAGCGCGAAGTATGGTCGTACGTCGTCTGTGGCTGATCTCAAATTCCAGCACCGCCGCGCGCTCTTCGTCAGTAAGGTTTGCCAGCAAGGGCACAATTTCCTTGGCGGTCAGGTCAAGATAATTATTGATCGCAAGGTGCTTGGTAGAAGTTGGAGTCGACGTGGTCACACTCGATTCCGGCAGCTCCGCTTCGCGTACTGTCGCCGGCGTCGGGTTGGCTGGCTTGTTACGAGAGTTGAGTAGCGTCAAAACACTGAGCTGACCGACCGCACGCGCCTGACGTAGCTGCCGTGCAAGATCCCCTTTTAGGTCCTCGGTATCGGATAACAAGTTCTTCGATACCGACGTGGCGACCAGCACCGCCGAGCGAACTATGCGCTCGGCGGAACCACGAAAACTCTGTGCCAAGGGCTCCTTAGACGCAATCACGACACAGAGTCTTATCGGCGTTGGCCAACTGACTAGTTTTCTTCAGCAGGCGGCACGAAGTACAACGGAATTCGTCATCCTGTTTCGGCAGGACCGATTCCGAATCGACACCCTTATCGTCAACTTCATCGGGAGCTTCGTCCTCTTCTTCGGCGGATTCAGAACCGGTTCGCATCGTTTCGGCAAGAACCTCATCGAGAGCGAGTTCAACGTCATGCTCCAGGCTGATGTCATCATCGTCATCGTGGGCTTCAATAACGTCGGCTACTACAACGTCATCGGTCTCATCAGCGTCATCAGCCTCATCGGCCTCATCGGCGATGTTCTCGAACTCATCACCCTCGATGGATTCAACGTCGAATCCATCTTCGAGATCCTGCTCGTCTAGCACTTCATCGTTTTCTAAGTCTTCAGCCACACTCTTCCTTTGGCTAGGCGAGGGAATCCTAGAGGTTCTGGAGCCTAGAGTGGTGGCAATCTAGAAAAATAATATGAATTACTTCAGTTTTCCGGCTCGAGCCCGTTCAGCAGCCCGTTCCGCAGCCAAGCGCTCTAGGTCGGTGTCGGAGAAATCAACGTGCGTCATGGAACCGGCGATCCGATGGTGCTTCGCTTCGCTCTTGATGAGGCGGTGCATCTCGTGTGCAACGCGTCGATAACTGGGGTGTCCCTGCGGTCCGCTGCGAAGCTCGATTAAGTGCATGGCCTCTCTGGCGTTCATTTGCATGACGTAACGAATTCGAAAGGCCAGAGCCACGGCGTATTGAGCTGCATCGGGACTTTCCAGTCGTAAGGCTTCGTAGAGATCTCGCGAACGAGCGAGCGAGCCCTCATATTCTGCCGCGAGACCGCTCTCAACGATGATTTCGGGCACGTCGTAGCCGAGGTCGGTCGACAGAGGCTGCCATTCGATCGTGAGCAGTCGGTGACGCTGGAGGTCTCGGAACGCGCCGTAATCCGTCACCAATTCAAATCGGTATTCGGTGCTCTCAAACGCTCGCCCGGGCCGATGACGTCGATTGCTCCGGTCGCCAACGTAGGCGGCGAAGATCTCATCACGTTGGTCCTGACTGAGTGCCGCCACACGAGCCGTGGCGTCGGCGTGAGGCATGGAACTATTGGCAAAAAGAATTGCTGCGAGTACCTTGTCCTCGCCACCAGGATCGTAACCCACAAGCCGTACGGATTCCTCCGGCACACCCACGGAGATTTCTTCGTACATATCTTTCAAGATGGTCGAAGTGGCAGATTTATTGTCGGCGATGTATTGAGTCCAGCGCCCCCCTCGTTCCGCAATTTCCACCCGTCTCAGAAAGGAGGGAATCACCTTGGACAATTCGGCAAGCATCATGACTGAATATTCGCGTACCTCCGGCAGTGGGTGGGCGCGCATACGTAATAAGAGGCCTTCGTAGGCTTGGCCCGAACCGTAGATGCCGACGTTCGAGAGTGCACTGGCGGGAAGAAGTCCGCGAACGGCGTCGAGAGCTTTGGCGCGAGTTGCCTGTCGGTAGGCGAAATCAGTGTCGTCGGGCGTCTTCGGATACTTTGCAGCTACAAACTCGGTGAGCCGAGGAAGCAAATCTGCGTAGGTGTCGAACATTCGGTCCATTTCTCCGATGTACTTCGCACCGTTCACCGACTCCAGAATGCTTTTGTCACGATAGAAGCGGTAATGACCATTACTCAAACGCTTGTCGTAGCCGATGTAGCGAGTTGATTGCTCGAGATAGCTCATGAGCCGCCCCCACTCGAGTACTTTCGTCAGAACATTGCTGGACTGCTCGCAGGCCAAGTGCACTCCACCAAGTTGTGCAACAGAGTCATCTCCGTATTCGAAAAACACCTTCTGGTAGAGCTCGTCGGCACGATCCACTCCGATGGTGGCGTCGATGGTGACGTCCCCCGTCAGGTCAAGATCCCCGATGAATTCGTCGAGGAAAAGGCGCCGAAGGCTCTTTGATGTACGCGAATAACGGGCGAAGAGTGCACCCTTGACCACTTCGGGCAGATTTACAAGTGCGAAGACGGGGGCGTCCAGGTTGGTGAAGTATCTCCGCAAAATCGATGTTTCAGCAGCGGTAAATTCTTCAGCGACATATTGGTGCATGGATGTACGAGATTAGAACCTTTGGGCCCATTATGGGTTGATACTTGAAACCCCAGCCACCACGCTACGAATTATGGAGTCCCTGGCTGTCTGGGCGGCGAGTGCAAGGTCGGGCAGAGTGCTGAGTCGGGAAACCTGCTCGCAAAGGTCAGCCACTTGCTTGGCGTTACGCACAAAATCTCCGGGGGATAATTGACCGGCGTCGTAATCCGCGATGTCTAGAACCGTACCCAATGAGGCTCCGCGAACCCAAGCAGCGATGGTGGTGGCGAAGCCGCCGTTGGGCTCCTTGGCGTGTCGGACGAGGTAGCGACTCTCCGACTCACGAACGTAGGCGGTGAGGTCAAAAATAGCTCCGATACGCTCATTTATATCGCTGCGTCGCAGGTCGCCTAGCCGGTCGTTGCGCACGCGAGTTCTTTTGGTCGGCGTGTTCTTGTGGGGACCGTTTCGAGGAGATCGACGTGCTTCAAAGACGAAAGCTGACATCACGCCCGCCACGGTGGCCGGCTCGGCTCCGTCGAGAACTCCGCCAGACAGCGTCTCAGCCACGATGAGATCGCATTCGTGGTAGATCGAGCGCAGAAGTCGACCGCTATCAGTCAGATTCCACCCTTCGGCGTACCCCAACTCTTCGAGAACTTTCTGACGAGCCATCATTTGGTCGACCAAGGGTCGGCGTGTTCCACCTGGACGCCTATCGGCCTCAAACTGGGCGTAGGAACGTTTTAGAATTTCGACGGCCGTGACGTGGTCGAAGTGGTGAATCAAATTTGCCGTGAAGTTGTACGTAGGTCGAAAGGAGCTGTGCAGGTCCGGTGGCGGGGAAATGGCCACCCGAGCAACGTCCGAGAGTGAAGTCTCATTGGCGAAACAAATGACCGCGTGCCCCTCGTCATCGAGTCCGCGGCGACCAGCGCGGCCGGTGAGTTGAGAAAATTCTCCACTGGTTAAAAGATTGCGACCAGCGTCTGAATACTTGGTAAATCGCTCCAGAACTACGCTGCGCGCGGGCATATTGACGCCCAAGGCCAGCGTCTCCGTAGCGAAGACCACCCCAAGTAAATTGGACTCGAAACAGGCTTCAACGACTTCTCTGAATGCGGGAACCATGCCGGCATGATGCGAAGCAACACCACGTTGCAACGAATCGATGAATTCGGGGAAATTGAGTGCTGTGAGATCGTCATCGGAGAAATGCATCAATGTCCGGTCGGCAATGCTACGAATGGAGTCACGAACCTGGGGCGAGGAGAAGTTGAGGCCATCTCGACGACATTGACGAACAGCCTCATCGCACGCAGCTCGTGAGAAAATAAAAACGATTGCGGGCAGCAGGTCAGCCTCGTCCATTGCCTGCAACAAGTCCGATCGACGTGGAGAGCGGAATGGTGGAGGTGGTGCCGTGCTCTTTGATCCTCGCCACTGTGCTCCGGGGCGGAACTGACGTGTCGAGCGCATCAGATTCTCAATTTTCTTCGCGTCCCCTGAGAGCTTCTGGCCCTCTAATAAATCGAGTAGCTCCGGTCGATCTGATCCACGCCTGACAACCGCAACGTGATTGTGAAGAGAAATTGGGCGAACGGTTTCCACCACTACCCTCGTCTCGCCACGAACGCTTGTTAACCAGTCGGCGAGTGTCGGGGCATTGGAGACGGTGGCGGAAAGAGCAATGAATCGTACGGAAGTTGGGGTGAGGATTATCACCTCTTCCCATACGCCGCCGCGAAACGGATCTTGCAGGAAATGGACTTCATCCAAGACCACTAATCCCAATTTAAGGATCTGGCCAGATTCGGTGAGCAACATATTTCGAAGAACCTCGGTGGTCATCACCACGATCTCGGCGTCCCTGTTTATGCTGCTGTCCCCGGTGAGAAGGCCCACCCTGTCTTCACCGTAGCGCTGCACTAGTTCGTGATACTTCTGATTTGAAAGTGCTTTCAGGGGCGTGGTGTAAAACGACCTCTCGCCCCTACTCAGTGCTGCTTCGATGCCGTAGCCGGCTACCAAGGTTTTTCCAGAACCCGTCGGTGCGCTCACCAGAACGTCGACGCCATCATCGATTGCGTCGAAGGCGAGGGTCTGAAAAGTGTCTACTCCAAAGGAAAGTGAGGCCAGAAAAGACTCACGAAATGGTCCTGGGGTCACTTTCGAGCAATCTTGCCAATAGCAATGGAAAAGAAGTAAAAGATCGTTAGAGGTATCACTAAGGCGAACATAGACACGGGGTCTCCACTCGGCGTAAAAATGGCTGCGGCGGCGGTAATTCCAATGAGGGCGTAGCGCCACCATGAGAGCAATTGCTTGGGGGTAACCACTCCAGCTAATTGAAGAGCGACGAGAACTACGGGAAACTCGAAGGTCACTCCAAAGACGAACATCATGAGAAGTATCAGACTGAAGTACTGATTGGGGTTGTAGAAGGCTTGGAGGCTGGAACCACCAATCTGTTGTAGAAATTCCAAAGCACGCTCGAAGGAGAAATAGGCCATAGTGGCTCCCCCGAGGAAAAACAGAATTGAGGCTATGACGAATGGCACAACGTAGCGCTTCTCCTGCTTGCGTAGCCCCGGGGTAATAAAGCGCCACGCTTGAAAAAAGAGGACTGGCAAGGCGAGCACGAGTCCGCCGAAGAAGGCGATTTTGATGTGGAGCGACAGCCCATCGAGAGGGTTGGACATCAAAAATTTACACTGCTCGTGGGTGATGCTGGCGACGCGGCAGTACGGGTGTTGCAGGAATTTGATGATACGACCGTATTGAAACCAGGCCACGAAGCCAAATGCCACTACGGCTCCAATGGAAATCATGAAGCGACGCCGAACCTCGGCCAAGTGCTGCCCCAGGGTCATTCCGTCCGGTGATTGCTTGGTCTTTTTGTTAAGAAATGACATCAGTTGAGCGAAGGGTCATTGGTTGCGTGGGGTTCACGAAATTGAGGTAACGGTTCGTGCATGATGATTTCGGGGGGCGAGTCGACGACAGACTGAGTTTCGGCGACCATGGCGTCGTACTCTCTGGCATTTTTTTCTGCCTCGACCGAGTCTTCGGCCAGTTGAGCTCGATCGGCCAGGGAATTCAGCAAGTTAACAGGGCTCCGCGCAAGCCGGGCAATTTCGCTGGTCGCCGGAAGATCGGGCATCACCGATCGGATGTCATCTTCAATTTTCTGCTGATAGCCCTTTAGGGTACGCCAGGCGCCCCCAAGTTGGCGAGCAACTTCGGGCAGTTTGTCGGGGCCGAGGAGAATAAGTGCCACGGTCACCACGATGAGAATCTTCAGTGGGCTCAATGACATATCGGCATTATCTTACGATGAGTAGTGACCGCATGCTCTACGGCTGACCAATTCGCGATGGAGGCCAAATTCGTAGGAGAACTTTGCCAACCATGTAGTGGCGTGGCAAGGTTCCCCAGTAGCGAGAATCGCAAGAATTCGAGTTGTTGTCCCCCATCATGAAATAGCTACCGGTGGGAATCAGGGTGCTCGAAATGGCTGGTCCGAGCGGGCTTGTATGAGTCCACGGTTCGGATAACTTTTTCCCATTGATATAGATGGTTTCGCCAGTCGATGAAATGGTCTCACCGGGTAGGCCGACCACCCTTTTAACGAGATCCGACGGCGTATCACCGGCACAGGCTTCAGTTGGTGGACTGTGGAAAACAATGATATCTCCGCGATTTACGCTTCCGAGGGTCAAACTCAACTTAGAAACAATGATTCGATCTCCAATTTGGAGTGTTGGCTCCATAGATCCGCTCGGGATGTAGAAGGTCTGAATCACGTAGCTGCGCACCAAGACAGCAATAATGAGCGCGCTAATCAAGATGACCGCCCATTCGGCAATCCAGCGCTTACGCGGGCGCTTCTTGTCGACCGAAATCGCTAGGACCTCGTCGGAGGTGGAAGCTGATTCGGAGGTCATGCTAGTCAGGCTACTCGCATCTCACGAAAACTCAGAGGGACTTCAGCATTCGGTCAAAGCGTTCATCGTGACTAGCGAAGGGGTCTTTAAGGAGCAAAGTGTGTTGGTATTGCTCGTTAAGTTTGAGGTGCACCCAGTCGACGCTGTGGTCCCGATTTTTTAGTTTGGCTTGCTTGATGAAAGCACCACGCATACGCGCACGCGTGGTGGTGGGGGCGGTCGTCGTCGCATCAATGACTGATTGTGGGGAGACCACTTGCGAGACGCTCCCCTTGGCCGCCAGGCGATGAAAAATTCCGTGTTGACTACTGGTCTCGTGATACAAAAGATCGAGCTTGGCAATTTTGGGATCGCCCAGAGCAAGATGCTCTCGAGTCCGTAGTCCCTCGATCAGATTGTATTTCGCCACCCAGTCGATGACGTGGGAAAGTGCCAGTGGGTCGCGGCGTAGGCCCGTTAAGACATCGCGCCACATAGCTATTGCCTGCTGATGATCTGCTGGAACGTCTCGGCTGGCGACGAAGGCCTCCGCTCGCTCACACAGCTCTTCCTGCATCTCGAGAGCGGTCATTTCGCGACCATTCCGAAGATGTATCACGCGTTCACCGAAAAGATCTCTTGATACTTCCCGCAAGGCATCCATCGGTTTACTCAAGGTGTAATCGCGAAGAATGGTGGTGCGATCCTCGACCATCGCGAGAATGACGGCGGTGGTACCGACCTTGATGAACGTGGCTGTTTGGTTCATATTGCTGTCGCCAAGAATGACGTGCAGCCTGCGGTACCTCTGGGGGTCGGCGTGAGGTTCGTCGCGAGTGTTGATGATGGGTCGACTCCGAGTGGTGGCCGACGACATTGTTTCCCACATGTACTCAGCACGTTGCGAGAGGGAAAAAAAGACGCCCTGCGAATTAGTGACCACTCGACCGGCCCCCGAAAATATCTGACGGGTGATAAGAAAAGGAATTACGAATTCTTCCATCCGGCACATATCCACGTCGCGGTCGACGCAATAATTTTCGTGACTGCCGTATGAGTTGCCCGCTGAATCAACATTGTTCTTGAAGAGGAAAATGTGGCCCTCGTGGCCTTCACGGCCAAGTTGGCGTTGCGCGTCGTCCACCAAGCCGTTGAGAATTGCATCACCAGCCTGCTCTTGAGCGACCAAGTCGTAGAGGTTGTCGCATTCGGCCGTGGCGTACTCAGGGTGGCTGCCTACGTCAATGTAAAGACGCCCCCCATTTTCCAAAAAAAGATTCGAAGTTCTTCCCGAGGTCACTGCTCGCTGGAAGAGAAATCTCGTCACCTCTTCGGTGCTCAACTTACGTTGGCCTTCGTGCGTGAAGGAAACGCCGTATTCCGTTTCGATGCCAAAAATTCGCCGTTGCATCCGAGTGAAAGCGTTAGCGACCCAGTAGGGCTGCCACTTGCTGGTCCGTTTGCCGGGCAAAGGTTCTGCGGTCTCCGACGTCTTGCAAGATTGCCACTTCCAAGTCGGTGGTAGCTATGACGCGGTCCGGTCCGGAGAGAGAGGAAATCGCCGTCGAAAGCGTGGCGGCGAGAGAATCATCCGCCTTGTAGGCAGAGGCAAAACGGTCTCGAATGGGTTCCGCATCACCCCCTAGGACGGCGTAACCAATGGCGTCAGTTATCGTCCCCTCAAAGGCAATGTGGAAGATTTTCGTAGGTCGAAGCTTGTCTCCGAGTTGTGCCACAAGAATTTCAATTTCTAGTGGCTTGTGGCCCTCGGTGAACATATCGCCGACGTGCTGCGCGTAGAAATTGGCCAATGCTCTAGCGTCAACGTCCTCTCGCGAGTATGTGTATCCGGTTCCATCGGCCCAGCGGATTCCGGCTTCACGCAATCGATCAAACTCGTTGTACTTCCCCACGCCGGCAAAGGCGATGCGGTCGTAAATCTCAGAAATTTTATTGAGCGAAGCCGAAGTGTTCTCAGCCACCATTAGGACGCCACAGTCGTAAGTGGCCGCCAGAAGCGACCGACCTCGCGCAATTCCCTTCTGGGCGAACTCGGCGCGATCTTTGGTGAGTTGCTCGGGAGTGACGTAAAAATTCATACTCATCGCAGCGAGCCCCCAGCGTGTCCACCCGATGCCGTGCGCCGGTCACTGATGGCCCGAAATCGAATTGCGGATTCGTCCGACGAGAGCTCCCTGAATCCTTCGCTCGTGATCGTAACAATCATTGGAAATATGCCACGCACGAAATCGGGTCCTCCGGTACTGGGATCGTTATCGGCAGCTTCGTAGATCGCTAGGACGGCAAGATCGATGGCCTCCTCGAGCGACAAGTCTGCCCGAAAACCCAGTCGTAGCGTAGATTCTGCGAAGGGCGTGCCCGAGCCGATCACGCCAAAATCTGTTTTTTCGTAGCAGCCCCCTGCGCCGTCGTAATCAAAAATTCTTCCGGTTTCGTGACTGAGATCGAAGCCAGCTAAGAGGGGAACAATGTAAAAAGGCGTCGATAAATTATTGTTACGAATCATGGGGACGAGGTAGTTGGCCTTGCCGCTGAGACTAAGAACTGTGCTCGTCATTTTTTCGTAGTGTTCGAAACTCAATTGAGCTAGTCGGATGAAGTCAAGTCCCATGGCAGCTGATCCCGAGATAGCGATAGCGGTAAATCTATCCGCGGCGGCGATTTTCTTCACGTCGCGCATAGCGATCTGTGAACTCGTTGCCTGGCGATCTCCCACCATGACGACGCCTTGAGTGCACTTGATGGCAACCACGGTTGTGGCGTGGGCCAATTCCTCGCTCGCTGAAGTCCGTGTCGGAGTAGTCATATTGGAAGCCGTTAAGAAGGCGCTGAACGATGGTCCCGGGTCAGAAGAAATATCAAAGAGAGGAAGCCCCATGACCTATTCGCCGCCCTTTTGAACGTAGCTCTTGACAAATTCTTCGGCGTTTTCTTCGAGAACTCCATCAATTTCACTAAGTAGTTCGTCGAGGTCGGCCTTCAACTTGTTGGCCTTGTCACTATCCAGGGTCACGTCGGCGCTTAGTTCGTCGTTGCGATGGCCCTCGGTCTGCGATTTTCTCTGGTGTTCTTGGTCACTCATAGTCACTACATTAAACACCTAGTTGGTCAATGAGGCCATTCAGACTGGAAGTAGCGGTAAATAAGCCCGATGTCAGAGCCTCGGTGCCTCGTGTGGGGTCAGCCATCGGAATTCGCGCAAAGTGCCCGCCACCAAGGTCGAAGATCACTAAGTCCCAATTAACCAGTGCAATCCGGTCGGAATAGTGCGTCACGCACTTACCTCGAAAGTAGGCCCGAGTGTTTGAGGGCGGCTCAGTGACAGCACGATTCACGTCGGGAAGAGCAAAAATTTCCTGGAAGCCCAAACGCTGCGCGAGTGATTTTTGTGGTCGTAAATCATGAAACTGTAGGTCGATTGCCCGCAATCGAGCGTCGCCGTCGGCCAAGGAAAACTTGTCCTGATATCGCTGTAGGAGTAATCGCTTCGCGATCCATTCGACGCGATCGGCTGCTCTCTCTGGCTGGTCCAGCAGGTCGTCGAGCACGGTACGCCAGGCGACGAGGATTTCTTCGACTTCATCAGGCGGTGCGGTAGCACCCCCTCCCTCGTGGTCGACGTAACGGCGAGCCAAAATCCACAGTTCATTTTGAAAATCCCAGGCGGAGCGTCGAGCGCCGTCTCGACAATCCACTCGGCCTCGTAGCGTGAGGTCACTGGAAAAAAAGTGGATTGCCTCGACGGGATTGGTGGGTGCCGCGGGGAAAACTTCAATCCCCCAATCTTCAACGATTGCCAGCAGAAGGCTAGTGGCGCCTAACTTCACGAGCGTTGAAACCTGAGATTGATTGGCGTCACCATTAATGATGTGAAGGCGTCGAAAACGTGTGGCGTCGCCGTGGGGTTCGTCTCGGGTATTGACGATAGGTCGCCTGAGCATTGTTTCGATGCCCGTGATTTCCTCAAAGAATTCGCTTCGCTGACTGATTTGGAAAAGTGGATTTCGCTTTCCCATGGCGAGAGTCTCCGAACCTATCTTTCCGGTCCCAGTAATGATTTGTCGTGAAACGAAATGGGGAATCATGGCGTCGACGAGAACATTGAACGCCAGCGAACGATCGACGAGGTAATTCTCGTGGCAACCGTAGGAATTTCCTTTTCCGTCAGAGTTGTTCTTGTACACGACTATCGGTGATTCCGGACTTAATAGATTTGCCGCAGTCATAGCCTGGCGCAATATCTCCTCGCCGGCTAAGTCGTAGAGCAAACCCTCTCTCGGCGTACGGCATTCAGGCGAGGAGTACTCGGGATGGGCGTGATCGACGTAGAAACGTGCTCCGTTGGCAAGGACGCTGTTGGTATTCAAGGTCTCCACCACGGGCGCAAATGATGTGAGAAGCGGTGCACTGAAGCCTTCGGCCCAGGGGTGATCCAATCCGGAATCCCAGTTCACATTGCGAGCTGAGTGTGACGCATACTCGTGTACGAGCAGGCCGGAGGAAACGATGGGGTCAGGCGACGGGCCGCCAGTAACTCCGTACTCTGTCTCGATACCCAGGATTTTCGCGATCGCCATTGTCAGAGATACTGACCGGTGCCTACATGATCGATTGATCGACCACCCTCGCTGTCCGTGCTGGCTCGATTCACCAGAGTGCGAATGAAGGAGATTTTCTCCCCCTTCTTACCGGAAATTCGAGCCCAATCATCCGGATTCGTGGTGTTGGGGAGATCCTCGTTTTCACGGTACTCTTGGCGAATCGACGACAAGAGATCTGGGAGCCGAATCCCACGGCGACCTACGGAAAGCTCTCGTTTGACGGCAATCTTTTTCGAGCGACGCACGATGTTCTCAATCATCGCGCCGGACGCGAAGTCCTTGTAATACATGACCTCTTTATCGCCACCCTGATAGGTAACTTCAAGGAATTGATTCTCGTCGTCGATACGGTACATCTCCTCCACCGTTTTCTCAATCATTGTGTTGAGTGCAGTATCAACATCGCCGTGGCCGAAGGTCTCGAGATCTTCAGCATCAAGAGGAGTCGAGTGACGCAGATAACGTTGAAATATTTGCGCCGCTGCTTCAGCATTGGGACGCTCAATTTTTATCTTTACGTCCAGGCGCCCAGGTCTCAAGATGGCGGGATCAATCAGATCTTCGCGGTTGGTGGCCCCGATCACAATCACGTTGCGCAGCGACTCGACACCATCGATCTCCGCCAGTAACTGAGGCACAACGGTGCTCTCCATATCGGAAGAGATGCCTGAGCCTCGAGTTCGAAAGAGAGAATCCATTTCGTCAAAGAACACGATGACGGGGACACCCTCTTCGGCTTTTTCTCGAGCACGCTGGAAAATGACTCGGATTTGGCGTTCAGTTTCACCGACGTACTTATTGAGGAGTTCAGGTCCTTTGATGTTGATGAAGTAAGAACGAACGTCTTGCTGCTGCGATAGCTCGGTGACCTTCTTGGCCAGTGAATTAGCGACGGCTTTTGCGATGAGGGTTTTTCCGCAGCCTGGCGGCCCGTAGAGCAATATTCCCTTTGGTGCTGGCAATTCGTATTCGGCAAAGAGGACGCGGTGGATGTAGGGCAACTCGACCGCGTCGGTGATGGCTTCGATCTGAGCGTCCAAGCCCCCAATATCGGCGTAGGAAATATCTGGCACTTCTTCGAGTATCAAACTCTTGGTGTCCGGCGTTTCGAGCCGTTCTAAAACAAGGCTGCTACGAGAGTCGATAATTACGGAATCACCCACCCGCAGCTTGGCGCTACGTACCTTGTCCGCGATATCTACAATTTGCTCTTCACCGCCGCGGTTGACCACCACAATACGCTCAGCGCCGAGTACATCTTTGATCGAAACGACGTCACCAAGACTGGCCAGCGGTCGAACCTCAATGACGTTAAAGGCATCGTTGATTACCACCTCGTCACCCCGGTGCACCGAGGTCGCTTCTATTCCGGGATGAAGAAGGACTCGCATCTTTTTCCCAGCAATTGAAACGTCGGCTGAACCGTCCGCGTTGAATTGCAAAAAAATACCGTAATTCGATGGAGGTTGGGTGAGTTTGTCTACCTCATCTCGCAACTGAGTCACCTGGTCACGCATCTGCTCCATTGACTCCATAAGCTTCTCATTGCTCGAGCGAGCGTGGCTGAGATGGCCTTCGCTCGCGAACAATTTTTCTTCCAGTGCCTCGATACGTGAGGGAAATTCGGGCGACGTTTGCCGTGTGTGGGCCATTTGAGCGGCGCTCGCCACCTCCTCAGCATTACGGCGGCTTTCTAATGGCGCTTCGTTACGACTGCTCATGTCTATAACCTTACAGAGGCGTGACTAACTGAGTTGAGCCCATTAGTGTCATGCTGAGTTGAGACGGACGCTAACCTTGTGTGCCACGGGTGAGTCTTGGAGGATTCGATGAAAGTGTGGATAGACCAGGATTTGTGCACTGGCGATGGCCTCTGTGAGGAGATTGCGCCTGCCGTGTTCACGCTGCTCGATGACGGCTTGGCCTACGTGAAGCAGGATGGCGTAGCTCAGAACAGCCCAGGCGGAGCCTCCGCCATGGCAGACGTACCCGTCGAACTCGAAGAATTTGTCACCGAAGCATCTGAAGAATGCCCTGGTGAGTGCATTTTTATTGAGAGTAACTAAATTCTTGCTCGTCGTACCAGCCGTCGGGCGGTGGTGAGAAATCCAGTGTGGGCTACCATGCGATGATCCGGGCGTACTGAACGGTCCTCAATGTGCCACGTGCGGCGCAATACCTCAACCGTTTCAGCCATTCCGAATGAGTACTGGTTAAGGGTTTCGCGAAGCAACTGAGTTTGATTGATGGTCGGCAGGTAGGCGAAAAAGATGCCCCCCGGCCTGAGCGCCTCCTCGGCGTGAGGCACCACTTTGTTGGGTTCCGGCATGTCCAGAAGAATCCGATCGAGATTCCGCTCATCAATGCCCAGCGTGACGTCGCGAATTTCGACGACGTAGGAAACGTCTGTTCCGAGCATGGCGTGGACATTCTCAATAGCACGTTGGGCGAAATCTTCACGAATTTCGTAACCCTTAACGACGGCGCCGGCCCTCAAGAGGGTCATAGAGAGAGCCCCACTACCCACTCCGGCTTCCAACACGGTCATACCGGGTCCGATATCGGCCTGCATCAAAATTGCCCCAAGGTCTTTGGGGTAGATGACTTGAGCCCCACGAGGCATTTTGAGAACGACGTCGCTCATGGTCGGTCGAAGTACTAAAAACCCACGCCCCGTACTCCCATCGATGGTGGTTCCTTCACTCTGGCCAATGATGTCGTCATGGTTCAAAATTCCAGCGTGAGTGTGAAACGACGCACCGGCGCGCAGGGCGATGAGGTAACGCCGATCTTTGGCGTCGATGAGCATCACTCGCTCTCCCACTCGAAGTTCTCCTGAGCTCACGTGATTACCTTCTTAAAAATAGTGCTTACTTCCAGACCTTTGAGTGCTACGAGATTAACGGGAGGAAGTGCCGTTTGACCTTAGTTCACGACGCCTCAATATCCAGGCGAGTATCGCGACGAAGTACCACAGTGGGTGAGCTCGACGACGTATTTGTCGTATCGCGAGTAACAACACGTTGGAGAGCAAGGTGGCGACCATCAGCGTGAACGACGACCAAACTTGGACGAATCACGCTTACCACGACGTCTCCCCCACAGGTACGACAGCATGGCCCCCGCGAGCCCGATTGCCACGGTGACGCTTAGGGGCTGCTGCTCTTCCTGTGATGAACTGGAGACGTCCCCTACGAGAGCGCGGACTTTTTCTTCCAGTACTACACGGGTTGAGACTCGACGCTCGGAGCTCATCGTTCAATCCGTCGGCGTACTTGCGACCCACTGGTAATGCGCCATGCAGTGAGTGCGAGCCCTAGCAGAGCTACGACGAAAATGATGAGGTAGGGAATCCATGATAGGTGACCGGTGAAGACGTGAATGCCACTTTGTAGGTAGCGCAGAAGACCCAAGAGAAGGAGGAGCGAACCTAGCGACACGAGTGCGCTACCGATGGAGCCAAACAGTACGTAGCGCCCGAGCTTCTTGAGAGGAACTAGTGTCTCTTCCTTTACGTACTGGACAGCCAGGTCGCGAATGTCATCGATGTCACGCGAAAGACGCTGACCGTCCATGAATTGACGCCACGAAGGTTTCACGCCGTAATCCTAGTTCTAGCGGTCTTTGACTATGTACGTCGAAGAGGCTGTTGCAATGAGACGGTCATCCTGATCGCGGATTCGACCCTCAACGAAAATCACCGTAGAGCCGGCCTCAATTGCAGTAGCCACGCAGGTGAGGGTGGAGCCAACCTTGGCCGAGCGTAAGAAAGAAACCTTGACTTCCGCATTCGCAACGCGAGCCCTTCGACCCTCCAGCGAGGTAACGGCACTTGCGCCCATAGAGGAATCGAGCATTGCAGTGAGAAATCCACCCTGAATGACCCCACCAGGATTCGCGAAGCGTTCGTCGGCTCGCATTTCCCAGGTCGTGGTGCCGGGTACTGATTTATCAAGGCAGCGAAGGCCAAGGGTTAAATCACAGTTTGGGGGAATCTGAAGCGACACACTTATGAGGCTAGTTCAACCATTACCCGAGGAGCATGAGAAATCTAGATACGCTTAAGCCGATGACTGCCACCTTGTTCCACGGATCGACCGAGCGTGAATTACGCTCAATTAAACAAATCATCGGTGTGGCGATGGACAGCCCGCACGCTGCTAACTCCGGTCATTCGGGCACCGCCATGGCCCTCGCACCCCTAGGTGTGACACTCTTTTCTCGAATATTGCGGCATGATCCATCCCGACCTGACTGGATTGACCGCGATCGCTTCATCTTGAGCTGCGGTCACGCGTCAATACTGCAGTACGCCTTGGCCCATACTTTTGGTTACGACCTCAGCGCAGGGGACCTCGAGTCTTTCCGAGCTCCCCATAGTCGTACGCCCGGACACCCCGAAGTGGGTGTTACACCTACGGTGGAAGTAACCACAGGGCCGTTGGGCCAGGGACTCGCGAACGGTGTGGGAATGGCGATGGCGGAGCGCGTGTTGAGTTCCACGTACGGCGAGGACCTCGTGGCGCACCGCACGTGGGTTATCGCTGGTGACGGCTGCCTCGAAGAAGGAATAAGTCACGAAGCGGCTTCGCTTGCGGGGCGTTTGCAATTAGGACGTCTCACTGTGATCTACGACGACAATCACATCACCATCGATGGAGCAACGGAATTGGCGCTCAGCGACGACACTCCAGCTCGCTTCCGGGCCTATGGCTGGCACGTTGTTGAAGCCGGCGAAGTAGCCACCGACCTCGACGCTATGGAGGAGGCGTGTCGCGAAGCCATGCGAAGCGACCGGCCCACGCTTATCATCCTGAGGTCCCACATTGGTTTTCCATCCTCGTCCATGGTTGATACGCGTGAGGCCCACGGCTCACCTTTTTCGGTCGAGGCAATTAGAGAAGTCAAGGCACAACTGGGCTTGCCTGACTCAGAGTTTTTCCTTGACTCCGATTTGCCTGAGGAATGGCGGACAGAGCTACAGGCTCGAGAAGATTCGTACTCTGCGTGGGTACAGCGAGCTGATCTATCGGGCCATCGCGCTGTTGATCTCACCGAGCAGATGCGAACCAACGGAGCGACGAAGTCGAGCAGTTCCGTTGAGGAATACCCAGCCGGCAAGGGTGTCGCTACGCGAAAAGCACTCCAGCACGCGTTGGACGCCGTTGGAGTGGGCGCAATCTCGTTGGTGTCAGGTTCGGCGGATTTGACCGATAACACTGGCGTTATTCTTCCTGGAACACAGGCTCATAGCCCTGTCGCCCCTGACGGGCGCCAAGTGCATTACGGGGTACGAGAGTTTGCCATGGGGGCCGCGATGGTGGGAATGGCCCTACACGGAGGGATTCGTCCGATTGGATCAACCTTCTTTGTCTTTAGTGATTACGTGCGACCGGCTATTCGTCTGGCGGCACTAAGTCATGCAGCGACCCTCTTTGTGTTCACGCACGACTCCGTTGGCGTCGGAGAAGATGGACCCACCCACCAACCAATCGAACATCTCATGAGCTTGCGGGCGATGCCCAACCTGCACGTGGTGCGTCCGAGCGATGCCAACGAAACTGTGCGTATCGTCGCCTCGTTGCTTTCCGATCAAGAGATGCCTCCCACCACCCTGATATTGACGAGGCAAGACGTTCCGGTGCTGACGGGGACTGAGGCCGAAGCGTCGAAAATTGGCGCGAAAAATGGTGCGTACGTACTTCGTGAAAATAAAGACGCCGTGTACACGATTGTGTCAACAGGCTCCGAAGTCTCGTTGGCGCTAGAGGCCTCCGATCGATTGCGCAATGACCACGCTCTGGCGACTCGGGTGGTGGCGATGCCGTGCTGGGCGTGTTTCGATTCGATGCCGAACAACTACAAAGCTGCTGTACTGCAGAGATCCATTCCCTCGGTGGCCATTGAGGCTGGAGCAACGCTGGGCTGGTACCGCTACGTTGATGACGCGATTGGTATTGATTCCTTCGGCATAAGTGCGCCCGCCGGAGCTGTGTTTGATCACTTCGGGATTACCGCTAGCGCCGTGGTAGATCACGTGGTGCGATCTTTAAAGGAGCCAGCATGACAAAACTTGATGCGTTGTACCTGGAGGGTGGCCAGTCGCCGTGGGTGGACAACATTCGTCGTGATTGGCTCAACAACGGAACGCTGGCTGAGCTCGTTGATTCCGGTGTTCGCGGAGTCACGTCGAACCCGGCAATTTTCGCTAAGGCCCTCGCGTCGACTTCTGATTACGACTCTCGAATTTCAAGTTTGAGTGGAACTGACGTCGAGGAGTTGTTTGAGGTTTTGGCTGTGGAGGATGTTCGTGATGCCTGCGATGTCCTGATGCCGATTCACACCGCCTCGGTAAGGGAATTCGAATCAGGCGTCCATCGTTACGTCGATGGATTTGTTTCTCTCGAAGTATCGCCACGCCTCGCGCGGTCGTGCGAAGAAACCGTTGTTGCTGCTCGCCGCTTGGCAGAGAGTGTCGGGCGGCCAAACTTGATGGTGAAAATTCCAGCCACGGCGGAATGTTTGCCGGCGATCCGTCGGGTTTTGTCTGAGGGAATTAATGTCAACGTGACTCTTATTTTCTCTCTAGAGCGCTACGCGGAAGTCATTGACACATTCATCCTGGGCGTAAATGATGCTTTGAGCGCCGGGCGTGACATCTCTAACATTGCGTCCGTGGCGTCGTTCTTCGTCTCGCGCGTCGACGCGTCTATTGATCCCATGCTGGGACCTAATTCGCCCTATTTGGGAACCGCCGCCATTGGACAGGTGGCGAAGGCCTACGATATTTTTCTTCGTCGTTTTGGCCAAAGCGATGCTCGGTTGATTCTCGAGGCCGGTGGACAGGTGCAACGTCCGTTATGGGCTTCTACGTCTCCCAAAAACCCCGAATACGATTCGCTCATTTACGTGGAAACCTTGGTGGCGCCCGAGACGGTGAATACTTTGCCCGACGCGACTCTTAATGAGTTCCTTAAATCAGGTGATTCGTCAGTCCCCTCGATTGCCGACGCTGGCTATCGGGATTCGGCGATAGAGAATTTTGACGCCATTGCCCATTTAGTGGACGTCAAAGCTGTGACAACTGCTCTAGAACGCAATGGCGTCGCTGCCTTCGTGAGCGCCTACGCGGAATTACTCGAAACTGTGAGTAAAAAAGTACCTCAGCGCGACTAATGGATTCCGATCGTATTGCGGATGCGTTGTGGAGTAAAAACGTCGGCTCGCTCCCAGGGGGTTCGGCCGTGCGTTCGACCGGTTGGTTGGATCACTACGACCGCATAGCGGAGACTGTCGAGTCGTTCGAGTTACGGTGGCACGAGCGGGGACCTCGATTCGATACAACTGTTCTTATCGGTATGGGAGGATCCACCTCGGGTGCGGGGATGCTCGCTCAACAATTCGGCAAGGGGAAACTAACTTTTGCGGAGTCGACTCACCCCGATATGGTCGCTACCTACGATTTCACCAATTCAAACGTGATCGCTTCATCAAAGTCTGGCCGTACCTTGGAAGTTGTAGCTCTCTTGGCACACGCTTTGAGTCAAGGTTTAAGTCCACGTGACTTATGGGTGATTACAGATGAGGGCACATCCTTACACGAGCTCGCCATTTCTCTGGGCGCAGAAGTGACTTTTGGTGATTCTGACACTGGTGGCCGCTTCAGCGCCCTCAGCGCATTTGGCATTCTTCCGGCAATAGCTTCCGGCGCCAGCACTAGTTCTTTGTTAGAGGGTTCGTCGGAAGTTTTTACCCGTGATGAGTACTTTGAAATCTGTCGCCAAGCGATCGATTCGATAGTAGTACGGAGCGAAAGTTTGACCTACGTTCTGCCGGGACTGCCTACTGTGCGTGGTGCAGGCCAGTGGATGGAACAACTCATTGCCGAATCGACGGGTAAAGCGGGGCGAGGCATCATCCCCGTTGCTCAGGATGAAACCTCGACCTCTGCCTTGAGCTTGCGAGAGATTCATCGTACGCACCTTGTGGCAACGGCGCTCGCCTGTTACTTGGACGTCAATCCATTCGATCAACCGAATGTCGAAGAGTCAAAAACCAACTTGTATGCAGCGTTGTCAGGTCGGACTTCACCTTTTACGGAGTCCACAACTGCTGAGGAGTTCTTGAATGCCATTAGTGGAGTCGAGCACGTGACCCTGCAATGTTTCGTTCCAGAAGCCGAAATCAATCTGGTTGAAAAGCTACGTCAGCAACTTGCCTCGTTAGCCCCGGTTGTTACGGCGAACTACGGACCTCGCTATCTTCATTCGACCGGTCAATTGCATAAAGGTGGACCAGCATCAATTGCAGCTCTTCAGATCTGTCAAAATCCTTTAGTTGAGCCTTTCCGAATCACGGGCCGGGCGTATAGCTTTGAGACTCTTTTGAAAGCTCAACAAGAGTCAGATGCACAGACGCTTCGTCGTCTTGACCGCAAGGTGCACACGCTAAGAGTTGACAGCATTTCTGAGGTTGTCGCTATGTTGGGTATCTGAGCCTACGATGTCACAATGAGATCTACACAGATAGTCGGCACGTCGTCGTTGCGACTACTGGAGTTACCGCTCGTTGAACTGTCCGAAGCGGCGTACGAGCGAGCACGTGCGTTATTTGGTGATATCGTCACCTACTCCCCCAAGGTGTTCATTCCGTTGACAAAATTATGCCGTGATCGCTGCGGCTACTGTACATTTGCCCAAGCCCCAGCGCACGTGGCGAGTCCGTATCTGGACATTGACGGAGTATTGGCGATCGCCCAAGAAGGTCGTGATGCGGGATGTGATGAAGCCCTTTTCACCTTGGGCGAGCGTCCAGAATTACGTTACGACGAAGCCGCCCGCTGGCTAGCGGCGCGTGGTTACCGATCAACGGTGGACTACGTGGCCGAGGCGTGTCGGCAGGTTCTTAATGTGACGGGCCTGCTCCCCCACGCGAATGCGGGAGCCCTGTACTCCCACGAATTAGCTCAGCTACGAGAAGTCAGCGCCAGTCAAGGAATGATGATTGAAGCGCTGGCGGATCTCGAAGCGCACCGGCTGGCTCCAGACAAGGCGCCTTCGCGTCGATTGGCAACCTTGCGAGCCGCTGGTGAATTGGCAATTCCCTTTACCACCGGGCTGTTGGTGGGAATTGGAGAGTCCCGTGTCGAACGACTGGCAACCTTAGAGGCGATCCGTGATTCCCACGAAGAGTTTGGGCATGTTCAGGAAGTAATAATTCAAAACTTCCTCCCCAAGCCGAGGACCTCGATGGCGTCGTGGCCAGCCGCTGATGACACTGAATTTCACTGGACCATCGCGGCGGCGAGGATGATTCTGCCCGATGGGGTCCACCTTCAAGCGCCACCGAACCTGAGTGACGACCCCACTCGGCTCTTGGCTTTCGGGATTGATGACTTCGGCGGAATTTCTCCGGTGACGCAAGATCATGTGAACCCCGAGCGAGAGTGGCCGGTGGTATCGACCTTGGCGCAGCAGGTCGATGAACGGGGCCTGAAATTAGAACGCCGCCTTACGGTGTATCCCGAACTTATCCGTAATCGAGAAAACTTCATTGATCCGGGAGTTCGACCATTCGTACTGGCAAAAGCTGATGGTTCTTGGCGTGGTCGAGGCCCAGAGTGGTTCTCTGGGGGCGATAACTCTCCACCGGAGAAAACTATGTTGGTGGCTCGTTCGTCAAGCGTTCGTAGCATTCTTGAGCGTTACGAGCCCGGCTACGACTTCTCCTCGCAGGAGCTAGTGACGCTGTTCGAAGCTCGCGGGGCCGATGTGGAAGATATTGCCGCTCTAGCCGATCACGTTCGTCGTGATCGCGTGGGCGACGACGTGACTTTTGTCATTAATCGTAATATTAACTACACGAACATCTGTACTTTCAAGTGTCGATTCTGCGCATTTTCGAAAGGACCACTATCCCTCAACCTTCGCGGTGACCCCTATCTTTTGAGTCTGGAAGAAGTCTCAGAAAGGGTTCGCGAAGCTAGCGAGAAGGGCGCGACTGAAGTATGCCTTCAAGGAGGCATCCATCCAAATTTTGACGGTGATTACTACGTTGACGTGGTCGCAGCGGTTCGCGCCGGATCTCCCTCTATCCACATCCATGCTTTTTCAGCGCTGGAAGTATTCGAAGGAGCTCGTCGCCTAGATATCGGATTATCGGATTACCTGCGTCGCCTGCAAGAAGCTGGTTTAAAAACTCTTCCCGGTACTGCGGCTGAGATTTTGGATGACAATATTCGCGCCGAGCTGTGTCCGGATAAGTTGAATTCTGATCAATGGCTTGAAGTGCATCGAGCAGCCCACGGTGTAGGCCTGAAGTCGAACATCACGATTATGTTTGGCGCCATTGAGGGTTACGAGAGTTGGGCTACTCACCTGATACGAACTCGCAATTTGGCTAAGGAAACAGGGGGGTTTACCGAATTTGTACCACTCCCCTACGTACACATGGCTACGCCTATGTTCTTACGCGGACGCTCACGTCGGGGTCCGACCTTCCGGGAAACACTTCTGATGCACGCAGTTGGCCGTTTGCATTACGCAACCGTCATCGACAACATTCAAGTCTCGTGGGTGAAGCTCGGTGTCGAAGGTTCTCGGCGACTGTTGTCGGCAGGTGTGAATGATCTCGGTGGGACTTTGATGGATGAAAATATTTCCAGAGCCGCAGGTGCGGCTCACGGTCAGGAAATGGACGTCGCATCTCTGGAGAAATTAGTTGAACCAACCGGACGCCCCCTAGTTCAGCGAACAACTTTGTACGGGGTTGCGTGAGCGTAAGGGATAGCGCTACCGCTCTCGTGAATGCCATTCTCGAAGTTTCCCCGCAAAGCGCTCAGCGTCGCCAACTCCTGGAGCGCTTGGTTGAGAGTGTCATAGTTTTGGTCGAACAGGATGCTGACACCCTGGATCTAAAGATTGCGGAATCAGCATTGTCGGAGCTCGTTGAAGCATTCGGCGTCTACGCACCCTGGCGTCATCGAAGCAAGGTCACTATCTTCGGATCAGCCCGAACTCCGGCAACATCGCCAATTTATAAACTGACAGAAGATTTTGCGGCAGAAATTGTACGTCGGGGCTGGATGGTCGTTACGGGAGCGGGGCCGGGAATCATGGAGGCCGGGATGCGTGGAGCCGGCCCAGCCAATTCCTTCGGAGTCAATATTCGTCTGCCCTTTGAACAAGGGGCCAACGAAGTGATTGCGGGTGACGAGAAACTCGTTGAAATGCGCTACTTTTTCACCCGCAAGGTGATGTTGACCAAAGAGTCACGCGCTTTTGTTGCGATGCCAGGAGGTTTTGGAACTCTCGACGAGGTCTTCGAACTGCTGACCTTACTGCAGACGGGCAAGGCTGTCCCTGCACCGGTGGTATTACTCGACACGCCAACTGGGTCCTTTTGGACCAAGTGGACTGAATTCGTTGAAGTTGTAGTGGCCCGTGATGGTTACGTGAACGCCGACGACGACAACTTCTATGTACGCCTCGACAATCCAACGAGCGCGGCTGATTACATTGAGCGTTTTTATCGAATTTACGATTCCTTCCGAATGGTTGGCGATACCGCAGTCATGAGGCTTCGTCGCAAGCCCACTTCTTTGGAATTAGACGAATTAAACGAAAAGTTCAGTTCCATTGTCACGAGTGGTTTATTTCAGTCGTCGGGCCCACTGTCAATAGAAGTACGGACCAATGACTGTCTAGATCTTCACCGCATTGTGTGGAAATTTGACCGCCGAGGTTTCGATGTTTTACGTCGTATGATCACTCACATCAATGAGTGGCCCTAATCGCCGACGTCCGTCTCGTCGTGGCTCAAAAGTAGCTCGGCTTTGACCAGCGCACGGCGAACTTTCTGTAATCGCCGTTCGACCAGATTTTTAGAAGGATCGGTGAATTGATCGCGCATGGCTTGTGTTATCAAGTCGTCGAGTTTCTCGTTGAGGCTCGAAATTTCTCTCGCGAGTTCTTGATATGCACTGCTCACTAGCGGATCGTGTCGACGGAAAGTAATCCTTCGCCGTACTGGGCGCGCAGTAGTTTCTTGTCGAATTTGCCGACGCTGGTTTTTGGTATGGCCTCTAGGAATGTCCAGCGTTCGGGTACCCACCATTTAACGACACGCTCTGCGAGCCAGGTAGACAACTCTTCCGCCGAAATATTCGAACCGGGTTGCCGAACCACACAGCAGAGGGGTCGCTCGTCCCAACGTTCGTCGGGTACAGCGATGACGCTTGCTTCGAAAACATCGGGGTGAGCAATCACCTCATTTTCCAGTTCTACCGAACTGATCCATTCTCCACCTGATTTAATCACGTCCTTGGACCTATCGGAGATCACCATGAAGCCCTCCTGATCGAGCGTGCCGACGTCACCCGTCCGCAGCCAACCGTCATGGAATTTCTCGGGTGCGTCAACTCCAAAGTAGCTTGCCGTAATCCATGGTCCTCGAATTTCGAATTCACCAACCGAGGAACCATCCTTGGGCAGGATGGACGAATCTTCGGCAACGGTTCGTACCTCGACTCCGAAGACCACACGTCCGGCCTTCACCTGATAGTCAATTTCCTGATCTTCGGGAGTGCCGAAGGGAGGGATGGACATGGCGGCCAGTGGACTTGTCTCGGTCATGCCCCAACCTTGGACAATTTTGAGGCCGTAGCGCGTTCGAAATGCTTCTATGAGCGTGCGCGGTACGGCCGATCCTCCGCAGAGAATTGTCCGCAGACTGGACATGTTTACTGAAGGGTGCGTCTCCGCGACGCGCAGGACGTCGTTCCAAACGGTGGGAACACCGAGAGCGATGGTGGGTTGCAGATCTCTGATCATATTGATGATTGGATCGCCCTGTAGAAACTGTTGAGGCATGATGAGTTCGCAACCAGCCATGAAGGCGGTGTACGCCGCTCCCCACGCATTCACGTGGAACATTGGAACTATGAGGAGGGCTCGATCTCGTTCAGAGAATCCAATGGAGTTGGCTGATGTGGAGGCCATGGAATGCAACCAGGTTGAGCGATGTGAGTAGACCACTCCCTTTGGATTTCCCGTCGTTCCGGAGGTGTAACACATGACCGCAGCACTACGTTCATCAAGTGTGGGCCACTCGAATCCGGGTTCTTCGGCGGCTAATAGTTCGTCGTAGTCGAGAACGTCACGGCCAAGAATGCTCCGGTCGCCTGCCCCTTTAACGATGATGTGTCGCACCGTGGGGATTTGATCTAGAACTTTGGCGAACTGTGGTAGCAGGGAACCGTCCACGATGATGATTTGATCTTCGGCATGATTAATGATGTACGACAACTGTTCTGGGAAGAGGCGAATATTCAATGTGTGCAGTACGGCACCCATCGACGGAACAGCCATGTAGGACTCCATGTGCCACTGATTGTTCCACTGGAAGGTGGCCACTCGGTCACCACGACCAATTCCCAACCTGGTGAGAGCAGCGGCAAGGCGCTCTGCATTTTTTGATATTTCCAGGAATGTCGCGCTCTCGACGGACCCGTCGCAAACTGTAAAGACACGCTTCTCGGCGTACAGCCATTCCCCATGCTTCAAAATGCCGCTGATGAGCAACGGCGTGTCCTGCATCGTACTTTTCACGAAATTTCCCCCTTGATATTTATTGAAATAGTAGTAAATCGCGCAGCGGTCGCTACCAGCTGAGTTGATACGGCTGGACGGGCGAAGGGAGGTTGGAGGTCGAACCGGACAGAATTTCGTCCACAGAGGCTGCGACGGCTCGGCCTTCGGCTATCGCCCACACGATGAGACTCTGACCACGAACGGCATCGCCACAAGCGAAAAGGGGGCTGAGATTCTCACTCGATGCCTCTACCAGCCAATCGACGTCGACAGAAATACACCCACGCGTATTCAGGTGGGCAGAACTGAGTAGACCCTCTGTTTCTGGACCAACGAACCCAGCCGCAACGAGGACGAGATCTGCAGGTAGGACCGTTAAGGTGCCGTCAACACGAACTTCGAGCCCACTGACATCTTCGTTGTCGGAAGCAATGAAACGCTCGGTGCTCGCCGAGTAGATACGCTGGCCACCTTCTTCATGGGCGCTGGTTATCTTGTAGACCTGAGGCATGGTCGGCCAGGGTTGGTCGGCTCGTCGAGTAACGGGTGGCTGGGGCAATATCTCAAGTTGAGTGACTGAACGTGCCCCCTGGCGATGGGCGGTACCAAGGCAGTCCGCACCAGTATCTCCACCGCCCAAGATGATGACGTCCTTACCGTTCGCGTCCAAATGGCTCGCTGGCCTGTTCGTGATATTCGCCGGCTTGAGATATTCCATCGCCGGCAAAATTCCTGATAATCCAGACCCGTCAAGGTCCAATTTGCGAGGAATTGTGGAGCCAATTGCCAAGACGACTGCATCAAAGTCACTACGGAGACGAATCAAGGCGTCGGCATCAATCTCGGTGTTTGTACGGAATTCGACGCCTTCGGCAATCATCTGATCAAGTCTCCGATCGAGAATGTGTTTTTCCATCTTAAATTCTGGAATTCCAAAGCGGAGTAAACCTCCAGGCATTTCTTGGCGATCAAATATCGTCACCTGATAGCCGTGACGCTGAAGTTGTTGCGCCGCGGCGAGGCCCGCCGGCCCGGAACCAACAATGGCGACTGATTTGTTGCACTGACCCATAGGTGCCTGAGGTGTAATCCAGCCCTTGCTGAAAGCACGTTCAACGATTTCCAACTCAATTCTTTCGATGGTTACCGCATCACCAGAAATACCTACGACGCAGGCCGATTCACAGGGAGCGGGGCACAGGCGGCCTGTGAATTCTGGAAAATTATTGGTTGACTGGAGACGATCGTGAGCCTCTTTCCACGACTGTTTGTACACCAAATCATTCCACTCGGGTATGAGGTTTCCCAGAGGGCAGCCCTGGTGGCAGAATGGTATACCGCAGTCCATGCAGCGGGATGCTTGCGTTTCGGTGACCTGATTACTCTGCGTCTCGTACACTTCGCGCCAGTCACGTAAGCGGAGTTCAACTGGTCTGCGGGGAGTTGATGTACGACTCTCTTCTATGAAACCCGTTGGCTTACCCACGTTCCAGCGCCTCCGTTACACGACGATATTCGGTGCTTTGAATCTTCACGAAATTCATTCTCTCGTGGTTCCACTCGATGAGGATTTTGGCAGCAGTTGACGACTCTGTCTCTGACACGAAGCGATGTAGTAGACGGCGAAGGAAGGTCTCGTCATCCAATTCAAGTACGTCGATATCAAAATCTCCGGAACTCAGAACTGAAGAAACTAGGGAGTTGGGGTCATAGAGATACGCGATTCCACCCGACATTCCTGCTGCGAAGTTGCGACCCACTGGACCCAGAACGACCACCTTCCCACCGGTCATGTACTCGCAGGCGTGGTCTCCGGCTCCTTCCGTGACAATCGTGGCTCCGGAGTTGCGCACGGCCAGCCGTTCTCCGACGATGCCATGAAGAAATATTTCACCAGCGGTGGCACCATATGCAATCACATTGCCAGCGATGATGTTGTCGGAAGATGTGTAACTCGCATCCTCGGGAACTCTAATTACGATGCGTCCACCGGAAAGTCCCTTGCCGATGTAGTCGTTGGCATCGCCGCTGAGTCGTATTGTCATCCCCTGCGGAATGAAGGCGCCAAGACTCTGTCCGGCAGATCCTTCGAAGTTGAGAATTACCGAATCATGTTCGAGCTGTCTGCGTGCGAGTTTCCTCGTGATGGCAGCACCGGTGAGAGTGCCCACGGTTCTATCGGTGTTGTGAATTACTGACGAGTAGGTAAAAATCTCGTCTCGGTCTACGGCCGCGAGGGCATCTTCGATGAAGCTTCTGTCCAACACTGAGGAAAGTCCATGGTCCTGTTGGGTGGTGTTAAATCTCTGTCCCGCCGTAGGGGCACCGAGAAGTCTCTCCAACTCGAAAGCCGAGTCCTTCGGCAAACGCGAATGGTCGACTTCTAGGAGGTCGGTACGTCCAATCGCGTCTTCTAGTGATGTGAGCCCTAGCGAGCTGAGAATCTCTCGAACTTCTTCGGCTATGTACTCGAAGAAGGTCTCAACGAACTCAGGTTGCCCGCTGAAGCGCTTCCGCAGTTCGGGGTTTTGAGTTGCGATTCCAACCGGGCAGGTGTCGAGTTGGCACACTCGCATCATGACGCATCCAGAGACAACGAGTGGGGCGCTAGCGAAACCAAACTCCTCGGCGCCCAAGAGTGCCGCAATCACAACATCGCGCCCAGTCTTAAGTTGACCATCTACCTGAACGACAACTCGGTTACGAAGGCCGTTCGCAACCAAAGTCTGCTGCGTTTCCGCCAGGCCTACTTCCCACGAAGTCCCGGCGTGTTTTAGCGAGGTGAGCGGAGCAGCCCCGGTACCGCCGTCAAAACCTGAAATCAAGATGACGTCGGCGTGGGCTTTGGCTACTCCCGCCGCTACGGTCCCGACACCCGCCTCGCTGACGAGCTTTACGTGAATACGAGCTTGTTCGTTGGCATTCTTGAGGTCGTAGATCAGTTGGGCCAAGTCTTCGATGGAATAGATGTCGTGATGTGGTGGTGGCGAAATGAGACCGACGCCCGGTGTGGAGTGGCGGGTAGCGGCTATCCACGGATAGACCTTGGAGCCTGGAAGCTGCCCGCCCTCGCCCGGCTTAGCCCCCTGGGCTATTTTGATTTGAATATCGTCGGCGTTGACGAGATACTCAGAAGTCACGCCGAAACGACCTGAAGCAACCTGCTTGATAGCGCTTCGCTTGTTAAAGCGAACATTTGTGGTGGTGAATCGCTCAGCGTCTTCTCCGCCTTCGCCGGTATTGGATTTACCACCGATTCGGTTCATAGCGATGGCTAGGTTCTCGTGCGCTTCGGCGGATATTGAACCATAGGACATGGCACCGGTTGAAAATCTTGGGTACAGCGATGTCACACTTTCAACATCTGCGAGTTTGGTGGGTGTGGCGGCCGTCTTGAATTGGAGAAGGCTACGCAAAGTAACCAGAGAGCTACTTTGCTCATTCACGAGCTCAGAATATTCACGAAAGACACTCATCTGTTTCGTGCGAGTGGCGTGCTGGAGTTTAAATACGGTCGTGGGATTGAAGAGGTGTACTTCCCCATCACGGCGCCACTGATACTCACCTCGAACCTCTAGAGCGGAGTCAGTGGCGAATCCGGATCCGAAGGCGCGCCGGTGCCGTTCGAGGCAAGCGTTGGCAATGGCGTCCATGGTAAGTCCGCCAATTCGAGAAGGAGTGCCAGGGAAATAGGTACTGACGACGTGATCTGCCAAGCCGACGACTTCAAAGAGTTGCGAACCGATATAACTGGAAACGGTACTGACACCCATTTTGCTCATGATCTTTGTTACGCCTTTAACGAGGCTCTTGGCGTAGTGATACCGAGCAATCTCCGGGGACATTCCAGTCAGTACTCCGGAGCGGCACAGGTCCTCAATTGATTCGTACGCCACGTAGGGGGCCACGGCAGAGGCCCCGAAGCCCAAGAGTGTCGCGACGTGATGGACCTCTCGTGCATCACCCGTCTCAACAATGAGGGCAACATGTGCCCGCAATTTTTCAACTACCAGTTGATGATGAACAGCGGCGGTAGCGAGCAGGCTCGGAATGGGTGCGCGGAGGTCACTTGCGTGGCGGTCCGAAATAATTATGATATTGGCCCCACTTCGCACGGCGTCAATTGCCCTCGTTGTAACTTCACGAAGTGCTGCACTTAAAGCATCACCCGGGTGATCGTGACCCCAGGTGACGTCCATGAGGCCATCGACCACGTACGAGCGAAAACCAGACGTCCCACCATCTTCTTGGATGTATTGAAGTTTTGCGAATTCTTCTAATGAGAGAACGGGGCTAGCGAGGACGATTTGATGACAGTGCTCGGGAGTTGCGTGGAGCAGGTCGAGTTGAGGCCCGACACCGACTCTCATGGAGGTGACTAGTTCTTCTCTTATGGCGTCAAGTGGTGGGTTGGTGACCTGTGCAAAATGTTGCGTGAAGTAATTGTAAAAGTTCTGATTATGTTTAGATAGCGCCGGTAACGAGGTATCGGAACCCATGGATCCGATTGGCTCTTCGCCGGAGCGCGACATTGGTGCGACGATGAGTCTCAGGTCCTCGTCGGTATAGCCAAAGAGAATTTGTTGCTGTCGAATATTGTGATGTTCCGGTGTCAGCATGACTCTCGGTGGAAGGTCCTCTAGCGAAACTTGTTCTTGGGACAACCAATGCCCGTAGGGTTGCGCCGCGGCGAGCTCGGCCTTAATTTCTGTGTCGTCGACAATACGGCCTTGCTGCGTGTCGACGAGAAACATTCGACCGGGTTGCAGCCGGCCTTTTCGAATCACCTGATCAGCGGGTATTGGCAGAACACCAACTTCGCTTGAGAAAATGACGCGATGATCCTTGGTGACCCAATAACGAGCGGGCCGTAAACCATTGCGGTCCAATACCGCACCTACAACCTTGCCGTCGCAGAAGGACACTGATGCGGGACCATCCCAAGGTTCTATGAGGGCCGAGTGGTAGCGGTAAAAATCACGGCGATCTCTGTCCATGTCGGTGGATCGTTCCCAAGCTTCTGGGATCATCATCAAGATGGCGTGCGGCAGAGAACGACCGCCGAGGGTCAACAATTCGACGACTTCGTCGAAGCTGGCAGAGTCTGACTTCCCTGGAGTGACAATGGGCTCGATGTCGATATTGTCACAACCAAAGATGGAGGTATCAAGGCGAGATTCCCGCGCTGTCATCCAGTTTCTGTTCGATCGAATTGTGTTGATCTCTCCGTTGTGGGCGATGAAGCGGAATGGCTGGGCGAGGGGCCAGGAAGGGAAGACATTCGTTGAGAAACGCGAGTGAACGAGAGCAATAGATGACTCCATCGTCGAATCGTTTAGATCTGTGAAGTAGCGGCGCAACTGTGAACTCGTGAGCATGCCCTTGTAAACAAGGGTTGCTGTCGATGATGAGGCGGCGTAGAGGCTGTGGCCTTGGAACCCGAGGTGCTCTATCTTCTTCCGTGCTGTAAAGAGAACTCGTTCTAAGGTGATGCCGTGCAGGCCATGCTGGGATTCGGCGAACTGCATCCACTGCTCTGGTTCAGAAGAGAGAGCGGTAGGTCCCAATTCAGAGTTGTTGGTGGGTGTGCGACGCCATCCAAGAACCTTGAGATTCTTTTCTTCATAAATTGAATCAATGAAGTTTCGAGATTCACCACTGACCTTGCCCGGAGGTAGGAACCAAACGGTCACCCCGAAGTGTCCGAGCTCTGGCAAGCTGAAACCGAGGCGACTGGCCTGCTGGCGTAGCCATTGCTCCGGCAGGGTAATCATGAGCCCGGCGCCATCTCCCGACTGGGCATCAGAACCCGTGGCTCCTCGATGCTCAAGGTTTTCAAGGATGGTCAGAGCATCGCTAACTGTTCTGTGTGACGTGCGTTGCTGAAGGTCCGCGACCATTCCAACACCGCACGCATCGTGCTCAAAGTCCGGTAGGTAGAGGGGAGTTTTCGTCATCGTATTTAATAAGGGACGACGCTGGCCCTGAACTAATACTAGCCGGACTCTCCAACTGGGAAAACTTATGTCTACGCTATGAATGTGAATAACAACTCTCACGACGTCCTCGTAGTCGGTGCAGGTATTTCTGGTTTGTCAGCGGCTGTTGGGGCGGTTCGAGCGGGTCGGAGAGTTTTGATTGTGAGGGGCACGGTGAGTTCGGCGTCGTCGGCCGCTGCCGGCATGCTCTCCCCCGCCGCCGAGGCGACATGGTCGGATATGGCTTCTCGTGAAATTTTGCAAGAAGCCTATTCCGGCTGGTTTGAGAAGAGGTGGGCCAGCAACTTCGGCACAACTTTTCGTCGTGTGGGAAGTTTGTTTGTCGGCCTCCACGCCAGCGATCGTTTAGAGCACGGGCGACAGCGGGAAGTTCGTAAATGCTTTGGCGCAACAACTTCACCACTCACTTCCGCCGAGAGCCCCGTGCTTTTTCGAGGAGTATCTCCCCGTTTAGGGCTGGCTGACTTTGCGTCCGAAGACGGCTACGTCGATAGTGACGAGGTGTTGCGACAAATTGAAAGTTTCCTGGTTGGTGAGGGCGTTGCCTTTTTTGATGCCGATGTCCTTTCCTACGAGGAAAATGGCGAGTCGGTTCGGGCGATCACTACTAGTGGAGAGATCGAGGCACGAGTAGGTTTTGCGGCGACGGGCTACACCACGCTTCAACCGGGAAACTTCGACGCGGGGACTATTCGCCCACTTCGTGGAATCACTATTCGCCTTGACACGAATAACCATGATTCTCTTCCTATGATCAGAGGAATCGTGGAGGGTCGGTCGCTGTATGTCGTTCGACGAGATGATGGTGTTGCGATTATCGGTAGTAGCTCTGAAGAGTCAGCTGCACGCCATATCGAGGCACGCTGGGTGCAACAATTGCTTTCGGATTCTTTCCGACTCTTACCAGATTTGGAAAATGCGACTCTATCGGACATTCGAGTCGGTATTCGTCCGACGACAAGTGATCACCTACCTGTATTTCGACGAGTTTCTGGTGGGTGGAGTGTTGTCAATGGGAGTTATCGTCATGGCTTTCTACTCGCGCCGTGGGTGGCTTCGATGACGGACAAGAGTCTTCGATGATTTCGGTTAACGGTAGTGAGATCGCCGACCACTTCAGTTCGCTCGAAGAAATGTTGACTGAATTGGGTTTTCAGCGAGCCGGGGTAGCAGTGGCGAAGAATGGTGAATTGGTTCACCGGTCGGATTGGCCCTCCACCGTTGTTTGCGATGGTGACAGTTTTGACGTTTTGACTGCTTCGGCTGGAGGCTAGAGCCGAATTGTATGCTGTCACTGTCCGAGGAGGCACATGGCAACGTATGACGAGTTGATAGAAGCCTTAGACGAGCGGATTCTAGAAGCGTTACGTGCTCGAGCCACGGGCGAGTCCATCGCTGCGCTGTTCGAGGCACGCGCCTGGCTGACGAACCCAGCCCAGCATCATGGTTCGCGGGAGTCTTCTTCGTAAACGAAGTAGTATGAAGGAAGTAACGGGCTATGGCGCAGCTTGGTAGCGCGCTTGACTGGGGGTCAAGAGGCCGTGGGTTCAAATCCCGCTAGCCCGACCAAGAATGCTGGAGGCCAAAGTCTCCAGCATTTGTCCTTGGCGGTTCCGGCACTTTCTTTAGGCGGGAAAGAATGATACGCGTGAGAAGGTCATTACCCTCAATAGTTTTCCGATGCCGCTAGAGTCAAGGCGCTGTCTGCGTGTCGTAGGCGGCTTCTTTTGCCTAGGAGGGCGTGATGAACCAGTTTCGATTCGCCGTACAAGTTTCCAACGCCGCCGACGCTGAAAGTTGGCGGATGCTCGCTCGGGATATCGAGTCTTTGGGGTACTCCACCCTGTTCATTCCAGACCACTTTGGAGATCAGTTCGGACCCCTTGTTGCGTTGACGGTCGCTTCGGAAGCCACAACCTCACTGAAGGTTGGCTCGCTAGTTTTCGGTAATGACTATCGTCACCCGGTTGTCTTGGCCAAAGAAATTGCCACGCTCTCGTTGATGAGTGGTGGACGGGTGGAATTTGGGCTCGGCGCCGGCTGGATGTCATCGGACTATGTGCAGTCAGGAATCAGCGAGGATCGGGCCGGAGTTCGTGTGAGTCGGATGGCGGAAAGCCTCCAGATTTACAAGCAAATGTGGAATCGTGGCGAAGCTTCTCTGGCGGGCGATTACTACAACGTGACTCAGGCCCCAAGCGCACCTCTGCTTCCGACTGCGCCACCGATCATCATTGGCGGTGGGAGCCCCCGCGTGCTGGGTATTGCGGCGCGCGAAGCAGACATCGTCGGTGTGAATCCGAATTTGTCAGCCGGCTTCGTTGGGGCAGAGGTTATCGAGTCGACGACGTCCGCTTACTTCGATGAGAGGATTCAATGGATCAAGGCAGCTGCCGGCGAACGCTTTCCTGAGATTGAATTACAGGTTCTCACATTTTTCGTTCAAATTACCGATGACAGGGCGACGGCCATAAAGAATCTCTCGGGTCTGATGGGAGTGAGTGAAGAAGCTGTTGCGGAGACACCAATTGCTCTCATCGGTACAATCGACGAAATCATCGAAACCTTGTTGCAGCGCCGTGAACGTTACGGTTTCAGCTACATCGTCGTTCACCAGGAAGAGATGCGGGCCTTCGCGCCGGTTGTTGCAGCTCTCACGGGACGCTAACTACTACTCGAGCGATCTCAAGTTAAGGCGGTAATTCTCAGCGTTGATCACGTACGAGTTGGCCGATATACGAATGAGCTCTCGGCTGCTCGCATTCGGCTTGATAGTGCAAGGTACACCGACGGCCAGGGCGTTTTCCGGGACGATTCCGTCGTTGCGCACAACAGCACCCGCAGCCACAGTCGCGCCAGAGTGCACGTGGGCGCGATGCAAGACAATCGAGCCACTGCCTATGAGTGCCTCATCGTGAATAGTGCAACCTTCGAGGTGCACGATATGACCGATAACGCAGTCGTCACCGACGATGGTGGGTAATTCGGGAATGGCGTGAATGACAGTTCCGTCTTGAATCGAAGTTCGCTCTCCAATAAGAATTGTTCCGTAATCGCCTCTTAGAACAGCGCCCGGCCACACTGACGAGTTGGCACCGATATGGACATCTCCAATTACGGTGGCGTCGGGATGTATAAAAGCTTCGGCGTGAATGGTTGGAATTCTATTGCCCAGTGCGAATATGCCCACGTTGCCTCCTTACGAGAGTAGCCATGAGACTAGTTGGAAGACGCGCCATAGGAGGTAGATAACGGTTCCAACAGCGAAGAGTTTCCATCCGAACGACAGCTTTTCAGGAAGTACAGACGACATATCTGCGCCGCACTCACTGCAGGTTGAGATCTCACTAGCTCTCTCACACTGGTCACACCAAAAAGTCATCAATCGACGCGGACCCTCACCCGGATTGGCGTCGAGCCTAAATCAAACTTTTCCCGCAACATACGTTCGACGTATCGAAGGTATGTCTGTGGAAGACGACCCGATGCGAAGAGGGTGAAAGTTGGTGGTTCTGTGGCCCCCTGTACTGCATAGCGGATGCGACCCGTTGGTGAGGGTTGGCGTATTTGGAGATCACGAATAGCTCGGTTGAGAGTTCCTGTTGAGATTCGCTTGACGTAGTCCGTGGCGGCATCATGGAGAGCGGGAAGAATCTTGTGCACTCCCTTGCCGCTGAGGGCTGTGGTTTTGATAACCGGGGCTTCGCCGAGAAAGGCGAGTTTGTCGGCCACACCAGCAAGAACCACGTCTCGGTCCTCGGTCGCGATCATCTCCCATTTATTGAGAATCACGATCGCCGGACAACCGGCGGCGGCGATTCGCTCGGCCAAACGTTGGTCCTGGCCCGTAGCCCCGACCGTGGAGTCGATGACCAGAAGCGCTAGATCCGCGCGATCGAGAGCGTCGAGGGCTCGAAGTACGGAATAAGTTTCGAGCCCAGCCTCGGTTTTTGCCCGGCGTCGCATTCCCGCAGTGTCAATAAAACGAACTCGACCATCGGGTGTTTCGATCACCGTGTCGATCGCGTCTCTGGTGGTGCCAGGCATGTCGTGGACCACTGATCGCTCTTCACCAATTAACGAGTTGAACAGGGTGGATTTGCCTACATTGGGGCGTCCGACGATAGCCACGTTCAGGGAATCATCGTCTAATCGTTCGGGATCTACATCGACGGCTTCTTTTTCGGCCAGGCGAAGTCGTTCAACGATGAGATCGAGAAAGTCGCCCGAACGACGACCGTGAAGAGCGGAAAGAGCAAAGGGCTCGCCAAGTCCGAGTTGCAAAAATTCCCACACCAAAGATTCCTGACGGTCATCATCAACCTTGTTGGCGACGAGAATGCAGGGTCGCCCAGTGCGTAGAACCCAACGACTCGCGGCGATGTCTTCGTCCATCACACCAACCGCGACATCGACCACGAGAATGACCAGATCAGCCTCTTGAAGGGCTGCGTCAGCCTGCTGGGAAACCTTGTCCTCTAATTCATCGCCAACCTGGAGCCATCCACCGGTATCGACAATGTCGAAATTAACGCCGCACCACTCAACTTCGACGGTCTTGCGATCTCGAGTGACACCGCGTTGCTCTTCTACGACCGCTACGCGACGTCCCGCGAGGCGGTTGACCAAGGAGCTCTTACCAACGTTGGGCCGTCCAACTATTACGACTTGTGGTTTCATGTTGGCAACGACTCCGTTTTTCTGCCTGGTGCGCTGTGGGCATCTAAAAATTTCCTCAGACCCGCCCCCGTGGTTTCCACCACGACAACGTTTCCGGGAACATCAGATAGCGACAGTCCATCAAGAAAACGGTTTTCTGATAGGCAGAGGTCAGGTATAGCGTACAGGTGTTCGAGACCTCGCTCGGATATCACCCGGCCGAGGTCGGTGGCCGTCAATAATCCCGCCACCTTTATGTTTCCACCAAAGTACCGGTTTTCCACTCCGATTACTTCCGTTGAGTATCCATATTCCGCGAGCAATTCGCGGAGAAGTGGTGCGGCATACTCCCCTGTTAAGAGGATGAGATCTTGGGATTCACAGTTCAGGGGATTTTCTTCAGTGAAGCGAGGCGCACGGTAGCCGAGGCCGGTAGCACCGTCTACCGATTGAAAAAAACCCGAGCCTAATTTCGCCATTGAGGCGCGCAGCCGGAAACTTTGTTCGAATGCGGCGACTAAACCCACGCCGTTTTCGGCCTCGTCGAGAGACGGTAGTTCATCGGCGGAAGGTGGGCTCAAACCGGCGATGAGGTAAAACTCATCACTCGCGAAAATGAACTTGCGTCCAAACATCTCTTCGCCAATGTTGCAGAACTCTTGGACCCGCGCGATTACCTCTCTGGCCTCCGCTTCGCTGTGTTCGCGCATGGTGGCTTCGGCGGAAAATGCACTGATGCCGATCGGTACGATACTCACTGATTCGAGTCGCGAATAGTGCGTGAGGATGTCTTCTAGAGTTCGAGTTAACTCAATTCCATCGTTGATTTCCGGACAAAGGACTACTTGGCCGTGAACAACAATGTTGGCATCGAGCAGTGCGTGCAACCAACGCAAACTCGTTGCTCCTCGTGGATTGCGAAGCATTTCGCCTCGCAACTGCGGATTCGTTGTGTGGATGGATACGTAGAGCGGCGACAAACCCTCGCTGATGACACGTTCAAGGTCGAACTCAGTGAACCTCGTCAAGGTTGTGTAATTTCCGTAGAGGAAAGAAAGTCGGAAATCATCATCTTTGACGTACAGGCTGCGACGTAGCCCTTTGGGTAATTGGTAAATAAAACAGAATGTACAGTGATTATCGCAAGTTCGGATGCGGTCGAAAATTGCCGAGTCGATCGAGAGCCCGACCTTCTCTCCGGCTGCTTTTGTCACAATGACCCGACGTTGTAATTCTTCACCGTCGCGCTGAAGTACGAAGACGGGGTTAGCGTCGTCAACCATTTGCTGATATTCAATGATATCGGTCGGAGCTCGTCCGTTGATTGTCAATACCACGTCACCGACTCGTAATCCAGATCGCTCGGCGGGTGAGTCATTCGAAATTGAAGAAATCTGAACACCCGACATACCAACAGCCTAGGCAGTTAAGAAGGCTGACTGACTAGAATGGCGCGTATGAACGTTGAAAAAGTTCTCCTCGCTGAGCCGAGGGGTTTTTGCGCCGGCGTTGAGAAAGCCATCAAGGCTTTGGACTGGATGACGCGAATCTTTGAGCCACCCGTCTACTGCTACCACGAGATTGTGCATAATCAGTTCGTTGTCGACCATTTTCGTAATCTGGGTGTCATTTTCGTCGACGATGTGCGACTCGTTCCGCCGGGCTCGCCCATCATGTTGTCGGCCCACGGCTCTGCCCCCGAAGTTATTGTTGATGCAATCGAGCTCGGTGGCGTTGTTGTTGACGCGGTATGCCCCCTCGTTACCAAGGTGCATCACGAATTGAAGGTGCGATCTAGAAAGGGTTTCACAGTTCTCTACGTCGGCCACGAAGGGCACGAAGAGGCCGTGGGGACCATGGCCGTTGCGCCAGACTCCGTGCACTTGATTCAAACCAAGGATGATATCGACAGACTCGCAAACATCACAGGACCCAAGGCCCTTCTTTCTCAGACGACATTGAGCCTTGACGAGTGGCAAGAACTACGCGAGTACGCCGTGTTGGTTTTTCCTGATATTTGGATGCCGAATCGCTCGGATCTGTGTTTCGCCACTACCAACCGCCAGGCTGCGTTGCGCGCAATTAGCGCCGAAGCTGATGTCGTTGTGGTGATCGGTTCGGGTAATTCTTCAAATACCGTTGCGCTCGCTAAGGTCGCGGAGTCAACTGGAGTATCGAGAATTTTTCGAGTGAATAGCGCTGCGGAAATCCCCGAAGATATCGAGGGAATCGTTGCCGTGACCGCTGGAGCGTCAGCACCAGAGTCGCTCGTGAGCGAAGTGTTGGAAAAGTTGCGACCGAGTTTGGGAGTTGAGGCTCGTTCGGTTACGGTTGAGGACGAATATTTCCCTCCCCCACCTGAACTCCGTGAAATTCTCCGGACTCTGGGAGCATTTCTTGACGTCGTTTTCGACAATCCCGCTGTCAGCACCGACGTTTCGGTGCAAGATCGAGAATTTACCGCTGCAGCCGTTCTTGATTCCCATCACTGAAACCTGTTCGTAATACAGATATCTGTGAAAATATGACTATGACACAGTCCTTCGCATCAATGGATACTTCGACCCGAGAGCAATGGATGGCTATTGCGCACGAAACGATGGCGAATCAGCCTCGCGTTGCCGAGGAAATTCTGAGCATGGTGCAACGGTTGGCGGAAATAACCGATGGCTTCGCCGTGAATCAGTTGCAACACTCTTTACAAACTGCCACACGTGCCGAAGATGGCGGAGCCGATGAAGAGGTAATTGTTGCCTCACTCCTTCACGACATTGGCAAATTGATTAGTGTGCCAAATCACCCCCGCATCGCGGCGGAGATTTTGCGACCGTACGTTAGAGATGATGTTTTCTGGATGATATGTGCTCATCAGGATTTTCAGGGCCGGCACTATTACGAACACTTGGGTATGAATCCCAACTTGCGCGAAAACCACGTAGGAAAACCATGGTACGACCTAGCTGAAAAGTTTGCAGACGAGTGGGACCAGACGAGTTTTGATCCAGATTATGTCCCGAGAACATTGGAGCACTTCTCCCCGATGGTTCGCCGAGTCTTTGCCTCGGCGAAGTCGCTGTAGGAGTTGGTCATGTCGGAAGACCTGGAAAAGCGACGTTTGACCACACTTCGTGAATACGCAATAGGTCAGGCGCTGTCCCGACTTAGCAGTGATTATCCGGACCACCAGCCCCGCGGAACCGTCGCGCTGATTTGCGCCTACGAAGAAGAGGGAAATATTGCTGGCGTTCTCGAAAAGATGCCCGAGTCCGTCAATGGTGCGGCTTACACCACGGTCGTTGTCGTTGATGGCGGCAAGGACAGGACGGCTGAAATTAGTCGCACTTATCCTGGTGTCATCGTGATTGAGTTTCCCGTGAATCTCGGTCACGGTGTCGCTTTGCAAGTCGGCTACCGCTATTGCATCGACCGCGGGGTTGACTTCATAGTTACCCTGGACGCCGATGGGCAAAACGATCCTATTGAAATCCCCACCCTTCTGGTTCCCCTGGTCAACGACACAGCTGACTTCGTGGTTGCTAGCCGACGCCTGGGCGAAGACCAAACGAGTGACCGATTTCGAAAGCTGGGGGTTCGGGTGTTTTCCTTCATTATGAATCGAATGACGGGGTCCCATTTGACCGACACCTCAACGGGGTATCGTTCACTTCGCGTCTCGATGCTGGCAGACGTTATTGACCGCCTCGAGCAGGAGCAGTATCAGACTGCAGAACTACTCATCACCTGCCTCAAGCGCGGGTGGCGAGTCGACGAAGTCCCTACTAAGTGGTATCCGCGTTTTTCGGGAACTACAAAAAAGGGTAAGAACTGGAAATTTGGTTTCCGCTACTCTCGAGTCGTGTTTGCAACCTGGTGGCGTGAACGTTAGTTGTCAGCATTCATTGACTGGCGGTACACAGATTCCAGTGATGCCCTGAGATGTTCAGTTGATTCCGCTATGGCGGCTCTGCTCGCCCTGCCATCGACCATGGGGACCGCTATCGGATCACCGATCACAATGGTCACCCGAACGGGCCGGGGGAATATGGCCCCCTTGGGCATAGCTCGCTGCGTGTTTCCTATCCCTACTGGAATGACCAAGGCCCCAGTACGGCTCGCCAGAAACATCGCTCCATTCTGCAGAGTTTCGACAGCCATTCCTTCTTTACGAGTTCCTTCTGGGAACAAAACGAGGCCCTCGCCGGCTTCGAGAATGCGCTGGGCTGTCTCTAATGACTCTCTATCAGCGGTGCCCCGCTTGACGGGAAAGGCCCCCATGGCCGTACAGAGACTTCCCAATATGGGAATCCTAAAAAGTGAATCCTTGCCCATAAAGAAGGTTTTGCGTTTTGTTAGGAAAAGAATGAAGGCGAAATCAATGTTGCTGCGATGGATGGGAGCCAACAGTATGGGTCCCGTCTCCGGTATTTTTTCACGACCTATGACTCGTGGCCTAAATAGGGCGATCCAAATTATGTGAAGCAGAGTGTGAAAGGCGCGGTAACCCAGTGTTTTACGGGTGTCTACGCGTGCGGCGGTTGAGACAGACATTGAATTACCTCCCTTACAACATCATCAATGGTCATGTACGTAGTGTCGATAATCTTGGCATCGTTTGCCTGCCTGAGTGGCGATGCCGTTCGCGACGAATCTGCTTCGTCACGACGTTGTATCGAAACCCCACCTTCGTCTGGACGGCGATTGGCTCGAGCTTCCAGGGAAGCTGTGAGAAAAATTTTCACCTGGGCGTCAGGAAAAACGACCGTACATATATCTCTACCTTCAACGACTGTGCCAAAGGGTTGATTCTCGGCAAATCGTCGCTGACGTTCCACCATTGCGGCTCGAACTCGCGGTAGCGCGGCCACCTTACTGACCCCTTCGTTGGCCTGCTGACTACGAATGGCGGCATTGACGTCGAAGCCGTTGATGGTCACCGCGGACGTCATTTCTATTTCACAGCGCTCGGCGAAGCCCCCCACAGCGTCGTGATCGCTTAAGTCCAAATTCTCCGTAATCGCCGCTACCGTGACCGCTCGATACATGGCACCCGTGTCAAGAAAACTCCAGCCCAATTCGTCCGCGACTCGCCGAGCTACGGTCGATTTCCCTGATCCGGCTGGACCGTCGATGGCGATAACTCTCATCATGAAGTCAAGGTTCGTACTAGTTCGAAAAATGTAGGGAAGCTAGTCGCGACGGTATCGGGCGACTCAATGGTCACTCCCCGACCCGCTAGGCCCCCCACTGTGGCAGCCATGACCATACGATGGTCAAGCGATGGTGGCAGTGAGAAGCTGTTGAAGTTACGAGCAGAGCCGACGCCAGTGACGGCAAAGTCATTTGCGTCAGAGGTGACGCTTGCACCGAGACTTCGAGCCAGTGCGATCGAGCCACTAAATCGATCCGACTCCTTAAAGCGGAGCTCTTCCATGTCGGTGAAGATTGTGGTTCCAGTTGCTGCACTGGCGGCCACGACGAGCGCAGGCACTTCGTCAACCGAGGGTATGTCGCTGCTCGAAATACGAGTAGCCACCAGTTCCTGCGAAGAAACTTCAAGGTCCATGACCCCGGAGCCTTCGAAGGTGGTTATTTCGGCGCCCATTCGTCGTAGAACGTCAATGAATCCGATCCTTTCTGGACCGTTATAGATTTGATTAATCCTGAGCTGTGCTGTCGGGTGAATGAGTCCCAGCACAACAAAAAAAGCAGCCTGACTGGGGTCACCTGGAATGCTCCAATTGACTGCCTTTGGTACACCAGGCGATATCGAAACGACGCGACCCTCACCTTTGTCTTCGGACTCGAGTGAGATCCCGGCTTGCCTAAGCATGTCTTCGGTATTCGAACGAGTGCGAATCGACTCTTCAATAACAGAATTACCGTCGGCTCGGAGGGCCGCAAAAAGTAGTGCCGACTTTACCTGTGCGCTTGGTACGGGGAGTGTGTAGCGCAGGGCTCGTAAGTGATGGGTGGGAGTTGCGACCACGAGCGGGAGGCGCATCACCGCTTCGTCACAGGAGAACGCCAGACCCATGTGGCCGAGCGGCACCGAAACTCTCTCCATCGGTCTTTGACGCAGCGATTCGTCACCATCGAGGTGGTGCTCGCCAGGGACGAGCCCCAGTAAACCACAGAGCAGTCGTACGGTGGTTCCCGAGTTCCCACATTCGAGTGTTTCTCGGGATGGGTGAAGATCTCCGCCCGATATTGAAAGTCCATCGTGAGTGTGACGAACGACAGCTCCCAACTTTTCCAAAATGACGCGGGTGCCCGCAACATCCTCTCCGTCGCTGAGACCTCGGATGGTGCTGAGACCCGGCGCGAGTGCAGATATCATCAGTGCGCGGTGGGAAATGCTTTTGTCACCAGGCGTATGAACAATCCCCGAAACGTGCGAAGATGCCTCTATTCTCATTTCGACGTCACTATCGTTGCCCGCATATCCTGACGACCTAGTTCAGAACTGAGGCGAGCTGAGTCCGAACGTCCCACGGTCAGCAACAAGACACCTGGTTGACCTTCGACACTGTGGGAAATTTCGATGTCGTATATATTCGCATTGAGCTCGCTCGCTAGTGCCGTTATCTGCGCGAGTACTCCTGGGCGGTCTGGAACTGGAATGCGCAAAGTAAGTAGGTCGTCGACTGGTAAACCACGACCTGGCAAGGCTCGACGAGCCTGACCAGCACCTTCCAACTGGGAACGTAGTTCAGTTCTGTTCCCGCTACTGATGAGGGCAGAAAATGTGATGAGCCGCTCTTTGATTGCGTCCAAACTGGCAACGACTGCATCGGCATTTTCGATGAGAAGGTCGGGCCAGATCGCCGAATCACCAGCTGAAACTCGAGTCATGTCTCGAAAGCCCCCCGCTGCCAACTGGAGAAGAGCCCCATCGTCAATAGCAATAGTCGTCGCCTCATTCATAAGAGCTCCGGCAATTAGGTGTGGAACGTGGCTGGCCATGGCCACGAGACGGTCGTGGCGCTCGTGGTCTAGAGGGAGAACATTGGCCCCAAGGGATCTCAGTACGTCGGTGAGCGTGGCAAAGGAGTCCGCGCTCGTGGCGGCAGTGGGGGTTAAGACCCACGTGCATCCTTCGAACATGTCCTGGCGCGATCCCGACCACCCACTCAATTCAGAACCCGCCATTGGATGCCCCCCAATGAAGCGCGGATCGTCTATTCCTTTGACTATCGAACCCTTGACTCCCGCTACGTCCGTGACGATGAATGTCGAATCCACGCGTGTGTCGAGTATGGCCTGAACAACTTTTGCGACACCCTGAGTCGGCGTTGCAACGAAGTACACCTCGACATTGTCACTAGGAACATCCCCTGAGATGACCCCGTCCGCCAAAGCTGACGAAACCGTTGACTCGCTAAGGTCAGTGCCGGTAACGCTCCAACCTTCACGATGAAGCGCCTTGGCGATGGAGCCACCAATGAGACCGAGCCCAATAACGTGAGCAGACCGCTTACGCGGGGAGGTCATCGCGTAGTCCTTGTGCTTCGTGAAGGTACACGTGACGGATTTGTTGTTTCTCCCGGGAGGAGTAAACGTGGCACATGACTCGTATGCACAGCCTCGTTGAGCCGATTACCGGAATCTCCGTTGAGCAAATTAGAGGAATGTCTCCAAAACCGATTTCTCGTGCGGCAGTGGCTGGGAAAACTGACGAGATGTCTCCCGTTGCGGTGAAGAAGACCGAAATGATGTCGCCGTGGGTCACTTCATTCCTACTCATTATGGCGAGCAGGAGTTCTTGCACTCTCGGAAATATGGACTCAGCAGAGTCGTCTATCACCGTAGTTGCACCGCGAATTGCTCTGACGCGTTCTTGAGTCATGACGCTAGGTTACTTTGCTCGCGCTTCGATTATTCCAACCGCTTCGGTTAACTTGCGAATCTCCGCCAGACTCATCGCCCGCCATGCGCTGGGTGGCAAAGTCGCGTCGTGGATAGGACCAATCCGAGTTCTAACGAGTCGGGTCACATCGTGACCAACCGCAGCGCACATTCTTCTCACTTGGCGATTGCGCCCCTCGTGAATCACGATGCGTAGTAGGCCATCGCTAACTCGACTCACTTGAGCGGGACTGGTCATGCCGTCATCAAGCTCTACGCCTTCACGCAATTTTCTAATGACGCCAGGCGAAGGATCACCTTCAACCCGTACCAAGTACTCCTTTTCCACTCCCGAGCTCGGGTGCGTAATCAAATGAGCGAGCCGACCATCGTTGGTGAGTATCAGCAAACCCTCGGTATTCATGTCCAGTCGGCCGACTGGAAAAATACGAGCGTCGGTTGTGATCATCTCAATCACGGTAGGGCGCCCATGGGTATCTTTCGCCGTGGTGACGACGCCCGTTGGTTTATTAAGGAGAAAGTAAACCAGTCCTGGTGCAGTGGGCGCCAGGAGGCCGTCGACGTGGACAATACTTAATTCAGGGTCGATTCGGTTACCGAGAATGGCGACACGGCCATCAATCGTTACTCGCCCAGCATCGATGAGAAGTTCACAGGCTCGGCGAGAGCCGTAGCCCGCTCGTGCCAAAGTTTTTTGGAGACGCTCGCCCTCTTGCAACTACGTGGCGCTCTCGGAATTAGTGGAATTCATCTCGTCAGCTAGTTCATTGGCAACATCGATAGGAGCAAGAAATAACTCAATGGGTGGTAATTCATCTAAGCGTGCTAGACCCAAGCGATCGAGGAAGATATCGGAGGTGCCGTAAAGAATGGGCTGGCCGGGCCCTTCAGCCCGTCCACGGATCTCAATGTAGCCTCGCTGCTCCAGCAACCGCATTACGCCGTCAACGTTTACTCCCCGAAGTGCTGAAACTTGGGCTCTACTCACTGGTTGGCGGTACGCCACGATGGCCAAGGTTTCCAGGGCAGCGGCGGATAAACGATGTGAAACATCACGATTGGCGAAGCGAGTTACCGTAGCAGCGACATCCGGGTTCGTTTGCATCACCCAGCCACTTGCCAGTTCGGTCAGCACGAAGCCCCTACGTTCAGCGAGGTACTCCTGTCGTAGTGCGTTCAGACACGCCACGGTTGTCGTAGCGTCCACTTCGGCGACGTCGGCCAATTCTTCTGCCGAAATCGGTTCTAATGCGACGCAGAGCATCGCCTCCAATTTTTGTTCTAAGGACAACTCATCCCTCATATACATCCACCGTTCCAATCTCGACGTTTCTGTCAGCGCTGATCCATTCCAATTCGAGATCACCAAAGGTTTCGCCCTGACCTAGCTGAACGTGACCTAACTTGCACAGCTCCAGCAGTGCCAAAAAGTGGACGATAATCTCAATTCTGGTTGTAATTCCGTCGACCAATTGGCGAAAGCTCAGTCGTCCGAGAGATGGCAGTCGCTGAGAAAGCGAGACCACGGTTTCGGCGACAGTAACGGCGTCGACGGTGACGTGATTTAGTCGAACTACTGGTACGGGCTTCTCCTCGACACCCCGTAAGTAGGCTTCCGCGAGGGCTGTAGTGGTTACACCCTGAAGGAGATCTGGAGGTTGGACCACAAAGTTGCTGTCCAAGCCAGCAAGTCGTGGGAAGGATCGACTCGCTCTTTCAAACAATGTAATAAACGAGTCGGCCAGTCCGGCGTATGCCCGCAACTCCAGCAGACGCGCCAAGAGTACGTCGCGTTCCTCCCAACCGATGAACTCCTCGTCGGGCTCAGTAGCGTCGCGACCCGGCAGTAATCGATGCGTTTTCATCTCAAGCAAAATTGATGCGATGAGCAGGAAATCAGATAAGTCGTCAATTGTGAGCGACTCCGGCCGAGAACGAAGATTTTCGACGAAATAGTCCACTACAGGGGCAATGGGAATATCCAGAATGTCCAACTCGTGCGACGTCAGCAACTCCAAAAGAGTCTGTACCGGCCCGCTAAACGCCGGCGTTGTCACGACGAAGGTCACGCCAAGACACTAGTTGAGATGCACCCGGCGTTGTTTCCTCATCTAGGCTTATCGCATGCGAGTCCTCTCTGGAATACAACCAACGGGAACGGTTCATCTTGGAAATTACCTAGGGGCAATCAAGTCGTGGGTTGAGACCCAACACGACGACGCTTTCTACTGTGTCGTGGACCTACACGCTCTCACTACCGATATTTCCCCTAGCGATCTGACTAAAAAGACCATGGAGTGCGCAGCCACGCTCTTCGCCGCAGGATTGGATCCCCATCGTTCGACCGTTTTCGTTCAAAGCCAGGTGCCATTTCACACTCAGCTTTCTTGGATTCTCGAATGCGTCGCGAGCTTTGGAGAATTACGTCGCATGACACAGTTCAAAGAAAAGGCTGATCGGCAGGAATTGCATCGGGTTGGTCTCTTCACCTATCCAATTCTGATGGCTTCGGATATCTTGCTGTACAACTCTGAGCACGTCCCAGTTGGCGCCGACCAGCAGCAGCATCTGGAGTTGGCGCGGGAAATTGCCATTCGGTTTAATTCAAGGTTCGGAGATACGTTTACGGTTCCCGAAGGTGTTATCCCGACAGTGGCCGCGCGAGTAATGGACTTGCAGAATCCTCTTCGAAAAATGTCCAAGTCGGTAGCTAGTCCACTCGGAACGATCACTATTTTTGACTCCCCCGAGGAAGTTACAAAGAAAATCAAGAAAGCCGTTACCGATACGGATGCAGTAGTTGATTTCGACTGGGAGACGAAGCCAGGCCTAAGTAATCTTTTGGAAATTCTTTCTGCGTGCACGGGCGCCGCGCCGGCGGATTTGGCTAAGAAATATACGCGTTACGGTGACCTTAAAAATGATGTCAGCGAGGCCATTATTGAAGAGCTACGACCGATTCAAACGAAATTTAACATCCTGATGAACGATACTGAGGAGTTGCGTCGCCTCCTGAGTCTTGGCTCAAGCCGAGCGAACGAGGTGGCCTCGAAAACCTATGAACGTGCCAGTGCAGCTGTAGGGCTACTTCGCTAGAGGGTAGCCAACCAGGCATTCTGAACAGCTTGCAAGAGATGGTTCGTCAAGTGCCAATTGAAACTGTCGATGAGGAGTAATCCGAAGAGGACGGGCAGAGCTTTGGCTCTAAACCGAAAATATTCACCAAGTTTCGTGGGCGGTACGAAGTATTCGATGAGGGCTGAACCATCTAGTGGTGGGATGGGCATGAGATTGAAAACCCCGAGCATCAAATTTATGGTCCCGAGGCCCAACCCAATCTGTAAAACGATGTAGTGCCATCCGAGAATCCCGGTGGAGCCCAAGGAGTCAATCAGAATTGTCGTGTGACGGAAATACACTCGGAAGGCGTATTCCGTCACCAACCATCCCGTACCACAGAGTAGGAAATTGGTTGCCGGTCCGGCAAGGGAGACAAGAACACTGTCCCGTCGCCGATGTCGTAGCCGTGTCACATTCACTGGTACGGGCTTTGCGTATCCGAAGACGGGAAAATTGGAGAAGATCAGAAGCGCAGGTAGCAGAATCGTGCCAACTGGGTCGACGTGTTTAATGGGATTTAGTGTCAGCCGACCGGCTTCTCGGGCACTGTGGTCACCGAGCACATCGGCAATGTACCCGTGCGCAACTTCGTGAAGAATCACTGAAGGAATTGCCACCATGGCGAATATCAACCAATTATTCATTGAGTAATTTCTATCACTTCATCGTGCGCTCTCGGGTGCGAAGAATGGTAACTATCACGGAGGGATTCGATCGAGACGCCGGTGTAAATCTGGGTAGTGGAAATTGAGGAGTGTCCGAGTAGCTCCTGAACAATGCGAATATCGGCACCGTGGGCCAGCATGTGTGTTGCACAACTATGTCGGAAAACATGAGCACTGATGGCTCGAGTTGGTATGCCAGTAACGGAGGCTCGGCGGTGTATCAGGACGTCGACACCCTGCCGCGTGAGTCTTCTACCTCGGGCGTTCAAAAACACTGCCATCTCGCTGTTAACTGGTTGCAGCAGATGGCGAACGGAAGTTAGATAGTGTGACAGCGCCAATTCGAGTTTTCTCCCCATCGGAACGTATCGTTGCTTGGATCCTTTGCCGGTGACGAGAATCACACCCTCATTGAAGTCAATATGAGCCAAATCGAGATTTGTGGTTTCCGACACTCGGCATCCGGTCCCATAAAGAAACTCAAACAGCGCCTGGTCGCGCAAGGCTGCCAAGGATGTGTCATTGCAGGTGAGAAATAATTCGATCTGATCCTCACTCAGTGGACGCGGCAGACCCTTGCGACGACCCTGCGACGCTATCAATGCCGTAGGGTCGCTCGAAATGACGCGTTCGTCGTGAAGGAAACCCAGCCAACCCTTTAGTGCTGACAAAGCTCGATTCACCGAAGCTGGTGAAAGCAAATCTCGTTGCTGCGATAGGTATGTTTCGATGTCGTGCCCCGAGGCATTTTCGAGAGCCACCTTCGACTTGTTTAACCAGAGCTCGAAATTCGAAATATCTCGCCTATACGCTTCGATGGTAGAGACACTTCTTCCCTTTTCGATGAGGAGCCAATTTAGGAAGGGGTCTACGTACGTGGACATGGCTAATCCAAGACCTCAAAATATTCATAAAAACTTGATGTGGGCGTCACTAACTGTGACCCGAAAACGCTCCCGCGGCAACCCTGGCGAGAATCAGGCACTCTGGTCGGAGTTCTCCGGTACGGCGTCGAAATCGAAAATGCGAGGTTCCCGACCGTTCGCTCGATTAAGCGCTGAACCAATGAGTCCATTAAAGAGTGGGTGCGGGCGTTGAGGTCGGGACTTGAACTCCGGATGTGCTTGAGTTCCGACGTAAAAGGAGTGGTCGGGCACTTCGACGAATTCCACGAGTCGGCCGTCGGGAGACGACCCAGAACAAGAGAGACCGGCCTTTTCGAAAACCTCACGAAATTTCGCATTGAATTCGTAACGGTGTCGATGACGCTCGGAAACTACGGTCGAGCCGTAGAGCGAGGCCACAACCGAACCCTCTTTCAGCATTGCGGGATACGCACCAAGGCGCATAGTTCCTCCCATATCGACGATCTCGTGCTGGTCTTCCATGAGGGCGATAACGGGATTTGATGTGGTTGGCGCGAATTCCGTGGAATGGGCGTCAGTCAAACCTAGGACGTTGCGGGCATACTCGACAACCATCACTTGCATTCCCAAGCAGATTCCCAGCAGAGGAATATTGTTGGTCCTCGCAATGTGGGCTGCGGCAATCATGCCTTCAACTCCCCGTTCGCCGAAGCCGCCGGGTATGACGATTCCATCCAGCTGACGGATTGCGTCTGGGCCAACTTCAGTGGGAACTTTTTCGGCGTCGATCCAGGAGATTTCGGTCTTAGCTCCGTGATCGAATCCAGCGTGTCGGATGGATTCGGCTACCGACAGATAGGCGTCGGGCATCGCGACATACTTGCCTATGACTCCAATTTTAAGGGTTCTCGTCGTGGAGTGGACGTGAGATACCACTGACTCCCAAATGGAGAGATCAATCGGGTAGTCACTGGGCGCCAAGTCAAGGGTCTCCATCACGATGGTGTCCAGCCCCTCGCCGTGAAGAGTGATGGGGATGTCGTAGATACTGGGTGCATCAACGGCCGAAATTACTGCTGCTATTGGCACGTCGCAGAGCAAGGAAATTTTCCGCTTGAGCGCATCACTAATTGCCTGATCCGAGCGGCAAACGATGACGTCCGGCTGGATTCCCCGACTCCTAAGTTCGGTGACCGAGTGCTGAGTCGGCTTAGTTTTATGTTCGCCAGAAGGGGCCAGATACGGCACGAGGGTGAGGTGGATGTAGCAGACATTATTGCGACCAGCATCTCGGCGGTATTGTCGAATCGCTTCGATGAAGGGGACAATTTCGATGTCGCCTACTGTTCCACCGATTTCGACAATGACGATTTGCGAACCTTGCGAACCAAGCCTCTGAATTCTTTCCTTAATCTCGTCGGTGACGTGTGGAATCACTTGAACGGTCCGTCCCAAATAGTCACCACGACGTTCTTTGGCAATGACGTTGGAGTAGATGGAACCAGTCGTGGTATTCGACATTCGATTTAAAGATTCGTCAATGAATCTTTCGTAGTGTCCGAGGTCGAGGTCCGTTTCCCCTCCGTCGTCAGTGACGAAAACCTCGCCGTGCTCGCCTGGATTCATAGTTCCGGGATCGACGTTGATGTAGGGATCCAGCTTGCACATCGTGACTTTGAAGCCTCTCGACTTCAGAAGTCGACCCAGGGAAGATGCAGTTAGACCCTTGCCGAGCGAGCTTGAAACTCCCCCGGTGACAAAGATGTATTTGGTCATCGGGCGCTCTGGCTATTCACGGAACTACATCCTAGTAAATGAAAACAAAAACGTCAGCGATTGAGAATTGCATCTTCCAATAGCCGTCGTGCGAGGGCCAATGATTCGGTGTTGTCGGCGCTGCCAGCGAGCATTCTGGCTATTTCCGACACGCGTTCGTCCCCCTCGACCCTCCGGACCGTGGTCGTGGTGGAATCTCCGTCTGAAGATTTTTCAACCACCCAGTGACGAGTAGCGACCGCCGCAACCGAAGCTAGGTGAGTGACGACAATGACTTGCTGGCGTCGCGCTAGTTCCTGTAGGCAGGAGCCTATGGATTGGGCTACTCCCCCACCTATTCCAGCGTCAATCTCGTCAAAAATTGCGCAAGTGTCGGGACTACCTGAATTGAGAGCAATGGCCAACATCAAACGACTTAATTCTCCCCCACTGGCGACTTGGTGGATGGGTGAAGGGTTGTGACCAGGGTTCGGTCGAAACCAAAAGGTAACGTCACTCCCGTCACTGCCATTGACTTCAACGTCAAAGAGAGCGTGGGGTAGGGCTACCCTCGTCAATTCTTTTTGTACCCCCTGGGAGAATTCTGCTGCCGCGAGCTGGCGCTGAGATTTCAATAATGCAGATTCTCTATCAACCTCGTCTTGTGCAGCTACCACTAACTCGTCCAAATTGGCGAAGTTTCTAAGCGACTCCTCCGCTCCGGCCAACTCGATCTTTAATGCTTCGATCGCAACGAACGCATCCGAAAGATCGCCGCCGAATCTTCGATTGAGATTCCGCAACTCTCCCACACGTTGATTGAGGTGATCAATTTCAGATGAATCAACCTCACCAGAGTCCCCGATTTGACGAAGATCCTGAGCCACACTTCGCAACTCCTCAACGGCGCCATTGATTCGTTGAGGTAGGTCGCCGAGGTGCGCCGCTCGGCCCAGTAGTTGGAGCGCTGTGGAGGTCGTTTGGGCGGCGTTTCCATCATCATCTCCGTCGAGCAAATCGGCAGCCCTCAGGAGACTTTCTGACATTTTGGAAATTTCAGTTATGGTCTCTAAGCGCAGAATCGACTCACTGAGTTCTTGGGGTGAGGTCGGCTTAATTCGATTGAACTCGTCTATTTGGAAACTAAGAAATTCGATACGACGGCGCAAATCGTCCTCGGTGCCGCCAACTGACTCTCGTTGATTAAGGAGTTGCCGTAGTCTCTTAGTGGCCCCGTCGAACTCGTACGAATTACACGAACCAGATCTATCGATGAGAGCTAGAAGTTCCGCCTTATTTCGAAGTCGGAGGGAGTCATGCTGACCATGTATTTCGACTAGGGACCGCGAGATTTCGCGAAGCTGTTCGACACTGGCGGTCGCACCATTGAGAAGGGACCTCAGGCGACCGCCATCGGTGACTTCTCGAGTGAGAAGAACTTCTCTTTTTTCATCGTCAACGAACAGAGTTGAAGCGCGAAGATCTCCGTCAGATGAGTTCCGAGCATCGCTGGCCCCAGTGCAGAGCTGCAATGCACCAATCAACAATGTTTTCCCGGCACCAGTTTCTCCAGTAATGACGGTCAGGCCATCGGTGAGCAGAAGTTGAGCGTTCCCAATTGGTCCCAATTGGCTGACGTTGAGTTCGACCAGGGTCGCTCTAGGCATGACCTTCCCGCAGACTCGCTCGTAACCGAGAGCCAATGCCTGATTGCTGAGGCAGGACTACGGTGACTCCTACGGGGTCTCGGGTAATGACGACTGATTCTCCGGACTCGATACTTCCTGCGTGCGAGCCATCGGTAACTATCGCCGCTCCTCGGTCGAGTGTACGCATGACTATCTCCTGATGCGAACCAACAACAATTGAGCGATCAATCGTAAAGTGGGGCGCGATGGGTGTGAGGACCATGACACTGAGTTCCTGGCTAACTACTGGACCTCCGGCAGAGAAGTTGTACCCAGTGGAACCGGTCGGAGTAGACACGAGAACGCCATCAGCACTGTAGGTAAGAAATTCGTCGCCGTCGATGAAAGTTTGAACTCGGACCATGTGACCAGGTAGTGAACGCTCCAGAACCACCTCATTGAGGGCGAAGGAGTCAAATTGACAATCCGGAGAAGTGACCCGTAAAGCAACTCGTTGCTCGGTCCTCCTCTGGTCGCTCAGGGCATTCTCGATGGCGCTGTATATCTGACCCGGTTCTACTGGCAGGAGAAATCCGACTCGGCCCAAGTTCACACCCATGACGGCGCACGTCGATGAGTGTGCCAATCGTGCTGCCCTTAGGAAGGTCCCGTCTCCGCCAAGCGAGACGATGAGCGAATCCGGAGACTCGGGATGAACGGAAAAGTCTTCCGACAGGTGATGCAGGTCGGCGTCGTGCCCATCGGCTCGCAAGACGTCCACAACTGTGTTCGCCAGAGCGATGGCGTCAGTGCGACTCTCGAATGCTGTCAAAACTATGCGTGCCACGGTTCTCCCGTTTCTATCGTACCCATAATGGACAGAATTCTGGTTTCAAAAAGTTCAATCGACCCACACGGTCGTGAAATACGAGCCGATAAGAGAAAACCCCGGCTCTGTGAGCCGGGGTTTCTGGTGTCGAAGGCGGGACTTGAACCCGCACGCCCTTACGAGCACTAGCCCCTCAAGCTAGCGCGTCTGCCATTTCGCCACTCCGACGGCATCAATATGATAACCGACTTCCTGCTTGGGCGAAATCGGTAGCTGATGGCGTGCAGCGACAATCTCTCGACCCCACTGAGTTTTGAGCCGCAGGTGCCGACCCCTACGGTCCCGAATTCTGAGCCGAGGGATACCACGTGGGAACCTGATTCAGCAAGGTTGATAGGTTGGCAGCGACCCATGGTCCTTGCAGTTGATTGGTCCAACTCATCATGCTCGGAATCGTAAATAGCGGAGTCTCCCAGCCGTTCGCGAGGACTACTGAATCAATCGTGGCCCAATTGACCCCACGCGACGTGGCGTTGAATTGAGAGAGGGCTGCTTGGTACGCAGCGGTCACCGTAGAGCTACGCCAGCTGCTATCGAAATTGTCAGATGCGTTACTCTGAATCCAGGCCAGCACATTAGCGAAGACATCGTTGTGCGATCGTGTGTACACCGCACAATCAGCTCGACCAACGGCAGACGCGAGGGCCGCCTCCGCTTCGGTCGAGGCGAAAACTTGATATACCGGAACGCCAAGCTGTGCGTATTGGGCGATTATTTGCTGCGAAGCTAGAAGGTCGGCCTTGCCTGGGCCGCTAATTAACCGAAGTGCCAAGGGCTGACCTTGGCTAGTTGACCAATAACCAAACTTGTTGGTAAACGACTGATGCATCAGAGATATCGCACAGCTGACGCAATCAACACCACTTCCCGTTATCAGACTGGTCGTCGGCGCCAGCGTGTTTTGTAGAAAGGGTGAGATGCCGGACGGTCCAGAATACGAGGGGCTGGACTGAGCAAAGACCGCCGAACTGGCGTTGCCCACGCTGAACACGTTCTGGCCGTATATCGATCGGGTGAGTGCTGTCCGGTTGACAAGACCCCCAAGGGCTAATCGCATCGCGCTGTTAGCGGTGAACTGACGCAGGGGTGAGAACGCCAAAGTAACAATTTGGTCACTGGACGAGAGCCTCGTACTCATCGAGAGAGACCCTGTGGTGAAAGTGAGATCGGAGGGCGAAAAATCGTTGCTAAGGCTAAGGCTATAGGAACCTCTCGGATGAACTTGTGGCTCCCCAGCGGTGATGTTCACGAAAGGAAAATACGCAGGAGAACCTGGCCAATGTGAGTTAGCTTTCAGCGAGAAGCGATGTGGACTTGCGCTTGCAACGACGTAGGGACCGATGCCGGGATTCTTGACAAGACTCTCCAAACTGCACGAATCTGGCGAAGATTTCTGTTTCTCCATGTCCCGAAAGAGTGAAGTCCAGTTGGCGTAGGGGGTGGAAAATGTGACGACGAGGTGCCGCAGATCTGCCTTGGCCTGCAGCGAGGAAATGTACTGATAACCGTCATTACGCGCAAGACGGCTCGAACGCGCCCTTTGGAACCAGGCGACCATATCGCCCACCGTGAATGTCGTGCCATCGCTCCACAACCAAGTTGGATCAATGGTGTAGGTCACTTGCTGAACGGGGCTGATGGCGGTCAGTTCGGCCTGAGCAATCGGACCATTCGCGCCAGTGGGGCGACCAGTACTGCCGGACGCAAAGGCTGAAGGTCGTACGAGATCCAAAATAGCCAGAGTGGCTGCGCTGGCAGTTGGATCACTTTCACTGCATCCAGTGAAAACACCGGGAATGGAGATATTCAGCACTGCGGAGCTAGCAGCCTGAGTTGGCTGTGAGAAGAGAAAAGGTGTGCTGGTGGCTAGAAATGCCACGACCAGGGCGGACCTGGAACGGAAACTACTGGAGCCGAAGATCAAGGGTGAGCGTCGAAAACGCGAAAACAAGAGCCACTGCGACAGTGATACGGTCGAGATTTCTCTCCACGACCGTTGAACCCTGCGCGACGTTACCCAGCGAACCGCCGAGCAGGTCCGCAATGCCGCCGCCTCGTCCTGAGTGCATGAGCACCAGGAAAACGAGACCAATGGTACAGACGATTTCTAGAACTACAAAGAACGCGGTGAGCACGAACTACCTCCGTTTAACGCTTCTTACCGTAGCAGTCCGACGATTGGCTGACAATTTCTACGAAAGATTCTGCCTTCAAACTCGCGCCGCCTATGAGAAAACCATCAATATCAGCGATGGTGATGAGCTCCGCCGCATTGTCAGTTTTGACCGAACCTCCATACAAAATATGCGATTCGCCTCGCTGGTGTTGCGCCAAGGTGGCGCGTATCAGTTTCGACATTTCATCGACTTCCCCCGTGGAGGCAACTTTCCCCGTACCGATCGCCCAGAGTGGTTCGTATGCGACGACGATAGACCCAGCAAGTCCCTCTAAGAAACGAAGGGTCTCGGTGAGTTGTTGCTCCACGAACTCCCTGTGGGTTCCTCCTTCACGCTCATCTGAATTTTCGCCGACGCACACAACGGGTGTAATACCGTGCCGCAGGCATGCGGCGGCCGTCTCCGCAACGATGTCGCCCGTCATCGAAAATAGGGTTCTTCTCTCACTGTGACCGACCAGAACGAATTTGACCATCAGGCGCCGCAGCATGGAAGCGCTCACTTCTCCCGTGTAGGCGCCAGATTCAAGCGCATTCACATGCTGCGCGCCGACGGCAAGAGGAAGTCGGTCGGCCTCGATGACCGAAGCTACGGATCGGATATCAACGAAGGGTGGAGCAACCACAATGTCAACGTTGTCGTGAGACTTCGAACGCAGCAGAACGCCTATCTGCTGCACCAGGTGTATGGCTTCAACGAAGTCGAAGTGCATCTTCCAGTTGGCGATAATGAGTGGTCGACGGTTCATATTCTCCTAATTCCAGGCGCATTCTCGAATTGCGCGAAGCCCTGGGAGGTCTCCAAGTTCCATCAGTTCCAGTGATGCTCCCCCACCGGTGGAAATAAAATCGAAGCTGTCCATCATGCCGAAGGCGGCTACCGCTGCCGCGGAATCTCCTCCGCCAATAATTGAAGTCGCCGTACTGGCAGCGATCGCTTCGGCTATCGATCGTGTCCCGCCACTGAGTCGATTGTCTTCGAACACACCCATGGGCCCATTCCAAAGAATTGTTCCAGCTGCACCAATCTCTTGCGCGAAGTTGTGTCGGGTTTGAACGCCTATATCGAGCCCGAGAAAACCGTCGGGAATTTCGCCATCAAAGGCTATGACTTCCTCATCATTGTGCTCTGCGCCAAACGAGGAACCCGTTCGCAGTCCAAGGGCATCGTCCGGGATCACGATTTTGCCTGATTCGAGCAAGGCGCGACAAGCTTCAACTTGGTCGTCGTCGACCAACGAATCACCGATCGATCGACCTAGGGCTCGCCAGAAAGTAAATGCCATACCGCCACCTACGAGAACACGATCTGCCTTCTCCGACAACTTCTTGGTGATGGCAAGTTTGTCGTGAACTTTGGCTCCACCGACAATAGCCACGAGCGGTCGCTGCGGTTCATTGAATACACCGAGCAACGTCGAGACCTCGAGCAGCATATTGGGACCCGCTACGCTCGGCAAGAGCTTCGGTGGCACCATTATTGAAGCGTGTTGGCGATGGGAAACGCCAAACGCTTCATTGACGAAAGCATCAAATCCTTCGCATAGGCGCTGACCAAATTCCAAACTATTAGCTTCTTCGCCAAGGTCGAAGCGGAGGTTTTCGAGAAGTTTTACCCCTGGGCAGAGTTCGTTCAACCTACGTCGCAACGGTTCGACAGAATATTCGGTGTTAATCCGACCATTCGGCCTACCCAGGTGGGTGCAAGCGACAACCTGGGCCCCGCGAGACTGGAGTTCGTTAAAAAGAACAACGGCGGACCTAATTCGAAAGTCATCGCTTACGGTGAGTTCTCCGGCGACTTCGACGAGTGGAGTATTGAAGTCAACGCGAACCAGAACCCGCTTGCCCTCGATGTCGCCAAGATCATCAATGCCGGGTAGAGGCAACATTACGAATGCTGACCAACTACAGCGGTCAAATCCGCCAAGCGATTCGAATATCCCCACTCGTTGTCGTACCAACCAAAAATCTTCACCAAAGACTGATCATCGCCCAGGGGCATCACCATGGTCATGTTGGCGTCGAAGGTGCACGAGGCGGGATCGCCAACGACGTCGCTTGAAACGATCAGATCTTCAGTGAAAGTGAGAACTTTCCCTAGCGAACCCGCCGCGGCGATCTTGAAGGCCTCATTAATCTCCGATACCGAGGTGCGTCGTACCACGGCGGTGAAGTCGGTGATACTTCCATCTGGAATGGGGACACGGAGGGAAGTGCCGTCGAGACGTCCCTGCATGGCCGCAAGGACCAGACTGGTGGCCCGCGCAGCGCCAGTTGAGGATGGGACAATATTTACAGCCGCCGCCCGCGCCCGACGCATGTCACCGTGGGGGAAATCAAGGAGGTTCTGATCATTAGTGTAGGCGTGCACTGTGGTCATAAGTCCGGTGGTAATCCCAAACGCATCATCGAGTACTTTCACCATGGGAACGAAGCAATTAGTAGTGCATGATGCATTACTGACGACGATATGAAGATCGGGGTCGTAACTATCTTCATTCACTCCCACAACGAAGGTTGCGTCTGCGTCAGCCGCCGGAGCTGAGATGATGACGCGTCGCGCACCTGCCGACAGGTGTTGGGCCGCTTCCCCTCGAGTAGTGAAGCGTCCCGTGGATTCGATAACGACATCGACACCGTGTTGCGCCCAGGGAATTTGCGATGGATCACGTTCGGCCGAAATGGCGATCTCCCGACCATCAATAGAGAGACGATCATCGCTATGTTCGATGACTCGTCTCAGGCGACCCTGGGTTGAGTCGTATTTCAAAAGGTGAGCGTTGGTGGCTGGTGACGTCAGGTCGTTAATGGCGACAATTTCTATGTCATCACGCTCAAGGCAGGCTCGCAGGAAACCCCGACCTATCCGTCCAAAACCGTTAATGCCAACTTTGATGGCCATAGTGCCCTCCTCGAACTCATGAATTATGTCACTATTTGGAGCAGTGCACGTGCCAAAAGCTCGCTGGAATGGGATTTCTGATGCGAGTCGGTAAGTACGGCGCTCAGAACTGGTACCTCCGTGTCGCCAAGCTCCAGTGAGCCATCTTCAGCAAACATGACGAGATCAGGAAAAACTCCGTGATCAGCAAGAATTTCTAGTTGTCGAGCTACTGATAGGTTGCGATTTTCGATTTCGCTATCGTCGGTATTGGCTACGAACACAATTTTTCCAATGGATGAGGCCAGCGATTGAGAAATACCCGGGACGACACAGGCAGCCAGAACGCTGGTGAAAAATGATCCAGGACCCAAAACTATAAGTTCGGATGACTCAATAGCAGTGAGAGATCCGAGCGATGCGCTTACTGCGATTGGGTCAGTAGCCACGCTACGAAGATTCGTAGTGGCAGCAATTTCCACCTGGCCCCTCACCGTGGTGACATCAGTGAAGCCCATTAAATCTACGACTTCGGAAGATGCGGGTACGACCGATCCGGCGATCTCGAGCATTTCTCCTACGGCTTCACACGCCATAGTTAAATCGCCATAGTGGGAAAGCGCTGCCATCAGAAGTAAATTGCCCAGTGAGTGGCCCTCGAACTCGCCTCGGTCGAATCGATGCTCCATGAGCGTTTTCAAGGGGCTAGATCCGGTTGCCAATGACCCAAGGCACTTTCGTAAATCGCCTAATGCGGGAATATCGAACGCTTCCCGCAGTCGCCCGCTGGAGCCACCGTTGTCAGCGACCGAGACCACAGCCGTAGTTTCAAATCCGGCGATTTGGGCAGCCTTTGCTGACACCGCGGCCCCATGCCCTCCTCCGATTACGACACATTTCACCGGTCGATGTCACGGTGAAGAACGCCATTACTGATGTTCAATTGGTGTGCCAGGGCCTCTGCCACCGCCACTGAACGGTGCCGCCCTCCTGTGCAGCCAATCGCTATCGATAGGTAGCGTTTGCCCTCAGCGCGAAAGGACGGAATTTGCCATGACAGCAGATTGGTCACTTCTAACAGGAACCTCTGTGTTCCGGGCAAGGCGAGTACGTACTCGGAAACTGGAGCGTCGAGGCCAGAAAGGGGGCGAAGATCGTCCACCCAGTGTGGGTTTGAGAGGAATCTCACGTCGAACACGATGTCGGCGTCACGAGGTAGACCTTGCGAGAAACCGAATGAACTAATCGAGATACGCATTGAATCATCACTTGATGTGGAGGAGAAGATTTCGGAAATTCTGCGTCGGAGCTGGTTGGAATTCAGCGATCCGGTATCTATGGTGATTTCTGCCTCAGACGCCACTTGACGTAGTGCATCACGCTCACGAGTTATTGAATCCGATATCGACGTGCCGACGACAGGATGACGTCGCCGGTTTCCAGTGAAACGACCTACGAGTACGTCGTCGGGTGCATCTAAAAAAAGGATTTTGACGCTGTAACTGTCGCTTCGCAAAGTTTCGGCGGCCGACATGACGGCCGTGGACTCAGCTACGCCGGAGCGACCGAGAATGAAAGCTACACCCGCGAAGTCTCCCAGTCCGGCGGCGGCCAATTCACTCACGCGGGGTATCAGAGCCACTGGCAAGTTGTCGATGACGAACCAACCAACGTCTTCGAGTGCGGCCGAAACGGTGGACCTTCCAGCCCCAGACATTCCGGTGATGAGAAGAATTTCAGTCATCCGTGCCACTCCTTCGACTTTTTGGTTCCGATGTTTCCCGAAATGAATCGTAGAGCCTTCGTGCCACCGAGTTTGGCAACCAACTGAGAGCTTCAAGTTCAGCCAGATCCGCTGACCGCAGACGAGAAAGAGATCCGAAGTACCTGAGTAACTGCTCGCTTCGTGCCGGCCCGACGCCAATAATTCCGTCGAGGGCTGACGACACCATTGCTCGCCCCCGTTTCGAGCGGTGAAAAGTGATCGCGAATCGGTGAGCTTCGTCTCGAATTCTCTGCACGAGGTACAAAGACTCGCTTGCCTTCGATAGAGCCACGGGCTCGGAGACATTCGGTCGATAGAGCAATTCTTCTCGTTTAGCGAGCGCAACTATTTCTACACCTGCAGTGATTCCGACTTCTTCTAGTGCTTGAAGCCCCGCTCCTAATTGCGGCAGGCCACCATCAATAATGAGTAGATCCGGCCTGGTAGTTGTGCCGATGGCATCAACTGGCCAACGGCGCAGACGCCGAGCGAGAACCTCCTTCATGGCTCCTACGTCGTCATTACCAGCGACGGAACGTACGTTGAATCGTCGATATTCAGACTTCACGGGAAGTCCATCCTCGAACACGACCATGGAACCTACGTACGACGTGCCCTGAAGGTGACTCATGTCAAAACATTCAATTCGAAATGGCGGGCGGGGCAGGTTGAGCGCTTTTTGGAGGTCTTTCAACGCGGCCGAACGTGTGTCAATGTCAAACGACCTCCTGAGGGAGTCTCTATCGAGCACGGCTTGGGCGTCAGCGCCAGCCATGTCGAGAAGAGCCCTCTTTGGGCCACGTTGAGGTCGCTGCATCTTGACGGGAGCGTTACGAAGGCGAGCTAAGAAGTCCGAAATCAATGTGTTGTCGTGTTCGATGTCAACCAGAAGCAACTCGGGGATGTCTTGACTATCGGCGTATAGAGATGTGATGGCAGATTCTTGGATCACCGAAGGAGAGTCGTCTGCTGAGAGATCAGCGAGGACTACCTGGCGACCGGTTACCCTGCCGCTTCTCACTCGAAAGAGAACAATCGCTGCTCGAGAACCACTTACCGCCTGAGCGACGCAGTCCATATTGGAACTCGAGTCCAAGACAATTCTCTGCTGTTTAGCAGCTCGGTCGAGGGCCGCGAGGGCGTCGCGAAATCGAGCCGCAGATTCGTAATCGTGGCGTGACGAAGCCTCGTGCATCTGATGGCGTAGAAGCTTTTCGAGGGGATCTACCCGACCTTCAAAAAACGAAACAAATCCTTCGGTCAGTTGTTGGTACTCAGCAACAGAAATTCTGTCCACACAGGGAGCGGAACATTTGCCAATATCGGCCAACAGACAGGGGCGACGTGCTGCCTGATGATGTCGGAACTTGTTCGTGGTGCAAGATCGCAGAGGAAATACGAGGAGCAGCTCGCTCAAAACTGTACGTAGTGAACCAACGTGAGGGAAGGGTCCAAAGTAGCGAACATTCTTTGAGTGGGGTGCTCTGGTGATGAAGGGTGCAGGGTACTTGTCACTCGTGCTGATCGCCATGAATGGAAAGCTCTTGTCATCCTTAAGCCGCATGTTGAATTTCGGTTGATACTGCTTTATGAGCTCGTTCTCGAGAAGCAGGGCATCAACTTCACTATCGGTCACAGTCCATTCAACGTGGGTGGCTTCCGCCATCAATAACTGAGTCTTGTAACTACGACTGGTGTCAGAATTGAAGTAGCTTCCGAGTCTCTGGGCCAGCGAAGTCGCCTTCCCGACGTAAACCACTACATCCGAGGCGTCGCGGAATAAATAGCATCCGCTTCGCGGTGGAATGCCGATAGGTCGGTCCATTACCGCTTCTTGCGTGGCGTAGCTTTCGGCAAGACAGTGCGAAGCACCACTCCGGTGGCGCTCGAACCTTCCGCGATCTGCTCTGGGGTTCCCTGACCCACCACTCGTCCGCCCCGGCGCCCACCTTCGGGCCCCATGTCAATGACGTGATCTGCAGTCTTGATGACGTCGAGATTGTGTTCAATGGTAATAACAGTGTTGCCTTGATCTACTAATCGATGAAGCACGATCAGCAGTCGATGTACGTCCTCAAAGTGCAAACCCGTTGTGGGCTCGTCGAGGACGTACAACGTGTGTCCATTCGGACGACGAGCGAGTTCGGTTGCCAACTTAACCCGTTGAGCCTCTCCGCCAGAAAGTGTGGGTGCGGATTGACCGAGCCGTACATAGCCGAGACCGACGTCGTCGAGCGTTTGAATCTGGCGAAGTATTGAGGGTTGACGTTCGAAGAAAACCAGTGCTTCGGAGATGGGCATGTCCAGGACGTCAGCAATAGATTTTCCTCGATAGAGAATTTCCAAGGTCTCTCGATTAAATCGGGATCCCTGGCAAATTTCACACTTTACGTAAACGTCAGGGAGGAAATGCATTTCAATTTTCAGGGTTCCGTCGCCGCTGCATGCCTCGCAGCGACCGCCCTTGACGTTGAATGAAAAACGACCTTGGAGATATCCTCGAACCTTGGCCTCTTGGGTTTCAGAAAAGAGCTTACGAATCTTGTCGAAGACGCCCGTATAGGTGGCTGGATTGGAGCGCGGGGTACGTCCAATTGGCTGCTGGTCAACAGCGACAACCTTGTCGACATTTTTAACACCTTCGATCGAATCATGATCAGCTACGGCAACCTTGGCTCCGTGAATTTGTCGGAGCAGTGAATGCAGGAGAATTCCGTTAATTAGGGAGGATTTTCCCGAACCCGATACACCGGTGACTGCTACGAACTGGCCAAGAGGAATCTCGACGTCGATACCCTGCAAGTTGTTTGCCCTGGCGTTGATGATCTTCAACTTTTTACCGTTGCTGGAACGACGAAGAGCTGGCACCGCTATCGATCTTTTTCCTGATAGATAGGCACCCGTGATTGACTGTGGGTTGACAATCAGATCCGCGTACGAGCCAGCGTGAACGACCTGTCCTCCATGTTCACCCGCACCAGGCCCAATATCCACTATGAAATTGGCCGCTTTAACGGTTTCCTCATCATGTTCAACAACTATGACTGAATTGCCGAGATCGCGAAGTCGTTCAAGGGTTCCGATAAGTCGCTGATTGTCCCGTTGGTGCAAGCCGATAGACGGCTCGTCGAGTACGTACAGCACCCCCACTAGGTGCGATCCGATCTGACTCGCCAATCGAATTCGTTGGGCTTCCCCACCCGACAAACTCGCTGAGGCCCTCGACAAAGTCAGATAGTCCAACCCCACATCAAGGAGAAATGTAAGCCGCGCAAGAATCTCCTTGATCACCTGATTAGCAATGATTGCGTCTCGATCATTGAGAGTGACGCCTTCGAAGAACGAGACGCACTCATCTATCGTTAGTTCGCACAACTGCGCAATTGAGTTGTTTTCTACGCGTACCGCTAAAACTTCTGGCTTGAGTCGTTGGCCCTTGCAAACGCGGCATTCGACTTCACGCATGTACTGCTCGGCCTGCTCGCGAGTCCAATCGCCCTCTGCCTCATTGCGTTTACGTTCTAGCCAAGTGGTGATTCCGGAGTAGGAGCTCTCGTAGGTACGAACTTTTCCGTATCTGTTTCTGTACTTGACGGGTACCGATTCGTCTCCAATGCCGTAGAGGATTAACTTTTTATCCTTTGCCTTGAGCTTCTTCCAGGCCGTGTCAACCGAAAAATCTCCGAGATCAGCCACCCCTTTAATCATGCGTTCGAAGTATTTAAATCGCTGCCCCGACCACGGAGCCAATGCTCCCTCCGCTAACGAGAGGTCTTCGTTGGGCACGACGAGCTCGGGAGATACTTCGTATCGCGTTCCAAGACCAGTGCAGGTGGGACAGGCTCCGTAGGGCGAATTGAAAGAGAAATCTCTCGGAGCCAATTCGGTAAAACTGATGCCACATTGTGCGCACGCGAATTTTTCTGAGAAGTGCTGTTCTGATTCCGAGTCCAGCCAGAAGATGGAAAGCGCACCTCCAGTTAATTTCAGCGCGGTCTCGACTGATTCGGTAACTCGTTGACGTTGGTTTGGGCGAACTACTAATCGGTCGACGACAACGTCAATACTGTGCGTTTCGTAACGCTTTAGAGTCAGATCGTCGCGCTCGGAAAGCTCTATTAATTTCCCATCGACGCGGGCCCGAGAAAAACCTTGTGACATCAGGTCGTTTAAGAGGGTCGAATACTCGCCCTTTCGACCCTCGACCAAGGGAGCCAAGACAAGAAATTTGAGTCCAGCGTCTGCACTTAGTATCAAGTCAACAATCTGTTGAGGAGTTTGTCGAGAAATCGCCTGATCGCATGACGGGCAGTGGGCAACGCCAATTCGAGCAAAGAGAAGGCGTAAATAGTCGTACACCTCGGTGATGGTTCCCACTGTGGAACGAGGGTTACGAGACGCCGTTTTCTGATCAATTGAAATTGCCGGTGAAAGTCCTTCGATGAAGTCAACGTCGGGCTTGTCCATCTGGCCGAGAAATTGGCGGGCGTATGCCGAGAGGCTCTCAACGTAGCGACGTTGGCCCTCCGCGTAAATCGTGTCAAAGGCGAGCGAGGATTTACCAGAACCGGACAGCCCCGTGAAGACCACCAACTGATCTCGTGGTATCTCCAGGGAAATATTCTTGAGATTGTGGGCTCGAGCCCCCTGAATTCGGATGGTGTTTGCCACGTGGTCAGGCTACTGGAGGGTAACGTTGAATGGCTCGTTCTCACTATCGAGAAGCTGCGATCTTAGATTGTGCAAGACGTCACGAAGTGCTGCGGCTTCTTCAAAACGTAGGTTTTTGGCGGCTAGGAGCATTTCCCCTTCGATCTTGTCCATTTCCATGCCGATGTCGCCAGTTCCAGTTGCCGGCACAGTTATGGCATCAGGAGTGTCGACCGTGGTTCGGGTCGAGGCGCGAAGACGTCCCAAAATATCTGAAACACCCTTCGAGATGGTGACGGGATCGATACCGTGCTCGAGGTTGTACGCAATCTGAATTTGTCGACGCTGCTCGGTCGTGCTGATGGCTTGCCTCATCGACTCAGTTAGACGATCGGCATAGAGAACTGCGACACCGTTGGAGTTGCGAGCAGCACGTCCCATCGTTTGAATGAGAGCGGAACGAGATCTCAAGAATCCCTCCTTGTCGGCGTCCAAAATAGCGACCATTGAGACTTCGGGGAGGTCCAAACCTTCTCGTAGCAGGTTGATTCCGACTAAGACGTCAAATTCGCCCAAGCGAAGTGAACGAAGAATCTCGATCCGCTCGATCGTATCGATATCACTATGTAGGTAGCGAACCCGAATTCCATTTTTAGTTAAGAAATCAGTCAAATCTTCGGCCATACGCTTCGTCAGGGTGGTAATCAGAACTCGTTCTCCACGTTCGATTACCACCTGAAGCCTGGCTCGCAAGTCGTCGATCTGGTTACGCGTTGGCACGATGATCACGGTGGGATCCAGGAGACCAGTAGGTCTAATGACCTGATGCACTAGTTGATCAGATTTTTCTAATTCGTAGGGTCCGGGGGTTGCTGAAACGAAGACAACCTGTGGCACTAATTCGATGAATTCATCAAAATTGAGCGGTCGGTTATCCATGGCGCTGGGAAGGCGGAAGCCATGCTCAACCAACGTCCCCTTACGCGATCGGTCTCCCGCGAATTGACCCCGAACTTGCGGCATCGCAACATGAGATTCGTCAACCACCACGACAAAGTCGTCGGGAAAATAGTCGAGAAGTGTGAATGGTCGTTCTCCAGTAGAACGACCATCGAGGTGCGCTGAGTAATTTTCAATCCCGGCACAGATACCGGTCTGCTCAATCATCTCCAGATCGTGCTCAGTGCGTGATTTAAGACGCTGGGCCTCCAACAACTTTCCTTCGCTATTTAATACTTCTAGGCGAAGTTGTAATTCGTCCTCGATCCGGCGGAGTGCTAGGTGAAGAGTCTCGTCACTGGTCGCGTAGTGAGACGCCGCAAATATGGTTAGATCCTGGACATCCCCCCTCGTCTCTTGCGTCAAGGGGTTGAAGTACGTGATGCGCTCAATTTCGTCTCCAAAAAAGGAAATACGAATGGCCTCGTTATCGTAAGCGGGTTGAAGCTCGAGGGTATCTCCACGAACACGAAACGTGCTCCTCAGAACCACAAGGTCGTTGCGGTGATATTGCATCTCGACTAAACGTCGAAGCAGTTGCCGTTGATCGACCACGTCGCCGACTCGTAAGGTCAGCATGCGTTCTGCATATTCTCGCGGTGATCCCAGTCCGTAAATACACGACACGGAAGCCACGACGACGGTGTCGCGACGGGTGAGAAGTGATGACGTGGCCGCATGACGCAAGCGATCGATCTCCTCGTTGATGGACGAATCCTTTTCAATGTAGGTATCAGTGCGTGGGATGTACGCCTCAGGTTGGTAGTAGTCGTAATAGGAGACAAAGAACTCGACTCGGTTACTCGGCATCATTTCTTTCAACTCCGCAGCCAATTGAGCCGCTAGGGACTTATTGGGTTCGAGAATTAGGGTGGGCCTCTGCACCTGCTCGATCATCCACGCTATCGTGGCCGTTTTCCCTGACCCTGTGATTCCTTCGAGAGTCTGAAAACGTAAGCCCGAACGCAGACCCGAACTTAGTTGCGAGATGGCCAGCGGCTGATCTCCTTGAGGTGAGAATGGTGTTTCAACTACAAATCGTCCGTCATTTGCCAAGCTTGGCCACCAGGTCATCCACCGTTACATGCAGTTCCTCTAGTGTTCCGTCGTTGGCGATTACTTCATCGCACAGGATGGACATTTCACTTGCCGTCATTTGGCTACGAATGCGAGAAAGTGCGTCGTCAGGGCTGAATGAACGAAACTCGGTCAGCCGTCGTAGGGCTTCGTCGGGAGAGGTAACCACGCACCACACTTCATTGAGGGCAAAGGCTTCGCGGTGAAAAGGTCGAAAAAGAGGCAGGGCCACCACCGCGAGCGTGACGTCGGGAGACGACTCGAGTCTGTGAAGAATCTCTACACCGATAGCTGGATGGGTGATGGAATTCAGGCGCTTTCGAGCTGCGTCGTTAGTAAAAACTATTTCCGCCAGTATTTCTCGATGTATCGACCCAGACGTTGAAACAACCGAAGTTCCGAAGGCGTCAATAACCGCATGATAGGAGGGCGTCCCGGGATCGAGGATTTCGCGTGCAACGAGATCGGCGTCGACTATCCATGCCCCATGACGACTCGCAAGGTAGTCCGTAACGGCAGTCTTTCCAGAACCAATGCCTCCCGCAACCGCAATTCGCTTCACCACACCAACGCTAGCCATGATTGACGAGGTTAATGCGTAATCAAGGTAGATTGTAGGTCGTGAGTCCAAGTGCGTCGGTGCCACAAATTGCGTGGTGGCGCCGTGGAAATTTTATTGAAATCGTACTTCTGGCGCTTATATCGTGGGTTCCGTTTCTCACGAATCGGCCCGGCCAAATAAGTGCCGATACGAAGGCCTACCTCTATCTAGACCCCGGCCACCTCATTGCAACGGCCGCTTCGATGTGGAACTCGGATCAGGGCTTCGGTATGGTGACCCATCAAAATGTTGGCTACCTGTTTCCTATGGGACCGTACTTTTGGCTGGCCCATGCCGCATCGATACCAGCATGGATCGCTCAAAGATTTTGGATGGGCGGAATTCTTTTTTTTGCTGGTTTGGGCGTACTTAAGTTAGCTCGAGAGCTCGGTCTGCGACGAAGCGCTGCGTGGTGCTCAGCCATCTCCTACATGTTGACTCCATTTGTCGTGGTCAACATTTCGAGAACCTCCGCCATATTGATGCCCTTCGCCGGTCTAGGTTTTCTGATTCTCTTTACCATCCGATCCGCACGACGGAATGATTGGCGATCGCCGGCTGCGGTGGCACTGGTGGTCGCACTCGTCGGAGGTGTAAACGCAACCAGCATTCTCCTCGTTGGCCTCGGCCCCCTAATTTGGCTACTCAGTGCCGTAATCGCCAAAGATATTTCGCTCACGAGGATGTGGGCGGTGGTCGGGAGAGTAGGTCTGCTGAGCTCGATTGTCTCCCTCTGGTGGCTGGCAGGACTGTGGGTTGAAAGTCGTTTCGGAATTAATATTTTGCAATTCACTGAGTCGTTTCATACTGTTTCACGAACGTCAAGCGCCAGTGAAGTTTTCCGTGGTTTGGGCTACTGGTACTTCTACGGAGGAGATCACGCACAGAGTTGGACGCAAGCTGCAGTTGGCTACATGGCTGGGCACCTCGTACCCACAGCCAGTTTCGGTCTACCGCTACTCGGTTTCGCCAGTGCTCTTGTTGTTCGTTGGAAATACCGCCTCTACGCGGCAAGTATGGTCGTCGTCGGGCTGGTCGTCGCTGTTGGCTCTTACCCGTATGACCATCCGAGTATTTGGGGCGGAGCATGGAAGTGGTTTGGCGAACATACAACCGCGGGTTTGGCGCTGCGTTCTTCGAACCGCGTCGTGCCCATTTTGGTGCTGGGTCTGGCTCTCCTTGTGGGAGCAGGAGTTGATGCAAAATGGAAGGCTCGAAGTTCAGCCCCACATCGCAGAGTGCTCCTCGTGACCGCCATCGGGATCGTCGCCTTATCTCCTCTCGTTAGCGGAGCGATTATTCCCGAGAATCTCTCCAGTCCTGAAACGCTGCCTTCCTACGTCACTAAAACCGCCGATTTTCTCAATACGGGAAGTTCTCAATCTTCGGTGTTGATACTGCCTGGCGTCGATTTTGGGTTCTATCGTTGGGGTTCATTTAACGACAGCGTTTGGCCCGGTTTGCTGCGTCGACCGGTCGAGACTAGCCAAATCACGCTCCAAGGTGAGCCGGCCAGTGTCAACCTCGTTCGGGCCCTTGATCAAACTTTGCAGAGTGGGACTGGGTCACCCGCCTCAATAGCTCCGATTGCTCGATTATTTAGTGCTGGTTCAGTTCTGCTTCAGATGGATACTCAATACGAACGGTTTCTCAATCCCGTTCCTTCATCAACGTGGAAGATTTTTTCCCCCACACCTACAGGCCTCAGCAACCGACGCAGCTTCGGACCACAGTTGTCCGACCTTATTCCCACAGGACACTTCGTTACCGAAGAAACGCTCAGTCTGCCCCCGGGGTTTATATGGCCCAAGTCACTCGTGATATTCAACGTTTCTCGTCCACGAGGTTTAGTGAGGACTGAAGATATCTCACACCCAATCATTGTTGCCGGCGATGGTGAAGGTCTGGTTACCATGGCAAGTCAAGGGCTTCTCACAACGACGCAACCAATTTTCTACGAAGCGAGCCTCTCGGATGGTCAGCTTGCAAAGCTCCTGCATGAGGGCCAGCCTGAGCTGGTCCTGACCGACAGCAACCAGCGACGTCTCGACACCTACGGCGAGTTACGTAGTTCTCTCGGTTACATACTCTCCGTCGACGAGAACACTTCGTCGTTCGATCCTGCTCAACAAGCACTGGTGGTATTCACGACACCTCCCAAAGGTTCGCAGACGGTTGCAGTCTTGAGTGGCTTGAAGTCTGTCTCGTCATCCTCGTACGGGAACCCATCTTCCAATACAGCAGAAAATCAGCCCTGGAGTGCCTTCGATTCGAACCCCGCCACTGCCTGGCAGGTATCTGATTACTCCCCTGCCGATGGTCAGTGGATCAGCGCAACCGCTACCAAAACTCGAACCATTTCGTCAATCCACTTCGTACAAAGTCTGTCAGGCACAATCAATCGGTGGATTACTGAGGTCGCTATTTCTGTGGATGGTGCTCAACCAATAAAGCGCCGTCTCGGCAACCAGTCTCGGTATCCTCGGGGCGAAACTGTTGAGATTCCACCGACCGTAGGTCGGAGCGTCAAAATAACGATTTCGGACGTAACGGGCGACGACAAAGTTTTGCCCGGAGCTAGCGCCGTCGGGTTCTCAACTATTGGCATCACGGGCTTCAATAATTCGACGCAAAGCATTGCGACGCCTACCTCCTTGCTGCGTCGTGTTGGGTCGGCCGGGAATGTGCTTCCGCTGACCATTGTTTTGAATCGAACGAGAGTCTTGCAGACTCCTCCACGAACTGATCCGCAACCGAGAATTAGTCGGCTTGTTGAGCTTCCAGTGGGTAGGAGCATGTCGTTGACTGGAACCGCGGCATTCAATGCATTGGCTAATCCTTCGACTGTCAATCTTTTGATTGGGCGTGGCTCACAGGGGAATCTTCAATCGGTCTCATCCTCTTCGAATCTTGTCGGTACGCTGGCTGGCAATCCGTGGAATGCATTCGACGGCGATGAGAAAACTCTCTGGATGAATAGTTTTCAGACGGGGGTCGGGCAATGGGTACAGGCGCGACTAAAGACGCCTCTCACTGTGAGGGACTTTTCTTTGAAGTTGGTGAACGATGGACGGCACCAGTTTCCCACCTCCATGAAAGTTTCAACCGAAAATGGAGTGCGTAGTTTCTTCATTCCACAACCCACTCATCCGAGCCCAATTTTTGACAACACCATCACTGTGAAGATTTCGATACCCGCACTGTCCGGACGTACATTTCGATTCACCGTTACTGGGAGTGACTATCGTCACGTACTCGATCGAGTCTCGACAGGTTTGAATCTCCCCCCCTTTGGTATCGCCGGCATCGATTTACCAGGCCTGAAAGTCACTCCCGATCCAACTACCCTCCCAGCGATGTGTCATCCGAACGCCTTGGTAATAAACGGAGCGAGAGTAGGTCTTGAGTTCGTTGGCTCAGTGCGCGATGCCTTGCTTTTGAATAACATCGCGGTACGAACGTGTAGTGGAGAAATGATTCGGCTGGCGGCGGGAAGTAACCTAATTCAGAGCTCCCCTGGAGCCATGACTGGCATTGACCTCAATACGTTGGTGCTGGCTAGTCAAACTAAGTCGACCTCTTTTGCTCAGTCAACTAATCAGGTAGCAAAGTGGACTTCTCGGTCCTCCATCACCGCTCGTGTCACTCCCTCTGCGAAACGGACTGAGCTTGTCGTAGGACAGTCGTATGGCCGAGGGTGGAGCGCGACATTTAATGGAGCTCCACTCGGCTCCCCGACGTTGATTGACGGGGCATCCATGGGTTGGGCTATCCCGGCCCACTCTGCTACGGGGATATTCTCAGTTCACTGGACACCGCAAGACACAATGACGTGGACCGAATACATCTCAGCATTCGGTCTCCTACTGCTACTCGCCCTGCTCGTGCCTCGGAGGACTCGTCGCGTTGCTGACAACTGGGTACGCCATAGAGCCGGTGCGAGGAGGGATTGGACTTTGTCGCGAATGTCGAGTGCCGTCGGCGTCGCCGTATTGAGCGGTGTGGTCGTCGTCTGGTGGCTTTGTCCAATTCTTCTGATCTTCGTCGTACTTTGGAAATTTGTGTCAGTGGTCGGGCGAATCCTCGCGTCATCTTCCCTGATGTTCGCACTCTTGGCAGCGCTGGCGACCATTCATGCAACTTGGCTTCCGACACCTCGAGACCTACGTTGGCCCACCACAATTCCCCTAGGAAATACTTGTGCCTACGTCGCATTTTGTATCTGGTTTATGGTGATAGTTGGGACGTCGGGAAACGAATCGCGGGATGTATGACGAAGAATGAAGACGAGGTCGGGCAGCGTAGAAGAGGTCTGAATATAGTTACGCCCGTAACACCCCCGTCTGAAGGGCCAGGGACGGAAAAACAGATCTCGGTTCCAGCCACCGGCCTCTATCGCTTTTGGTACCTCCTGCGTGAGTTATATCGATCCCGGAAACTTCCTGAACGGCTTCAGTTGGTCTTGGAGATTGACACGGTGAACCAGGTCGTGGGGAGGTGCGCTTTGTACAATCGGAGGGTTCTCGAGTTAACGCGATTGGGTATGTGTGCGACTCCTGGGTTGGTCGAACGTGGAGCACGCGTGACTCGTGTCGTGATTGACGCGACGGAAGAAACCTCAAACTCAGCTCCTGTTTTTCATGACGAAGTGTCGTTCTCGCCCGACGTTTTTTCGCGTTGGGAGGAGCGGTTCGACGTTATCGTTGCAAATAATGCTTTCGGTGCCTTCGCATCCCCCGCTTCGGCAGTCGATGCATTGGTCAAGTGCGTAGCCGTCGGAGGTTCGATTATCTTCTACAGCAAAACCGGACGTCTCCACCGGAAGCCGACCACGTTACCTACAGACTTGAATGGACCTAAAAATGCTGTGGATCGTCACATCACCCTTCGTAATCTTCGTGCGGCGGTAACACGATCCGACTTAGCAATTGTGTCCTTTGGCCCGCGCTATCTGCCTACCTACTTAGCGAGCATTGCCAGTATCCCGATACTCAAAAATATTCTCACGAGACATGTTTTCATAGTCGTTGAGAGAACTCGTTACTAGCTCAATAGTCTTTCGAAAAGTTTCTCAGCGGTGAGGTCCCAATCGTAAATTTCCGCACTGGATTGTGCAGCCGTCGCCATCTGATCGAGCTTGTCACGGTTGACGAGGAGTTCGCACAAGGTCTCAACCATTTGTTCACTCGAACTACAGAGAATCCCGGTAGTCCCCCCATCAGTAGCGTCTCTATGCCCAGCAATATCGCTTACTACCGCAGGTGTGCCACAGGCGGCTGCCTCCGTGATTGACATCCCCCAACCCTCACGGAGGCTAAATGACGTCAGGAGCCAGGCACGTTGGTAGTGATCAACTAAATCATTGTCCGATACGTGCCCGCGAAGAGTAATCCACTCCGAAGCTTTTCGTTGCCCTATTAACTCCTGCAGATGAGACCGAAGGTGTCCCTCACCTATTATTTCGAAACGTGCAGTTGGCACGACCTCATGAGTTCGGACGAATATCTCAATGAGGTCCGAAAATCGTTTAACCGGAACGAGTCGTCCCACGGCAATTACTAATGGATAGGGCGACTTGGAGCCACCGTGTACGAAGTGCTCTCCGATTCCCGGAGACACAACTTCCACGTCCTTTAGGTGCAACTTACTTTCTATTTCGGTGGCACTCGATGGAGAGAGTGTTGAAATCTTGCTTCGGCGATACAACATGGGCGCCAGCCAGTGCTCAATCCACCACCCCACCCGAGCTAGTGATTTAGGAAGTGACAGAGCCCACATCTCGCCATGAACGTGGTGAAGGATGATCAAATTTGGCTTCTTGCGACTCCACAGCGGGGTGAAGAATGGCATGCCATTCCAAATCTCTACTACGGCATCGAAATTGTTTCGATCCCGGCGGATACCGTGCTGAAAAGCTTGAAGAAATACTTGGTATCGGCCTCCCCTCCTCTCGACGCCGTACCCATCGCGTTCAACATAAGTGGAACGCCCGGCTACGTGCGAGGTGCGAAGCTCCACGCGTAGACCTGCCGCAGCCCAACGCTTCAACACCTCCGAGGCGTGTCGTTCGCTCCCGCCAGCTTCGGCATCGTCTAAATCACGCCAGGCGAACACTCTCACCCTAGAAATCGACGAAGCCGACACCAACTCGGCCAACCTCTGTGCGGAACTGGACCTCATCGTTGCTCCAACATTCGAGGAGAAGTGGTGAGAATTGTGACCGCCAATCCGGCAAAAACGACTATTTGAACCAGCAAGTCACGATGCACTGTTCCTGAGAGTGAAACCGGCTGATGCGTGATGTACCAGCTACCCGCAGCTGTAGAAGTGAGGAGCCAAAATGTTCCAGTTCTGTTTCCGACGCCAAGCAGATAGGTGACGCAGAGTGTGCTGAGGGCTAGGAGGAACATAGCAAGAATTAAGACCACAAGAAATTCCGAAGCCCTGCTGTACCGGGTACCGAAAACGTGTATCAGTAGGTAGCTGGGATTCACCAGTGCAACAGTGAAGAGAATTAGCGCAGGGCCGACGAGAATGCCTGCCGCTATTGCCAATTGGCGTAGTGCGCTACGCCCACTTTGCTGAGCCAGTGCGGTTTCTGGAAGCAGGAACGAACCCAGAATAATTGCGGCGTACACCAAGGTTTTTGAAATCTGCGAAATCGCGGCGTAGGAACCAGATTGCCCTGTGTGCGCGTGCCCGACGGCGAACATGTCTACGAACTGAAGTACTGCGAGAAGCCCCAGAGCGAGGAGGGCGTAGCCCAGATCGCTCGAAATTCCTCTCGGTAGTGCGATATTAGGATTGACCTCAGATCCGACACGATTGACTAAAAATTTCGCGTGAGCCCTCGTGGCAACTTCGACGATGAGAAGCCCAACCGAGGTGCCAATCACACCCTCGTAAGTACCGGCGAAAATGACAACAACTCGCAAAATACCTTCAACAGAAAAATTGATTGCTAAAGCCCCGTAACGCTGATGTGCCTGAAGAAGTGCACGGTCGACACTGAGTAAGGACCACACGATGGCGGAAAGACAAATGCTCCACACTGCAAGCCACGAGCAATGACCCAACCATTGAGCAATAAGTGGTGAGACCACGAGCGAGACGCCAGCTGCGAGAATGGTGAACTTGATAAGTCGACGCTCGAGGGTTAGACGCCAGCCCATTGTGCCAATGGAGGCCCCACCGGCGATTGACGACGCAGAACGCCGGACCACGGCTACACCTAAGGCCGAACCTGGAAGTGCGATGACGAAAAAGACACCGACCAATTGAGAATACGAGCCGTACTCCCCCGGCGTCAACCTCCGAGCAATCGCGAAACTGACGATTAGGTTTAACGCATTCGCGAACAGACCTGCACCCGCAACCAAAAAAGCATTTCTCGCGAGCTGGGACCACACTCTGTTCCCAAACGAAACAGTCACAATTTCAGTCCGATTTTGGGCGCGGGAGGATAGGCGCATCTCTCCCCGTGCCACTCGAGCCTGACGTTTCGTGATATTCCTCTTCAACATTGACGGCCCAAATATCGTGTTGGGCGCCGTAGATGTTGTCAACAGTTAGCAAGGCGGTCATCATGGAGTGATCTTGATTGTTGTACTTGTGCATTCCATTGCGACCAATTAGGTGGACATTTGGAATGCTCTCCTGGAGAAAATCCGAAATAGTCGCTACGTTGGCCTTGTAGGTAGAGTCGTAGTAGGGGTAGGCCTTGGGCATTCGGAACACGAAACCCTGCTCGACGATTTCCGTGTCCTTGATGAGACCCAGGTACAGCAATTCTTTCTTTCCGCGTTCTATCAGATCTTCATCCGAAGACGTCCACAACTGGTCGCCCTCGAAGACAAAGTATTCAAGTCCCAGGCAAGTCCGGCCCTCCTTTACGAGGAAGGGCGACCACGATCCAAAATTTTGAATTCTTCCAACCTTGACTTCAGATGCATGAATATAAATCCAATTGTCAGGAAAACTAATGTCCTCCGGAACTACCAGTGCGACGGTTAAGAAGTCACGGTAGTGGAGGTCGTGGCCAGCATCTGAGACAGTTTTAGGAAGCGGTGGGACGAATACGTCCACCAACTGCGACATTGGCATCGTCGAAATAACGTGGGAAGCGGCTTGCTCCACAATGGACCCATCGCTCAATTCAATCGTCACGCTGTTCGCTCCACGTTGGTCATGGGCAATACCGACGACCTTCGCATTCAGAACGACACTGCCACCCAGGCTCTCAATCAACTCTGTGCATTTTTCCCACATCATCCCTGGCCCATACTTGGGATATTGGAATTCTTCGATCAGACTTGTGATGTCAGTTTGCTTTCGTTTCGGCAACAAGGCGTTGATAATTGCCGCTCCTAGTGACAAGCTTTTGACACGTTGAGCAGCCCAATCGGCGGGCATTTGATTGACAGGAACTCCCCAAACTTTTTCTGTGTAGGTTTTAAAAAATCTTCGGTAGAGGCGCCAGCCAAAGCGAGCGACGAGCCAACCTTCGTAGTTAGTTTGATCCTTCGGCGGGTGCACTCGTGCCCAAACGTAACTCACCACGCAGAGAATTGCCTCAACAATTCCCAGATTCTTAAGAGCATTAGAGGCCTTCAGAGGGTAGTCGTAATACTTACCATCGTAAAAAATTCGACTCATTCGAGGTCGGAGTAAAAAGTCATCGTCTGGCAGGATTTCGTGCCACAAGGCTTCGACCGCAGCCACTTTGGTGAAAAATCTGTGTCCGCCAATATCAAAACGCCAGCCGTCCCGTTCCACGGTCCTGCTGATTCCACCTACGACCTTGTCAGCCTCAAACACAAGAACTGATCCGCCTCGCTTCACTATGTCATAGGCCGCAGTTAACCCCGCAGGTCCCGCACCAATGACAACTACTGGATGAACGTCGCTCATATCTAGAACCTTAACGAATTTTGGCCGCACTCGGCACCGTTGGTTGGAGTAGTTCTAGGTTCATTGGTTGGTAGAAGCCACCCAGCTTCTGTGCGACAAGCGTAGCTCCCTTGTAGCGCAGAACTCTTTTCAGATCAGTTACCAAATTGAGACAGGTGTCATTTAGGAAGTAGTAATCAGCCCGCACCACGTAAACCGGTGATCCAGCCGGCACCTTCGCCGCAATCATTCTTGCCGTGGTTTTTACGGAGCGCTTCGTCATAGCCTTCTCGTAATCAATCCAGTTGACGATTCTGGGGTTATCGAGCCTCGGGTAACCAATGTACGTGTCACTTGAAGGTGAGTATCTCAATAGAGACGGTCCCAATTGGTCTGGACACACAACGACAAGCGCACCTGGCGCACCGTGGGCGAGCGCAAGTGCCACCTGCCCAGCTTGTGTGCGCTGGGACTTAGAGCCCCAATCATCAGTCCACAGACTTGCTCCTGAAAATAGAGCGAGAACGAGAAAAATCCTTAGTCCCCTCGTCAACTTGTTGAGACCCAGGGCGATAATGATTGAAATGGGTATTGCGACAATCGCTGCGTATCTCGCAACGTAGGCGCTCCCCGCGAAGTGGGACACAGTGAGTCCTACAGTCATCGATCCGAAGGCAACGGCCACTAAGGGGAACGCTTGGGATTCGATTCGGGGCTCGAGAATAACCTGAGAGCTACGGCGACTCATCGGAAGGGCGAAAATGCCTATGGCGAGAAGAAGGACGTAGAAAAGAAGTTCGAATTCGCTATGCAGTGATGTCGCTATGTAGTGAACACCTTGCGTCGTAGCGAAATCGCCGAACCAAATGAAGAGATGGTACGCCTGCGCTGGCGCTGCCCAAGGCGTTCCAGTATGGAGACGCTGGTCATTAAACACGCTTAGCCATGGTGCGAAAAAGACGAGTGACGTCGCAACCGCACAAGCCGTTTTCCAACTTCGAGCCATACCTTCACGAGGTGGCCGTATCTGGATTAGGGCGAGACAGGCGATGGCAGAAACTAGGTAGATAGCCCAGTAGTGCGTGTAGAGGAGACAAGTGAGTAGAGCAGCGAGAGCAATTGTCGAAGGCCAACTTGGCCTAGTGATCTGAACTTTTAGAGTCCACATTGCCAGAGCCGATAGCAGCATCACCAAGGCATACATTCTGGTTTCAGTTGCGTAGTAGGTCATGTAGGGCAAAACTGCAACGATCGCTACGGAAATAAGGGCGGTGCGGTGCCCCAGCCATGCCTTCGCTGTCCAGTAGACCACAACAAGCGTCAGGCAACTGATGACTCCAGACATCGAGCGAACCGCGAAGTCGGAGCTTCCAAAGAGTCTCATCCATAGATGCAGAAGTACGTAGTAAGCGGGAGGAGCACCATCCAAGCGAAGAAGATGGGGAATCTCATGAAGTGGCGCTTTGGCGATATTTACAGATTGGGCCTCATCCAGCCACAATTTTGATGAAGTTGTGAAACGAAAATAGACGCCGACGAGCACATCGAAACCAACCAACCAATATAGAAGCCAGTGAACGCGATGTGATTCGTTCGTCTCTGCACCCAGCACAAACATAATCATAGAGTGAAACTTTTTGATTCACGGGCACCTCTCTTTTTGAGTAGAGTTCTCAATAGTTCAGGAGGACCACCGTGATTAAGTACTTAGGCAGACGGGTTATCGCCCTAGCGGTCATTTTGACAATCGTTAGTTTTGGAAGCTTCTCGCTGATTCACTTGTTGCCGGGGGATATCGCCACAGTTATTTTGGGAACTGGAAATACACCAGCTAATCGAATTGCTCTCTACAAGCAACTTGGTCTTGACAAGGGTTTGTTTTCGCAGTACTTCACTTGGCTCGGAAATATCTTTCAGCTAAATTTTGGTAATTCGTTCATCGACGGCACTTCTGTATCGACGACTATCGGTACTGCTCTGCCAATTGACTTTGAAATGATTCTCATCTCTCAGGTGATGGCTTTTGCTATTGCCATTCCTCTGGCCATGAAGGCAGCCAAGAAGCCCAACGGACTTTTCGACCGCATTGCGACCGGAACTTCCTTCACCATGTTGTCAGTACCCCCGTTCATCTTCATCGTTCTATTAGTTTTGGTGGTCTCAATCAACCTTCAGATTCCAGGTACGGGTCCCGCCTCGTTCGTAACATTTGGCCAGGATCCCTTTCACAACTTGGTTTCTTTAGTCCTCCCTTCAATCGTTTTAGGAATCGGGAGCACGGTTGTGTACTTCCGCGTCCTACGCAGTGATCTCGTCTCAACTCTCCAAGAAGAGTTCATTACGATGGCTCGATCCAAAGGGTTGACGCGTCGTCGAATCATGTGGCGCCATGCCTTTCGCCCGAGTTCTATCGCACTTTTAGGCACCGCGGGACTCAATATAGGTGGCCTCATCGCTGGTGGTTTCATCGTTGAATACCTCATGCAGATCCCCGGGATCGGCTACATGCTGATCTTGGCTATAAATAAGTCGGACTTCCTCTTGGTTCAGGGGATAGTCATGACCATTGCAACATTGATTGTTCTACTGAACTTCCTGATTGACTTCCTATTTGGCATCATTGATCCGAGGATTACCCGTGACTAGCACCATTGAAAATAATGAAGTAGTTGTACTGAAGCCTGAGAAAAAGGAGCCTCTAGGGGTATTCTTCTGGGTTTGCGTAGGCTGGCTCGGAGTGAACCTCTTGGCGGCAATTTTCGCCAACTTTCTTCCGATCTGGGGTCCCCAAGACTCGAATAACTACGTGGATCTCAACACTGGCCCATCATTCAGTCACCTCCTAGGAACTGACGACCTGGGTCGAGACATTCTCTCACGCATCATTTATGGAGCGCGGGTGTCGCTGGGTGTGAGTTTCGGGGCGATGTTTTTGGCATTCTTCATCGGAGGCATCTTTGGGATGTATGCGGCATATCGCCGTGGAAAGCTCGACCTAATCCTAACCTCGGTCTCCCTGGTGTTTCTGGCGTTTCCTTCCATCATTGCGGTGATTGCGGTTCTGTCCTTCTGGACACCCCGAAGTATTTTGAAAATCACGATCGTTATCGCAGTGACTTCTATACCATTGGTATACCGAGTGATTCGTGCGGCCACGCTTTCGGCAGCAACCAAGGACTATGTGCTGGCCGCAAAAATTCAGGGAGCTACTGATCGTCGAATTATGACTAAGGAGCTCCTGCCTAATATCCTCCCCACAGCGGTCTCATTTGTCATGATTGGTATAGCTTCGGTAATCGTTGTCGAAGGTTCTCTCGCGTTTCTTGGACTTTCGACCAACGTGACTACACCATCGTGGGGCAACATGATTAACGAAAGCCGCTCTGTGATGCAGGTCAACCCTTGGTTGGTTCTCTTCCCCTCTCTTGCAATGTGCCTGCTAATCCTGTCGTTGAACTTTATTGGCGACCGAATCAGATCCTATTACGACGTTTCAGAGGTGAAACTATGAGCAGTTCTCCCATTTTGGTGGTCAAGAATCTCACCACTACCTTCATTACTGGTCGAGGGCGACTGCCTGCCGTCGGCGGTGTAAGTTTCGAACTTAACGCCGACGAGACCTTGGGGATAGTCGGCGAAAGCGGATCCGGGAAAACAGTTCTGTCGCGGACCATCATGGGCCTGCAGCCTCGTTCCAACGTTGAACTTGGTGGGTCGGTACAGCTGCTTGGACACGAGATTGTCCACGCCTCGGAAGACGAGTTGCGCACTATCTGGGGAACTGAAGTGTCTATGGTCTTCCAAGACCCGATGACCTCGCTTAATCCAGTCATGACAATCGGTAAACAGATTTCTGAGTCATTGCGTGTTCGACTAGGAATGTCCAAAGCTGACGCAAAGGTACGCGCCATCGACCTGCTCAAACTCGTTGGTATACCTTCGGCGGAGGAGCGTTACGACGCCTACCCCACCCAACTCTCAGGTGGAATGCGTCAGCGAGTTGTGATAGCGATAGCGCTGTCCTGCAGTCCTCAGTTGCTGCTAGCTGACGAACCCACAACGGGGCTGGATGTGACTATCCAGGCGCAGATCTTGAACCTCATTGAAGAGCTCAAGTCCAAAGAAAAGATGGCCGTCATCTTAGTTACCCACGACCTTGGCGTCGTCGCTACTCGTACCGATCGAATTATCGTGATGTACGCGGGACGGATTGTTGAGATGGGTCGAACACGCGACGTCTTTTTCAACCACCGGATGCCATACACGCGTGCACTCTTGGAGTCAACGCCAAAGGTTTCGAACCCGAGTCACACCAGGCTGATCACCATTCCTGGACGACCACCGGATCTCTACAACCTCGATGGAGGTTGCGCATTCGCGCCACGATGCGCGTACGCGACCGACCAGTGCCGTCAAGAGGCACCTAGTTTGCAAGAAGCGAACTCGGACGGCCATTTGTTTGCCTGCTGGAACCCACTTCCGGTTGGCACTTCCCCGCTCAATCAACAAAATTCGAACGAACCTAACGGAGCATCAAATGAGCAATAAGAAAGTTCTTCTCGAGGTCAGGAATCTCGAAGTAAATTTCAAGAAGGCTGGTCAAGTGGTCAGTGCCGTAGCGGGTCTGAACTTTGATATTTACGAGGGCGAGACGCTAGGACTCGTTGGAGAGTCCGGTTGTGGCAAGTCCACCACCGGACGCGCGCTAATGCGAATAGTCGAACCTACAAATGGAACAATTGTCCTCGACGGCAAAGAATTGACCTCCATGAAGGGTAGAGAACTCCGGCAAGAACGTACCAAGATGCAGATGATTTTTCAGGATCCCATTAGTTCGCTGAACCCTCGCCGACGAGTTAAGGACATCGTCGCAGAGCCACTCGACTGCTGGGGATCCGCGGAAGGTGACGAGCGGGACCGCATCGTTTTCGATCTGTTAAACCGGGTTGGCATCGATCCCGCCATTTACGGAAATCGCTACGCACGACAGTTCTCCGGCGGACAGTGTCAGCGAATCAGCATCGCTCGCTCGCTCGCCATGCGACCGAAAATGTTGATTTGCGACGAAATGGTTTCGGCCTTGGACGTTTCCATTCAGGCGCAGATATTGAATCTTCTAGAGGATCTGAAGGAAGAATACGGGCTGACACTTTTGTTTATTGCTCACGATCTTGCTGTGGTCAAGAACGTTAGTGATCGCGTTGCGGTCATGTACCTAGGAAAGATGTGCGAGATTGGACCATCGGACCTTATGTATGACGCTCCGGCACACCCGTACACAAAGTTCCTCCTCAGTGCGGCACTCGAGGCCAATCCCGACTCCATCCAAGACAATGAAGTCCTTAGCGGGGAGCCACCGAGCCCACTGAATCCTCCAAGTGGATGTCGTTTTCGAACTCGATGCCCATTTGCCACCGAGCTCTGCGCTTCTCAGGAGCCGTTGTTGACGGAAGTGACTCCGGGACACTCGGTTGCTTGCCACTACCCGCTGACCACCGTAAAGGCTTAGTGTTTATTGGTCGTGGGTGATCAGTATCGTTCCAGCGACTGCCAC
>Ga0114960_10000053_pt1 | contig 89397 bp, 92 predicted proteins | sample C_130625_MF_Meta_FD_92637 | JGI IMG/M metagenome (GOLD analysis project Ga0114960, IMG submission 92637) | Freshwater microbial communities from Lake Croche, Canada to study carbon cycling - C_130625_MF_MetaG | ecosystem: Environmental > Aquatic > Freshwater > Lake | place: Lake Croche, Canada...
ATTTCAAGATGCATTAACTTGCCCCAATGATATTTTTGACCTCAACTTAAAAATTATGGGAGACCCGTATTATATTGCGCATAGTGGTTTAGGAAATTATACTTCAGAAGCTACACAGTATGCAAATTTAAATGCTGACGGCACAATGAATTACGAAAACGGGGAAGTAGATATTATTGTTAATTTCAGGTCCCCGATAGATATTAATCAAACTACAGGGCTTTATAACTTTGGCCCTAACACTAAAACAGCACCAGTTAACAGATTTAGCGGAGCTTATTGTGTAACATCGGTGAGCAATGTATTTGATGAACGCGGTCAATTTACGCAAACAATACATGCTTTTCGACGTGCTGATCAAGAATCTGAACTAACAGCAACACCAGAAGAATTGGCAGGATCTGCCGCAATACCAGATCCAACAAATCCAAGCGGATCGATGGATTCTCCAGACGACTCTGCAGAAGAAAGCGGAACTTAAATGTCAAATTATACAACACCTAATAGTACTCATTATTCTAGCTCAGAGTATCCGTCGACTCCGTCCGGCCCGTTTTTAGCCACGGTAGTTGGGCATCAAGACGGAAAATATATGGGACGTCTTAAAGTATTAATAGAACGTCCGGGCTCTGGAAATAAAGATACCACCGGGCAAACTCGAACTGTTGATTACATGAGCCCGTTTATGGGTGTTACTAGTTTTGATTTTACCACAGAAACCAACGACTACGACAATTCACAAAAAAGTTACGGCATGTGGATGATACCACCGGACGTGGGATCAACGGTTTTAGTAATGTTTTTAGCCAACGATCCTAAAAGAGGATTTTGGATAGGCTGTGTACCTAAGGAAGATTCATTTGTAAATTTTATGACCCCAGGTCTTGCCGCAACTAAATTTGCGTTCTTAGATGATGCAAGTCTTTCTGCAACAGAAGATAGTCAAGGCAGAGAATTACGAGTTCCAGTTTCAGAATATAACAAAAAAGTTCCTGAAAATTCAGGAGCTCAACCGCCTACTACATTTAAAAAATCAGTTCATCCGTTAGCATTATATTTAGATGCTCAAGGATTATTGTTAGATGATGTGCGCGGCATCACTACTAGCAGTGCTAGACGAGAAACACCTAGTAGCGTGTTTGGAATAAGCACCCCTGGCCCGGTGGATCAATTAGGAAAAACAGGTAGTCTTGGAACTGCAAATGCAAGTGTGCCAGACGCTCCTGTTAGTAGACTTGGTGGTAGTACTTTTGTTATGGACGACGGCCATAACAAATATCTCCGTAAGACTAGTGCCAGTAAAGGTCCTCCGGTATACGCCAGTGTAGAAGATGGTGAGACTGACGGCGATCCAACACTTTTACACAATGAACTAATTAGATTGCGCACAAGAACTGGTGCCCAAATATTATTTCACACTACTGAAGATTTAATTTATATCACAAATAGTAGAGGTACTAGCTGGATTGAAATGACCAGCGATGGCAAAATAGATGTGTATGCGCAAGATAGTATTAGTGTGCATACAGACAATGACATGAATTTTTTTGCAGGCAGAGATATTAATTTAGAAGCTATTAGAAATATCAATATCAAAGCAGGCGGCAATCATCAACTAGAAGTTATAGGAAATAAAACTATCATCGTAACTGGTAATAGAACAATAAGTGTAAAAGGTACACACGACGAAACTATCATAGGTGCTACCAATTTATCAATACAAGGCGATTATAGCCAACTATTAAATGGAAATTTAGGGATTACAGTTGCCAAAGATACTAATATAAATGTCACTGGCGGAACTGCTATTACTAGTGCAAAAGATTTTAACGTTAAAACAACTGGCGGAAATAATCTAACTGCTGGCAAAGCCACAAACATCAAGAGCGGAGGCAATCATGTGGAAACAGCCGCGCAAATTCATATGAACGGACCAGCTGCCACAGCCGCTACAGAAGCAACAAAAACTACTAAGGCTAAAATTCCTGTAGCTTTAGCTGTATATCCTAATCCAACTGAAACAGACGGAACAACAATTAACAGCATTATGTTAAGAGTGCCTACAACAGAACCATATCCGCATCATGAAAATTTAAATCCAGAATTATTTAAACGAGATAAAACAGATGCCAACGCCGCAAATAGTTCGGCACAATCACAAGTATCGGGGTAACATATGAGTATATTTTCTAGAATTAGTACAGACTTAGGTGAAGTTAAAAAACTTGCAAGCATTGCACACCTTGGTAACGGCATTAGCATTGATGCTGCCAAATCTTTAATTTCAAAACAATTAGGTGCCGTAACATCTGGACTCACTGGCGCAATTACTACAGCAACAAAATTAGCAGGAACGGCAACAAAATTATTAGACACAGCTAGTAAAATTAGCGGAGCTAATCTTCCCAGCCCAGTACCTTCAGCGCCAGTAGTTTTTAGTACTCCTCCTATAATTAAAATTGGGTGCAGTAAAACCCAGCTAGTAGTTGTAGCAAACAACCAAGACTCTATATATTTTAGTTGGGAAATTATAGGGGCTACCAGTTTTTCAATTGTTGATTCGCGTCCTTATATAACATTGCTACAAACCAACCCAGGACAATTTGGATTTGGCCCAATTACTCCTACATTAGGAGGATCAGATTTTAAAGGTGCTAGCTTTACTATCACTGCTTCTAACAGCCGTGGAACTACAGTTGAATCAAGACAGTGGACACTTGTTCAACCGGCTACTTAAAAGAGAACTTATATGGCAGATACTCCTACGGAATTAACACCAAGCATAGAACCAGTTATAGGAACAGCAATAGAAGTTCCAAAAGACTATTGGAAAGCCTACTCAACAAATAAAGATGTGTTTGATAGACCCCCGCCTCCTGCGGACTCAGAAGATCAAGCCAATGCTTAACATAAGGAATAATCATGGCATCAAACAGTAATTTATACGATAAAATTGTTTTACCAGCAGTTAGACAACTCACAGATAGCCCTACAAAAATGTATAAAGGGTTTAGCACTATTAGTGGCAATACAGAAAACTATAATCTTTATGATTTTGATTTAATCAAACAAGACATATTAAATCATTTTCATGTCAGACAAGGGGAAAGACTGATGAACCCGGCTTTCGGATGCGCCATTTGGGATATATTATTCGAGCCATTAACCGAGGCTGTGAAAGATATCGTGCTGAAAAATGTTAATACTATAGTTAATTATGATCCTAGAGTACAAGCAGAAAATGTTATAGTAACTTCTTATGATACTGGAATTCAGATTGAATTAACCTTGCTTTATGTGCCCTATAACCTACAACAAACGTTACAATTACAATTTGACCAGACCAACGGCTTAGTAGTGCGATAAACTACGCACATATTCTTTACAAATAAATACACTACTAGGACAATTAAATGAGCTCAACTGATAGACAAAATAATCTGCTAATTAATCAAGATTGGAAAAAAATATACCAGTCTTTTAAAAATGCTGATTTTCAAAGTTATGATTTTGAAAATTTACGCAGAACTATGATTACGTATTTGCGCACAAATTACCCAGAAGATTTTAATGACTATATTGAAAGCTCAGAATATTTGGCTTTAATAGATTTAGTAGCATTTGTTGGGCAAAGTGTTGCCTTCCGTGTGGACTTAAATGCCCGTGAAAATTTTCTAGAACTAGCGGAGCGCCGGGACAGTGTATTACGTTTAGCACGTTTAATTAGTTACAATGCTAAAAGAAATATACCTGCACAAGGGTTGTTGAAATTTACTACTATTCGTAGCACAGAAACTATTGTTGACAGCAACGGCAGAAATTTGTCAGGACAAGTAGTAACTTGGAATGACCCTGCAAATGCCAACTGGTATGATCAATTTATTAAAATAATAAATGCGGCCATGCCTTCAACACAACAATTTGGAAATCCATCTGCTAAAGATACAATTTACGGAATTCCAACAAGTCAGTATCGTTTCCAAACTACTAGTACTAATGTTCCTGTTTTCAGTTTTACTAAAACAGTAGCAGGGCGTTCAATGAACTTTGAAATCACCAGCACAACTTTTAGTGGTCAACAATACATTTATGAAGAAGCTCCTAAGTTAGGAAACAAACTTGCTTGCATTTATCGAGATGACGGCCAAGGCGCTGGCAGTAATAGCAACGGATTTTTCTTGAATTTTACACAGGGCACATTGAACATTGGTGCATTTACAATTACACATCCTAGCAGTAATGAAAGTGTAGATATCAACACAACAAACATTAACAATAACGATGTTTGGTTATATAGATTAAATCAAAATGGCGCCGAGTCGGAATTATGGACCCCAGTGCCAACTATATCAGGTAATAACATTATCTATAATAGTTTAAATAAAAACATAAAAAACATTTATAATGTTATTACACGAGCAAGTGACACTATTAGCTTGGCATTTAGCGATGGTGTATTTGGAAATCTTCCATTAGGAGATTTTAGAACATACTATAGAGTTAGTAATGGATTATCTTATGTAGTAAACCCTGCTGATGTTCGTAATGTTACAATATCAGTTCCTTATACTAGCAGAAAAGGCCAAACTGAAACTCTATCTATCACGATGAATTTACAAACTAGTGTTTCAAATTCTGCTGTGTCTGAAACTAATGCTAGTATTAAAGCCAATGCACCGCAAACATATTATACACAAAATAGAATGATAACTGCCGAGGATTATAATATTAGTCCTCTATCAGTTACCCAGCAAGTTGCCAAGGTAAAAAGTATTAATAGAACGTCTAGCGGTATTAGTAGATACTTTGATTTAAAAGACCCGACTGGAAAATATAGTTCGACAAATTTATATGCAAATGATGGAATTATATATCAAGATTTCTATTCTCAAATTACTACGTTCCAGTACGCAACTAAAGTTGATATTGAAGGAATAATTTATAATACAATTTATGAGTTATTACAAACTATTGATTTAAGAAATTTTTATTACAATAATTTTATTAATTTTTTAACTACTAGTCTTAATATTAGTTGGTACCAAGCTAGCTCTACAAGCTCTAGCAGTACTGGGTACATTGGAAATATTGTTGGGGCGATCCCCTTTCCAGTGGGCGGATACACTGCAACGGATTTAAAATATTTAACGCCTGGCTCATTGATTAGGTTTGTAGCCCCAACTGGTTACTATTTTGATAAAACAAATTCAAACAAATTAGTTTTTGGATCAACCGGAGCATTAGGCAGTGCGGATTATCTGTGGGCAGAAGTAGTTAGCGTTACCGGTAACGGAGTTCCAACTGTAGGCATTCCAGGCCCTATAATGTTGAATACAATCGTACCCGGCTCCGCAGTTATTTCACAAATTATTCCAAAATTTTCAACTACATTAAATTCTACAGTTATTACTACAATGATAGATTTAATTTTTAGTAATAGACCATTTGGACTACGTTACGATGGTACTACGCAAAATTGGCAAATTATTTTTGAAACTAATTTAAATCAATCATCTGCATTTACACTAGCAAAACAAGCAGATGCAACCAACACCAATCAAGATTCAAGCTGGATGTTATTGTTTACAACTGATAACGAAACATATACAATTACTACTCGATTATTAAGATACATTTTTGAAAGCGATTCCGAACTATCATTTTATTTTGATGACGATTTAACTATCTACGATAACACTACTAATTCAACAGTTAGAGATCAAATTAAAATTTTAAATATAAATCGACAACCTACAAAAGTTTATCCTTTTACTGAAGATTATGTATGGGATGTAACATCGGCTTATAGAGGCTTAGATGGCTATATTGATAATAAAAAAATTGTTTTATCATTTGCGGATACAGATTATAACGGTGTAGTAGATAATCCTCAGCTATTTTTAGACATAGTAGATCCAACTACTTCTCCAACAACCAAATATATTGTTCAACAAAAATATTTTATTTCTACAGGCCAAGAAGATTATCGATATGTTGCTAATACTAATAATCTTATGATTGTTCTTAATTCAGAAAGTGAGCTGTTGTCTTACAACAACTATAAAGACGGCCAATATTTTTACTTTACTAGTACAGGTGTAGTAAAACAATTAAATATTGTAACAGGATCATTAATTCCAACATTAGATTACAAGGTCTTTGTTGGTAGAGATAATTTGAAATTTCAATACACCCATAGTGCAAACTATGAAAGTAGAATTGATCCAGGTGTAAGCAATATTATGGATGTTTACGTATTAACTAAGTCGTACGATACATCTTTTAGACAATGGGTAGACGGTGCTCCAATATCAGAACCATTACCACCTAGTTCAGATGAACTTAGTAATTTAATTGGCGCAACATTGGATGTTATTAAACCAATATCAGATGAAATCATATACCACCCTGTAAGTTATAGGGCATTGTTTGGAGTTTCTGCAAGTTCTGATTTACAAGCTAAATTTAAAGTTACGAAAAATATAAATTCAGTAGTGTCGGATAATGATATACAGTCTAGAATAATCACAGCAATTAATCAATTTTTTACATTGGATAATTGGAATTTTGGAGACACGTTTTATTTTACAGAGTTATCGACTTATGTAATGAATCAGTTAGCACCGGACATAACAAACTTTATCATTGTGCCTACACAAAGCGGATCATATTTTGGTAGTTTATTTGAAATATCCTGTCCTAGCGACCAGATTTTTATTAGCACTGCAACAGTTGCTAATATAGAAATTATCACCGGCATTACTAGCGGAAATATTAAATCAGTTACCGGAACAGCTCTTAACTCTGTCTCCAATCAAACTATTACTAGCGCAACATACGGAAATCTAAATGGCTGATATTACTAATCCTTTTGGAGATAAAAAACCGCTGTCGGTTGAACTTTTACCTAATTTTTATAAAACAGATCCTAATAAAAGATTTTTACAAGCAACTGTAGATCAGTTAATACAGCCTGGCGTTGTTAAAAAAATTAATGGATTTATAGGAAGACAGGATTCTAAAGCTACGGTCGGTACTGATATTTTTCTCAACGCGGCTACTACAGACAGACAAAATTATCAATTAGAACCTGGGATCACTGTTAACGATACATTAGGAAATAATTTATTTTTTAAAGACTATATTGATTACATAAATCAGTTATCAGTCCTAGGCGCAAACACATCCAATCACGCGAGAATTAACAAAGAAGAATTCTACAGTTGGGATCCGCATATTGATTGGGATAAATTTGTTAATTTCCAAAATTATTATTGGTTGCCGTACGGCCCAGAAACTATCAGGGTTTACGGACAGCAAGCAACTGCAATTAGTACATTCAATATTGATTTGCAAGTTGAAGGCTCTAATAATCAGTTAGTCTTTACTCCCGATGGCCTTGCACCCAATCCAGTGATTAAACTGTATAGGGGGCAGACTTATACATTTAATATTAACACTCCAAACAATCCTATTAGTATTAGATTAGCAAGATCGTTGCAATCTTTAGACAAGTATAATACTGGAGTTAGTCAGCAATCTGTTGATTCGGGCACTATAATTTTTAAAGTTCCTACAGATGCTCCTAATATTTTGTACTATCAAAGCGATAGAGAATTAACGTTAGGTGGCGCATTTCAAATTTTATCTATTGATCAAGATAGTTATATTGATGTTGAATCGGAAATTTTAGGAAAAGCTACATATACACTTAGTAATGGAACCGCATTAAGTAACGGCATGAAAGTAACATTTGCTGGAAATGTGTCACCTGCTAAGTATGCTTCTGGAGAGTTTTACGTCGAAGGTGTTGGCTCATCAATTGTATTGATAAACAAACAAGTTTTAGAAGTCAGTAGCGTTTATACAGTAGAACAAACTATACTATTTGATGCTACTCCTTTTGACAGCACGGCATTTAGTGATACAAGCGCCTTTGCACAATTAAAAGATTATATTACAATTAATCGTGCTAGCACGGATCATAATCCGTGGAGTCGATACAATCGTTGGTTTCATAAAGATGTAATAGCTGCCAGCGCACATTTTAACGGGAATTATCCTGATACTGATCAACTGCAACGAGCAATTCGTCCTATTATAGAATTTCAGGCTAATTTAAAATTATTTAATTTTGGCACATCAGCCGTAGCCGACATTGATTTAATAGATAACTTTACAACAGATGCATTTTCAATTATAGAAGGTAGTAAGGGATATAATGTTGACAGCATAGCATTAAGTCAAGGCCAGAAAATATTGTTTACAGCGGACACTGACAAATTTGTAAAAAATAATATCTATCAAGTTGAATTTGTTGATGTAAAACACCTAAACTCTGGTAGTCGTCAACTTCATTTAGTAAAAATAGCAGAACCCCAATTAAATCAAGTTGTGTTAGTGCGAGCTGGTACGACTAATCAAGGCTTAATGTATTGGTATAACGGCACGACTTGGATTAAAACTCAAACAAAAACTGCAATAAATCAAGCGCCGTTATTTGACGTTGTAGATAGTAACGGAAAAAGTTTTAGTGATTTAACTGTTTATGAAGGATCTACATTTGCAGGAACAAAGATTTTTTCTTATAAAATTTCTTCAACTGGTACAGTTGATCCTTATTTAAAATTTCCATTAACTTATAAAAATATTGCAAATATTGGCGACATTGTTTTTAATTTCAATTTAATATTAGATTCATTTATATACAAAGATGTAACAACAGTTATTAATAAAAATATTTCTACAGGATTTTTAAGTTATAAAACATACTCTGGTAATACAGAGTATGTTAACGGCTGGCAAAAATGTAGTAATACCGCGGTTCAAGCTGGAATAAGAATTTACAAAAATTCTAATATTACTAATAATTTCAATATAGATGTTTTTGATGACACTGACAACTTGGATGATTTAGAAGTAAAAGTTTTTATCAACGGTATATTTTTAAATAGAAATTTTTATTCTATTATTGACGCCGGACAATATAAGCAAGTATTATTAAAAACTTCTATTGGATTAACGGATGTTTTAACAATTAAAACATATTCAAATAAACCAATTAATTCTAACGGTCATTATGAAATTCCTATTAATTTACAAAATAATCCGTTAAACGATGCCATAGAAAATTTTACTCTAGGCGAAGTTATTGATCATTTTAGTTCTATAGTAAGCAACATACCTTTGAAGGTGTTGTCATCTGTTGCTGAAAATACAGTTTCAAATCAAAGTTTTGATCCCGATTACGTTAACGTCAGGGATTTAGGCAATATAACACAATACGGTACAAAATTTGTGCAACATAGTGCTCCCGCAAGTTTGAATTTGTATCATATTACGTCACAAGCAAATAATGCAATTAAATCAATTGAACAAAGCAGAGACGATTATATCAAATTTAAAAAATTATTTGTGTCTGTTGCTGAAACTATTAGTAATAATAATATTCCTCGCAAACAAGTTGACGAGATTTTAAAAATTATCAACTCTGACAAGATTAATTCTCAGCCATATTATTTTAGTGATATGTCTCCTTACGGTAGTAGCGTAAGCACAACAATTGAAGTTATTGATTACAGAATAAAAAATTATCCACTTAATAATATTTTTAATTTAGACACGCTATCTGAAAAGGCAGTGGGTGTATATGTAAACGATGTGCAATTAATTTACGGACAAGATTACACATTTAATTTGCAAGGTTTTGTGACTATAACATATTCATTAAGCAACGGCGATTCCGTGTCTATATACGAATACGACAGCACAGACGGATGCTTTATACCTGAAACTCCTACCAAATTAGGAATTTTTCCAAAATTTGCTCCAAAGATTTATTTAGATACAACATTAATAACGCCACGTACGATGATACAAGGTCACGACGGCAGTCAGATTCTTGCATACAATGATTATCGAGATAATATTATTCTTGAACTGGAAAAACGAATTTTTAATAATATAAAAATAAGTTATGATGCTGATTTATTTGATATAGATGATATTATTCCAAGTTATACTAGAAAAACTGATTATTCGTTAGCCGAATATAATCAAGTAATAGCTCCTAGTTTTTATAAATGGATGTCTTTGATAGATCAAGATTACACAAAAAATACATCGTTCAGTCCTGCAAATCCTTTTACATATAATTATATAGGCACAGCATCGCCTACTGGTACAGACATACCCGGATATTGGAGAGGAATATTTAGATATTTTTATAATACTGATCGTCCTAATTTATGTCCTTGGGAAATGCTAGGGTTTACTTTAGAACCAGAGTGGTGGACTACAGCATACGGACCAAGCCCTTATACCAGCGACAATTTAGTAATGTGGTCAGATATTTCTAAAGGATTAATTAAAGGCGATGGCACTTCTCCGCCGGTCATAAATCCTAAACATATTAAATCATTTTTATTAAATCACATTCCAGTAGATGAATCTGGCAATTTAATTAGCCCGGCAGCCGCAGGCCTTGCTATCGGAGCTTTAACTACCTCTATAGAAAATAATTTTAAATTTGGAGATATTGGCCCAGTTGAATCTGCATGGAGAAGAAGTAGTCATTATCCGTTTAGTGTATTATTAGCTAACATGTTGTTGTTTCCAGCCCATGCTTTTTCTGTACTGTTAGATAGATCCAGAGTTGTTAAAAATATATCTAATCAAATAATTTATTCACCTACTGGGTTAGTAATTAAACCTAGCGATGTGATATTACCAAGCATTGCTTCTAATAGTGTTAGAGTACAAACTTCTGGTATTATAAATTATATTGTAAATTATATTTTAAGTGATAACCTTAAATCATATACTGCATACAAATACGATTTAACTAATATTCAGACTAATTTAAGTCATCGAATTGGCGGATTTACTAGCAAACAAAAATTTAATTTAATATTAGACAGTAAAACACCGCTTAGTACAAATAGCGTATTTGTGCCGCAGGAAGACTATACTGTTATTTTAAATAAATCCAGTCCTATTAAAAAGATTTGTTACAGCGGTGTAGTAATAACTAAACTTGCTAACGGATTTGAAGTACGGGGGTATACTACTACCCAACCTTATTTTGTGTACTACCCATATTTACAATCTGGGACAACAGTAACTATCGGCGGAATATCTGAAGCATATACAGTTTGGACTCCAAACGAAAACTATGTTGCAGGCAAAATTGTTCGATACGTTAATCAATACTATAGAGTTAAAACATCGCATGTGTCTACAGATACGATACAGACTCAGTATTTTGCATCATTAGGAAGTTTGCCAATCATTGGCGGAAAATCTGCTGTCTTTAGAAAAACATGGGACCGATCAACTAAGATAACTGTTCCTTATGGAACACAATTTGAAACCATACAAGAAGTAGTAGATTTTTTATTAGGCTACGGCGAATATTTAAAAGATCAAGGATTCATCTTTGATGACTTTAATGCTAATTTACAAATTGTTACCAATTGGGAAACAAGTGCCAAAGAATTTTTATTTTGGACCACACAAAACTGGAGTTCTGGTCAGGATAAATGGGACGACTGGGTTCCTAGTAAAGGATTTGCATACAATGACATTGTTAGATACAATGGAGAATATTATAAAGCTATTCAAAATATACTACCTAACATTGTTTTTCAAATTGCCGGCTTTGCAAAACTTGACGGTTTAAATACACAAGGTAATTCTGTATTAAGTTTAAGCCCAGCCGCCGATAAAATAATTTTTAACACTACGCTGAGTGTAGTCGATGACATTCGTAATCAATTTAATGGATACGAAATTTATAAAGTAGATGGCACGCCACTCGAAGCAATTTTTATAAACTCTTATAGATCTGATAACGCAGTAAGTTATAGTCCTAGGACAGGTGACGGTATATACGGCGCAACGTTTTATCTAATACAGCACGAACATGTGGTGCTATTAAACAATAATACAATGTTCAATGATACATTGTATAACCCGCCTACTGGCTATAAACAAGATCGCATCAAAGTTTCAGGCTATGTTAGCACTGACTGGTATGGCGGTTTTGATATTCCAGGATTTATTTTAGATTTAGCAAAAATAACAGAGTGGCAAACTTGGACTGATTATGATCTAGGCGACATTGTTAAACACAAAGAATTTTATTATACCGCTAGTAAATTTTTAGCAGGATCTGCTAAATTTGTTGACAATGATTGGATCAAATTAAACGAAAAACCATCGACACAATTATTACCAAACTGGACATATAAAGCTGGACAGTTTACAGATTTCTATAGTCTCGATAGTGAAAACTTTGATAGCGGCCAACAACGAGTGGCACAACACCTTATTGGATATCAAAAACGACAATACTTAGATAATATTATTCAAGATGATGTTAGCGAATACAAATTCTATCAAGGAATGATTCGTGAAAAAGGTACTCAAAATGTACTTAATAAATTGTTTGACGTACTCAGCGCCGACAATAAAGAAAGTCTAACATTTTATGAAGAGTGGGCAATTCGTGTTGGTCAGTACGGAGCAAATAACGCATTTGAAAATATTGAATTTACGTTAGATCGAACAACGTTTACTAATAATCCTCAAGGCTTTGAGCTAGTAAATGCAGTTGAATATAATGTTGTTAAAGATTTTATTATTAGACAAACTCCTAATGACATATATTTAAAACCAGCAGGTTATAATTCATCACCGTGGCCTTTAAATAAAAATTATCAAAAGTTTTTAAATAATTCGGGCCATGTAAGAAAATCAGAAGTTTTTAAAAGTCTTAAAACTTTAGGAGACATAACAGGAATAGATCCTGAAACTGGCGCAAAATACAATATAACAACTTTTGATAACAACTGTTATGTGCATGTTGCGTTTGATGCAAGCTCTTGGAATGTTTATAAATTTACAGATTTACAAATTTCAATAACGAATGTTTCTTATGCAAATTCTATTTTAACATTAACTACAAGAAATTTAATAAATCTATCGGTAGGTGATTATATAGGCATAAGTCAAGTAGACATACTAACAGGATTTTATCAAGTATCATCTGTAGAATTAAACTCTTTTACACTAGACGCTAAGATTTCTGGTTTCCCAACACCGTTTACCCAAGCAGGACAGTTGGTAATTTATGGGTTTGTTAGTCAGCGTGTAGCAAAACTTGATGATTTAGACAATATTATTACCGCGCAACCGTCTACTGGCGACAAAGTTTGGGTAGACGATAATGGCTTTGGAAAATGGGCTACGTTAGAGTACTCGCTAGTCTATAATAAAACTGAGATAGCTAACACGTTTCCAGCTGATAATTTAAATTTTGGAAAAAATTTAATAATTAACAAAGACGGAAATATAGCAGTAACCGCAATGAGTACTGGCGAAATTCGTATATGGGATAAGGCCGGGCAAGCAAGTTCTTGGGTTGAGCGCCAAACAATATCCCTGCCAGTTGAATTAGTAGGAACTAATACACCCAATAATTTATCAACAGTGTTGGCAATCAGTGATGATGCAAAATGGCTAGCAGTAGGTTCACCGCTGGCTGGCAATATTCCAACAAAATACAAAGGTGAACTTTCAGTAGTAAGATATTATCAGGTAAAGGATGTTGTCTCTTTTACAAATTCTAGTTCGGTTGCTGAATTTTATGAGTCACTGAGCTTGCATTACGGCGGGTATAATGCTACCACACAAATGCCTGATCTTACTAAGTGGAAAAAAATACCGTATCTTACTTTAGATGTTAATGGAACACCGTCTTATCTTGCTAACGAAGGTGTAGTTTCTTTATATCAAAAAGATGGAAACAATATTTTTACTTTGGTAGATCACATTGTTAGCCCAACATCTAGAGACACAACTACATTTACACCTAACGGTTTTGTAAGTGCTAATCTCACTGCTGATGAACAATTTGGATCGAGTATTGTTTTTGCTGACAATGTGTTATGGGTATCCGCTCCAGGATATAAAACATTAGATTATACATCTGTCTACCAACATTTTTATGCCCCATATATCAAACAAGGCATAGTGAGAAAATTTGCTTACGATCAAGTTATATTTGCAACGTCGGCATATAACCCTGTTGGTTCGTCGGGCACAACGGTTGTAGTAACATCCACGATAGGTATCCTTCCGAACATGGCGGTGACCGGCACAGGATTTACTAATCAATATGTAGTTTCAGTTATAGACTCAACACGATTACAGCTCAGTGTTGCCCCAACCAGCACACCCTCAGGAGAACTTAATTTTTCTAACACCTATTGGCATTTAGATTTTACTTTGTCTGGCCATCGCGGCCCAATAGGCACTACAAATTTCCCTCAATCGTTTATTCGAAACGGAACAACAGCCACAGTAAAATTTGCTATAGGAACTGAGTTTGATTATACTTCGCCCTTGTATACAGTTGGCAGTCAGATAACTGTTTCAGGAACTCCTTACAATACGTTTAACGGAACATTTACGGTAACTAGCTGTAGCACTACAGAGTTAACTTACACCGTGGCAACTACTGCCGACACAGCCGATAACACTCCTTATAATCGCCGGGCTCCGGGCGGCTTTGGTGGCGGTGCTGTCCTATTTGATGCTGTTGTTCAACCTACAAATAGCTACGGAAATAAATTACGTGTTAGTCTAGATAACAGTAAATTAGTAGTGTCCGGCATTTCAGAAGGTGCATATGGCACTGTTTATATCTATAATCGTCCTAACTCTGCAACTACTTCTCCAGAATATTTTGTCATTATGGGTGCTGATTATTTCTTTGGTGTAGGTTTGGATTTAAGTTCTAGTGGAAATTATCTAGCTATTGGAGATATTACAACTAGTGTTTCTAAAATAAATCAAGGAAGTGTTAGTATTTTTAAATTTAATACTGAGTCTGAAATATTTGAACCTTATCAAGTTCTAACCAACCATGCATCAAAATCTTCTGGATATTTCGGAACTAATTTAGGATTCATGAACGGGGAACAAACACTAGTAATTTATAGCCAAGACGAAGATACTAGTCAAAATACTAAATTTGATGCAAAATTAACTACCTTTGATAAACGATCTACAGTGTTTACAGCAACACATACAAACAGTGGAAGAATTGATATCTATGACCGTTACTTGACAAAATGGGTTTATAGCGACACTTTAGAAACTACTAATGAAGAATTTGACGGCTTCGGGCTAGGATTTGCTGTGGGTGCAAATCATATTTTAGTAGGAGCACCATTTAGTCTAGATTCCATATTTAAATCAGGAAAAATTTACGACTACTATAAAAAATTAAATGCGTTAAATTGGAATGTAGCACACTACGAGATAGAAAAACCAGATCCAAAGAAAATTAAAAAGGCGTTTTTATACAATAAAGCAACTGGAACTTTAATCAAATACTTAGATGTTATCGATGTATCGCAGGGAAAAATTGCCGGCGCTGCCGAAGAAGAAATAAAATTCAAAACATTCTATGATCCTGCAATATATTCAGAGTCTACTGGTGTGTATACTGTAGTCCAAGATAGCCAACAATCTTGGACTAAATCTCAAGTAGGCATGCTATGGTGGAATTTATCTACAGCTAAATTTATTGATTCTTATGATAACGATGTTGTATACAGAAATACTAACTGGAATACACTAGCAACCGGCGCCAGCATTGATATTTACGAATGGGTAGAATCTACAATATTACCATCGGTGTGGGATAAACGAGCAGACACTACAGCTGGACTTGCCGCGAATATCAGTGGAACTAGTTTATACGGAGATGCAGTTTATAGTAAGGTAACTAAGTTTGATACCATTGCACAAACCAACAAATATACCTATTATTTTTGGGTCAAAAATAAAAAAATAATACCTAATGTTTCTGGTAGATATTTGTCAGCGTTGGATGTTTCATTGCTTATTTCAAATCCAAGAGGATATAACTATTCTTATTTGGCGTTAACTGGCGCAAACAGTTTTAGCTTAGTAAACGTTGCAAATGATCTAATTGATGTAAACGTGGTATTGTCTGTAGAGTATTGGACTATAGATAAACTTGACCAGAATATTCATAGTCAGTATAAATTAATTAGTAATGATGCCAACACTATATTGCCAACAATAATAGAACAAAAATGGGCCGATAGTTTATGCGGGAATGATTTATTCGGAAGACTAGTCCCAGATCCTGCCCTGCCTCCAAAATTAAAATACGGTATTCAAAACAGACCAAGACAAAGCATGTTTGTAAACCGATTTGAAGCACTTAAAGAATTAGCAGACCGTGTAAATTCAACATTAGCTCTTAATCAAATAGTAAAAACTAGAAATATTTCACGTTTAAAATCTTACGATAAACAGCCTAGTAAGAATACAGGACTTTACGACTTAGTTAAAACAACAGAAGTTAGTATTCCTTTAATTAACACAGGAGCATTTAGTAAACCAATATTAGGCGAACCAACTATTTCAAACGGAAAAATTATTGATATTCCAATAATTAATGCAGGACGAGGCTATTTGTTTGCTCCTTACATTACTATAGTGGGAACTGGAATAGGCGCAAAAGTTCAATCAGTAATTAATGCCGCAGGACAAATTACAGGTGTTACTATTATAAATTCAGGCGAAGGTTATACTGTTAATACCACTGCATCTATAAGAAATTTTTCTGTATTAATTGAAAGTGATAGTGAAGCAGAAGGATTTTGGAGCATCTATTCATATGAACCTTCTACAAAAATCTGGTCTAGAATACAAACACAAAGCTATGATGTAAGAAATTTCTGGGAATATGCTGATTGGTATGCTCCGGGTTTTAATAAATTTTCTCCTATTGATTATTCTGTGGACAACTATTACGGATTAAACACAATAACTACAGAATTAACACAAATTGTTAAAATTAGAAACACAAATGCTGGTGGCTGGAGTTTACTAGAAAAATATGCTAACTCAAAATCTTCAGATTGGACACAATCGTATCGTGTTGTAGGGTTACAAGAGGGTACGATACAATTGAAATCTTCTTTATATCAAAGTATTAATACACCACTAGGATATGACGGATCAATATACGATAATGTTGTATATGATAATAGCCCAAATATTGAATTACGTATTATATTAGAAACTTTAAAAGATGATATTCTAATTGGGAATTTAAAACAAGATTATTTAAATTTATTTTTTACTACAATAAGGTATGCACTGAGCGAACAGTTGTATCTTGATTGGATTTTTAAAACAAGTTTTATTAAATCAACGCATAATGTTGGATTATTAGACCAACCAGTGACATATCGTCCTGATAATTTAAGTAATTTCCAAGACTACATTTCAGAAGTTGTTCCTTACAGAACAACAATTAGAGAGTATATTAGTTCTCATACTGCTATAGATCAAGAAAACACCTTAATATCAGACTTTGATTTACCGCCAATTTTTGAAGATAATTCAAATACAGTAATTAATCCTTATGTTAAGAATGGCAGTATGATAGTAGACGATGCTAACATACAAGTTTATCCTTGGAAAAATTGGCTACAAAATGTAGGATTTACTATAACTAGTATTAATATAGTCGACGGAGGCTCTGGGTATATTTCAGAACCAGTAGTATCAATCACTAGCGATTCTGGTAGCGGAGCTACAGCAAGAGCATTTTTTGCAAATGGAATAGTTAACAGAATTACATTACTAACTCCGGGAGCCGGCTACTTATCGGCTCCAACAATTACAATATCGGGTGGTTTGTCGGTAGGCGGAACGCAGGCCACGGCCGCCGCAGTTATTGGAAAAGGCGTAGTGAGATCTAACTTGATTAAAATTAAATTTGATAGAACTACTTATTCTTATTATGTAACACAACTTTCAGTCACTCAAACATTTGCCGGACGATCTGGCATTGTACAATTCCAATTAAAATGGGCACCAGACATTAAAATTGGAAATAGTTCTGTAACTGTCGACGGTGTAGTAGTGCTACGAGATTTATACAAGTTAACAATAATAACTTCCAAAAAGAATAACACCACACAATATTCTGGTTTAATAACATTCTTGACAGCACCAGCGACTGGTTCAGTCGTCATTGTTAATTACAATAAAGACGAATCTTTGTTAAATGCTGCCGACAGAATACAATATTACTATCAATCAAGTAAGAACACAGTTGGATCGGATCTTGCTCAGCTGATGACGGGGATAGATTATGGTGGAGTCATTATAGATGGACTAAGTTTTGATGTAGCAACTGGCTGGGGCACATTGCCTTATTACAGCGACAAGTGGGACAGTGCTGATCCAACATTTAATGATTACATTGTAACAGTGAGAGCCAATACTCATTCGTTTACATTGCCGTATACTCCTTCAACTGGCACACAACTCAATGTCTACTACATACAAAAAAATGTAGATGTGGGCGTTTCTGATGGAGTAAATTTAAACTATCCTTTCTCTTTACGGGATACTTTTGTGGAAACAAGCGCAGAATATGATGCAGTCTCGGTAACTATACAAACTTCTTACGTTGCTCCACCTACTTATATTGCTTCTACCACAATAAGAGTTACCAGCACCGTTGGAATACGTCCAGGAATGTCAGTGTTTGGCACAGGGTTTGTGGTCGATCCAAAAACTCTTGTGCCATTGCAAAAAGTGATTAGTGTTAATTCAGTCAACAGTACTGTGTTGCTAACTTCTCCACCAAATGTGCGCCCAGTTGGAGTGTTATCATTTACTTTTAATATTCCCGGTTCTTTTAATTTATACGTTGACAATGCTGACGGTGTATTGGTAGGGGATCTAGTATCCACAACAGTTTCATCCTGTTTTGGCAATGATACTGTTGTGGTTGGAGTGGACACAGTTAATAAAATAGTAAAACTGAATCAAATAATTTACAGGATTGTTCCTTACAATACTACTATAACTTTCTCACGTAAGATCAGTGTAGTTTTTTATAATTACAATGCTATATTGCCATCACCGGCAGCAATTGGAACTAGAATTATAATAACAGGTGTATTAGATTCTATAAGATTAGACGATCCATACTATGGAGTTGATTTTGATCCAGCGCACCCTGATAATCCGTATCAAACAAATCAGTCAGCTGTAATGGTTTCTCCAGTAGGTGATAATAATACCAATACTTTTGTCATACCTGACACATTTGATGTGTACGACGGTGATCAATTTATTATAAGACAAAGCACCAGTGACGGATCAATTAAACCTCTTGAGCAAGACTATGACACTGCGTTATCTGGCGGCAATATGGTATATAGTACAGCAACGGGTATATCGCCGGATGAGATTATCGTGGACGGTGATGATCTAATTAGCCCAACTACTAGTCCTGCCCCAGAAGAAGTAGTTCCCGGTCAAATAGTTGATGCACTAGCTATTAAAGTGTATGACCAACCTAATTCTGGAAGTGCAAATATTAAAGTAGACAAGTATTTTGCCGACGGTAAGACTAAATCATTTGCAATTACACAGACATTTAATAATGAAAGAGCAATTATTGTTAAAAATAATAATGTAATTAGTTCATATACTACAGATTACGTTGTTGATTATAAGAATAAATTAGTTAATTTTACTTTTGCTCCAAATGCTGGAAATATTATTAGTATATTCAGTTTTGGATTTAACGGTTCTAATATAATAGACATTGATTCTTTTGTGGGTGATGGATCAACTACTGAATTTTTAACCAAAGCACCTTGGCTAACATACGAAACAGGTCTTGTATACGTAAACGGAGTTGCGGCATCAGTTGAATTATTCAAAACAGATTCAACATATGATTCGGCAAACCGTACAGGAATTAGATTTGGACTTGCTCCATTAGTTGATTCTGTAATCAATTATGTAATTGTTAGTGGAACTCAACAAACATTTAGTATAGCCAAGACTGAAACAATTGTTGCCGACGGTGTTAAAAATACATATAATTTATCATACCCAGTGGGAAATACTTTGCCGGCTGAATCTAATATAATTGTACGAGTAGATAATACGATTTTACCAAATCCAACTAATCAGTATTTTACTATTGAAAATAATAATCTTAGCTACACTATTGATAAGGCAAGAGCACTTCCTTACAGTATCATAATCAGTAATATTCTAGTATATGTATCTGGAAAAAAATTAAATTTAGGAACAGACTATGTTATCGACTTAGGCGGCATAACTGTAAATATAACTAAACAAAATTATAATATATACAAAGGTAAGACGTTAGCTATTAGTATTATACAAACTAACGGCTATACATATTTGCCAGATACTCAGCAAATTTTATTTAATACTGTCTACACTCCTTCAAACACTATTGAAGTAATGAGTTTTTATAATCACGATATTTTAGATATTGAAAGGACCGCATTTAATATAACCACTAACATATCTTATACACAAGATACAGTAGCGTATTTTACCTATACTGGTCTTGGAGCAGGAATTCTACCGGTTGATAGAACAGTACTTAGTGATGCTTATGTATGGGTAATGAAGAATAATGTGTTGTTAACTCCGTCCGTTGACTATAAGTTGTCAGACAATAAAAAATCTATAATACTAGAAATTACACCAGCTCGTAATGATGTGTACTCTTTGATGACGTTTAACAATAACGTTCTAGTTCCTGGAATTTCGTATATGCAATTTAAAGATATGCTTAACAGAACACATTTTAAGAGATTAAGTAAAAATAAACAAACAAAATTAGCAACAGATTTACGTTATAACGATATTGCTATTCAGTTAATTGATGCTAGCAATTTTGATTTACCAAACACTACACTAAACAAACCGGGTGTGATTGAAATTTACGGAGAACGTATCGAGTTTTATCAAATTGAAGGTAATACATTAAGCCAGTTACGACGTGGCACACACGGAACTGGAACTCCGAGAATCCATCCTATAGGAACTCCAGTGCAAGATATTGGGCCAAGTGAAACACTGCCGTATTCGGAATCTTCATTAGTAACAACAGTGATTAGCACTGGTACTAATATTGTGCCTTTACCGTTTGTACCGACAAAATCTGGTATCAAACAGTGGTTTACAAAATTGGGATTCACACTCAAAGACAACCATAATGGGGCAAATGGATACACAATCAACGATGTGGTAATTTATAACAATTTGTATTATGTAAATATAAAAACCTATGTGTTTGATAAGAAGAATATAATTCTTCCCACAAACAAAGTTTATTGGGAACTATACGATACCAAAGTTCCTGTGGGATTTGAACAATGCGACGAGCTTGAAGTTTTCATTGCAGGGTATAATGACGCAATAGAGTGGATTGAAAAAACAAGTTATACAGTTGGTGTAATCGTTAAAGTGGCAAGTTATACCTATAGATGCATTTCGGCGCACACTAGCTCAACAAACTTCCTAAATGATAAAGCCAATTGGCAATTCTTTGTTGGAAATTTAAGATTGAAAAAACAACCTTATAAAGTACATAATGAAACAATATCTCCATATAGCCCTGCCGGAGATGTTAAGCTGGATGCAGAATTTGCAGTAGACGGTGTTAGTCCAAGTTTAAGATTAACAAATTTAATACCTGCTGGCACTCAGATTACTGTAGTAAGACGAAAAGGCACAAGATGGGATAGTTCGTTAAATATTCAATATGATGATAATGCTATTGCTAATTTCTTAAAAGCAACACCTGGAATTTGGTATCATGATAAAGTTGTATTGACAACAAGTACAACATTTACGGGAACTTTTGATAATAGTAGTACAGGATTCGATGATAGTACAGATACGTGGTAACAAAGGAAAATAATAAAAATGTCGCAACTAATAATTAATACAAAAGCAGGCGCCGCAGATAGTTTAAAATCTGGCGCCGCTAAAATCAACAGTAATTTTACTGAACTATATTCGCTATCCTTGCCATCGCTGATTGGAAATAGCGGAAAATATTTAACAACAGACGGTAACCTTGTTAGCTGGCAACCATTCCAAGCAACTAACGGAGTAGTCACTACGGCTGCCTATTCAGATCCTGTTTGGATTACTAGTTTAAACTATTCAAAATTAATAAACACTCCAAATTTAGGAATCTATTTAACTGCTGAAAGTTTATCAGTTAGAACAAGTATTGCCAGCGGTAACGGAGCGTTGAGTTATTCCGGCGGACAATTCACTTACACACCACCAGTTGTGCCTACATATACTATTAATACGGCTAGTCCTGCTGGCACAGGTAGTTTAAGTATAAGCGGAAGTGTTTTTACCTACACTCCACCAAATGTATCGTCTTTGATTTCCTTAACTAGTTTAAGTGTTATTAATACTACACCATCTGGCGTTGGCGGCATATCTTATAATAGTTCTACAGGTTTATTTACATTTGTACCTCCAGCCGCAACTACCACAATAACAGGCAATGCTGGAACAGCAACAGCTTTGCAAACTGCTCGTACTATTAATGGTGTTAGTTTTGATGGAACTGCAAATATCACAGTTCCCGCTACTACTATTGCTAGTTCTTTAACAACACTACCTACAACAGTTATTAATTCTAGTTTGCAAACCGTTGGAACACTATCAGGTTTGAACGTTACTGGAAATACTGTTATTACTGGAAACCTAACAGTAACTGGTACAACAACAAGTACCAGTACTAGCACTTTAAGTGTAGCTAATAAAACAATTATTGTTAGTAACGGCAGTACAAGTAGTGCATTAAGTGATGGTAGCGGATTACAAGTGTACGGCCCAACGCCAAATCCTACTTTTTTATATACTCACGCTAATACTAGTTTTACAAGTAATATTCCTATTGTTGCCAGCACATTCACTGGAAATTTAACTGGTAACGTAACTGGTAACGTAACTGGTAACGTAACTGGTAATGTAAGTGGAACTGCTGGTACTATAACTGGAATTTATAGCGGAACATTAACAACGGGTCAAATAACTTCAGCGTTAGGATTTACTCCAATACAGTTGAGTAGTCTAAGTGTTGGAGCAAATGCGGCCGCCAACGGATCTGGAGCTATCAGTTATGCTAGCGGTGTGTTCACATATACCCCTCCAAATTTATCAACATATCTTAATATCAATAGTTTAAGCATAACAACAAATGCAGCCAGCGGAACTGGTGCATTAAGTTATTTGAATGGAGTGTTTTCGTTTACACCGCCAAATCTATCAACATACTTAACAGGAATTACTGGTAATCAAGTTACTACAGCATTAGGGTATACACCTTTACAATCTACTAGTTTAAGTGTGCTTACCAATACTGCTAGTGGTGGTGGCTCTTTAAGTTACAGTGGTGGAGTATTTACTTTTACACCGGCCAGCGTTCCAAGTTATAGTGTGTCAACAAGTCCAACAGCTAATGGCGGCGGTAGTTTAAGTTTAAATGGAACTACATTCTTGTTTACTCCAGCAAGCATACCAACTTATAATGTACAAACAAATAGTGCAAGTGGTTCTGGTGCATTAGGATTAAGCGGTTATACATTCACATATACTCCTCCGTTAATACCTACAGTACCAACTTATACAGTAACATCTAATACAGCTAGCGGTAACGGAAGTTTAAGTTTAAGTGGAAACACATTTTCGTTCACTCCGGCTTTAGTGCCAACATACACAGTGTCGTCAAACACACCAAGCGGAAACGGAGCGTTAAGTTTAAATGGAAGTGTATTTTCATTCACGCCTCCAGTTATTCCTGTAGTACCAACTTATACAGTAACTACTAATTCTGCCAGCGGTGGCGGTGCACTGAGTATCAGCGGTAATACATTCTTTTTCACGCCAGCCGCCCAGTATAGTTTACCAACGGCTACCACCAGTGTTACAGGAGGTGTAAAAATTCCAGCTGTGGCAACCAGCGGCATTACAAATAGTACAGGCACTATTGGTTTAGCCACTGCAAGCGACACACAATTGGGCGGCGTCAAAGTTGACAACAGCACAATAACAATTACCAGTGGAGTTATCAGTGTTTCGGCAGCATCTACAACACAACTTGGTGCTGTTAAAATAGATGGCACGACTATATCTATTAATGGTAGCGGACAATTAACATCTAGCGGTGCAGGCTTGTCTAGTCGAACAACAGTTTCAACGACAACAGCTAGCATTGCATATCAAACAAGCGCCACGGCAACGGTAGTAGCAGCCAAAGGTTATGCATTGTACAGTATACAAGCAAGTGCAGGCGCCTGGATTACAATTTATACAAGCTCAAGTGCGCAAAGTGCAGATAGTTCACGAGCAATAACTACTGATCCCACACCGGGAAGCGGTGTAATAGCAGAGATAATTACTACTGGTGCAGTATCAAATACAACTTATTTTACTCCAGCTGTAATGGGATTCAATGCAGACGGCACTCCGGGGACAAACATGTATTTGAAGATTTATAATAATAACAGTGCCGGTGCATCTGCAATAACAGTTACAATCACGTACTTAAAACTAGAAGCATAATATGACCACAGTCAATAAAAATGTCAACGACCAGATAATGATTAGTCTGTATCTTGTAAGAGATACCCACGAAAATGGAATGACTTTAAAAGAATATGCAGATGCTGTGCTTGAAGGCCAAGAACCAATTTTAGGTCACAGTTCGTTTGTTTATCAATTTGGTGCGACAGATGAAAATTTGCAAAAAGCTATAGACTGGGCCCGTGCAAATAATTTTTCTATTCATGAATCGCATCACGGACAAAGTGTAGTCAAAGTTACAGGGTCAGTGGGTGCTTTTAATAGTGCATTTAACATTACATTACAAGATGTGACGGATGGTGGTAGAACTTACATGATGCCAAATGTTGCTCCGACTATTCCTCAAGCAATGATAGGTATAATTGAAAGTGTTCCTGGATTTGACGAAAGTTTTATTGCTGTAAAACATGCAACAAAATATGATCCTCTAGATTATCCTGGCGCTGATCCTACGATTGCTAATCCTGCAATAGCAGTAACACCCATACAAATGAGTACAGCTTATAAATCACCGACCGGTGACGGATATGGTGTGTGTATTGGAATTTTTGAATTAACTTATAGTGGTTATGTTACAGGATATAACGCCACGGATGTTACAAATAGCTTTTCTCGTATCGGGCTAACTGCTCCAACAATTACAAATATAAATGTAAATGGAGCAACAGTAAGTTCAACCAGCGATGCAGAAAGTATGCTGGACATTTATTGTTCAGGAGGCGCCGCGCCTCGAGCAAAAATAGCATACTATACAGCACCAAATGGTGGAACACAGAACATCATTGACAATATCAATGCGTGTGCAAACGATACTGTAAACAATCCTTGCGTACTTGATATAAGCTGGGGAATTGGCGATGGCACAGTATTTGATTCAGCATTGCAAGCCTGCGTGACCAAAGGCATTACAGTTTTTGTTAGTTCAGGCGATAGCGGTGCAAACAATTTAAGTATGGCGCAAACTTGTTGCAGTCAATATATGGTATCAGCCGGTGGCACGACTACAGTACTAGATGGCAGTAATAACATCAGTAGCGAAGTTGCATGGAGCGGAAGTGGCGGCGGTATTAGCAGTTCAGTGCCCTTGCCCAGTTGGCAAACTGGTTTAACCTCGACTACTAAAACAGCCAGCTCAACAGGTTCTCCAACTGCTTTACCTCGCCGAGGTGTTCCTGATATCAGTGCTCCTGCAAATCCGTCTACCGGCTGGACATTTTATGTAAACAACTCCTTGCAGACCTGGGGCGGTACCAGCGCCAGCGCACCGTTTTTAGCAGGCACTTGGGCAAGATTAACTGCACTATTAGGCACTAGAGTACCGTTTGATATGTCTATTTGGTATAGTAATTCTTCAATGTTCACTGATACTACAAGCGGTGATAATAGAAATGGATATACTACTGGTTATACTACAACCGCAGGCTGGGATGCTGCCACAGGGTTAGGCAGTCCAAAGGTAGATCAAATTTACAAATACTTCCATACCGGATCGACATTCCCTAAACAAAATTACGGATTTAGGTCTACAGGCCCAGTTTATCCTCGGAAAACAACAGGTGCCCGATAAAACTAGCACATTATAAACATTGATAAATATTAGATAAAGAGAGACCAACATGCAGAGTAAAGATCTAACCGGAATCCACATTGAAGGACATATTAAAATATGGGATCCTGAAAGTAAGGAAGTCTATATTAATAAACGTAACGCAATTCATTACGAAAACATTAGTACAGCCCTAGCCAACAGTTTATCCAACAATAACGATGGCGGATTTATCAGCCAAATGTCGTTTGGTAACGGCGGAACCGCAATCGATCCAACTGGAATTATTACATATTTTACTCCGAATAGTACAGGTAGTAATGCTGGTTTATACAATGAAACATATCATAAAATAGTCAATCAAAATTCTAGTAGCAATGCAGATCCTACAAGAAATTACATGGAAGTTAGACACGTCACCGGCACAAATTATAGTGACATATTTGTGACTTGTTTATTAGATTATGGCGATGGAAATGATGCAGGACAAAGCGCATTTGATAATACAAATAATAATAACAGTACGTTTGTATTTGACGAGCTTGGATTAAAAAGTTACAGTGCTACTGGAAATCCGTTATTATTAACACACGTAATTTTCCACCCTGTACAAAAAAGCCTTAATAGACTTATACAAATTGATTATACAGTAAGGCTTCAAAGTTTAACCGGCCTAGTGTCAGTTTAAGGAATAAGAAATGTCATATCAAGTTACATTTACAGACTCCACTAATCCAGCTAAACCGCCAATTACAGTAGCTGATCAATCACTTAATAGTCAAACTAGTTTGACTTTTGTTGGTAAAAACTATGCTGGATATGCTCCTATTGTTGCTACTGATTTTTTACATTTATTAGAAAATTTTGCAGCCGACCATGCCCCGAGCAATCCAATAGAAGGTCAGTTATGGTATGATAATACCAGCGGTGTTCACTTATTAAAAATTTATGACGGTACAACTTGGACGGCAGCAGGATCGGTTAAGAAAAGTCCTAGCAGTCAGCAACCTCCACCTGCAAATAGTGTTATTGGAGACTTGTGGGCTGACACAACTAATAGTCAGTTGTATATTTTTACAGGTAGTAACTGGGTATTAGTCGGCCCTCAATTTAGTCAAGGCACATTAACAGGCCCCCAAGTTGAAAATATTATCGATACATTAAATGTTTCGCACAGTGTTGTTACAATATATTCAAACAATACTCCCGTAGTTATTATCAGTCAGGATTCTTTCACACCAAAATCTACAATAACCGGATTTATTTCTTTTAATAAAGGTATTAATTTATATACAGATACCGGTGATTTAGGTCTCGAGACCGGGTCAAGTGCGGGTATATGGGGAACTGCTCAACAAGCTACTTCGTTAGTTTATAACGGAACTCCAGTTGTAGCAACTAATTTTTTAAGAAAAGACATTGCCGACGTAAGTAGTTTTCCTATCAGCGTTAGAGCCAACGGTGGTATAACTGTAGGTAGTGCATTAAGTGTCAGCTTGGTAACTGATAACGTTGGTAACGGAGTGTTGTATAATAACTCTAGTAACAAGAGTATGAGTATACGTGTTACTCAGTCCAATGTTCCATATACTGCACTATACATAGATTCCAGTTTAAAAGTAGGCATTGGGAAAAATAATTCAAGTCCCCAGGCCACTTTAGATGTGATAGGTCAAGTTAACATTGGAGATGATACTGCCTCTAGTTTGTTGGGCAGATTGCTTGTAAACGGGACTTCGGATGTAGGAGCACTCAGTACAGGGTTAGGAGATCCAGGCGGAGCAAGTATACAAACTTTGGGCGGTTTAAGTGTTGCCAAAAGTACCAAATTAGGCGATGACACTACAGTTAACGGACAACTTTATTTAAATTGGATAGACGGTGTTACGGGTATACCTAAGACAGGATCAGCATTACTGCCAGTAACGACTGGAATTTATGACATTGGCAGTGCCAGTCTTAGTTTTAGAAACATATACGCTAGTAGTTTTGTAGGAAATTTTACAGGCACGTTTACTGGTACATTACAAGGCAATATTAGTGGATCTGCCGCACGATTAGCAAGCGCAACAGAGTTTAGTCTTGCAGGTGACGTTGCAAGTAGTGACGGCGGAACAGCGTTCACTGGCCAAACTGTCGACGGCAGGGCAATTCTAAACACAGTTATTAGCCCAGACTTTATATCAACTAAATCAGCGGCTACCGATTCGTTTTTAACTGACCAGTTGTTAGTTTATAGATCTAACTCAGGTCTTGTTAGTATGTCTAAGTCAGTTTTGTTTAATCATATTCCTCAAATTCCAGTAGGAATTATATTTCCATTTGCTGGCTCGGCCAGTGCTGTACCTACAGGATATTTATTATGCGATGGCAGTGAAGTTTTGACCTCGGCTTACCCCACGCTGTTCAGCGTAATTGGTTACACATACAAAGCATCCGTATCGTTACAGGGACTGGGAACTTTCGGCTTACCAGATCTTCGAGGCAGAGTGCCTTTAGGTAAAGATGACATGGATAATCAAAATGAGATTCCTAGCAACGATGGGACCGGCACATTAATAAATGCCGGCGGCGGATCAGCTAACCGAGTATCGGACATTACTGGAAAAACATTAGGAACAGGTTCAGGATTGCAACAAGTAACAATTCAAACTAGAAATTTACCTGATCACAAACATAATTTAAGCAGTAATGCCGCTCAATACTATGCTCCAGGACTACCTAGTGGTGTTCCAGATCCAGCGGCAATTCCATCTTACGGTTTACCTAATTTTAGTACTGGTTCGGGACTTCCAAACAGCGGCGGAGTTATTCCAGATCAAAATACAACTTTGGGAAATGCGCTAAACGTAATGAATCCGTACTTGACTATTAATTATATTATTTACACTGGAGTTATTTAATGACATATCTGATCACTAAAACAGATGGCTCTACACTAACGCAGGTAGCAGACGGAGTATTAGACCAAACAACAACTGACCTTACATTAATTGGAAAAAATGCAAGCGGGTACGGTAATTATATAGATAATAATTTTGTACATTTATTAGAAAATTTTTCTAATGTAGTTCAACCTATACATCCAATTACTGGACAGTTATGGTTTGACACTAGTGAAAATCGATTAAAAGTATATGATGGAATTACATTCAAAGTTAGTGGCGGCACGATTATATCTAATACCACTCCTAGCGGCATAACTGCCGGAGATTTATGGATTGATAGTAATAGACAACAACTTTATTTTAATGATGGAACAAGCACAAAACTAGCTGGCCCAATATACACATCAAGTCAGGGCATTACAGGATTTAGTACAGAAGATGTATTAGATACTAACAGTATAAGCCGAACAATTCTATTATTATATGTTGCACAAACATTAATTGGAATTTTCAGCAAAGATAATTTTACACCAGCTACACCAATTGGCGGATTTAGCGGTAGCATAACCGCAGGATTTAATATAGGCACTTATGCTGGCCTTAAATTTACAACTCCAACTACGCAAGCAGATTACTTGCTAGCTCCAGACGGGTCAAGAAAAACAGCCGCTAATTTTTTAAGTACAACGGATAGTTCTAGTACAACTGGAACAATTACAATTCAAAATACTACACCACTTGTATTAGGTGTAGGCGCAAATACTGAAATTGATACAACTTCTACTTTATTCCAGATTAAATCAAATACAATAAATCAAAATTTTGGAATTAACACTTTAAATAATAGCGGTCTTCAAAATAGCGTGTTTATTAATACTGCTAATAAGTATGTTGGAATTTACACAAACACACCTACTAGTACACTAGATGTTAATGGAGATGTTACAGTCGGTGGTAATCTTACAGTAAAAGGAAGCACTTTAACAATTAGTACAAGTGTAATTAATATTGCTGACAAATTTATTACATTAGGCAAAGTAACTACGCCCAGTAACACTACAGCAGACGGCGGCGGCTTTACAATTGCTGGCGGCAACGATACTGACAAACAATTTTTATGGAATTTAAGTAATTTAAGTTTCAACAGCAGTGAAAATATTAACTTGACTGCTGGCAAATCGTTTAAAGTTGGAGGATTTAGCGTCCTAAGCCAAACTCAATTAGGTACAACAGTTACCAGTGCTCCGGGATTAGTCAGTGTTGGAACTTTAGCAGGAGTAGGTGTCAGTTACATGACACTTGGCGGCACTGGTACTGAATCAACAATAGCCTATACAAATAGCAGTCAGACTAATGGTACCATTTATCTAGTTCCAAAGGGATCGGGTAGCGTAGATATTGGAAATTTTAAGATAACTAACCTAGCCACTCCTACAGCTAATGGAGATGCCGCAAATAAATCTTACGTAGATACTGCTATTGCTAAGGCACCTTTAGCAATAAGTTTAACAACAACCGGACTAACAAACCCACAAATTGCAGGTAACTATCTAAGTAAAGTATTTCCGGGAGGCGAGCATCCTGACAACACTATTGCAAGGGTTGTTTGTACTGATGGCGGCACTACTACAGTTAGGCAGTTCCAGTTATTAGCTGGCACATGGGCATATCAGACTCAATTGTGATGCAAAATAGAATAAATACACTAGAATAAGGAACGGGCGACATGTCATATACTATAAACAGATTTAATGGAACTCAAGTATCAGTAATTGCTGATGGAACCATTGATTCTACACTAGATCTTAAATTAATTGGTAAGAATTACGCAGGATACGGAGCTGTACAGAACGAAAATTTTGTATATTTGCTAGAAAATTTTGCCGGCTCCACCCAACCTCCTCGCCCTGTAAGCGGTCAACTATGGTTTGATAGTAACACAAACAAGTTAAAATTTTACGATGTTAATGGTAAATTTAGAATTGCAGGTGGTGCAGAGATATCGGCTACTCAACCAACTGGGTTAACTACTGGTGATTTCTGGTGGGATACCGCTAATCAACAACTTTACTCTTATAACGGCTCTGGATTTACACTAGTAGGTCCGCAAGGTTCTGCAGGCGCAAATACTACTGAATTAAAAACAGCAAGTGTGTTAGATTCTAATGGTGGCGCCCATACTATTATCAAAGCTATTGATAGTGGCAATGTTATATTCACGATTAGTTCAGATGCTGAATTTACATTAAATTCTTCAGCTAATGCTATTACAGGATTTACAAAAATACACCAGGGTGTTACCCTAGTTTATTCAAATAACGATTCTCTACCTGGCCAAACTACTAGTAATCATAGATTTTGGGGAACAAGTACCAACTCAGATCGCCTGGGTGGACTAAGTGCTAGTAGTTTTATCCAAACTGGAAACGCAATATTCTCAAGTCTAGTTCAGTTTAGTGATGCAGGTTTTACGGTTGGAGCTACTCCAGCTAAGTTGAAAATTTACAATAATGCCGCTACAACACCTACTTTTATTAATCAAGTAGGCGATACACTTACATTCCAAACAACAGTCAACGCTGTTACTAAAAATCCATTGAATTTAGTGGGCGCAGACATGTTGCCAGGCACAAATTTAACCAACAATATTGGATCTTCAACATTACAGTGGAACAATCTTTATGCTAACTATGTATATGGTACAGCACAACAAGCTGACGCTTTGAGTGTTAGTGGAACATATAGAAGTGCAAGTATAGCCAGTGCCATTAATACCATTGCAGTTCGAGACAGTAACGGCAACTTAAACGCTAATTTGTTCCAAGGAACTGCTACAAGTGCTAATTATGCTGACTTGGCAGAAAAATATTTAACAGATGTTGAATTAGAAGCAGGCACTGTAGTAGCTGTTGGCGGCTCTGCAGAAGTTCGAGCAACAGTCTGGGGTGATAGAGCAGTTGGAGTAGTATCAACAAACCCAGCTTATATGATGAATAGCGAATTAGCCGGAGGAACATATATTGCCCTCAAGGGACGAGTTCCATGTAAAGTTACTGGTACTATTAATAAAGGTGATCAATTAGTTGCTACAAACGGCGGCGTAGGTATGTCTATAAACAATGATGTCAGTGCTCCGACACTTTACCCATTCGGAATTGCGCTAGAAAACTTCGATGGCAGTTCAGAAATTGGCACTATCGAAGTAATCGTACTATAAATAACATCAACTAAAGGTAAATGTATGGCCGGCCAAGGTAATTTAATTGTAGCAAACGATTACAACACAATTCAAGCAAAAATCGCATTAGTTCTTGGAACAGGATCGTCAGATTACGGCTATTGTCAACAAGTATTAAGCAGTCAAGTTAACAATCTTAACACCAAAATTACAGTTAATCAATGGAATAATCTTCGTACTGATTTATTATTAGCAAGACAACACCAAACAGGCTCAGATCAAAGTGGCCAACTAGCATTACCAACTAGTAGCACCACTATCAAGGAAGCAGACAGGTCTGCTTATAACACGTTTGCAGATACTATTCTTACTAATAGACTAGTTACACCCCCAGCATCTCAATATTCATTAACTACAGTTCCAACTGTAACTCGAACAAACCCTTGGGCAAGTACAGTTAGTTATACACTAACATTAAATTTTCCAGGATATACCAGCGGTTCAACAGTAGTATCTGCAATTAATAATGCTAGAGCATTTTTTAATGCCGGCGGACTAGTAAAATTTAGTGCTAGTTTTTCAAACTATACAACTGATGGGTCGCGAACAGTAAACGAGTCGTGGGCAACTTTGTTAGCAAACATGGGAACAATTACTTTTGGGGCGCATGCTACTACTAACACCGGATCGGGCACTCCACAAGCTAAAGGATTTTTTGATCTTACAACAAGCAATCAATTAATGTTTACCAAACTAGTAGATCCAGCATACACTCCAACTTATAGTCCTAATCAATACGATTTATATGCAAGATTTGGCGCCACCAATGCGCAAATTATTTTTACTCCAACTTGGAGTTACACAGCCGGCGGTAATGTGCTGGAAGCTGCCAGTGGAACTTTATCTAGCGTCTCGCAGATAATAACACCTACTGGTTCAAACGTATCAGTTGGTATTCCAACTTACGTAAACTCAGCTTTATAATATCTAATCTCTTGACAAGCTAATTACTGTAGTGTATTATATACATTACGGAGTTTATCTATGGACGAAAGAATTGAAAAAGCGTTCGAAACTGCCAATTATATGGCCACGCTTTCGAATCAAAAAAGAATAATACAAGAAGAATTTAAGCAACAGCTAATATTTTATATTAATGGTAGCACATTTCAAATTACAACAGATTTAATTAGTTACATCAAAACTGTAGTTGATCTTGGCAATACAATTGATGTAGTTTTTATTGATAGTAATGGCGTGCCAGTTCTAATAGATGATGTACGGAAATTTTTAGATGATATTTCTTCCTGTTATCTTACAGCATGCCATGATTATATTAAAAAATACAATGATATTCGTGTTAAAAGAAAAATTAAGGATATTATTGAATTATGAGTATCGGCGCAGTGCTTGTTGCTCAGAATAATTCTACTATTGATTATGTCAAGCTGGCAATTTTTTCTGCCCAGAGAATCAAAGACTTTTTAGATATTCCAGTTAGCATACTAACTGATAGTCGAGGATATGTAGAATCTCAATATCCCAATCATCCATTCGATCAGATCATAGATATTCCGTTTGGTGAAAATTTCTCTCAACGTAGATTTAATGATGGGTCTTTAACTAGCAAAATCCTTGAATGGAAAAATTTATCAAGATATCGCACTTATGATTTAAGCCCATATGATACTACTCTGGTAGTTGATGTAGATTATATAATCAATTCTTCTGTGCTAAAATCTGCGTTATATTTGGACTGTCCTTTACAAATTTATTCAAATAGTATGGATATAGCTGAATGGAGAGATTTAACAGAATTTCAACGTATCAATCCTTACAGTATTCCTTTTTATTGGGCTACAGTTTTTATTTTTAACAAAGGCGCAATTACAGAATCGTTTTTTATGTTGCTAACACATATTAAAGATAATTGGGATTATTATAGAACTTTGTATTGTGTAACCAGTCCTATGTTTAGAAACGATATAGCATTTAGTATTGCTATACATATTATGGATGGAAAAACATCGGGAGATTTTGCACAAGAATTGCCAGGAAAAATGATTTATGGTAAAGACACAGATGTACTGATAAGCATAGAAAATACTACAATGAAATTTTTAATAGAAAAGAAAAATTATCTAGGCGAATATACACTGGCCAAAACTCACGGACTTGATGTTCATGTTATGAACAAATTAAGTCTTAGTCGATATATAGACGGAGGCACCGGTGTCTAAAGGATTTTTAATTTTTGCACAAAATACAGATACTGTCGATTATGTTGAACAGGCGTATGCACTTGCTTTAAGTATTAAACACAGTCAGCAAACTATTAAGAATATTTCGTTAGTTACTAATTCAAAAGTTCCTAAAAAATATACTAAAATATTTGATCAAATTATTCCAATTCCGTATTTTAAAAAAATAAAAAACAGCCCGTTACATGCAGAACATAGGTATCAATTATACTCCGCCACGCCCTATACTGAAACAATAGTTTTAGATAGCGACATGCTATTGTCGGAAGATATAACAGATTGGTGGAACTATTGCAGTAATTACGATGTGCATTTTTGTAGCCATATTACTAACTACAAATTAGAAACAATAGTAGATACAGTACATCGTAAAACATTTATTGAAAATAACTTGCCTAATGTTTATTATGCATTACACTATTTTAAAAAATCGGATACAGCCCGGGAGTTTTATAAAATTCTTGAATTTGTTGTTAATAACTGGGAAGGCTGTTATGGCAGATTTGCTTCCGAACATTATCAGGATTGGGTAAGTATGGATGTATCTGCCGCCATTGCTATTAAACTTTCTGGTTTAGAAAATGCCGCGTTTAGTAAATTAAATCCTATGCAATTTACTCATATGAAAACACCTATTCAAGGATGGCCTGTTGTTCCTGATAGCTGGCAAACTGCTGTGCCTTGTGTCTTAAATAGCAGTGGAAATCTTGTAGTAGGCAATATACGTCAACATAAACTATTCCACTATGTTGAAAAACATTTTATTAATAAAAAAATATTATCTAAATTAGAAGGACTATTCAATGAAAAAAATTGAAGACGGTTTGAGTGCTGAGGATCTAGATAATATTGCAAGACTATCTTTTAATCCAATTTATAGATTATATTTTAATCTTGAGTCGGGCGAAATACTAGCCTTATCCAACGAGGATCGTTCCGAATATGATCATAACATAATTGTTTCTTATGAACAGTACGAAGCATTTATTACAGGCCGAGAGCATTTTAAAGATTGGTCAGTTATTAACACTAAAAACGGAGTAGAATTAATACAAAAAGTATTTCAAGGACACACATTTAGAAATAACATGTTTGAATGGATTATAGATCCCCCGACTAAATCTACAGATTTAGTTGTGCATTGGGATGAGTACAAAAAGCATTGGATTTTTATAATTTCAGATAATGCAAGACAACGTTATTACGATAAAAAAATAACTACACCTATAGTTAAATTTTTTATTACATTGCAAAACGATTTTGATTTCTTAATAAGAACTATAGAAATTGAACTAAAACTACTAATAGTAGACAAGGTTATTGTGCCGTTTGAATTTAATTTAGAATCAAAAATAGATCAAATATCGATCAGTTCTAGAACAGTATTTGATAGTTATGGATTGAAAATATGGAAAATAAAAAAATAAAAATTATAGATCAAGACATCGTATTTTTAAGTTACGACGAACCAAACGCTGAAAAAAATTATGCAGATTTGTTAGCAAAGGTTCCTTGGGCCAAACGTGTGCATGGTGTTAAAGGTAGCGATGCCGCACACAAGGCCTGTGCAAAACTAAGCGAAACAGAATATTTTATTACAGTAGACGGTGATAACATTGTTGACCCTAAATTTTTAGAAGTTGAAATAGATTTAGATGAATTAGGTCTTACACCCGACCACGTATTCAGCTGGTGCGGCAATGTTCATGTAAACAATCTTATGTACGGAAATGGCGGGCTCAAAATGTGGACACGTCAGTTTGTTAACAAAATGAAAACACATGAAAATTCAGATCCTACAGATACTAAAGGATTAGTAGAATTTTGTTTTGATAACAAATACTATCAGTTTAACGAAAATTATAGTGAGAGCTTTACCAATGCAAGTCCGTTTCAAGCCTTTAGAGCAGGATTTCGGGAAGGTGTTAAAATGAGTTTAGACCAAGGTGCTAAAGTAAAAGATCTTAAAAGTATTTGGTGGCAAAACTATGACAGATTGTTAGTATGGTGTAACATTGGTGCAGATGTTCCTAATGGTGATTGGAGCATTTATGGTGCAAGAGAGGGAGCATACTTGACCAATTGTACTGATTGGGACTATACCAATGTTCGTGATTTTGAATATCTAACACAACAGTGGGAAGAAAAATACAGTAAAATTACTGAAGAAATGTTATCTTATGAAATTATGGGATTAGGTGAAACTCTTAAACATGAATGTAATTTAGAAATTACAGATATTGATGCTGCCGGAAGTAAATTTTTTAAACGAGTTTTTAACAATAGTCCCCGTATTACAAGGAAAAAACACAATGTATGATATTGCATTTATAAGTTATAATGAGCCTAAAGCTACGGATCAATACATACTGTTATTAAAGAATCATACTTATAATAGAATTTTTAGAGTTCAAAATATTAAAGGTATACATCAAGCTCATATTGAAGCCGCTAAAAAATCAAATACTAATATGTTTTATGTAGTTGATGCAGATGCCAGTATATTACCTAGCTTTAAATTTGATTTAAAATTAGAAAAAGACGAAGAAGATACTGTGTATGTTTGGAGATCAGTAAACCCTATCAACGGATTAGAATATGGGTATGGTGGAGTTAAATTATTGCCCAAGCAAATGACTATTGATATGAACACATCTAATGTTGATATGACTACTAGTATCAGCAAGAAATTTAAATCATTTAATAAAATTAGTAACATAACAGAATTTAATATTGATCCGTTATGTACATGGCGTAGTAGTTTTAGAGAATGTGTTAAATTGTCCAGCAAGAGTATTACTGGACAATTAGATGCGGAAACTACTGAGCGTTTAAAAATCTGGAGATTCAATCATAGCAAAGCCCCGTTCGCAGAGTATTCTAGGGGCGGCGCAAGCGCAGGAGAATGGTATGGCTCAACGTATAAAGATGACCCAGAAGCACTGTCTAAGATTAATGATTTTGAATGGCTAGAACATCAGTTCAATGCGCATATTGCACAATTCCCGCCAGAGTCTTTTAAATAAGATCGTTTGTTAAAGGAAAGATTTCAGCTATCACTCGAGCACAGGCAATTGCAACTTCTTGATGCTCTTTCTGTGTGCCATTGGCACTACGTAATTCAATAAAATGAATCCAGCTACGTAATGTGCCATTCATATATAAACGGCTTTCTGTAAGTCCTTCGGGTAGTACAGCTCGGGCTTGTTCTTTAGCGATGCCTTTTTCAATAGCCCATGTATAAGCATTTTGGGCTGTTTCAATAACTTTATTTTGCATCTGTTCCCACTGATAAGCAAGGAACCGATCAGCATCATCATTTTGAATGTCTAATTCAATTGAGTTTTGTCTGTTCTTTGTATCTTGCTTTCGTGCATCTCTACGTACAAACGACAAGTCTTTAGTAGGGTCAGCATATCGCTGACTGAACTCTTGGAAACTAAAACTTCTGTGTCGCAAGATTTGACGGGCAATATCTCGGGTTGTAGTAATTTCGATGCAGGCTGAGACCATTTCGAGTGGTGACCAGTGCTGGTGTTTGATGAGGTATCGGATGAGTTTTTCGGATGTGTCTGTGTTGAGTTGATTACTTGGATTGGACACACGGGCGCAATACGCAATGAGTTCCTGCGCATCTTTGATGCCCAAATTTGCAAATTCTGGTGTGGGTTGACTGTAGCTAAGTAACTGAACATTCATTATTTATAACTTCTTTTTCTTGAGAAATTTTTGAGTGCTATGTTCAATGTCTTTTTTAACCTTGTGCGTATCTAGTTTAAAATCGACATCCACAATTTCACTCTCGTAGCGTTTAACCATTTCGGATAGATTCTTTTCAAAGGCACTCCATCCGTCTTTTTTAACCTGACTTGTTATTTTTATTTCCCAAGTTTTACCATTTCTAAAATTGATCAATACTGCATGTACGTAGCCAAGAGGCATCACATTTAGTTTAATATCCCCGAAAACTTCAGGCCAATTTGCTATGACATCTTTGGGAAGTACTTTTCCCGTTGATGTCACGATTCAGTAGTTACCTTAGTTTTCTTTGTAGTTGGAACTAATGCTTCTGCTTGACGACGCAATTCAGCCGCTTGCTTGCTTAGACGATCTGCTTCACTTCGAAATTGTTTTGCTTGAGCTTCCGGAGTTGATGGCACTGTAGCAGTCACAGTTGGAGCGACAGTTTCTGTAACCGGTACGGTCTCAGCCTTTTTGATTTCTGGAGTGTTTGACTTCAACGACAATTCGTCTACAGCTACACCTCGTTGCTCGGCAATAATTTGATTCAACTCGGATAATATAATAGTATTAGAGTTAGTCGGAGTCATTTCAATATCGCTAGTGCCAACTTTAATTAATCGGCCTTGTGCATGCAAAGCAGATAACATTGTGCTACCATCGGGAAAAGTTGAACGAGCCATAACTTCGGCAAACTCGTAAGCATCTTGGCCAGCATTGCTTTCTACCAAATTAATAATTGCATCGTGATATGCATCGGGCAAATTTTCAGTTGGTACGATTAAACAATTATGTGCATCACCTGGTAATGTGCGATATACTATAATACATTTTTTCTTTGTAGTAGCAACTCTGCCTACGTGTTTAAGTTCGGCCATAATATTATCCTTGTGCTTTTTGAGCTTCGGCTTGCTTTTGTACTTGCTCTAAAAAGTTTGTTAGTTTATTGTAAATCGTACCAACTGCGACCATTTCGTTTGGTTTGAATGCACCGCGTTGGCTGCCCAAATCAATAATGTTTTTCATTGCGGCCAAGTCATTGATAGTTAAATCATTTGCTTGATCTTGTTGTTGTGCATCCTGTGCAGGCGCTTGTTCTTGTGTATCTTGTACAGTATCAGTCATGTGTATCTCCTTTGAAAAGTACTAATATTAATTATCTTGTTTATAAAATCGGACAAGCAATCGTGAAAAAACTTAGTTCTTTTTCACTTTCAAAGCCAATTCGTGTATTATATACAATAGTATTTGAACTATCGAGCCCAATGCCCTGTCCTATGTAGTACCGATTATTTAAGTTCTTACTGATCCACGCATCTAAAGATTTGATTAACGTGGGATTATATCGGTCAATAATTGTGTATTTAAAATGGGGACAGGCAAAATCAACCCTCCGCAAATTGAAATAATTTAAAGGATTGGCTTTGCCTGCTTTTAGTGTCATGCTACTTCTTTAACTTCTTCGTAGTACGCATACTCGCCGAATGGAGGAACAATTTTATCATTGCCGTGAATAATAAACACTGTATCACAGTAGTTTTCATCACCCCAGCTACCCCAAGGATAACCGTCTGTAAACATGATAAACTTCTTAGGATGAATATCATTTTCTTTCATGTAATCCCAGTTAACATCAAACTCTGTTCCGCCACCGCCCATTGGCTCGTAGTAGTCAAACTCGTCGATGTTATATCCATCAAAATCAGCTTCGTTGTATACTTTAGTGTCAAAGCACCACACTTTAATTTTAAAGTCTTGATACTCTTGCATAATACCTTTGATCTCTGACAAAAAGTCTTTAGCCTGCTCGTCACCGATACTACCTGACATGTCAATGCCTACACAAATATCAATAGTTTCTTGAAATTGTGTACCGGGCAAAATAGCGTTCATATGCCAGCCCTTACGATTAGGACGCATAAACGAATAGTCGTTTTTAATAGTACTTTGAATTTGCTGGCGTAAGATCTCACGCCAATTCATTTTAGGTTCTGTAAAATCTTTAATCATTCGTTGTACACTTGCAGGAGTATTACCTGCACCTGCGGCATTTGCCGCTTGAATAGTAGCTTCACGAATTTCGTCACGAATCTGTTTTAATTCTTCTTTGGTATACTTAGGCTGATTACCCTTGCCGTCTTCGCCCCAATCAATGTGTTCATCCAACAATTGACCAAGTGCATTAAGTTCATCTTCGTCCATTTCGTCAAAGATTTTGTCATAGACTTCTTCTGCACCCATACCGTAATATTTAGGGTCATGGAAGATTTTAATACCTTCAATATTGTGTTCACCGATACGGTCACGAACTAATTGTCCATTTACACAATAGTCAGCGGCAATATTAAAAATACGTGCGTTACGACCTTCACGACGACCCATGTGGTCAAATACGTTGTGTAAAATTTCGTGTGCAATAACAAACTCTACTTGCTTAACACTAAGTGGAGCAAAAAATTCACGATTAAAATAGATTGTGCGTCCATCAGTAGCGGCAGTGGGAACCCAATCTGATGCTTCTTGGATTTTTAAACGTGTAGCCATATTGCCGAAAAACGGATGGCGAAGTAGTAGACCCACACGGGCTACAATAATTTTATCAATAATTGGATCTGCGTTTGACATATTTGCTCCTGATTGTTTACTATGTATATAGTATAACACCTCCCGAAGGAGGTGTCAAATACAGCTACACCAAATTACTTCTCTGTAGCGGCGCTAATGTACTTACCAAACTTAGCGTGGAAAGCATCGAAACATTTGATCTCGTCTGGATCTAATGGCAATTTGTAAGTGCTCAATGCCAATTTAGTACCCATAATAACCAATTCTGTTTCAAAATTATCCATGATAAATTGGAAGAAGTTGTTAACTTGATCATTCCAATTTTTGGCTTTCTTTTCGCAAGACTCTTTAAGTTCGTAGCACAACGATACAGTCAAAGAATACATAGCACTAATTTCTTTAGTTTTAAGTTCTTTAATTTTACCGCTCAAAATGTCTGTAGGATTAGGCATTTTGCTTGCGTGTTTACGGTGTGCCATAAACTTAACTGCCAAACCTTCGCCTACAGAACCTGACACTAAATCAGTTAACGTGTCGTTATCGCAGTCGTCGTCTGTAAGCAATTCGCTTACAAAACTCCAAGAGCGAGGAGTAGCAAACGCACGTGAGCTAGACTTTGGATCAAAGTCATACAAGTCTTTCTTGCTGAAAGTCAAAAAGCCCACAACATCCTGATGGATCTTGTTGTCTACGGCCCAGCCAAAATAGTCATCCCAGTCCACTGTCATTTCCAAGTGAACAAAACGATTAGCCAACGGAGCAGGCATACGGAATGTAACGCCTTTATCTGTTTCGCGATTACCAGCCGCTACCAACATAACGTTGTCGGGCAAGTGATACGTACCTACACGGCGATTCAAAACCAACTGATAGGCAGCCGCTTGTACGCTAGGAGCCGCACTATTCATTTCGTCTAAGAACAAAATAATGTGTTTGTGTTTTGCCGCCATTTCTTGTGTTGGCAATTCGTTAGGCGGTGCCCAACGCATAGTATTGTCGTTAGAATCAAAGTAGGGGATACCTTTAATATCAGTAGGTTCCCAAAGACTTAGCCGTACATCAATTACATGGGCATCAAGTTCGGTACCCAGTTGTTTAATAATATCGGATTTACCAATTCCGGGAGGACCCCATAGGAAAATTGGACGTTTGTTTTTAAATGCTTTACGCAGAGACTTTTTTGCACCTTGGGGGCCTACGGTGCGAGTAGCGAGTTCTGATGCCATTTCTTTTCCTATCTTAGTTAAAAATAAATTGTTGTTGATTAACGCTGTATGTATGTATTATACGGCATATAGTGTATCAAGTCAACTGTTATTTTGACTAGCTAGCTCTTTTTCTCGCTCATTCATGGCCTTAATTAAACCAAATTTTCTAATGTCGTCCGAAAACAACATTAGTTCAAAACCCTTGCGCTCTGAGAAAACAGTAATTGACATTGGTGTAAGATAATAAGGGCAATCAACGTATCTTTCCAAAAAAATAATTGTTTGGGGACTGAGTTCGATTGGTTCTGTAAACGGAATTTCGTGCTCTTTCAATTCCAATTCTTTTACCAAAAATTCATAACCTTCGTCGGTTAATCTAAATGCATTCTCTTTGCCTACTCGATTGCTTTGCCACCATTTACGACCAAATAGTGTTACATTGGCATCGTCTGTACTTTTGCCCCATTGCTCCAAAAAAATCTTAGTAAGTGTATTTCGGTTGATCATTTTACTACTGTGCCAGTAGTTAGCATAACTACCTGAAAATCCTCACATCCAAAAGTTAAATTTAATTTTTTAGCAAGATTTTTAGCGTGTCCAGGATTACTAAAAGACACTTTTTTATACTTAGGACCGGGATAGTTGACTAAGCTGTTAAAACTTTTTAAATTAAAAGGCTCGTTTTTGTAGAACACGGCCCATATGGCTTCAGCTTCTAAAATCTGTTCAGATTTATAAGTTTTTTTATTAGTATGTTCTAATAAAACTTTTGGCTTAGGTCTTGACATAATATGCGTCCTGGTAATATACGCATATATTTATCTCTTTATCCGGGTGGTCCGAAGCCACCGCCATCAAGTTGTACGGTAACAACTTCTGGATTTACACTAGCTTTTAAAGCATTATACATACTTTCGTAATCTTGATTCATTTTAATTAACATTTCGCTAAGTGCTAAATTCAACAAACGAGCTTGTTGAATAGTTATCCTAACTTCTTTGCTTTGACTTATTTCAGCGGCTTTTATTAACTGAATTAATTGAGTAATAGGCGTTGTATTAATTTGATTTTGCATTTGCCAACACCGTTTTCATTTCTAGCTTATCCATAAAAGGACCCTGGTATGGGTAACGTTCTATAGTAATTGCTTTAGGACAGAAACTCTTAACCCAGCCTTTGTTGAATTTAATAATGTAATAGCCGGCGCAGTATAGACTTTTACTCTGTGCGCTTTTAGTAAACAACGGCAATTTACGTCTAACATCGTACATGCTGTTATACGGAGCACACATGGTTGGAAAACCGTGACATTCATGTATCTCTGGTTGTGTAACTTTTACTTTAACGCTATTTAAAAAGAAATCTTCTCCAAATTGTTTGGTTAGGTCTTGTTTCTTATTAAACATAACTTCACCGTTAGTACTTGATAGTACAAACTTGTTGTTTTCTTTTTTGTGTAGTGTTGCAATCTTAGTTCCGTCTTGTTCAACAATCCAGAATTTGCCATCTACAATTGGCTTTGCGTGTATGTCTGTCATAATTATTTCCTATCTCCAAACAGTTGTAACAAGTTGATAAACAAATTAATAAAGTCCATATACAGAGTTAATGCACCGGTAACTTCTGCGGCAGGTGATGTGTCTACACTTAGTTCTTCACGTATCTTTTGTGTATCGTAAGCGGTTAGCCCCAAAAAGATAATAATAGCTAATGCTGAAATGACAGTTTGCATTACAGTCGATCCAATAAAGATATTGACAATACTGGCAATTACAATAGCAACCAATCCAACAAACATAAATTTGCCAAGGCTATCTAAACTACGTCTAGTAAAATATCCATAACCACTCATGACACCAAACAAAATGGCCGCACCCATAAACGCACTTACAATTGATCCCATAGTAAATATGGCAAAGATTGTGGCAAAACTCAAACCCATAAGTGCCGCAAATCCATGCAAACATAGTTGAGCAACTTCTTTGCTAGGATTATTACCTAACACCATAGCAACACCAAAGATTGCAACAAGCGGAGCAAAGATTACAATCCACTTTAATACACCTGTAAAAAAGAATTGTAGTAATTCTGGGCTAGTGCCAACAAAATAACTAACAATCATAGATACAACAACTGCTAGGCTCATGTGTCCATAAACACGCCCCATTGCACTATTAATTTCTTCTGCTGATCGGTAATTTAAAATACCGTTATTTGTATAATTTGCACCAAACATTTTAGTTCTCCTTGTACTTGGCTTGGAACGGTTCAGCATACGTTTGTATGTTGTCTGCAATTTTCTTCATGTCCCATGCATTGCAGAATTTAAGCATACGAATACCTACTTGGCTAACATCTTTAGGTACTGCGTTAACTTTAATGGTTTCTTTAATCTCTTCTTTAATATCATCAGGCTGTGCTGTTAAATCACACAACTGTACATTGCGCTGATAGTCTTCTAAGACACGGTGCTCTTCGCCATTGTGGTCAACCCATCTCTGTAACATGAGATTGTTCCACGCATATCCGCGGCTTTTACGATCTTCGAACGCTTCAGTAAGACCAACTTTGTTTTTAGAACCTTTAGTACGCACACCTGGATATGCCGAGAAGACATTATCACTGGTATCACCACGCATACATTTCTCAAACAGCATCCATTCTGGGTCTTGTGCTGGCTTTGGCTCGCCTGTTTTTTTGTCTTTAACGGGCTTACCTTTTGCATCAAAGATTCCTTTATGTGTAATATGTAAATCACCTACACCGTTATATTGACTAACTGTGGGGCTTACAAGTTGTGCAAAATCTCCATCTGTCGAGATAATAACGTGTTTAGAATCTGGATGTGCTTGGATCCAGCCGGCAATTAAATCATCAGCTTCTAGATTAGGGTGTTGCATTACAGTGGCATTAGTTTTTTCTGTAACGAATTTTTTAAATTCGTCAAAGGCTTCCCAGAACAACTTGTCTTCTTCTTGTTCTTTTACAGTCATTGCCGCACGAGTTTCCTGTCTGTTAGCTTTATAAGGTTTATAATAGTCCTTACGCCAGCTTCGACCTTCGAGACAGAACACCACATGACTACCGCCAAAATCTTGCCATGCTTTCTTGATACTGTTAAGGGTGATATGAAATGCCATGCCAAGTTTAATATCGGCACTGCCTTGAACTACATGCCTTGCACGGAAAAAAGTGTTAGCAGTATCAACTATAATATGTGTCATTTAACTTCGGCTTTGCCGTTACCTAATTTACTTACATTAATAAAACCAGCACTTGTCCTTGCTGGGTCTTGTCCTGCCTCGGCTAACATATTTGATGCTAAATCTCTGAACCAGCGATCTACAATCTCTTCGTCAGGGTCACCATCAAATCCATAACCAGCTTGTTTCAATTGTACTATAAAAAGCTCGTTCCAGTCAAGCTCAAAAAATCCATTACGCACATTATCTTTGTTAACGTGTGTATCCAAAACTGCTACAAACGGTTCTCCTCGAGCAGTAGCTCGATCTTTTGGATCCATTTTGGCCTGCTCTTCTGCCTGTTGAGCTAGTACAGTTTCGGCAACTGCCTTATCTCTAACTATTTGAAGAGCATCTTTTTCGGCTTGCAGTTTGTCAATGCCAAGCCATTTTTTAAATAAATTTTTAATCATCTTTCTTTCCTGTACAATCACACTCTCTGCCTTGTCTGCAATTACCAGTACAAGCCGAATTATTGTCAGGAGTCATAATCATTATAACTCCTACTAATACTGCTACCATAAGTAATGCTATTAACATGGTTAACATTTAGGTACCCCATTCGTTTTTAAAGAGTGGCACTTGTAAACGATCGCTATAACGCCAACCACGTTTCATGGCCGCCAATGCTACATTCTTAGCGTTCAATGTATAAACGCTTTCAACACCGCCAACTGGCATCAAATATACATGGCCTTTAAATCCTGCAGAACGAAATGCGCCTACTGCACATTCTGCATCTGCAATATCTTGTTCTGTTGCTACAACAAATTTAAGATATGCGGTTCCTACTTCTTCATACTCACAAACAATTTCAGGACAAATAGCTTCTTCCCACTTTTCGCCGCTTGCTGGAAGTTTAGCACTTACGCTAAATGTAATCTCACGTTTATGTCTTGGAAGACCGTTCCATACGCTTAGATAATGCTTAAATTCTTGTGTAAGTTTTTGAGTGCCATTTGTTTCAAATGTAATTTCTTTTAAGCCTTTCATCTTAGGGTTGTCTAACAAATCTGGATAGGCACGTTGCCAACCAAGCAACGGTTCACCACCTGTGATGACAAGATGTTCATCTACCCATGTGCCATGGGGAATAATTTCACAAATACGATCTGCAATAGCGTCTGTAGTTAGCATTGGACTTAGATCTTTAAAACGTGGATCCCAACTAGCATAGCTATCGCACCCTGTGCTTACTAATGGCAAATCTTCATATTTGTTAAACATATGAACAACTTCGGCAATATCTTCTGCTTCCGTGCTTAGTTCACCACGAGGCATACCAAATCCTGCACATTTAAAGTTACAACCAAATGTACGTAAGAAAACAGACGGTACACCCATGTAACGTCCTTCACCTTGTATACTATAGAATAATTCTGCTATCTTAATCTTACTCATTATCATCTCTTTCTAAAAACTGTGATACTTGATGCTCTGCGTCTTGAATACTTTCAGCCCAAACTGTAAATGTAGCAATGCCTTTACTAGCACTAATATCAAACGGAACAGTACCTTGAGGCAACCAGTTATCACCTACTTCACGTTTAATCTCAAACTTATTTAGGTCTGTAGTTTTCATACGATAAATTAATTCGTCAGTTAGTTGTTTTGCTGTTTCCATTTTCTTCCCTAAATTTATCCGAATCTTCTACAGCATTCAATAACACGTGGGCATAGTTGAAAGCCTGTTGGCGTGTTAAATGAACAGTGGATTCTGTGTCAACATATCCTTTGGTAATTAAGGTCCAAATATGATACCATCGTGTTTTACTCCACCAGTTTGTTTTGCCTGTAGTATAGACTGTTACAACAACATCGCTCGCATCTGTTTCAACCCACACATTATGATTGTGATCTTCATCTCCACAATTACAGGCAATTCGATAAACTCGACTATCGCCCCAGTCGTTTGTTTTCATAATGCCTTCGGCAGGTATTTGTATTACTCTCATTTTGAAGCATACTCCTGTTGCATTTTAATGTTGTCAAAGAATTCTTTCTTTGTGCCATGATCGTCTTTGAACGCACCTTTAAGTACAGTAGTCTGCGTTAAACTACTCTTGGCCATAATGCCACGATTCTCACAACATCCATGTACTGCTTGTACATACACACCTAAGTCTCTTGCACCTGTTGCTTTTTGGATTTCGCGGGCAATGTCGTTACACAATTCTTCTTGTAGTGTTCCTCTGCGAGCACACCACTGGGCAATACGTGTATACTTAGATAAGCCAATAAGTTTTTCAGCCGCAATAATACCAATGTAAGCAACACCAACAACGGGCTGATGATGATGACTGCACATAGAACGAAGCTCACTACGTACAACCAACATGCCTTCATAACGGTCTGCTGAATCGTTTGGAAACGCTGTTGCGTCTGGTGCTGGATCATATCTACCTTCCATGATTTCATTAAAGTACATTTTAGCAAGACGCTTTGCAGTGCCCTTACTATTAGGATCATTTTCTCTGTCAATAAGCAATGCATCTAAAACTTTTTCAAATGCTTCTGTAGCTTCTTTGATTAAAATGTCCTTGGCACCTTCATGCAAGTATTCGCTAATATTGTCGCCTGCCCAGAATCTTTTGCCATCACGTTTCATTTTAAAACGGATGTTATCTCCTAAGTATGCTTCTTTATAGTTTTTGTCGTCATCGCCTTGTTGTTCAGCGCCTGCAAGAATGTTGTTGTGTGTTTGGGATTCAGTCATTATTACTCCTATGTTTGTATTATATAGGTTTATTTAGGTTTTTGCAAGATATTTTATACTCAAAGTTTGTCGCTTAACAAAATTTTGCATAATTGATAATCTTTTTTTGATTTAAAACGGAATAGCATACAATCATCATAGGGATGACTGGTAAAACGATCACCAGGTAATCCAAATATTTCCACGACATCCGCACACACTTCATTCCACCAATACTTGTCTTGGTTTGCCCAGTTTAATCTAATTTCGTAAACTGAATCAACTGTTTCCACGTTGTTCGGCTTCTTTAAGTTGATCTTCTAAATATTCTAAATATTGACCTAATATTCCGGCTTGTTTAGGATTTCCATCGGCATTTAATCTAGCTATATCTTGATTAGCTTGATCAATTTTATCTTTGAGTTCTGGTACAGTTAGGTCTCTCATTTACCAGTTCCAAATTTGATTAAAGAACCGCTGAACAATATATTAAATGCCGCCCACGTTTCCCAAGTTAATGATATTTTCAGTGCTGGAAATAAAGTATTCAAAGCCCAAATTCCCAAAATAGGACCAAGTGCAATAGCAATTACAATAAATGCTATTCCGAAACTAAGTTTAAGTAAACTTCCTGTTAATGTACTCATAGCCAAAATTCCTCCCAAGGATAAACTAGCCAACAATCTTCTTCTGCCTTGTTGACTTCCCATACAGAGTAATCAACAATTTCTTTACTAGCTAGATTATTAGTTAGCGTAGCAAAACGAACGGTGTTATGAAATGTAGTATCCCAGCGAATTGCACTGGGCAATGCACTTGACTGCCAATCTTTTTTAATCCAAGCAATAGTAGTGCCTTGATCGTTAATATCGTCTACTACCAGTATGTTTTTTCCGTCGTATGCATCTTCGGCCATGCCGCAATTACTAACGGTAGATCCACCATCACGTAAACTAATATCTACAGTTTGCATTGGTACTTGCATGTAGTGACTTAGCATGGTTGCAGGAATAAGACCTCCACGCCCGATGCCTACAATATAGTCAGGACGCCAATTGCTAGAACTAATTTGCCTAGCAATATCCAAACAAGCACCTTCTACTTGAGACCAAGTATAATAGATCTTTTTCATGCTGTTAATGCAGATGCCAATGTTGCCATTTCTTCTTTAGTCATGAAAAAATTGTATACAGCACTATCAGTAACTTCGCCATCTTTTATTGATTGTTGTTCTAAATCAACACTAAACAACCCTTTTGGTCTAAGTACTTCGTGCTTTTTTAATACAAGGCGAAAACCCTCGTGATCTTTAATAACTGTTTCAGTATAGGTATCTCTAATTGACTCATGCAACATCATCTTCTCCTTTAATTGCTTCAAATGTTCTATATTTGCCCAAAGCCTGAATGTATTCGTCATACAACTTCTTTAGCTTTGGATGCTTCTTTTCAAGTTTAACATCTCTTTCAGGAATTTGCAAGACCTTTTCGATTGTGTTTAACCGTTCTTCTAAATCGCGCCCGTTGATAACCATGTTACCTTTGACTTCTATTGTAGGAGGATTGGTTTGATTAATTTTCAGTGCTTCGTTTGGAACTGCTGTAGCGCCGGTAGTCCATATTGCATTGGTACTAGTACCGGCACCCGATATTAGATACTGTCCAGAAGTTCCAGTTGTGGTTGTAGGAATGGAAACATACCCTGGTGCCGAAGTTCCGTTAGATTGTGTTGTTATGAAGGCCGGCATGCTTTCTATCGCTTAAATATTTTTCAAAGTGAATCCATTTATCTTTAACAATAAATCCCCACTCGCGTTGACGTTTACCAACAAAGAACAATGTCCAAGGAGTTACACCTTCTTTAAGTTCAATGCGATGGAACGTATGTGTATTTCCAAAACGGAAACTACCTGGGCCACGCCAGATTCTTACTTCGCAATTCTTTGTACCATCTGGATTAAATTGTGCGATCCATTCATAGTAACCACCTGCAAGGATAATAGTAAAATAGTTCCAAGGATGATCATGCACATCATCTGGATCTGACTTTAAGAATTTATGTAAAAATACGTTGTATGGAAATGTCACACGTTCTTTGAACAGAACATAGTAACGCTCTAAGTATGGTTCGTTTTCTGTACGATCCATAATAATACGTTTGCGGTCATGGCGCTCAAGCCAATTAAGGACGTGGTCTTTGATCTTCTGGAGTATCATAGTGGTCTTTCACTAATTTGTAAGTTGTTTTAAATTTTTCGTATGCTATTTTTAAGCCAGGATATTCTTCGCACATTTTTTCAATTCTGGAAAACTCCGGAAAACAATTAACCCATTCTTCTGGCAAATTAATTCTAAAATTAGATGTATCAATACTAATGCCGCCAATACCAGTAGACAATGTACTAATTTGCGTAGTAGTCAATGTTGGAATAGTATAACTAGTACCAGAGACATAGCAGTGATTATTCAAAGTGATGGTATCACAGGAACTAAAACTATACCCTGGAGAGGTAATTGTTATGGTATCACTACCATGACAACTACTAGCATAATCAGTTGAGCTGGGCCAACAGGTTGTTTGCGGAGAAGAAGTTGTCATGTAAATCCTTTGTTTGTTTACGTATGGCAGGTATCCTTGTAGAATAATTGTCCATGTGTTCTATTATTGCACGGCATAAATCTGGTCTGTAAACTGTGTATGTGTCATAATCGTTGGTCCATACGCTGGGATATTTGAATGTGTCGTAATACATTTCAGTATAACTTAAACGATCCGGAACCATGGGAATAGCATCAACTACCGCACCTTCATAGCAACTAATACCGAGTGTCTCTTGTAAATTTGCACTAAACACCATTTTAGCTTCACCTAACAAATTATGATATTCATTTTTTGTTAGCTGTTGATCCTGACATACTACAAATTCGTACTGTGGTAAATGATGTGCTAGATCTCTAAAGATTTCAACTTGCTTTTCTGGAGCAATACGATGCGGAAAAAGAATAAGGTCACGTTTAGGCATGCCTTTATACATGGCCAGGGTATCATGCATATATTCCATTGGCCAACCAGTTCGTACAATCTTAGAATATTCTCCGCTTAGTATTTCGGAAAGTTCTTCTTCGTACCAAGGATTTTCAGCAGTAGAACCATTGTTTAATAATTCTCTGTTGAATAATTCAATATGAAAATCTGTAGCAAAGTAGTTGTGATCAAATGCAGAGAAAAAACTCTTTTCTGCATTACGTACCCAGGGCTTGTTGCCAACCAGTCGACCTAAAAAGTCTTGTGGGTCATAACTGCCGGCATGCCATAGTCCGTGTGTTGTTACTGGAATGCCTAGTAGCTCACTCATGTACTTTAAGTTTATAATGCCCGGATGCCAAGCGTCAGTAAAAATAAAGTGGTCGCCGGGATGAACGGATCCGCTACAAAATAACCGACCCATTTGTTCAACTTGAGCAGACTTGTATATATTGGTGCCACCAAAATTAAGAAAAGCACCAGGAGTAGTGGCTGTAGGAATATCCGTAGGGCCAGAGATAATTTGAACATTGTGTCCTGCCTTTCGTAAGAGTGCAGGTACATGAGCCTTCCACTGGCCCGTGTACCTTGTTTCAACAGCTTCTAGATCAACTAAGAATACGTTCATTGTTGATAACGATTATTTCCACTGCGGTTGTATTCCCCGCGAGGTTTGCGATCGCCTACAAAAGGCTTCTTAGGACGATTACGTTTTTCGTAATTACGCCATGCCCAACTTTCTCTGTTGTAGAGGTCCGCTTCGTTAAACGGAAACATTTCCAACCTACAATAATCCAAATAAGATTCTAAATCGTCAAAGATTTTAACGACGTCTGGGCGGTTTTCGAAATATGCGTAATCTTTGTAATTCTTAGCCATTATAGCTTTCCTTAATATTTAATAAACGAACCATTTTCTCCGTCTTCGGAGACTTCAATCCAAACCTCTCGGTTGGGATACTTTAGTGCGATGATGGTATGTAAATCATCTGACATCATCTCACAACTCTTGTAGTCAAGGCTTAGAACGGCACCTTGACCATTATACAGCGACTCGAGCCATCGTTTGAACTGGATAAACTCGATGTCCCTGTCATTGTGTTGCACACTGATCCACACCCTGAAATGAAAGATATGACGGTGAGGATTAGCAAGAAACGACACATCATATTCATCTCCTGTTGCTAGGTTAGGATCTGTTGCCGCCGCTGGGTAGCAATGAATACCTTCCTTGCGCAAGGTAACCCAGATCATTTTGTTAGGTCTAATGTCTTGTTTAATAATCATATTATACTTTCTTTAAGCGTTGTAGTGGGTAATCGGGAACAAACAAACCGTCTATAAAAAATACTAAAGTCAATCTTCCTGTATCTTCAATACCGTGATAGTCGTCTGCCGCATGGTACAAATGACTATCAAACATTACTAATCTATTGAATTTATTTTTAACTGTAATAGATTTAGTAAACTGATCGTTGTTTTCTTTTCTAAATTTTTCAAACGCATCTGCCGAATCGGGATCCATGAAAGACTGCATTTTTTCTTTGTGATTTAACAGTTCAGTTGCTTCCTTGTTAGATTCCCAAATAGTAGTTCCACTATCTAAATCAGACTCTGGATCAAGATAGATAATACCTGTAATCTTATCTAGATCTTTATGTACCCAACCTTGATTATAGCGTCTATCTACCATTTGGAATCCAGCAGTAGCATGCCATTTTACTTCGGTGTGTGTATGATGAAAATCGTAAAACACACTTAATGATCGCATAATAATGTGGTTAAGTAGTGCAGGATCGATATCGTTAAGCAATGCTGTACGCTTACCAGGCCACAGGTTATGTGGATCTGTTTTAAATTCCTGCTGTAATGCAAATTCTCTAACCTTCATAGGGTTATCAAAGAAGTCATCCACAACTGTAGTTGGAATAATATAATTCTTCATGCAATAACAGTGTCTTGTGTATACTGATCCCAATGAGTATACTTGTCTTTACTCATCAAGCTCTGTAAGTGATGTGTCCACACACCTGGATTTGTAGCACCCCAAGTGCGGTCGTCCAGTTTAAGAGTGGCATTGTAGTTGAGTTGATTAATGTAAGGTAGTTTAACACTGATCATGGGAACAAATCGAGGATACTCATTATAAGCAGACTCTAACACACCCTCAATATGTTCAACACCAAAGTCTAAACTAACCCAATAGTCTTTCTTCAAGCATTCTAGGATAACATCATCCCACGGTCTGTATTCTGCTTGTGATATTGCCTTAGGGTTAAAACTTTGACTAGTGCCAAAATAGATATGTTTTACTTTGCTTTCTTCAGCTTTTGTAAGAATTTCTTTTATAGGTGGTGTACCTACAACAAACAATGTAAACATGCCATGACACACAGTATGTTCAACTTCATACCCTGTAAAGTAAACGACGCCTTGTCGTTCTTCAGTGTTTAGTCCCATTTGATATAACCTCTGCTGTAACCACACGGACGATTAACGCCGTCCGCAAACGCTTGTTGCCATTCAGTGTTACGATTATAACACCGGGTCCAAAAACTATCAACCTCTAGATAGCCTTTTTCAATCCAATACTTGGCAAAATGCATACAATCAATAAATTGAGGATTTCGGGGACTAGGTTTAATAGTAGTAACGGCTTTCCAAAGTTGTGACTGGGCTTCTGATTTACTAACTGCTTTGCCTACTCCGTCTATAATCAACGCATTGTTATTTAGATTTATTTCTGTGCCTAGTTCGTATTTTCCAGTAAGGTCTACAACAACATCGTAACTTTCGCTGGTACCTAACAATAATTTATCGCCCCAAAGTTCTTGATTATTTGAACCTAGCACATCCACATGATAGATATAACCGTTTAGACGCATGGTATGATAGGCAACCCACGCAAGAAATCCACTGCCAATAATTAACATTCTTGTATTGTCGTTTTTGCCTTGTCGCGACTCCAATTGATCTTTGGCCTGATTGATAAGATTAATGCCGCAAGCAACGGGTTCTAATATATACTTGGGATCAGCTTCTGGTATTTCTACATATTCATCCATGCGCACATTGTAATAGTCTGCATAAGCAGGCTCTCCACGTGTTGCTACATAGTCTCCAACTCGAGTTGTTACTACATTTGATCCAACTTTAGTTACTCGGCCAATACCTTCATGGCCTTGCATGTGTAGAGGTAACGGGCCAAAGTCTCCCAACATCATATCAATGTCACTGCGACATACACCGGTCATAACTGCCTTGACTTCTATTTCGTAGGATGTTGGTTCGGGTTTATCAAACTCCACTTCTTCAAAGTGGCCTTGACCTGTTGTTTGTAAACATTTAACTTTCATAAAGTTTCTATTTTCTCATGTATCCATGTATCTATATCAAATTGATCTAACCAGAATTGATAATTATCTATGTTATCGATAGCATCTTTAATCATATTTAGGTATGCTTCTTCCGGACACCATCCTAATTCAAATCGTTCTATCTTGTTATCCGGCATTACAAACTCAATAGAGCTATCTTCTTCGTCCATACTACGCCAATTAGCTGTACAACGCCATTTACTGCCAAAGTTAATAACACACATATCATCGACATTGTATGTACCTTGTGGATTTACCACTCCGTAATCAGTACTGTCAATGTCTTTTAACTCCCAACACTGCATAGCAGTTTTACCGCTAACAGTATCTGCTCTCCATTGAGAGTTCATAGCTACATACAAACTTAACAAATGGGGCATTAAGTCTCGACTAACTCCGCCAAACGCTAATTTCTTAGTAGTAAACCAACTGCCAGGACTGGGAATACAATTTTTACGTATCCAACGGATCTTAACTGTTTTAGCTCGATGGGCTAACTCTTTTAACTCAGCAATATTGCTACGCCACATATTATTTTTAACCATAATAAAGCGTGTTTGCGTAAACGTAGTTATTAGTTTTTGCCAAGTAGCACTGGTAGCAACGCCTGGTTTTTCAATAAAAACAATTTTACTAATAGGCGCAAGTTTTGCCGCAATTTCAAAATGCGTAAAATTTGGAGTACAAATATGCACAGTATCGAATCTACCATGTACTACAATAGCAGTATCAATGCTGATAAAATCTGCACCTTTACTGCTGTCATGATCGACGGTGACTACTTCATGTCCAAGTTTAGTTAAGACAGATTTGTATAACTGTCCAATACCCATGCCAATAATAAGGCTACGCTTGCTCATTTTTCTTTTCCTCGTAGGCTCTAAACATTCGAGTTACTTCTTCCATTTGTTTTTGAAACACTTCGGGAGCACCTATTGCCGCAATTTGCATATCATATTCGCTGGGATAATGTCGTAAACAGCGTCTAGCACTATCTTTAATTGCTTTAGGCACTCGAGGAGTAGTTAAGATCTCTAGTAAAAATCTTTGAGTCTGTACTACTGCTCGATATCTTTCATCAGGTAATGTCATGTACACTTGCCTCTAATGCGTCAAGTTTATCAATAGCCGATTCGTCAAAATCAACTTCTTCATCTGATTGTACACTATCTTCGTCCACTTCGTCAAACAATACGGAGAACATTTTACCAGCATTTACCGTTTTCTTACCAGTTGCGCCACGTGTTCCAGGAATAGCTTGCCAAAATTTATCAAATCCGTCAATGATTGCTTCTGCCGTTGCTCTATCTGGAGCACTAAAAATGGCATCTACTACATCTTTAAAGTAAACTCTTTCAAATTTTTCATCGACAAGCATAGCAGGACATAAGCCGGCGTCGTATTGACGATTGGCTTCTTGTACACTATTCAAATGTAACCATACATTATGACCCATCATAATAGCATAGGTGAAGCTATCCCAACTTGTCTTGCCTTCTTTACCTATCTTATTTAGGTCTCCAGGGCCGTATATACAAATATCTTTTACTTCTACACCATCCATTAATGGACTTGTAGTAAAAGAAGTAAAATGTTTGTCTTGTACTACTACATCTTGGAAGAGTCGTGTGTCTTTGCTGTATTTTTTGTTGTCAAGACTTGGCAACATGCGATAGAGCCATTTTTGTCTGTCTTCGATTTCTGTTTGGACATAGATCTGTCCGTTTGCTGTTGCCAGAAACGGTGAGGCGCAGTCAAAAGATATGGTAAAGTTTTCATTATGATATTTCCTTATAGCTCGTTGTATGTCAGTTAATAACAATGCCCACTCTAACTTAGAGGTGCCCAGGAAGTGCATCCAATCTTGATGACCTTTTTCAAGAAGACCGTCAAATTTCAATGCCACTAATCTACGTAATACCAAATCTACGTCACACATATTTTGTCCACCCATAGCCCAGCCATTAAATGCCTTATCGCCATAGATGTTGGGATCGCAAAAGTCTTTCATTTGTTGATACCAATCTTCTGCTTGTCCGTGATTTTCGCCTTGCAATACATTTAAAAACTTACAAGCACCTGTACGATGTTTAATAAAGTATTCATTATTGTATTTTGTAGCGTTTACAGCTTGTTGATATGAACTAATACCAGTAGCCGCTTTTCCAACAGGGCTACGTTCAACCCACGCTGGAATATCAAGTACCATGCCGTAATCCATAAGTGCATCCATCCAAGTTAACACTTGTTCACGTTTCTTCTGCGCCGCATCTAACAGTGCTTGATAGTTTTTAACATGATCAATTTTAGTATACTTAGGATTTCCGTTTTTATCTAACTTAGGATCGCCAGTTGGATGTAATTGAGGTACAAGTTCAACTCCTTTAGCCTGCACTTCTTTCCATTTGGCCGCAACTTCAGGGCCGGTAGGATCACGCCATTCTCCTGCCCATACGCCTTTACCAATTTGGAATCCACCTGAATCTCCTAGGACCCAACTTGTTGAACGATCTCTGTTGCGGAACATGTCTTCGCTAGGATCTGGTTTGGTCAAATCTAAATTAGCATGTCCTGCTGAGTATAAACAATGGTCAAAGTAAAATGCCGCATTAGGATTTAAGTAATTCATTGCTTCAATACCCAATGGCCCAAAACTCTTAGGGATACGTGCAGGGTCAACATAGTTACTATAACGTTGTTTACCTATATAAGTGCTATAAAATCCTGACGTTGCCGGCAGGAAATACGCATAGTCCGATTGAGTTGCTGTTAGATTTCTATTCATTTAGATCCAGTGTTGTGCTAGTACCATTAGACTTAACCAAGCCCACATAGTATTAAAGCCTACTAGTGTTGGCAATGCTTTTTTACGGCTTGCCCAAATAAGTGTTACGCTGGTTAGTAATGTTAGATAATATAGTTCCCAGATTTGAATACCAAATATTAAACCTGGAATAATGATGATGGCTTTGGCCAACCAACTGACAAATTCTACAGTATTGTATCCTGTCCAATACTCTTTGGTAAACCACATCATATAGCAGTCACGCATATTTGCCCAGCCGCTATGGCTATAACTAATTGCCATTAGTACTAGCCATACACCTACTGCCAATAGAATTTGATCTGTAGTCATATTATTTGCTCTGTGCCGGTAAAATATATTCGTATTCTGCAATACCGCTGTCTACTGTAATTTGTAGTGCGCCTTGGTCACTAATACGCATTGTTTTGTCGCCAGTTAGATTAAGAATACTCATAACTTGTACAACGGGCCAAGACCATGCTTGTTTTAATTTGCCATCCACACCTGCTTGGAACGTAAATGATCCAGCGTGTGTGCTTGCATCTCCGAAACTAAACACTAGATTGTTGTTGTCTGTTCGAACTTGGAATGTTTGTTCTTCAGTGTGAGCACTTGCTTGGAACTTTAGCTTTTGAATACTAGCCATAGTCGGAGCAAATTCTATGTTCCATGTTGCACCTTTGAACTTAACCGTCTTAAGTTTGTCATTGATGACTTCTGTGTTCATGAAACGATAGTCGTTTTCGAAGTCGCCAGGCCCGTTTTGAAAATGCAATCCTGTTGGAATTGTTTCTCCATTGCGTTCTTGCTTGACCACTTTAATGGTAAAGTTTTCTTTGTATTCTGGACACTTTAAATGGATGTCTAGTTTATTTAGGTTAGGCATACCAAATACGCCTTCTAAGTCGTCGATTGCTTCTTTGGTCTTTGCATTAAGGATAACGCTACGATCTTCAGCCATTGATTCGATAACTGTTTCTTTATCAGTTGCACTAATTTTAATTAGTGGCAAAAATCCTAGGCTGTGTGTATGTGCTACTAGGTCTTGTAAAAAGTCTTTCATATGATTCTCCGTATTGTGTTATTATATAGGTTTTTGTGACTATGTCAAATGTTTTCTTATCGTTTTATTATATTCTACTGCCGCATCGAGTATGGTCAAAGGTTGTTGGGCCTTATTTGCATATTCGAGTAACGCATTAGTATCCTTGGGGAAACAAGCACCCCCAAATCCTCTGTCTCCGTCGAAGCCAACAACAGTATGACTATTACCGATACGAGAATCGTGAGCAATAATTTGCCTTACTAAATTGTAGTCAGCGCCACTAACCTTGCATAGATCATATAACTGATTAAAAAATGCTACTTTAGTGGCTAGGAAACTGTTAATACTGTATTTGACCAACGATGCTTCAGTCACACTACAGTAAAAATACAATTTACAATCAGGAAGTACTGATGTAAATAATTCTTGCCAAAATCCTTCTGGATCTTCTCCACCTAGTACCATGTACTTTTGATTGGCAAAATCCTCCACTGAGCTAACAGCCCGTAAAAATTCTGGATTGTAGCAAATACTGTGATTTTCAAATGCTGATTGTATTGCAAACAATTGATCCGGCACTATTGTAGATTTAATCAGTACTGGCATGAATACAGGAACTGATTTTAATACAGCATAGACTTGACTGTCATCACATGCATGTTGCTCTGTTTGGGGAGTACCCACACAGACAATAATACCATCAGCATCTGAATGATCAGCAATCGACTCGTTGCCATATTTTGGATCAACAATAACTAACTCATGTTGTTTTTCTAGTGTACTTGCCACTGCTTTGCCTACAAAGCCATATCCTGCGATTATAATTTTCATATTAAAACTCGAATAAACTGTTAAATGTATTTTTTTCTTCGGTACTTCTCACGTCCCATTTAAGCACACCAATCAAATTTTCTAATTTCTTATCAATAATAGTGGCCTCCATTTCTGCATGATCAAAAGGCAAATCCTTGAACCACTGCGGAAGTCTCAGCTCGTCTACTGGATAAGCCACACTGGTAAACGCCAGCGGATTAGGTTTGAGTTTACAAACAATAACTTTCTGACCATCAGTAATGTTCATTGAGTATTTGTCGTTGTACATTCTTTTGAGCGTATTCCAATTAATACTTGCTCGTACATGACCAGGCATATTAGCCTTGCCAGCTTTCTTCTCTTTTGCTTCGTATTCTGTAACTTTGTTTGCACGTTTTGGACTTCCTTTTTCCCAACCTGGACGAGCTTTGAATTTACTTCTAAACTCACTAATGCTGTCTAACACAGCCTGTTCTTCCTTGCCAGTAAGCACCATTTCTAAAACTTCGCTTAAAAAGTCTTGAATAAATTCTGGTGTATCACTGCGTTTGAGATCCAGCCCCATGGCTTTAATCTTGCCTGGTTTGCCATCTACGTCTGTGCGCTTGCCTTCTTTATCATAATACAGCACCGCATAACGTTTCTTGGTAATGAATAAACTCTTTGACCCAACAATTTCTCGGCCAGCTTTGATAACTTCGCCACGTGATTTAGGTACGTGGAATGTGTCCAACATAAACTGTGGGAACGTGTTGTTAACTTCATCTGCAATTTGATCATACAGTTGAATTACATTTTCCCGACTCCACGGAATTGCGCCACTATCGATATCTTTCTTTAACGTCTTGTATGCTGAGAAATAACATGAGTCTGTATCACCATAGATAACTGCTTTACCCACGTGGTCATACTCACCTGTGATAATTTCATTTACCTTACTGGCCATATGCTTGGCAATTTGTCTGCCAACCAATGTTGTCGACTGACCAATTCGCTTGTCAAAGAACCTGCATCCACTGTTAAGAATAGCACCATACAAACTGTTAAGATTAATTTTCTTAACCAACTGTCGTTTGTCCCAATATTCCTCTTCAACTTTATTGCCGGCCTTGATAGCTTCTTTTAATTTGGCCTGCATTTCTTTACGTTCTGCATACCAGCGTTTTAGTAGTCCAGGAATAATACCTTCTTTTTCATAAGTAAAAATTGTGCCGTTACTAGACAACATCCAAGGTTGGTTACTTTCAAATATGAGTCTATATACTTCGGCGGCACTTACTACGTCAACATCTCCGTTTTCCCAATCAATGGTAATGTCTGTGCCAATCTCTTGAGCCATTACTGCTTCATATTCATCCGCACCGAATTTACCTTCCCAGGCAGCCGCAAAACTTTTACCTTTGGCTATTTGTGCTTCGATGTATTCTTCAGTTTTAGTCTGACGTAACTGTCCAATAATTGTTTCTGGACCCATGTTAAGCGCACGAATAGCACTTGGATAAAGACTATTGATATCCAATGAACCTACCCAGTCTTGAATACCTTCTTTGGGATAAGCAACATACGCACCAGCCGCACCTTCGTTATCTTCACGTTCACTCATCTTAGTGCGGTTAGGCACTTGCATGCCTCTGCGATGGCATTCGTTAATAATAGCTTGCTCAGTTACCGCCACAGCACCCATTGTTGTCTGTAGTAATACTGTATTTTCATGTGCCAGTGTATTGGCAAGGTCCATGAACTTTAATTTCTTATCAAGATCGTCAAGCAGTTTACAGTCATTGATGTTATATTCAACAAACGTCTTAAAGTCATTGTTGTATAATTGGTCGAGTGTACCTTCATATTGTGTTTTACGTTTACCTAACTCATATTCCGCAATGGCGTCAAGTCTATAACTGTGGCGTTCTTCATACGTATACTTACGGTACAACTCAAGATAGTCTAAATGAACGCGACCAATGTAGTCATAGGTTACACTATCACGACCAAACTTTTCATATTCTCTGCGTTTAGGAAACTGATCAAACAAACAGAAACGACGGGTATCTTCTTTACTCAATACCTTTGTCACTCTATTTGTGGTATAAGGCACGTCAAATCCTTCACTGTTCCAACCACTAAGCACGTCTGCATCTTTAATTAGATCCAAGAACATATCCAACAAGTCTGCTTCTTTGTCAAACAAATAAGTGTTAGGAAAATCTTTGACCATTTCCTTGGCTTCTTCCATCTTAAGACCTTTAGGAGGAATAGCCAAACATACCATAGTTTCTAACCATTGTAGGTAGACAGCAATCGCAGTAATTGGCATGAACGCATCATCTGGACTTGCATAGCCACGCTCTGGATCAAAGTCTACCTCAATATCGAAAAATGCTACATTTAGTTTAGGCGCATCTTGATTTAAATAGTGTTCACTTAGTGTAACAAAGATTGGATTAATATCGCTTTCAAACAATTCTTTGCCGCTGTTAATAGCCTGCTCTTTTCTGAGCTCTTTAGTATTTTTACAAACAATCTTGGTTAAGGAATCGCCGTAGATGGATTCAAATTTGCCGCGAGGGTCTTTAACATAGAACGTGTGTTTGACAGGAATGTCACGGAACTCACGCTCACCTTTTTTATTACGTTCAACAACGCGAATGATATCATTCTCGCGGTCAAACCATGCGTCTACATAAGACATAAAATACTTTCTCCATGCAATTTAGGGCTTGCAAATACCTATGTGCTGTTTATGGCCAGCTAACCTTTAACAACAATATTTATTAGATACGTTTTGTGATATCTAAAATTGCTTCGATCTCTTCCCAATCTTCATTGTAAGCCGCCCAATCGCCTTTATGTGCAATCTTGATAGCTTTGTTAATAACACTTGGTTTAATTTGTAATTCTTCCGCAACTGCTTTAACAGTTTCTTTTAAGCCTTCTTGTAAGTCTTCGACTTCACGTAGTACTGTGCTACCTTCTGAAATCAAACGCTCGAGTTTTGCCTTTTCTTCTGCACCGTATGAACGACCGCCCATGTAAATCTCCTAATGTATATGCCTATTATACGTTACTTATCCTGTAAATGCAACCTTTAGAGGTGGAAATGGCAGAAATTAATCTGCCATTTTATTACTTAATGTTTGCTATTCTTAACCAACGAGCCAACTCATCTGATTCTTTTACTGGTGCAGTGTCAGCTTTGGAGCCAGGTGCACTGGCTAAACTTGCGGCCGCCGGATTGTTTTGAACATTTTGTTTATCTTTATCAATCAGTTGAGCGGTAGTAGGAGTGTTTTGTGGATTCAATTTATCTTTGGCAATTTGTTGATCCACATCACTCATTGCCGCAGTTTGCGCGGCTGGAGAACTTTTGATCTCCTCCAAATCATCCAATTGTGATTCTAAATCTTTTAGTTGACGAATATTATCTTCATCTTCAGATTTTTCTAAATCAATAATTAGTGCGGCTAACTGAGCTTTCATTGCATCAATTTCTTTTTGTGTAGCTTCAATTTCTTCTTTCTTTTTAGTGTCTTCAGCGGCCTTGGCATCATCAGCTGGTGTATCATCAGGACGAGGCTTTGCAATTGACGGTTGTTCAACTGGTTTAGAGCCTACACCTTGGTCATATGTTGGCTTACCACTGGCTGGAGGAATTGTTATTGTTGCCCCTGCTGTAATCTTGTTAGGGTTTGTAATACTAGGATTAGCGGCCATCAATTCAGCAACGCTTACATTATTTCGTTTAGCAATAGTACTTAAATTATCACCAGGTTTGATCTGATAAGTCGTTGGCTCAGATGTTTTAGCATCTGCACTTGGGTTAACAGCACTTGGAGTAGCACCTGCACTAGGTGCAGTAGTCGCACCGTTAGCTGTTGCCATTTGGTCAGCAGTTGGGCCATTTCGTTGACCTTGTCCGCCACCGATTTGACTACCAGCAGCCGCAACAGCCGCCAAGGCTGCCGCAATACTCTTCTTAGGATTATCTTTTAGCCATGCGCCTACGCCTGATTTCATATTGTCTGGAACAGCTCTCCAGGCCGCATCATCAATATCTGGGCGAGGTTTAGGCATGCCAACACGGCTACCCCAACCTGGAATTTTGCTCCAGTCGTCTGGGTTTGATCCAAACTTTTTCATTATATTAGGAAGCATTTCTCCAGCTGACTGTGCCGCACCCAATGGCCCTGGCAATCTCAACCCTGCTTCAAACAAATCGCTAAAACTTTCCATCAATGATTCTTTTAGAGGTTTGTCTGCTGGTGCATCTGTTTTTGCAGTGGACAAGGATGCTAATTTGTCTTTAAGAGCTTTGTACTTGGGAATTAAATCTGTTAATTGTTTTAATTCGTCATCCTCTTTAGTTTGACGGGCAATAGCCGCTTGACTGCCGCCTTGTACTCCTGCATCATAATCTTTATTACTAGAACTGAAAGGATTTAAATGACGTAAAAATGTACTTGTATTTGCTTTAGGAGGAACTAGTCCACGCTTTGCCAACAATGCATCGCTAGATTCTGTACCAGTAGCACTGATACGTGGTTTAGATTGACCTGTCCCGCTGTCACTGCGATCCATCTCTGGATCAGCACTGACAAAGTATCCACTAACTGGATCATATAGTCCGGGCAACTTATTATTTTGTGCAAGAGTCATTAGGATCTGAGCACGTTTTTGTTCGTCTTTTTCTTGACCAACTTGAGCTTCGATATCTTTTAGACGTAAGCCTTCGTTGAGCTCAATAGACTCTATGCGATTAATTAAATCTCGTAAGTTCATTATTATTCCTTTGGTACACAGTTAGGCACTGTGCGTCCGCCTTTCTTTTTAGTTCCTACTGGCTTGTAACCATCCCAGCAAGGATTTGAATTTTTTAATGTTCGTTTCTTAGCGTTGGCTTCTTTGATAGGATTTTGATTGTGCTTTTTTAAATCGTTATCAAATTGTTTGATAGTGGCTTTATTGATACCTTTGAAACGTTTGTCACCTCGAGCATAGTCTCCTTCTGCATCGGCTTTCTTAGCATCTGCGTAGGCGGCTTTTTTATATTTGCCCAATGTGTCTGTACTTAGTTCGCTTAGACTTAAATGCCCCCCGTCTGGTGCGTTACTTTGTGCCCCAGGACCGTTGTGTAGATGAGCATGAGATAAGTTATCTTCCGGCAAAGCTCTAAGTGCATCTTTTATCAAATCGTTTAATGTATGGAATGCCGCAGTAGTGATGCCTACACCTGCCAGTGTTTTAACCCATTCTCTAATAGGCCCTACCAACTGTGCTCCTGATCTTGCAACATTTGCACCAAAGAACGTTACTACTTTTTCAATAATTCTGCATATTTTTTTAATTCTAGATAGATTAGCAACAACTTCTGCTCCAAGTCCTATCGGCCCGCCCATGGCTCCTGCAAGTGCTCCTGCCCCGACTATGCCTAAATCAAATGCAACTTCCATTGGTGTGTATGGAATATCTGGATGAATTCTTTTCTCCCACCATCCTGCATCTTGGCCTTGATCATCTATATTGCCATTAGCCGCATGAATTGCTCCCCCACCTACTACAGTAGCAGATCCTTTTGGATTTGATTTAACTATGTTGGCCGCGCCTTTAGCAATGTCAATGGGATTAACTTCATTCAATTTACTTTCTTTCATCAATACACGTTCAGCAATAGTCTGCGCATACTGTTTGTAGAAGTTTTGTTTTTTAACTTGTTGTTCTTGTACAGCCTGCTCTGCTTGGTCAAAATATTTACGAACAACGCTTTCACGACCTACACGAGCTGGACGCTCTTGCTGACAGTTATCTTCTTTTTGATAGTGTTGCATGGCCATTTGTACTGGCAACGATACTTTATGCGGACTACCTTCCATCAATAAATTAACATTGTTTTTATCTACAATTGATAAAAACTTACTTAGATCATTTTCTTGTACTGTTGTAGCAGGTGTTACGTAACGAACATTGTTGTTGTAACCTGCCGCTTGATCAGCGGCCTTTACTGCTTGGTTCTTTGCGTAAGTTTGCTCCCAACGTTCAGCATTGCCGCCGGCAAGTTGATCGTAACGTGCTTGTAACTTAGCTATTTCTGCAGGATCGATGCCTTTGGCTTTGGCATCTTGAATTTGATTACGAACAGCGACCCACTCAGCGGCATTTGGGTGTTGAATATCCGCCAGTTCATCGGGTGTATATGTAGGAGTGCCGTCTGCCTGTGTATCTTGTCTCGGATCGGGCATCTGATTAAGATCTGCTTCGCTAACAACACGAAGGAATCGAGCCATGTCATTGGCGCCTACTACAGGTTTAGTAGCAACTCCATCCATCGCCTGTAGTATGCGCTTCATTTCCATGGGATTAACCGTTTAGACGTTGCATCAACTCTTTCATGCGATTGAATTCAGTTGACTCTTTTACAGTTTCTTTTTTCTTACCAGCACGTAATGCGGCCAAGTCTGATTTCTCAATCTTACCATCATGATCTGCATCAATCTTTTCTTGATTGCCTGGCAAGTCTTTAGTTGCGGCTTTCTTTTCTGCCATGTAAGCAACAGTTTCTTTCATGTTTTTCCACATAGCGGCAGCGGCAATCTTCTCACCTTTCTCACCGCCACCAGCACTCTTGGCTACTTTGTCAAAACTCTTGCCTGGCTTGCCAATGTCTTTGCCTGCTTTAGCATCTTTAACTACAGCACTCTTCTTAGCTTTGCTTAGACCTGCGCTTGGTTTACCCTCGTCAACTTTCTTTTCAGGCTCGCCTAATTTTTTACGTAGCATTTTATTCAAATGACCTTTTGGATGAGGCTTTGATTTACTACCAGCCGGCTCTTCTCTATCGCCGTCGTATTGAGATTTATCAAACGGTGTTGGCTTTGCGGCTTCTTTAACTTTCTTCTTGCCACCTTCTTCGTCTTTACCAAGACGTCCAGCAATAACATCACCGCGTGTTACTTTGTCATATGGTTTAGCGTTGTTAGCCAAGTTACCATCATTCTTCTTTTTAGCTTCGTACATGCCAAGACCTAAACTTTCGTCAACGTCTTTTTCTTTAGGACGGTTGTCGAACTTTTCGCCGTTCTTCATGCCATAAGTTGGTTTGTCATGCTTTGGCAATTTGATATCGTTGCCCTTTTCAGCTTTTTTAGTTTCAGCATCTTTGGCCTTGGCATGAGTTTTAATACCCTTGCCTGACTTTTCTTCAGCTTCGCCATCGTCATGATAGCTGGTATTGGAGTGCTTCATGCCAGTATCAGTCTTGGTAGCTATACCTGTGCGTGTTTTGAAAGTATCGCCAGTCTTGCTTTTGTCTGTGAATTCTTCGTCCACTGACTCTTCATCATCTGGAACACCGTTGTGATTAGCATCTAAACGCTTGTGAGCGGCTTTAGTAGCTTTAACTAAAGTCTTATACTTGTCTACTTTGCTTTGAACATGCGCTGGAACTGGTTTTGGATCTTCGTAAACCATTCCTGTACCGCCACATTCCATACAAGGCTTTTGACCACCGCCAATCATGCCTTCGTCCATCTTGTGATCGTGCTTGCCCTTCATCTTTTCAGCTTGTGACTTTTTCAAGTCTTTCATTTTATCTTTAGCTTCAGATAACATTTCTTTTAGTCGCATTTTTTGTCCTTCGCTTAATGTATCGCTGTTGTCTAAATGATGTCCATACTCGCTGAACTTCATTTCGTACTCTAAATAATGATAGACGCTGGCGATATAATCAGCGGCTTTAGTAATCTTAGCTTGCACCCAGCCTTCTAATTGATCTTCGTCCTGGATTTGTTGGAACAACTTGTGGCTATAATTGGCTAATTTGTACAAATCAGCTTTGGCCATAGCACCTTCGCGGTCTGCTTCGCCGTTGTGTAAGCCTACAACATCACTGCCCATTTCAGGTGCTGATGTGTCTGTTGGTTCTGCCCCCATATCTGGGTTCATTTGATCTAATTCTGATGGCATGAGTATACTCCGTTATCTTTATATATTTAGCGTCTTTTGATGATAGGCGCCTTGATATTCTCCATAGGCCCGCCGAACAAACTTACTTCATCTTGATCAAGTGCGCTAACACTTTTTACTTTTTTCTTGCTATGTGCTTGTGTAGGGTTGGGCAATGTGGCTATATTACCGGATGTAGTAGTTGATATTGCATCAGACTCTGATATATCTTTTGTTTCTCCGTATGGATGCACTACAACCCACTTGCCGCCTTGATTTTGCACCCACTTTTTAGGGTCAAACTTGCTACGAATAATATTGTGTACCTTCAGTGCTTGCTCCGGTGTATCTCTGTATCCTTGCGCACGAGCTTCTTGTTCAACACGGTTAGAAATCATAGCTTGATGAACTCTATCGTTTTTGTAAATATACAACAGATTAGACTCGTCGCTCATATCTCTTTCACGTCGACCAAATCCTGTGCGGTTATTATGATAACTGTTGTAGCTTTCGTCTAATTCATGTATTTTCATAATTTATTTTCCAAACCAATGTTTAAACCACGCATCTGTGCCTGGTTTGATATCTTGTTCTCTAGCAACTCGCCCTTTGTCGCTGCCTTGCACCTGTGGTAACTGCAAATTATTATAATTGGCTAGGGCTTCTGCACTGCCTAACCCGCCCATCATACTGACAGCTTTTAACGCATGTACAGGATCATCCGGCGCAAGATAGCAATCTTCATCGCTTGATGGATTTACATCTTGACTAGTTATCCTGTACTGTTTCATTTCAAACTGGATCTCAACATCCAACTGTGTTTCTTGTGCTGATCCTGACGGTCAGCTAGGAAATTACTTAGTCCATGATCGCCGTGTGCTTCGGCCATATCGAATGTAATACGAAATATATTGGCCATCTTATCGCTATCTTCTAATAGTTCGCCTAGCATACCGCTCCAATCGGGGACTGCATTTTCATCTTTCACTTGAGTGAGCATGCTAAATTTGCTATAACTGGCAGGTGCATAAACCTGTAATGCTCGCAGTTCTTCTGCAAATTGATCAATAGCACCATACACTTCATCGTATATTCTTTCAAACAACAAATGATGCTGATAGAACAACGGGCCTTCGGTATTCCAATGAAAGTTTTGAGCTTTCAACGCAAATGCATACTCGCTGGCAAATGCTGTTTTCAATGCTAAGTGGTATTTCTCGTCCATATTAAATTCCGTATTTGTTTCGTTTGATATTGGCCACTGTACTGACTTTGTCGGTTCCGGCAGATTCTTCGCTTTTATTATTGGCAATGCGTGTGCCTTTTACGCCCATTAATTTATCTGCCAATTTGACTACTTCTTCATCCTCTGGACTAAATCCAACAATGGTTAAATTTTCTGCCCATGGACTTTCTTGTTCAAATGACACATGACCAGCCGCATCAGCACGGGCCGCCGCAACAGCTAGTCCATAGCGATATTGCATATATGGATCGGTATTTCGCAATTGACGTTGTACCCATACACCTGGCAGTGCCGCATCCACATCTTTGCTCAAACTGGCAAACTTACCGTGTGACTTGGCACTGGCACTTTCAGGTAAAAATTCTTTTGCTCGCATATTATATACCGTACTTGTTCTTTTTAGGCTTGGCAACTGCGCTGGCTTTGTTAACGTCTGCCATCTCTTCGCTACGTTTACCACTCCAGTTTTCTATAGTTCCAGCACCTACTTGCAAAGCGGCAGCTTTGACCATTTCATATTCTTCTTCAGTGTAGCTGGAAATCAGCGGGTCTCCTCCGATCCAATTATCAGCTGCCATCTTTGTCGGGTAGTCCGGAGCACCGGCCAGCGCAATACCCATGCGATAATTTTTATACATGCTGCCAGTTGCCATGTTCAAGCCTGGTATTGTGGACGTATTTTTCATGGCTGTTTTTTTCTCAACATCTATGGGTTTTGTTCCGCCCTTGCCCACTGACCCTTCTTTTACAAACTGATGTGCTCGCATTTCTCTTATTATCTTGTTAGCATATTTAATCGAATTTTCTTTGTACATCTGCTGTTGTTTAATCCATTGCTCCAACGAAGCATATTCACTAGAACTAAATTGTGGTTGTACACCTTTGCTGTTGGCATCTTTTATACGTTGTAGATACATTCTTATATGCGGAGGCGGAAGAGCATCGGATAGTTCTTTATCTCTAGCAACTGCGGCTCTTACATCTGCCAAGCTAGTACTTGGTTTTTTGACCACTTTAGGTGCTTGTTTTGCCAGTAGTGACATTAATCCTTCTGCCGCTGGCTCTATAACCGGTTTTTCTTTCTTAACTTTCTTAACTTTTTCTGGATGCTGTCCTACTGCGGCAACTACTGTGTCGTAATAGTGTTGACCGTTTACTGCTAAATCTGGATTGGTGCCAGCGGCTTGATAAAACGCCTTCATATCTCCCGCACGAGCGGCAGTGCGTAATGCAGTGGCACTACTTACACGGGGACTTTCTACGTGTATGATTTTAGCAAAATTAAAATAACCATGAGTACTTTCTTTGCCATTGTATTGATGCAGTAGTTTGCCTGCCCATGCCCAATCTTGACTATCTGTAACATAGGCAATGGTAGCGCCATCGCCTACTTGTTGATATATCTTAGCGGCTAATGTAACAACACTTTGTTCGCCTAGAATGTGTCCTTTGATTTGAGGATCAATAGCAGTCATCCATGCTGTTTTTAAATCGTATGGCAATGGATCATTAGGACCAATAGTTCCGGGATTAGTTCCAATAAACCATTTGTGACCAGCATGTTTAACGGCATTCCATACTTCCATGTGTCCTTGATGTGGAGGATTAAAGCGACCAAAGCAAAATGCCGCAGTAGCTTTATGATGCGCTTCGAATAACTGTCTTAATTTCACTGTGGTGCCTCCGGTGCTGTAACTGGCTTTTTACCAGGAGCCCATGTTGTAGGAACAATTTTAATGTTGCCGTACTTATGACCTTTTTGTGCATAGCGTACATGACCTTCGCCGTGTGTATCCCAAATTTCTTTGCGTGGTTGTTGTTTGATGGCGGCATCCACAGTATCTTTCATGTTGCGTATGCCTTTGATTAAAAATAGTATAGCATCTAATCCGCCAGGATGTGCCTGTATCATGTCAATGATATGCTGAATCTTTTTAGGACTTTTACCTTTACTGGTCATCCAGTTGGTAAATGTTGCGCCTGAGATAGTACCGAAGTCTTGCTCTGCATTAGCGTGTTTGTTGCTCATGTCATTGAAGAAAGGATAAAATATTCCATTCTTATCAGCATCAGGCAAACTATTTAAGAAACCATCTATGACTGCGGCATGTTTATTTGTGTATTCGATCATACCATCTACTGCGCTAATGTCCGCGGCAGGTGCGGCATCTGTATAGATAGGCCCTTGTACAATAAGTCCCGGTGTGCCATTAAATTCTTCAAAACTATCTTTAGGCTGTTGTGAACGATCGTCTGCACCAAACGATGGAAATGTTGCATGCCCTACAACCATGACCTTGGCCTGTGTAATACGTTGTCCTAGTTCACTACCAGCGTCTACATGATATGTTGTATTGCTTAATGGGTTGGGGCTAAATTCCCAAACACCCTGTGGATACTCTGCGGTCTTGGGCGCAAGACGTTTATTAAGAGCAGGATCTACACCAAACAATGCATCTGCATACACAAATCCTACAAAGTTTTTAGGAGTTGCGGCATCAAATAGCGGATATAAATTACTAAAGTTAGTGGCAAACTGTTGACGCTTTTGTTGCTCTTCAGGAGTTTTGGCATTACCACTTTGATTGGCAATAAAATCGTACACACCTTCGGCACTGTCGCTCTTAACACCGCGTCCCCATTGGTTGTGTCCAGCAAGTATCAAAGGCCCGCCTTTCTTTTCACGTCCCCAATATACTTGTGGATTGCCATCCCACTTGCGTCTGACGGTAGTTTGTCCAGCTTTTTCGCTAGCAATTTCTTTAAAGTGGTTAAGTGCTTCTAGCGTACCATTAACACCTTTGAAAAATACTAAATGCTCTGGATGATTAAAAGGTCTGCCGTACTTTTCCATGCTGTCGTCATTAACAGCAATAGCTTTGCCTTCATAATAGAACATTTCTCTTAACAGCACGATTAATCCTTATACTTGCCGTTAGATAGGTGTTCTTTGGTGTCTTCTAACATTTTTTTGCAAATATCATTGCAAAGTTTTTCGTCTAACTGTGGGGGTAGCTCGCGGATAGGAAATTTTTTCACATAGGCGTGATAACTGTTTTCTACTGCTGGGCGAAATACTTTACTGCTTATTTCACCTTTTTTATCAATACAACGGGTTAGGCTTGGAAATACATGACGACGATATACATCATCATCGTTGTGCATGAAGTGTATTAAGTCTTCGGCAAGATCAAAGTTTAATTCTCTACCACCACCTTCTACAGGTTTGATAAACTTCATATCGTCGAAGTATTTGCCCTCTAATAGTTCATTTATACGCATTTTTAAGCCCAAATTATTAAATCAGCAGAAATCTCTGCGGTTAGAGTATTTATCGCTTTTGCAGGGCTTTAGTTTTTAATGATACGCTCTACTTTGCTAATACTACCGCCCAAATGCATACGGGCCATAAGCAAATTGTTGTCCCCAGTGACGTAAAAATGTGTGCCACCCCAACTGCGCGGCTTGTGCAGATCTTTAACACAACTCTTTGTTAGTTTAAGTTTTTTGTTAGATTCTGCCCACTCCACAAATGCACCATGCTCTTGGGTAGTTTTACCTAGGGTAATACGAAAATCATAATTCATTTTGGGCATAATTACAGTGCCCGAATCTAGCGTAGTATTATCCGGCGGCTTACTAATGTATTTCACATGATCCGTGCTAATCTTGGCTAATTTATTAATATCCACCAGCTTATTACTGTAGATACTGAGCCATGGACTTTCTACCCTGATGTCTATATCCGACATTTTAGATAATACTTTTTGCAATTGAAAAGCATAGTCTAAGTCTTCTTGATTACTGATACCACCGTGCCTGTAACCAAATTGATTTGGCTTAGGCTGATGTGGTATTGTAATTTCCAATAAGTTTTTATATACAGTATCTAGATCACTGTGCCTAAATAGGCTCGATCCGGCACATGTCAGCACAATTTTGTACTGATATATGCCGTTGAATAGTTTTTTAGTTACCTTGTACTGCATGTTCTGCTGTATCTACCATCAGTAATGGAGTCTTAGGCAACTTAGGTTTAGCCGCCAATGAAATTTTACCTTCTTGGACAGTAATAGTTAACCAACCACCATTCTTAAGATCTCCGAACAACATCATTTTTGCCAAAGGACGTTTAATTTCTTTGTCGATAACACGTTGTAGCGGACGAGCACCCATCTTTTTATCAAAGCCGTTGTCGATTAACCAGTTGGTAGCTTCTTTATCAATCTTGATACGGATACCTTTTTCTTTAACTTGGTCACGCATCTCGTCAATAAACTTATCTACTACCTTAACAACAGTTTCTTTACCAAGTTTGTTGAATGTAATAACGGCATCTAAACGATTACGGAACTCTGGTGCAAAGAATTTCTTAAGTTCTTTATCGCTGTAGTCTTTTTCTTGACTACCAAAGCCGATATTGTTCTTTTCAGCGTCCTGCGCACCAGCATTGGTTGTAAGAATTAGCACAATGTTACGACAGTCAGCACGTTTGCCGTTTGAACCAGTAATAAAACCATTATCCATCATTTGCAACAATACTGTGCTGACATCTGGATGACTCTTTTCAACTTCGTCAAACAACAGAACAGCATTGGGATTCTCTTGAATCTGTGTAATCAGCAAGCCTGCATTTTCTTCAAAGCCAACATAACCTGGAGGGCTACCGATCAGTTTACTGATGCTGTGCTTTTCTTGATATTCACTCATATCAAAACGTAACAACTTGGTACCTAAGTGTTTAGCCAGACTTTTGGCCGTTTCAGTCTTACCGCAACCAGTCGGGCCCATGAATACAAAACTACCAACGGGCTTGTTCTCTGGTTTAAGTCCAGCTTGAGCAACGATAATTTTGTCTACAATTTCTTCAATAGCATTATCTTGACCAAACACATCGGCATTCACGTTATCTTGCAGTTTGGCAATGCTTGAACTTTCACTTTCCATGATTTGCTCTTCGGGCATAGCAACCATCTTAGCAAGCTCATATTGAATTTCACGTTCTCCAATAACACGATCATCTGCCATCTTTAAGTTAAAGCGACTACATGCTACGTCGATTAGGTCAATAGCCTTATCTGGTAGTTTCTTATCAGCTTGATATTTAACGCTTAACTTAATAGCCGCTTGTAGTGCATCATTACGAATCTTGACATTGTGGAATGACTCGTAATACTTCTTAATACCTTGCAAGATACTGTAAGTCATTTCTTGAGTAGGCTCGTCAACAGTAATGCGTTGAAAACGACGCATCAGCGCACGATCCTTTTCAAAGTGCTTGCGATATTCTTCCCAAGTAGTACTGGCCACAACTTTAATGTTGCCTTTGCTTAGAGCAGGTTTCATCATGTTAGCGAGATCATTAGCTGAATTACCAGCAGATCCTGCGCCAGAGATCATATGTGCCTCGTCGATGAACAGCACAGTCTTACCTTTCTTCTGCAGAGCTTTGATAACATGTTTAAAACGTTCTTCAAAGTCTCCGCGGTACTTACTGCCAGCCAACATGGCACTAATATCCAAACTGTATACTTTGTATTCTTTTAGGAAATCTGGAACAGCACCCTTGACGATATTATAAGCAAGTCCCTCTGCTATAGCAGTCTTACCTACACCAGGATCTCCTACAAGAATCACGTTGTTCTTACTGCGACGACCTAAGGCCAAACTAATATTTTCAAGTTCGTCAATACGTCCAATAACAGGATCAATTTTGTTCTTAGTAACTTGATCGTTAAGATTAGTAGTAAATGCCGCAAGTGCTCTAGTTAGTGTATTGCTTTCAGGAGCTTCGTCGTCTGAAACTTCTTCAACGCTGTTGTTGATAAAGTCGGCAAATTTATCGCGGTCAATGCCAGCTTGCTGAATATAAAAATGAGCCCAACTGCGTTTTTCACCCATCATGGCAATAAACACATCTGTACTTTCTATACGTTGACGTCCGTTAAACAACACCTGGGTAAATGCACGATTAAGCACACGTTCTACACTTTGTGTCTTGCGAGGTTTGACCACAACATCTTGGACTACTATTTCACCGCAGTTATTGTTCAAATAAGTAGTGAGATTTTTTTTAAGATCGTCGGCATTGGATCCAAAGTTTTTAATACATTCTTTAAAGTTATCTTCTGATAGCATTGCTAATAGAATATGCTCTATGGTCAGGTATTCGTGATGTAGTTTTTTTGCAGTTTCAATTGCTTTTTCAAATACTGCTTGTAGGTTATCACTTGGTTCAACCATTACTTTCTTCCCTTTTTCTTTAATAATTTCTTTTTAGCTAGTGCTAGTTTTAATGGACTAATATGTTCTGTAAAACAAATACCATCCAAATGGTCTAGTTCATGTTGAAAACATCTTGAATCTATTCCAGTTAGTTCTATTATACGCTTATTTCCTTGTCTGTCAAGGTATCCGACAGTAATATTATTATGACGTGGAACTTTTAAAAATAATTCCGGAAAGCTCAAACATCCTTCATTATCTTCAACCATGTCGTTGTCTCCATGTAAGATATACGGGTTGAACATGCAAAAAGGAACTTGGTCTTTAAGATGTATGGCAAACACTCTTTTGAGTAATCCCACTTGGTTTCCCGCAAGACCAATACCTTTACTTTCAATCATAAGTTGAACCATGTCAACTTCGACTTCTTTTGCATTTAAGTCTGTTTCAAAATTCCAATCTACAGCTTTTTGTTTAAGTATAGGATCAGGAAATTTTACTAATTTCATCGTTTATCTGACGTAGTTTTGCCACGAGAGCTGGATCTTCTATAGAAGGTGCTTTAATATTAATTACACTAACAAACCTACCCCTGCCGCCATGGTTTACATTTTGAAATCCATTACCAGCACTGGCAAATTCTACTCCGGATTCCACTCCAGGGCGTATATCTAAATCAAGTTTAGTTCCATTGATAATTTTAACAGTTTTTTTGCAACCTATCATTGCTTCAATAGGATTGATATGTACCGTTGTATACAAGTCGTCGCCTTGACGTTTGTAATTTTGATCTGGCAATACTACTATAGTAACATTAAGATTACCTCGCGGCGCACCAGGCATACTATCGTCGCCTAACTCGCCATAGCGAATAGTTTCACCGTGCTGTATACCAGCCGGCACATTAATAACTACAGTTTGAGTCCGACCACTTGGTAATTTATAATTTGCTTCAAGCTGTTTTCCAACATAAGAATCTAGTAATGTGATCTGACATTGAATATTTAAATCTCGATTGCGTCGCATTTGACCTCGATGTCCGCCAAATATGTCCGCAAATGGATGACCTTGTGGAAAAGGGCTTCCGCCTCCGAACATATTGCCAAACGGATCAAATGGATTGCCAGTATTGAAGTGGAATTGCTGTCCACCGTATTGTCGCTGATGGTCGTATTCAGCTTTCTTTTGTGGATCGCTTAGGTTGTCGTATGCAACACTAATATCTTTGAACTTGGCTTGATCACCACCCTTATCTGGATGATGTTTATTAGCCAAAGTTCGGTATGCTTTTTTAATTTCGTCCGGGCTAGCATTTTCGTTAATGCCTAGTGTTTGGTAATAATCAGTCATAGTCGTAAAAAAGGCTCCGTTAATAATAGTAATTATACTATCTTAAGCGGAGCCTGTCAAGTATTTGGATTACTTTTTCTTGTCTGGAACTGCTTCGCCTTCGACTTTCTTGTGAACTTTGATTTTTTTACAATCTTCGGCTTGCTTGCCAGTTTTCTTATCCATTACTGCCTTGCCTGCTTTGTCCACTTTTGGTGTGCAAACTTCTTTAGTCTCTCCACCTGCATAAGCCATGCCAGTAGTAGCTACTAGGCAAACTGAATAAATGCCTACAATATATAATGCCGCTAATAATTTTTTCATTTTAATTTCCTTATATTGCTGGTTGGCCAAAATCTGGCACAATCTTTTTACCACTTGCAGTTGTGTCTACGGTTGGTGTTGTCCCCCAACTTGCTGGCGGCGTAAAGCTACTTGCTGTGTTCCCGCCAAGTGGTGCTGACCCAAAACCTGTGCTGGGGGAACTGAATCCTCCTGTTGTAGGTGGGCTAAATGCTGGAGCCCCGCTCGCAAATCCTGTTGTTGGTGCCGGTACTTGTGCTCCGCCATTGTTTGCTCCGTTTAGTTTTTCTTGTGTACGACCAAATGCCGCGATACCTAACACTGCACCCATTGCAATGTGGAATAAACCAGCACCTTGCAAGGTCAATGGATTCCATTGTGTAATTTGTGTATGGGTAAATGTTTGTAATAGGCTCCATAAGATTGGAAATACAATCATGTCCATGGTACAGACTAGCATATACATCCAGCCCATCATTGGACGCCACTTGGAATTCATCCAATCTTCTTTTTTTGATTCGCTTGTCACTTGGTCTGCCATAGTTCGCTCCTGTTGGCTTAATAGTAGTATTTATTTGATACTGTCAAATATCTTTTTCTGGCTGTTATACCAGTCAATCCAGCTGTCTACGCTGTCCTTACAAGCATAATATTGCCCGTAATTGTCAACAACTACCGGCAAAACCTCGCTCAACTTGGTAGTTTCCGCTGTTTGTTTCAAATCAGGGCATGCTACTAACATATCTTTAGGAACATCTGGAAATTTTACAGTTACTGGTACTGTGGTGCAACCTGTAATTAACAATGCAGTTACTATAATAAGGTGTTTCATTTTTTAACCTCCTCAATAGTAACACTTCCTTTTTTCATAGGATTTTTAGCGGCATCGTTTAGATCTTTAATTACTTCTGGAGCAACTTTACATTCTGCGTCAATAATCTGTGCTTCTTTAACAATACGCTCTTTAACGGTAGTAATGTATTCTTTTCTGATAATTGCTTTCTTTTTACGCTCTTGCTCCAATTTAGTATTAACTTGCTGGCTTTCAGCCTCAGCTTTGGCAACTTTTGCTTGAGCTTCTTCTACCTTAGCTCGCCAGCGCATTTCAGTGTCGTATCCGCCACGTAACCATACACCCAACACAAGTAATACTACACCAACGGGTTTTAAAAACCTCACGTAATTGCCATAAAAAGGAATCCATCGCCCTAGCCAACTGGCCGCAATTCCACTAATACCTACAGCAATAATTAACCAATACAACCAGTTGAGTATTGCGTCCGGAATCAGACTAATTATCCACTGAATCTGACCCATACATTATCCTTGTAGAATGTGTAATGCGTGAGTATAATGGTTTTGACGATCTTCTAAGCCCAATGTCCCGCCGTTAATACGTTTGGTCATTGTTAGGATGTCGCCACTGTCTGCGTATTGATTTAAATTGTTGGCTTCCCAAAACCAAGCGGCACTTTGTACGCAACCTTCGAATGTAGTTAAGTGTTCGCTTGCTTCGTCTAGCGTTTGCTCTGTGCTTGCGGCATAACGGCTATAGTTGTCTTTACCAGTTAACTGAATAAGTCCGCGTCCACAAAACTTCCAACCATCGCCTGACTCTTCTGGGCCGTTGCCCATGCGATTAGCGTATGCTCTATTGGCAATTTTTTCTGGTTGTTGTGCATAGGCATTGGCAACATCCATGTTAGGAAAATAACGTGGCCATACTTTACAAAGACTTGCGGCTTTGTAATTTAAATTTTCTTTAATTGCTTTAAAGCCGCCTGACTCGTGTGCGCACTGTGCTAAGAAGGCCGCAACACGTGGCACTGTATCGATGTCATAGTCTGGAAGTATTTCGCATAACGCTTCAAACCAATGTTCAGCATAAGGGTTTTTACCAATAATTGCTTCGAACTTTGCTTGTGTAAAATCAAATTTAAAATCGCTCATCTTATTTCCTTTCAAGGGCAACTGCCCAGCCATTATTTTCAAATATAAATGTATTACTAATTTTATTAATATTGTAATTCCCAATGACCTTAGTTAAAAACATAACTTCGGCCATATCTTTGCTTTCTAAAACAATTGGGCCTTTAATGCTGTCGTATACTTTGTTTTTATTACCACTGGCTACAATATCAAAAGTCACTGTTCCACTATAAGGTCTAGTAAAACTAATGCTTTCATCTATAAGTTTAATTTCGTCAGCATAGCTATTCTTAAAAAACTCTTGGAAATTATCCATAGTGTTTCGTTTAGTAGCAAGTTCGTAAGAATCTTTATCTTGTGGAACTGCTATATTAATATTTTCAATATTAGCTTCTTGGCTTTTAAAATTTTTAAAATATCTAAATCGCATGTGATCAAGATTAGCTAATTTTTTAACACCTTCTAATATTTCTAATATTTGTTCAGCAATATGTCTGCCGCGCTCTAATTCTACAAATACAAAATAACTTCCGTCATCAGTTTCGCCTGCTGTACAATCTGCATCTAGTACAAAACTATATCCCATTTCAATAAAATTTTCAAGATCCTTAGCGGCATCTTCGTGTTTGACTTCAAAACTTACAACAACGACTTGATCGTCATCCCCAATTTTACTTTTAAACGCATCGATGCCAAATACTTTTTTAACCAAGTATTCAAGATCTCCAGCACGTAAACTTTCTGTTAATTGCATGTTAATCCTTAAACTGGAGCTGGTGCTGGAGCACCACCGGGCGGAGCAGTCATTCCTGGTGTCGGCGCAGGGCCTGCTCCCGGAGTCATACCTGGTGCAGTTGGTGCCGGTGCGCCTGCGGCATTGGCGGCCACAGCAGACTTAGGTGCTTCTGCTGTTTTGCCTTCATTTTTCATCTTGTCCATATAACCTTTGTAGATATCAAATGCAATCTTTTTAGGCATTTGGATTTCTACAATCCAAATAGGATGACGGTCTAAACGACCTTTTTTGCTGTTAGGACGAATGTCTTCTGCTGTACGAATTTTGCGCGGCTCTATTAAGTGACTCTTTTGATAACTGATTTTGCAACCTAATTCCATTAGACGCTTACCAGCAGTGGGGTCAGGCATTTTATTTTGCGGCCACATAAACCCAGCTGTGATCCAATGACGATCCACACGTGGTCCATAAGCTAATTCGCCTTCTTCCCAGTTTTCGTACACATACGTATCCATCTCGTCTAACACACGTTCAAAGTCTTTAAGCACAGCCAGACTACTGTTGTTTTCGTATAAATCTTGTATGTTCTGTATTACGTCTAAAATATCATGCATGTTGGGTTCCAGAAACTTGTATACTTATTTAGCTGGTTTGAAACGATAACATAACAGTTTATTATTCTGTGTATTCGTTAAATAATAGTGTAGGACCTCTGTAGTTATCAGGGCGGTCACTGCAAGTCTTACTTTAACCAGTAAAGTAGGAGCTAAACTAGATGAGTAAACAACGAGTGAAAAAGCGTTTTACATCAGAAGTTAATATCATTGATTTCCAGCCGTATCTTCCGGCAAAAAAGCAACGTGTTAATATTAATGCACGTAATGCTAATCAGAAACTTTATCTTAGCAAATTATACGAAGAATCCACTAGCATAGTACTTGCTATCGGACCTGCCGGCACGGGTAAAACCATGCTAGCCGTACAGTTTGGTATTAAATTGTTTCAGGAAGGCAAAGTTGACAGAATCGTGGTAACAAGACCCGCCGTGTCCGTAGATGAGGATTTAGGCTTCTTACCAGGTGACTTGAATGAAAAGATGGCACCTTGGACAAGACCTATATTCGATGTCTTGGGCGAATATTATCAAAAGAAAGAAATAGCCAACATGTTGGAGGAAGGTGTTATTGAAATAAGTCCACTTGCTTATATGCGCGGCCGCACATTTAAAAATGCTTATATCGTCGCTGACGAAATGCAAAATGCCACAGTTAATCAAATGAAAATGCTACTAACCCGTTTAGGAGAGGGCTCTAAGATGGTAGTGACAGGAGATCTAGCTCAAGCAGATAGAATAAACGACAATGGGTTAATTGATTTTTGTAACCTAATTGCCAAAAAAGAATATTTAGAGCACATTGATATTATTCAATTTGATGCTCGTGACATCGAACGCCATAATGCCGTGAAGGAGGTGTTAGCGGTTTATGGAGAATAAAGCGGCAACGCTTTAGATAGTCATTAAAAAGGGCCTTTGCGGCCCTTTTTTATTAGGATAAATGACCTAGTCGGATCAGTGTTGCCGCCAGATTAATTTCTGGATCTGCAACAAACGTATGGTCTACTAGACCTTGTTTAATGATCAAGACAGCTTTGTCTTGTGTAGCTTCTTCGCCAAACAATGTGATATTATCATACAACCAGCGATAGATATCCTCCATTTCATCTGGACGAGCACGACCGCATAACAATTTCCTAGCATCGGAAATCTTACCTGCTTTAAACAATTCAACCATTTCGACTTTATAATCGCTTACTCCACTGTCGCTGGTCTGCGGACTCATCAGTTTGCCTTCCATACTGTGTTGTTGTAACAGATTAATACACTTACGCAAATCCGGATATACGCTTTTAACATAAGTATCTAAGGTATCTAGATCAAACTCAATATTTTCTTCTACTAGAATAGTAGCCGCCCGAGCTGTATATTCAGTTTGGTCAATGCTGGCAAAATGCATTTGTTGACAACGACTGTGTAGTGCTGGCACAATCCTGTTAGGAGTGTTGCAAGTTAAGATAAATCTACTGTGATCACTGTATTCTTCCATGACGCCTTTAAGTGCGTCTTGTGCTTCCGGACTAAGTCGATCAGCTTCGTCTAATAACACAACCTTAAATGGGCCAAACGGAATCATTTGCACAAAGTTAGTAATCTTTTCTCTAACAACTTCGCGAATACCAGTATCACGACTAGCATTAACTTCCAAAATATCAAAGTCTGGAATACCTAGTTCTTGCATCAGAACTTTAGCTAGAGTAGTTTTGCCAATGCCTGGGCTACCGCTTAACAATAAATGTGGAATACTGCCATCTTTAATCCATGATTTAATTTGTTTCTTTTGGCCTTCGTCCCTAAACACATAGTCGTCTAGTGTCTTCGGACGATATTTTTCTACCCATAACTGCTTCATTCTGTATCCTTAACAAACTGTTTCAAATTCGGCGGAGTCCAACCAACTGGTTTTAGTACTTTCCCGTCTTCACGCTTACGAACCTTGCCGGTCTCTTTATCAATCTTAGCAAAGTTTGTATTCATTACTTCCTTCCAGCCGCCTTCTGAATCTGCGCCCATACTATGCATGGCACCAATACATACTACTACAATGTCTAGTAGTGCGTCAAGTGTTTCGACCCTGTCCTTGTGATTAAGTGCTAGGACCAGTTCTTTACATTCTTCTTCAATCAATTTAAGATACATGTTAAATTGATCTTCATTCCAATCACCTACTGTTTGATCGCAGGCTTTCATAAATTTTTCTTGATCGCGAAAAGGATTTGTCATTATAGTATGTCCGGTGTAAGTTTTTTAATTTGATCTCGATTTTTTGAAATAGTGTCAACCATATTGTGATAGTCGAGTTCGTCTAAGGCAGTTCGATAAATGCTTAAGGCCTGTGTCATCATAATAGCGGCTACAGCCATAGCACCATGTTGTTCCATCATCATGGAAGCAAATTCTAATTGCCTGTGGTAAAGTTCATCCATCTCTGGATCATTGTAATTTAACATATAGTTTATATTGTACAGGTGAAAACAGGACTAGTCAATAGTCCTGTTACTCGAAGTGAGTGTATTATTTTGGATGGAAATCGTATTCTGGAGGACTTAAATCAATAGAGGTCAACCCAAACGACAGTTCCTTTGGCTTGTCATCAGCTGACATCAACATACAATTGGTGTCTACACGAAATATTTTGCGTGTAGTACCGTCAGTTTCTTCCACAGTGATAGCTCTAGTCCAACGACCGTGTTCAATAAGGATCCATTCGCCTACTTTGATATCTTTTTGTTGCGGGCCAACAGCATATACTCGCCCCCAACGAGGTTTGATACCTTCAGTCTTACCATCATCGCTAGGTATGTAAATACCACCGGCACTAATTTGTTCGTCAAAACTCATGTCGGTAACAAACACGTTGTCACGTATGGGCAAAATTTTGCCTTGTACTGTGGGTTTAAATCCTACGTGGCCAATACCTTTTGAATCCATCATTACTCTTTCCCTTCTGGATCTTGATCAGAAACATCTTTTTTAACAATAATAGTCGGTGCTACAGGTGGTACTGCAACAACTGGTGCGGGCGGTACTGCACGTATGTTGACTTGATCTGGAACTGGTGCTGGAGCATTGCTAGCGGCAATAATTTCTTCACGCTTGCGTACAATTTTTCCACCTGCGCCTAATTCATCGCCACGGGCATTAACTCGCATGTTGCCAACAGCAGGTGTTGTTTCATTTAAGTTAATTAACTTATTCATATCAATTTCTTTACCTTGCATACTGCGGTAAACAGTTTTTGGTTGTTCTTTCATTGCCATATTAATCTCCTTGGATTATAATAGTACTTATCTCAGGAATTCACGCCAGTCTAAATTATAGGCTAAACTATCTATTTTATGAACTCCTATCAAATATAACACATAACTTGCTACACTCGACCCTCTGCCTACACCCCATAGAATTTCTTTTTCTTCTAAAGTATCTACCAAATATTTAAGGTAGTACAATAAATCCATCATGCCGTGCGCTATAAATGCTTCTAATTCTTCGCTAACTCTGGTTGTTTGTTCTGGAGTAGTACACATTCCGTATAACATTTCTACTAGATTTGCACAGTAGTCCTTGGGCATAAACCAAAGTTGTTGACTGGCCCTGTCGTAATCTTGGATATTATTGTGAGTTTCGTATGGCGTAACAAATCTAAAACCAATTTGTTCTTCTAGTTGTTTTACAGCATCAGTGCGTTCAACAATCATGGTGTCGTCCACATTAAATTGATATCCATTATAAATGGCATCAAATAAATCGTGTTCTTCAAAGATTGGATTACTGTATTTGTCTAGGCGCATTTACCTAGTTTAACTGATATTGATCAGTTTGTCAAGTCCTTTATCACGGCTAGACATCATTTTTTCATATTCGGCTTGACGTCGTTTGCTTGTTTCTGCTTTATAGGTATCCAGCAAAGTACTTATTTGTTGTTGCACACCAAAATTATTAGTCAAAAAATACTTTCGAGTTAGATCATTGATTTTATTTTCTAACTCGGAATCTTTTAAAGCACTAAGATCGCCTGCCAATGGATGCATTAATGATACTCGCCTAAATATTTAATGTAAACATTAGTACCGGCGTCGTATGTCCATGCTTCAATCACTTTGATATTGTTACTAGTACTAGATGTTAATGTTGCAACCGCGGTAGCAGTTACTCCAGCAGTAGGCGCACTAATGGTAACAGTTGGAGCAACAGTAGTATAACCATCTCCTGCAGAAGTAAGATTAATAGATTTTATTCCGTTAGATACTGTAGCTTTTGCGTTGACACCCGATCCGCTAATTGCTGTTAAAGTATATGTACCTGGATATGGTCGATTCAATGTACCACTGCTAACTACGGTAAATGCTGTGATTGCACCTGTACCTTGTGTAATTGTGGCTACTTGTAAAATAACATCGCTGTGTGCATCGATAGCCAATTGATCGCCAACTTGGAAACCTGTGCCACCAACTGATACAGTTGCACTAACGATTTGATATACAGCCGTTGCTGTAGGGCTAGTACCGCCTGACAATACCGGGCTAGTAAAACTTATGGTTGCCGGTGTAGTGTATCCAGAATTAGGAGTACTATTAATGTTAGCATTGGTTACTTGAATACTGTCAACTCCTTCGCCTCCTACTGTAAATCCTAAAGTAGTAGTTCCTGGCAATGTTGGATAATCGGTAGCATAATGAATTGTGCCAGATCGTTCTGTACTAAAACTAACAGTTCTAACTCCAGCGCCGTCGCCAACTAAAATAATTTGTATTTTAGCCCATTGACCGGTAGTTGACGGCCAGTTCACAAATGTTAAGGTAGGATTTCCAGCCAGTTTAAATTTTTGTATAGGGCCACTGGTTAAATCTATATTTGCATTGGCACTGATACCTAACAAGCTACCGTCAAAATATACGCCGTAAAATTGACTATACAATGCATTGTATATTGTACTGCCTAGCATGTTATTTTGTACAGTGGTAGTGCCTGTTGCTAAATCTGCTTTTAATATTGTATTAGATTGCAATGCTGTAATTTCTGCTTTGGCAACACCTAGCCCAGCTGAAATAGCTGTAAAGTTATCTCTAAATCCCTGACTGTTGTTATCTTGTCCGGCAACTGGGTAAGTTGTGTTAATTGCACCGTAATTAATCTGACTGGTCATACTGTTATCCTATCGTTTTTGAATACTAGGTATTTATCGCTTGTGTAACCGGTGACAGAATCTATTATATATCGGTCCACGGTGTAATCTAAATCTTTAAAATCAAACCCGCTATTTTCAATTAATAGCTTTATCCCTGCACTTTTACCCACTAAACAATAACAAATAGGAACGGCAAGCACAAATCCTATTTCTTGTTTAGTGCCCGGTTGAATACTGCGCATCCATAAAGGCAAATAATTGCGTTCTGTTAGGCCGGTTTGCCCAATACGATACTGCCAATTCGTTATACTACTGGGGAAAAACTTACTTACATTTGAATTGCTAATTTGATACCCTGTACTATCGGCAGTTACCACTTCTAATGGTCTACTGTTGCTAGGAGCATTTGCAGTCAAATCCGACAGATTTCTACTCCACAAATTTGGAACACTATCAATAGTTATGGTATCGGACTGATGTCCTCTACTTTTTATAGATGTTGGCAAATGTAATCCGTTAGGTTCTAATGGGTCTAGCATTTTTAAATAAACAACTTCGTATACCGCTGTTGTAGTTCCCGGCAAGTAAGCTACAGCAGTTTCTACACTATTAAATATAAATCGTTTGCGTTTATGATTAAGCCCCATAGCTGAAGCAAGTTTTGCCGCACTATTGGTTTGGATTCCTGCATAGGCAACCATGCTAAGATTATATTGTAATCCAAAGTTTGGATCATTTGATCTGTAAATTGATTGTGGCGCAAACACTGTGGTGTTGTTCATAAAACTCTTAAATGCAGTTCGTTGAGTATTATTCAAGTATGGCTGTACTCGTATGTTACTGTAGGCAATAGCGTTAGGTACATCTATGTTTACTGTAAATGTTCGAGATACCGCACTGTAACCAAATTGATCTCTAGCTTCTACAGTGAACGAATACGAACGATCAACAGTGGTAGCGGCTACATCGAATGTTAGATTGCCATGGTCAAAGCTGGTTAAGCCCAATATGTGGTTGGCTGGGTCGGGGAATTGTATAACTTTACCGATTATTTCGCCATCGGTGGTTAAAGTGAGCCCGTTAGGCAACACTCCTTGAGTAACCGTATACAATACAACTGCATTTAAAATTGTTGTTGTAGCACTTACCCGTAGCGTAGAAATATAGTTTGCATGAATAGTTCCAAGATTGCTTGGAGTGTTCCAGGTAATTACGCTGTCTATTTCGCCTATGATTGTTATAGTAAATGTTCTGCTTGAGCTAAGACTATCACCTTTATTACCCGGACGAGTTGCAGTCAACGTAAATGTATAGATAGTAGTAATAGCTGGTTGGTACGGAACATTTCCGTATAATTGCGCAGTGTTTAAATCAAAACTCATACCAGGTGGTAGTGAGCATAGTGTGCCTATGTAAAATATAGTGCCGTCTGGAATATTCTGTAATAATGTAGACGAAATATATACTCTATAAACTCCGTTACCTAAATTAATTACGTTGCTAATTCTATAAGTTTGTCCGGTCGCTCCAGGAATAATTCCTTCAAAACAAATATATTGTCCTATCGCAATATTGCCTTTAACATTGGTTACTGTAAGATGGTTACTACGAAACGAATTGTCAGTGTTGGATATATTAATACTGGTAGCACGGACTTCTCGATTAATCACTTCTTGATTATAATATACATTATTATTATCGTACAATGCTACTGGAATAGTAAGATAGTTACTGGCTCTGAATATACCCAAGTTAGGATTAGATAACCACACTGGCTGACGCAAATAAGTGGCATCTGCGGTAAATCCTTGATTACCAACAAATCCATCCAAACTGGTGTTGTCAGCACGGAATGTATCATCACCTACTACAAATATTCTAAAAATTCTCTGAGCTATTTTGTAACCGTCTGTTACTGTTACTTTAAACTGGTAGTTGACGTTAAGACTGATAGGCTGACCGTCCGGTAAATTGTAATCATAAAACACATCATCGTAAAAATATGTATCAAATCCGTTGGTAGACAGTGTGGCAAAGTCGTAGGCTACAGCGTCATAAGTAGATTCGTCGTAGGTGCCTTTTCCGTCCGCTGGTGTAATTTTAAGAGTAGGCTTTATGTATCCGGTAATCAATCCAGTGGAGTCCATACTTAGACCTGGAGGCAAAGAACCGTCTCCGGATGCTATGTAATAAGTTAAAATGTTTCCAAGGGCTTCGTCAAGATCAAATGCTTCTATTTTATAATTTACATAAGTTCTGTCAAGTGCGTACAGTTGTTGATGAATACCTACCGGCAATGCTCCTGCGGCTGTGACAAATGTGGGAACATTAACAGCACGGGTAGTTATGCTGAATGTTCTATCAGCAATGCTTACACCATTAGAGGCTCTTATGCAAAATGTAAATGTAGTATCAGTGGCAACAATATAAGGATAGCCAATGATGTGTGAACCGGATATTTGTAATCCGCCAGGTAAAGCACCACTGATTATATTATAAGTAAATGCCGCTGGATCCGTAGCGGGATAATTAACGCCTCCGGCAGTATCAGTTGTAATGTAATCAACACCATTTATAGCAGTAGGCAAATATAAATCAGAACGTTCAACAGCTACAAACGCATCGAGTTGCATGCGAACAGTATCAGTGTTTCTAAGTATAATTTTCGATAATGTTTGAGATTGCAACCAGTCAAAGTCTCCAGGTGCCCATGGCTGGTTTTCCCAGTATAGCGCATCACCATCGCGTAGTCTTATCATCTGGCTTGATATGATATTTTGAAAAGTTTGTCCTACCATAGCACCGGGAACTGGAGTTTCGGCTAACCCTCCGACCCACAAATCAATATTATTAATATTAGTATATGCAGTTTGTAAAGCGGAAGCTACTACGCTGTCTGTAGTTATTTGACTAAATGAAGTGTACGCCGATAATCCTAATGCTGTACGCATTTGATTTAAACTTGGTAATCCAGCATCACGTCCACGTTGTATATTAGTTGCGGCAAGATCCATTGCGGCAGGCGGATCATTTAATAAATTACGCAAGTCTTCAATGATATGTACATCTAATTTATTACTGATGTCGCTGGCTAATTTGCGTATAAACCCGTCAGCACCGCCATTACGTTCAAACTGTGCAGGTGTTAAAAAGAAAGCCTGAGCCAATGTCAAAGACTCTAAAATGTTACCCTGTTCGTCTACACGATCTTGCGCACCTGATACAATACTATGACCAAATCTCATTGCTGCCACAGCAAACTCTACAGTTACGCTGGCATCGATATTTGTTTTAAAACCTGTATATGCCGGAATAGTTGAAGCACCGACAATCTTTGGCAACCATTCTTTATATGTTATATTTTGAAATTCGGCAATAACTATGTTGCGAGCACGTTGATATAATTGTTCTCCAGTCCATGTTGGATGTAGTACTTTTAATCTGTCAACATGCCAGTTATGTTCTCTGATGAATAGTGTTTGTATAGACGTTAAATCTGGATTTTCTGTGCCTCGAGGATCTCCAAATACAAAACTATTATTAACAACAGGTGCATATTGTCCATTAGAGCTGGTAGACAATTTGCCAGTAGTTGCAGGTTGACCGCCTTCTCTTAAATTAATAGGATTTTGAAAAACAGTTGGACCTTGTGATACACCTGGAGGATAGGCAAGTCCATAAACAACACTACAATCTATCCAGCCAGTGACATCATTTATTGGCAGTGCTGTATGACCAGCTATACCTGTTCCTGGGGCAATAGCACTACGATTAACTGGAATATGACTTCCGGGAGTTAAATTAGTGTCACCTGCCGGCACAACAACATCTATGTTAGTACTACCAGGTCGAGCAAATTCTAAATCGTGTGTTAAAAATTGTCCAAATGCATACATGAATCCGCTATATCCAGTAGGATCAGTTTCTTCACCTTCGTTGACTTGATCCCACACTACTAAATTACTAACAGTGCGAGCATTAGGCAAATCATTACGCATTTGATAAATGCCGTCTACATAACTGTTTACAGCATTACGAATAAAAGGGGCACCGGCACTATTTCGTAAAGTAGCAACCGGATGATGTCCTTGCCCGGTATAACTGGGATTAGTTAATGCCCCGCCAATAGGTAAGGCAATATTTACTGATGTTTGTTCAGTAAAAGTGCCGAGACTTGCTCCCGACTGTTTTGTCCATACATCTAAAGCCATTAGATAATTGTTCCAAAATTTACTTGTAGTTGGGGCTTAGGATCTACCAGCTGACCCATGTCAACAGTGTATCCTCTAAAATTAGTGTCAAGACCCGCCGGAGTTTGTATAGACCCCATGTCAACATTTACAGTACCTGATTCAATAATCATGCTGACTAAAAAAGACAAATTAGGAACATCAATGCCGCGTACTGTAGTTTGGGTATCGCCTGGCCCGACAATATTGTGTCCAGCTAGATTTAAATTAGCTGACAGTGTGGGAGCAAGATCGTTAGCCAGTCGTGTGTTAGCATGTAAGTTGACTGTGGTAGAAGTATTAGTAAACGTAACTGTACTGTCTGTACTAGTTAATGTTTTAAACTGTAAATTCACACCATCACGTGACGCATACACACCGGTGCCACTGCCCACGTTGGCTCCGCCTAAAATAGTAAATTCTGTATCTAATGCGGCAAAATTGTCGTTTACTTTAAGAAACGCAGTACGCAAGTCATCGCCAGTACCGTCGTTTGCGTAGTTACCTAAGTTAATCTGTTGTAATGGCATGTTCTGCTCCGTTTAGTATATTTACCGTATTAGACTGCTGTGAATGTTGTTGTCAATGCTAATAAGGTAATTGCTGTTGATATCTTATTGCAAGTTCCGTATTGGAATACCGGACCAGTATATAATACCACATTGCCTGCAACACCATTAATAGCACGATTGGTTGCTTGTGCGACTGGCACGTTGAATGTACATACACCAAACTGCATACTTGCTGTGCCACTCATTGTGACACCATACGTATTGGCCGCTGTACTAGTATTGTTTAGAATACAGTTGCCCATGCCAAA